>Ga0066672_10000543_pt1 | contig 11806 bp, 9 predicted proteins | sample GraSoiAngelo_121_FD_62292 | JGI IMG/M metagenome (GOLD analysis project Ga0066672, IMG submission 62292) | Grasslands soil microbial communities from the Angelo Coastal Reserve, California, USA - 14_0919_12_20cm | ecosystem: Environmental > Terrestrial > Soil > Grasslands | place: USA...
TGGCGGGAGTTCTCCCCGACTTTGACATCTACTTCAAACCACTGATTCAGCACCACACCTACACTCACTCGTTGATTATTCTGCTACCTATCTGCGCGGTTCTCGTCATTAGATTCAAGGATCTCGGACTCGCATTCTCCGCGGGGATTCTCTCCCATCTCCTAGCGGACTCGATAGTGGGAACGATTCCCCCTCTATACCCGCTCTCAAATTTCCAATTTGGAATGAGCTTGGGGCTGCCGAGTCCGGCGGACACAACTCTCGAAGTTGGCGCTCTAGGACTCGTTATGGTCCTAGCGTATCTTAACGGAGACTACAAGCTCGTGACGGAGTCCCGTCGAGAATCTGTCTATCTGGTTATCCCCATGGTTTCGATCGTCACGTTGACCCTTCTCTTTGCTGGCGACAACAACGTTTCGCTCGCAGCCTTCGCCTTTTCAAGAAAAGCTCTGACACTGATAACACTGGGCCATGCAGTCTTGATCGGAATTCTTGGTATAGGTGTCGTTCAAGGTGCTAGGGCTGTCATTGCCAGTCACAAGCTGCCAGACCAAGCCTCAACTGCCCCATCCGGCTGACCTGCCCCCTCAATGTCTGTTCTGCCGAGTAACACCTCGCCTTAATCCCAGCGCGCAACGAATTCTCATGAGACTATCCCGGAGGTTTCAAAGATAGGCTACCTGACCTGGTGGAACTTCCCGAAGAAAGCTTGGCTCATAATCATAGGAGAGCTAGCTGTAATCACGTCCTTATCCGTCTCGCTTTACATAACGTATCTGAGCAACGTCTACTTCCAGACATACGTAAACAGTCTCTCCCCAGTATTGGTCCCGGTTCTCAGCGTCGCCTTCGGAATCTCCTCTGCTTCAATAGCAACCTACCTTTACCTTGGAACAAAAAGAATACGAACTCTCCAGGAACCCGGAGTCCCAGTCAAGAAGAGGACCATTCATAGGAGGACCCCAAAGCGGCCTCAACAGACTTCATCCTTACAACGCAAGATTGCTGACCTTCCCCTAACCGCTTCTGCCAAGCTCAAGCCAATCGCTCCGCCTCAAGGTAATGTCCAGACCCAGACGCCCGCGTTGAAAGAAAGCAAGGATCGTAGCTCAAAGCCCGAAAACAAAACATCGCCCTAGCTCACCAATGAGAACCGAGCACACCGTCACCCCTCCACTAAACAGTTCGCCTAAGGTATCTGAATCCAGGCAATTTGGCAGAGTTGTCGACCCCCATCTCACTGTAGCACTGTCCCTATCTTGGGGTGACTCCTCCGGCAGGCGACCCCTGGAATCCGACGACCAGTCGAGATTGGAGCAAAACCTTTTTGTGACGTTTAACCTCGCGCCGACCCAAATGAACCTGTTTTTGGCCCCATCGTCTGTGATTGCAACAAAGGCGGCAAACAATATGGGAGCGAGGATTGTTGAGTACATGAACTCGAATCATCCGGGACACAAGACATGACTTCGCTCGCACCAGCGAGCCTGAACGAGAATGAGATTCTGCCGGCGAACGCAAGCCCGAACGTCCTCATCTGCATCCCAGCGTTCAATGAGGCAGAGAGGATAGGACGCGTTGTTTCGTGCTCCAGAGCATTTGGCACCCATATTCTCGTATGTGACGACGGTTCAACCGATGGCACGTCTAATGAGGCTACCAAAAACGGTGCCATCGTGGCCCGCCACAAGAAAAACCTAGGAAAAGGAGCGGCTCTAAAAACGCTGCTTAAGGAGGCCTCGAAGTTCGGCTCGGAAGTTGTCGTGACGTTGGACGGGGATGGGCAACATGATCCCTCAGACATTCCAAGACTAGTGGCACCGGTTCTCGAGGGGACTGCAGATGTTGTAATAGGATGCCGGTTCAGCAGCGAAAACCGTATTCCACGTTACCGGAGATTTGGAAACTCTGTTCTGAGCTTGATGACGAACTGGAGCGCCGGAACCAGAATTCGAGACACCCAGAGCGGGTTCAGGGCATATTCCTCGAGAGTGATTCCAAGCATTTCCATAATCGAAAATGGCATGGGCGTAGACTCTGAGATACTCATCAAACTCGCTAGAGAAGGCTTCAAGATTGAGGAACGAAATGTTGCCGTTACCTATGGTGGGGACACCTCCACCTTCAACCCTGCAAGCCACATATTACGAGTATTATGGTCGCTGATCCGTGGGAAGTACCGCAGGATTCGGATGATCCCAACTGTTGGCTGGATTGTTGCTCCGGAGACGCTAGTAACAGCTCTTGTACTCCTCGGACTCTTAAGAATGCCCTTTTCATGGTTCGGACTCGGCGCCTCCTCACTAGCGTTTAGTATCGGTATTCTAGCCGTGGCGCTGACCCCGAACGGCAGACTGATCCGATGGATCAGAAAAGGTAAGATTGCCCGACTTTAAGTCAGGGAAACTGATTCGTGTCCGACTATATCCTCACAATCGCTTCGACAATCCTTGTCTTCTTCCTCCCGGGTCTCAGTTTCGCTCACGTTTTCCGCCTTAGATTCACCAATCCTGTCGAGACCTTATTCTACTCTATCTCGCTGAGCTTTGCCTTAGTTGCCGCCATTGGGTTTGTGTTAGGGACAACTACTGGAATAAACACGTTAACGGTTCTTGCCGCCTACATTCTTGTCGGCACTATTGGAGCTAGTTCAGCAATTCGTAAGTTGTTCATCTTTCTCTCTAAACAGAGAAGCTTTTCGGAGACCCTCACAGAATTTACGAAGAAAGCCGATTTCAAGTTCCTGATCGGCGTTTCGATAGCAATTGCGATCACTGCGTTCAATTGGTATTCCGCGATTGGGACTCATGCAATCGACATGGGTGAACATGTCTTTTGGGCGAAGACGATCATTGCGACAGGCAGGCTACCTAACTACTTGTCCGTGGAGCCCCTGGACCAAGCGGTCAAGTTCACCTACGGCGCCCATCTAATGCTTGCCCAATTCTTCCTTCTGGCCGGGTTCCCTATAGAAGAGTACTCATGGATACCGGCGTTGATTGGGTCAATCGGAATCTGGGCGGGAATATTTCTGTTCGCCCATAGAGTCACTGGATCGAGATTGGCAGCAGTTGTAGCTGTAATATTGTATGGGAGCGCCTACCAACCAGGCGGATACCTAGAAAGAGGAAATCTTCCCGACATAGCCGGATATCTCCTTGTGGTATCAACCCTCTACTCTATCCTTCGAGTGCGAAACACACCGTCTTTTTCCTTTGCTCTAGGACTCACAACGGTGTCGGTCATTGCCTATCATCAGTTGGCGACGGTCATCCTCCCGACAGTAATTATGGTCGCGATAGTATTTTCTTACATTCGATCTCGTTCAGAACTATTTGAAACGGTGCGATCCGCCTTTGCAGGTCGCGCTCGCCGCATGTTCTGGGCTGCAATGATCGTATTGGCATTCGTTTATGCCGAAACATCCACCTATGTCAGTGCCAGTGCGGGCTCCCAGCTTTTGACTGGAAACTGGAGGCCCTACGTCCCAGCTTTTTACGAAGACCCAATAATTCCAGGCGTTACCCTCGGATTGCTAGGAGTGGCCGGTCTCATCGTGATCTTGCGACGTAGAAAGCTCAGCTTTATGTTTCTGCTCGGCTGGACAACCGCCCTGTTTTTTCTGGCGAACGCTCTTCTGGTCGGAATCCCTGTACCTGACCCCGGACGATTTCTTTGGAGATTGACAGAGCCGTTCTCGATTCTTGGAGCCGTTCTGGCTTGTTTTGTGGTCGACGCGATACGTGCTTTCCACGAAACATCGAAACCGCCAAGCCTTGTTTGGATTCGCCGCAACCGAGTTCGATTGGCGGTGTCGTTTTTGCTAGTTGCAATCATTGCAGTTCAGATTGTAGGGCTAGTGGCACCGACACTTGAAGGGACTCCGGACGCGTTTTCGTTGCCACCTCGCTATCATCAAGCTGAGGTGTTCTACCAAGATGACAAACGAATCGGGCTGTGGCTTGCAACGAACGCGTCATCTAACGCAGTCATCGCGAATGATGTGGATGTGGACCAAACCGCAACGTGGGTACAAGCTTATTCGATGAAACTCCATTTCATCTATCGCGTAGACTTTGCGGCCACTGTTGCCCCTACAAACTACATCGAAATCTACAAAAATATGGGAGTTTTGTATAAGAATCCTACTGATTGGAGAGTGCCCTCGATCATTCACCAATACAACCTGACCTATGCGGTAGCGCACACGGATGAAATTCCACTCTTTTCATCAAGCACATGTTTTGGGCCGACCCCAATATTCCAGGCGGGCGGCAGTGCTCTTTTTGCATCGAAGACTTGTTGAGTTCAGGTCCCTTGGATTCAGCTCACGAACCCACGTTTATCGACGAATCGGAGTTCGTCCAGCATTTCAATCGCTTTGTGTCCACCATTTCGGCCCGTCCCTTTGTAGAAGGGTACATCAATTGCCCTTCACTACGCGGTACTAGCTCCCAGATGCAGGAGCGCATTCCAGCTCGGTTCTTCATGTTTAGACCAAGGCGGGAGAATCCTTAGGAAGAGTCAGAACAATCGGCATTCTCGGGACCCGAGGCATACCGGCCCGTTACGGGGGTTTTGAAACTGCTGCGGAAATAATAGCAGTAGGCCTGAGAAAGGCAGGGTTCAGAGTCGTAGCGGCCTGCGAGACTGATGACTCCTTCCGAGCGCGCCCTAGTAGTTATCAAGGAATCGACCTGGTGTACTTTCGCGTAAGAAACTCGCTTCGTCCACTCTCTGAAATTATCTACGACGTTCGCTCCTTAATAGTGATTGGAACACGAGTGGATGCGATCTACATGCTCGGATACGGGGCCGGTTTTTTCTTCTGGATTGCAAGACTACTACGGAAGACTCTGGTAGTCAATTCCGATGGGATGGAGTGGAAGCGGCCCAAATTCGGCCGAACCTCACGTTTCCTTCTTAAACTAAGCGAGCGATTTGGACTCACGGCTGCCAATGTCATTGTAGCAGACTCCAGGTGCGTTGCTCGATACGTCGAGCAGACCTACGGCAAGACTCCAATATTCCTCGCGTATGGAACAGCATCAATCTCCTCACCACCTGCCTGGGACCCGAAACTCGTAGAGAAATGGCACCCTGGCCTCTCCCATCTCCTGAAACCAGATGACTACTATCTTGTGCTTGCAAGAATGGAACCAGACAACAACATCGACAAGATTATTCAGGGTTTCACGCTGAGCCGGACAACTCGAAAACTCCTCTTGGTAGGGCCCTGCATATCGAAAGGGTATCTCTCACGTCTAAGGGACCTCGCGGGAAAAGATGCTAGAGTAGTTCTCGCGGGCGCGGTTTATGACCAGAGGGTCAAGATGATGCTTCGATGGCATTGCACGGCTTACATTCACGGACACATGGTAGGAGGCACCAACCCATCTTTGCTCGAAGCCCTCAGCGCAGGCAATGTAATAATCGGAACTGATGTAGAGTTCAACAGAGAGGTTATCGGCGATGGAATAAACCTGCCAGCGTTCTATTTCCACCCTGACCCAGCCTCGATTGCGAAAGCAATTGACGCGTCAGACCCTGAGTTGATCTCTCTTAGAGATAAAGCAAGAGTCTGGGGTCCAGCTCGGATAAGAGAGGCATACAACTGGCCAGACATCATAAGGGGTTATAAATCGCTCTTCGACAGGTGTTAGACATCGATGCTTGATTTGCTTTGTCTGTCCAAGGAAGCATTTCTCACATTGCAGCCTGCAGTTCACTTAACATCGCCATCTTAACGCCCACCGTTACTAGCCATATTCCCTCTAAAGTCAGGAGGATTAGCCATACCAGCATCTGTCCTAGCGCGAGAGACAAGACTGTAACGAGACTGAAGACCCCGATCAAAAGGGTTGGTAACCCATACCTGCTGAGTTCTCGGCTCATCGCCCGGCTCCAAAGAACGAGGGAGAGACCGAGGAGTAGAGATGCAACGGACGCAATCCCAACAGCAAGAGCGTCGAATGCACTAGCCTGGAACTCAATAGCTCTTAGCAGATCTTGATCAGCGACAGAGGCGTAGGCGGCCGCCAGCTCAGGCAGAGTCGTGGCATAGATAATCAGCGAAACAGAGTACATAGCAGAGGAGACAATCGCGGTGACTACTCCTGACAAGGAAAGTCCTGGATGCCGGGTGCGTAACAAGCGATAGAGCCCTATGAAAGCCGGTATCGTCAAGAGTTCAACTATCGCCAAGGCCCAGAATACAAATTTGAAGAACGTTTGACTTTGTGAACTTGTCAGGTTTCTAAGTAGGTTTGCCGCGGGCTCGAATTGGAGAGGAACAATGAAAGAATACAAGGCGACGATTGCTAGCAGGGCAAGACCCGCAACAGCACCGGTCAGGCCGCCAACCGCAGTAAGCCTCGATCGATCTTGAACGCCTTCTGTCAAGGCAAGGCCTCATCAGCTGTCGTCAAGATGACAAGCCACCATGTTTAGTGAGCGTCATTTCGATCTTATGATTGATCCCTGTCATATTCACGCGCGCACCCTACAGAAGAGCTCGCGTTTATGGTTTGCCAGTCAGCTATCTGGCGGCACACGACCTGTACCGGACACTCAACACTTATCAGAAACGACAGCTTTAGTGTCAATCCTAGAACTGCTGGTGAGAGCGTTCACAGTAAAAAGCCGCTTTCCTGACATATGGAGTCCGAGGCGCTACTGGAGAGTGACATGGGTAGGTATGCTGGTAGTGCTCGTTGTTATCTCATTTTTGGCAGTGCCTGTTCCGTCCGTTAGGGCTGCATCTTCCTACCAGCCTCATGCTCCCATACTCATTTCAGGCAACAGTGGTTTCACAGCCGCTAATGGTGTGACAGGCGGGTCGGGAGCGGCTTCTGCTCCCTACGTCATTGAAGGTTGGGAGATCAACTCTACCACCGCAAATGGAATAGAGATTCAAAACTCCAACGCCTATTTTATCATACGCAACGTCTACATTCACAACGTTCAATATGCCAACTATGGAATCGTCTTGAACAATGTTGTCAATGGTAGGGTTGAGAATTCCAAATGCTCTTTCGGCTACTCAGGCATTGCTATTAGCTCGTCCAGCAATATTACTGTGTTGAATAATCAAATATTCGGCAATTCCATTGATGGAAACTTTGGAACTGCCGGTGGCCTCGGTATCGCCTTTTCTAAGAACATAGTCGTTAGGAACAACAATATTTCAAACAACATTAGGGACGAACTCGTTATCGGGTCTTCTAATAACATAACCATCGCGGGCAACATCCTCTCCGGTAGCGGTGGCATTGCCAGTCTCACCATGTACGTCTACAACTCAGCGGATCTCATAGTTGTCAACAACACGATTTCGCATAGCGCGCATTTTGGATTTTTGCTTGACTCCTCCAATAGGACGCTTGTGTACCATAACACGTTCATCTACAACTACCCAAACGCTCAACAAGTAGGTGGGACAAATGATGCTTGGGACAATGGGTACCCGTCTGGAGGAAATTATTGGGCTGACTACGGGTACTATTTCCAGGCGGCGGATAACTGTAGTGGTCCGAGCCAGAATGTTTGTGCTGGTCCGGACGGGATCGGCGATATTCCTTACGTCTTGCAGACGGGCCAAAAGGACCGCTATCCGCTGGTCGTCCACGACGTTGTAGTCACCAGCGTCGAGACATCACCATCCGTGATCCAGGGAAAGACAACCCCGATTAGTGTCACAATTCAGAACATGGGAAACGTAGTAGAGAGAAGCTTCACCGTCGCAGTGTCATTTAACGACACGCTGATCGCCTCTCAGACCGTTACGGGATTTTCATCATTCACGGATCGCATGTTGAATTTTTCCTGGAATACCGGGGTACTCCTAGAGAAGGGAGTCCCCCCCGGCAAATACATTCTAACAGCAGCTGCAAGTAATCTTCCGCTCGAAGCAAACCCATCCGACAACGCGAAGTCCAGTAATCCGGTCGAAGTAATCGGTTTCCCCCCTACTCCACTGCTGCCCTTGACATATGCCGGGCCAATTCTGACTTGGGGCTCAGCCATCATCTCGATCGCAGCCATTGGCGTGGCCGTATTCTCGATGTTGCTAGCTCAGTTCCGAACCAAGAAGAGGGCACTCGACTAGACAGGAGGTTCCCACGAAACGAATTCAGGGCTATTGTCCCCCTTTATCCCCTAAGTCCTTGAAAATTGGCCGAGATACGAATGTGATCCAGGGTTGTTGATCGTCGATTATGCTTCTATCGCCGGAACCTGTCGAAAACCAGCTAGAAATGTATAAACTTCTATTGACTCAACCCAAGCCGTCGAGGGGAGTCAAGAGAGTGGAAACGAGAACTGTTCTTGTGACTGGAGGAGCTGGGTTCATGGGATCCTGGCTCGTGGACGAGCTAATCAAGAGAGGGCATCAGGTCGTTAGTGCCGACAATCTTCTTGGTGGAAGCGAAAGAAATGTCAACAGAGATTGCAAGTTCGTCAAGGCCGACATGAGAATCAGAGACAGGGTCAAAGAGGTAGTTAGGGGAGTAGACATAATTTTTCACCTTGCGGCCTATGCAGCTGAAGGGCAGTCGTTCTACTCGCCTGTTGCAATAAACGAGATCAATATTCTTCCGATGAACAACCTTCTCGTGGAGGCAATCAATAGTGGCGTGGAGAGTTTCGTGTTCACTTCATCTATGGCGGTCTACGGCGCGCAGAAACCGCCCTTCCGTGAAGACCTCCCCCGAGAGCCCGAGGACCCATACGGAGCCGCAAAAGCCTATTGTGAGACGATGCTGGAGATATTCGCACGAACTTATGGATTGCACTACACCATTCTCCGGCCTCACAACGTGTATGGCCCACGACAAAATACGGCCGACCCCTACAGAAACGTTCTCGGAATATGGATAAATCGGATCCTCAGGAACAAGCATCCTTTGATATTCGGCAAGGGAGACCAAACCCGCGCCTTCTCCTATATCGAGGACGTAACCCCTGCCATCGCAAACGCTGCTTTCCGTGAAAAAGCGAACGGGCAGGTTATCAATGTTGGAAGCGACGAGGTCACATCCATCAACGACGCCTGTCAAGCCCTTTTGGAGATTATGGGATCTGAATTGAATCCTGTTCATGAAGCTGCTCGGCCTGGTGAGGTCAACCACGCCTATTGTACCGTTCGCAAGTCGATTGACTTGTTAGACTACAAGACCATTCACACTTTGAAGAAGGGACTCTCCAAGATGGTCGGATGGGCAAAGAATCTTGGACCCCAAGAGCCCACCTACAAGCTTCCTTTAGAGATTACTAGGAAGGCCCCTAGGGTCTGGGTCGATAGACTGATGTGAATCGTTAAGCCGTCTTCGAAATCCGCGAATTGCGAGATTGATCTGGGTCAATAAATGACCATTCATTTGTGGCGCACTTGTAGGACTGAGTCTGTGCCTCCATGTATAGGCTAGGGGACCCGACATCCAGTCTCACGGCATTGGAATCGACATCTACTGCGTAGACCTCGAGACCACCCTCTATCATTCTTTGAATGCCGTCGGTCAATTGTAGCTCCCCGCCGTACCCTGGCCTTGTCTCTTTCAATGCTGAGAAGATTGTAGGCCGGAAGAGATAGGCCGGCATTATGGCGAGATTTGAGGCTGGCAACTCAGGTTTCTCTACCAAGCGTTTCACATGAACCAACCCATAAGTTTCACCAATCGCCTCAACCACTCCGTAGGACTGGGGGTCCTTGACCGCCTGGACAAGAAACACTGCATTAGCATGAAGTGAGATGTTGGCGTCCACCAAGCGTTTCAAGTGGTCACGATTCTTTGAGACAAAGAAATTGTCCCCAGCATGTAGAAGGAACGCCTCACTTCCCACAAACTCCTCAGCCTTCATGACCGCGTCTCCGAAACCCCGCGGCTCAGCCTGGTTTACCCATTCTATGCTCGACTGTCCCACGATCTCGTAGAAAGACTCCAGCTCCTTCGCCAACCCATTCTTTCCCCTCTTATCGAGGATCGACAGGTAAGAAAAATCAGGAGTAAAGTGCTCCCGAATAGTTCTGTGCCCCCGTCCCACAACAAAACAAAAGTCTCGGATTCCCAACTGGTAAAGGTCCTCAAAGACGAGCTGGACGATCGGCTTCATACAAACGCCACCGTCCTTACATCTTGCGAAGACAGGAAGCATCTCCTTCGGTTGGGCTTTTGTCACCGACAATAGGCGCGTTCCCAGCCCAGCCGCTGTGATCACGCCTTTCTTTATCAAAGTACTAAGGCCTAGGCGACATGCCGAAGAAACGACTTATAATCAATACTATGGAGTTCGAGTGTAGAAAATGAAAAGCCCCTCTCAGAGGATCGCTTTTCTGAGCCTAGGGCAAGTGGGACTTTGTACCGCGGCCAGTTTCGCCTCCAGACGTTTCCAGGTGGTAGAAATCGAGGTCTACGCCTATTGTAGGAAATGATCGAGCATCTGGGATTCAAACTGTTCGTTTGTCGAGAATAGTTCGAGACGAACTAGAATGATGGCAAGTTACGACTGTGGCATTTAAGCTAGGATCGCGCCCTAACGAGCGTGTCTCATCGATGACCTCTGCCACAGATAGTAAGCCATCTCTCGAAAAAATGGGGCAATGATTCAGGCGACTCGCAACGCATGACTGGGAGTCTCTCAGCTTGCAAATCCTGCGTGCACTCATTCTACTTGTATTGATCTTGTGGGTCTTTTTTCGTCGCTCTTCGTGAATCTAACCTCGAGAACCCCGTTTTTGTACGTGGCTTTTGCGGTTCGTGGATCCACCAGGTGGGGAAGTTCTAGTTCTTTGAAGTAGCGTCGCTTAGCTGATTCTACTGCTATCTTCAGCGCCCTGTCGGTGGATTCGAGCTTGATGTGCTCCCTCTCTACTCCCGGCAGCTCCGTCACAACGACCACTTCACCACTCTCTTGTAAGACGTCCACGAGGGGTTCCCGTTCTTCTTTCAGCAACGGCCCCCGTGAGGTTGGCTCCACGTTTCCAAATTCTCTGATCACCGGTTTACCATCTTCTCCAACAGACATTGAGAATCCATAGACGAAGGGTTGTGGTCCTTCACTTGCCTTGGGCATCTCGACGGCTTTCCGCATCATCTCGTCCATAAGGCGATCCATCCGGTCCATTTCTTCGAAAATGTCGAACCACCATCCCGACCGCCGAGTCCGTTTCTTTCTGGTTGAGTCTCTGCTGTGAGCCATAGTAGACCGACCGGGAATATTCCGGGAAGTATATTGGAGTTTGCGCTACAACGGAAGCTAGGCTAGATCATTCGTTTGACGAGGCGGTTGATGTCTTCGCCCCTATAACCCAATTCTCCTCCATCGGTCGCCGCTCGCCTAGTGCTTCGTTTGAAGCCGCCTCTTGGAGGATGAAGCCGAAACCTTGGTTTGACACCTGCAAGCCAGAGGTCTATGACGCCGATCTCTCCGGCGACAACCGATTTGGCAAGGTCCGCAATCGTCTCTTTCTTGAAGAATACCTTGGCGAACTCATCGTCGAATTCCTTGTTTCCCTCTCTCTCCCCTCTTTTCCGTAGTAAGGTCTCCAACACTTCCGGGTTAACCTGCCCCCAAGCAACCAGGTTCTTGGCAGCTCGAAGCGTGCCAAGTGTCGACGGGCTGTTTTCCAGGAGCCGTGCACGGAAGGTACTCTCCATCTTCAAAGTCTCCATCGTTTTCCTAACGTCGGGGTTATCGGTTGCTGTTCCGCGGATGCGTACCGCGAGGATAACCGGCTGTTTGGCGGATTCTGCCAATCTTATGCCACCCAGTCCTGCTGCGTAACCACATTGTAGGTCTGCACCAAAGC
>Ga0066672_10000544_pt1 | contig 11805 bp, 9 predicted proteins | sample GraSoiAngelo_121_FD_62292 | JGI IMG/M metagenome (GOLD analysis project Ga0066672, IMG submission 62292) | Grasslands soil microbial communities from the Angelo Coastal Reserve, California, USA - 14_0919_12_20cm | ecosystem: Environmental > Terrestrial > Soil > Grasslands | place: USA...
CTCCATCCTCCAGGGCATCGTCCTGCTCGTGGCCGCCCCCTTCGTGGGCGTGCACCTCACGTTCCTCAACGTGGCCGAGATGATCGGCCTGCTCATGGCCCTGGCCTTCGGCCTGGTGTCCTTCGGGATCGTGGTGGCCTCGCGCATCCAGCGCATCGAGAGCTTCCAGGTGGTGATGTCGCTGGTGGTCAACCCCATGCTGTTCCTGTCGGGGGCGATCTTTCCCCTACAGCGGCTGCCGGGCTGGCTGGGCGTGGCCGTGAAGGTCAACCCCGCCACCTACGGCGTGGACCCCATCCGCAGGGTGATCCTGGGCGACAAGGGCGCCCTCACCATCGGGGGCGGCATCGTGCCCATCTGGGCCGAGGTCCTCATCGTGCTGGCCATGGGCACGGCCATGCTGGCCCTGGCCGTGCGCTCCTTCCGCCGCACCGAATGACAAAACCCGGGGCCGGCGTCCTCGTGACGTCCGGGTGAACAACCCCGGCCCCTGCGAATGCCGTGTCCGAATCGGGGGTATAGCGGGGTCGTGTTACGCACGCGACATGTCTCCATGGAGGGCTTCATCTGGGTGGTGGTCGGTCTGATCGTGGCGGCCAACCACCACTTCTTGGACCACACGACGACAACCAGCTCCAAGATCGGGTCCGCGGTGCTGGCGGTCATGCTCTGGCCACTGGTACTGCTCCACATCCACCTGGGGCACATCGGCATCTGACGAACGGCGACGCCCGGGGGGCCCCGCCGACCCACTCCGTGTTTGCGCCGGGCCGCGGACGGCCGCGCCCGGCTGGCGAGGTCAGCTGGACGCGGTGAGCGTGCCCCGCATGCTGACGGGATGGACGACGCAGTAGAAGGCGTAGGTCCTGCCCGCCACCAGGTTCTCGGTGCCGTTGACCGCGGTCTGACCCGCCGGGATGGTGGCGCTCCAGAAGACGGGGCACTGGCCCACGGCGAAGCCCGCGGCGGCACAGGCCGGCGTGTCCGGTCCCAGGTCGGTGGAGACCACGTTGTGGGAGACCACGTCGGCGTTGGCGAACGTGAGGGGGGCGCCGGGCTGGGCCACGACGGTGGGGGTGGCGAAGCCGGCCAGGAAGGCCCCCGGGCCCGCGATCACCGCGGGGGGCACGGCCGCGGCCGCCTGCGCGGGCACCCGGGCGGCGAAGGGCAGCAGCCCCGCGGCCGCCACCACCAAGGCCACCGTCGCTCGTCTGGGCATGATCTCCAGGTCCTTTCCTTCAGAGTCCTCTCACAGGCCGTAGGCGACCACGTAGCCGGCTTCGGCCGCGTACACGGTGTGGCGGGCGATGGCGACACCCGCGCTGGACACGTCCGACACGGGCTGGCCCACGTCGCCAGCCAGCGGGTGCTTGAGCACGGGGGCGCCGGTGCCGGCGTCGAAGGCGTCCAGGAAGCCGGCGTTGTCCACGGTGTAGGCCACGCCGTTGGCCGTCGACGTCGACTCGTAGTGCACGCCGTCGCCCACGGGCGTGCCCCAGCGGTAGGCGCCGGTGAGACCGAGGGAGACCATGATCCCGCCCGGCGCGCCCTCTCCGTAGATCCCGTTGGCGTCCGAGGCGGTGGATGCCGCGTTGCAGGCCGCGCACGGTCCCCCGATGGGCGTGGTCCACGACTTGTTCATCGTTGCCGCGTCGACGGCGTGGTACACGCCCGACTTCTGCAGCTCGCCCACCACCAGGCCGCCCGGCCCGACGATGAGGTTGGGCGAGGCGCCGAAGTCCAGGTCGAGCTGGAGGCAGGCCACGCTCCAGCCGTTGACGCCGTCACCGCCTACACCCGCCTCCACGTTGCCGGCGTTGGCGCACGCGGGCTGGCGGTCCAGCCCACCCGCGTAGTTCTCGGGGTTGCCCTTGTAGACGCCGACGATGGTGCCCAGCAGGGGCGGGGCGGAGTGAAAGTCGATCTTGAGGATGGCGTCGGAGTTGGGGTGCTCGATGGCCGCGTTGCAGGGCTGGCCGGGCAGGGTGCCCACGCACTGGGGGAACTGGGAGGGGTCGGCGCCGGGCGCGGGGTGGCCGCCGGGGTTGCCCGTGCCCACGTAGGCGTAGCCCCCCACGGGGTCGATGGCGGCGGTGGCCCATACCGACGCGCCCCGGTACCCCAGGGCGTAGTCGGCGTCGGGGATGATGTAGGTGTGGGCCAGGCGGCCGCCGGTGGCCTCGTCCAGGATGACGAAGCCGCCCCGGGCGTCGGCGGTGAACTCGCTGCCGTAAAAGCCGAGGAAGACCTTGCCGTTGGCCACCGTGGGCCCGGCGTTGTCCCCCGACACCGCGCCCCAGGGACCGTCGGTCACCGAGTCGACGGGCAGGCTCGTCCACTGGGTGGCCCCGGTGAGCTCGTCCAGCGACACGACGAAGGGCCCGCCCGTCTGGTCCACGGCCACGATGACCCGGTGGGCGGCCGAGTCCACCGCCGGGGCCCCGACGAGCAGGCCGCCCAGGCCCGCGGGCGTGGAGGGCGACACCAGCTGCACGCTCCACACCACCGCGCCCGTGTCGGCGTTGAGGGCGAGCATGCGTCCCGAGCTGGTGCCGAAGAAGACGCAGCCGTCGGCCACCGCCGGCGTGGTCTGCACCGTCCCCCCGCCGCCGGCCGCGGTCGAGAAGCTCCAGTGGGCCTTCAGGGAGGCCACGTTGGCCGCCCCGATGCTCGACTCCTGGTCCTGGGTCCGGGAGTTGGACAGGTCGTGGCCGTATGAGGGCCAGGCCCCGCCGCCGGGGTCGACGGACGCGCAGGCGGGGGCGGCCGAGGTGGGCGGGGCGCCCACGGCCAGGCCGGAGACGGTGAGGGCCAGGCCGGTCATGGCCGTGAGGGCCAGTCGCGCCCTGATCCTGGTGCGGCCGGCCATCGTCCCCGCTGCCTCCAATCCCGCCCTGCTGACCACCGCCCGGGCCCGCGGCGTTCGCCCCTTTGCGGCGCTTTGCCCCATATACGTTCGACCCGGCGCCGGGGATTCCTCCCGCCCCGCTACCCCGTGACCTTGAGCGATCCCCGCATGAAGGGATGGACGCGGCAGAAGTAGGTGTAGACGGTCCCGGCCGGGGTCCCGGCGGGCACGGTGAAGCTGAAGGTGTTGGTGTTGGCCGCGGCGGTGAAGCCCGGGGGTCCCCAACCCAGCTCACCGGTCCCCTGGCTGCCCGAGGGCTGCTGGGACGAGTCGAACCCGCCCGGGGCGTCGCTCGTCCAGGTGGCCAGGGGGTAGGCCTGGCCGTAGTCGAGGTTGCAGGGGCTGGCGCAGCTGGTCACGGTGTGGAAGATCGAGGCGTAGGCGTCCTGGTTGGTGAAGGTGACCGTCTGGCCGCCGGTCACCCCGGCCGGGGGCTGTCCGTTGCCCCCGGGCTGGAAGCCGAACCCTGTGATCTGGACCGATTTCGTAGCCGGGGTGGCGGGCTGGCCCAGCTGGTTGGGGAAGGCCTCGGTGTTGCCGCCGAAGTACGGGGTCGGGTTCGAGGCGATGTTCCCGGACGGGCTGCCGGTGGTGACGGCGGGCGGCGTGCACGGCGCCGTGTCGGCAGGCTCGGTGGGGGTGATGACGTGGGCCCAGCCCACCATGATCCCCATGGCCTCGTACCAGGGGTGGCCGGTGTCATAGACGGCCTTCACCGAGACGGTGTCACCGGCGTTCATGTGCCATCGCCAGGGTGAGGAGGTGACGTTGGACGTGGTCATGCTGAAGTCCCACGACCCGAACTTCGACGTGTACGTAGGGGGCGGGGTCGGCCATGTGCTGTTGAGCACAGCCTGGGAGTTGAACAAGAGGGGCGAGCCCGACACGGGCGCGCCGTTGCAGGTCTCGGCGTGGAGCTCGTCCCGGACCCCGCCGGGATGGACGTGGCCTCCGATCCACACCAGCTCGGCCTCCTGGTCCACCTTGAAGGTGTTGGTGCAGGTGTGGACGCTGGACCTCCCCGACGGAGCGGTGGCGTCGGGACCGACCGCGTCGGCTGTTCCCTTGGCCGGGTCCGACGTGGTGACGTTCGAGGGGTTGTAGACGGGGTAGGCCGGGGAGACCCCGCAGTGCGCGATCACGTCCATCCACACGGGCTGCACCGGCCTGGTGTTGGCGTAGGCAGGCGTGCCCGACGGGATGAAGTCGAGGTCATAAGTGAGGAACACGGCGTAGGTGTTGCTGGTGAGGTTGTGGAGCATGTAGTTGGCGATCCACGTGTCCCACGGGTGGGTGGGGTAGCCGTAGCCGGTGGGCAGCTCGGCGATGGTCTTCTCCTCGCCCGTGGCCATGAACGGGGTGTAGGTGCTGGCCCCGTTGAGGACGTTGAGCCAGACGCCGTGGTGGAGATGTACGACGTGGATGGGGGGCACCTGGCCCGTGGACGCGTCGATGAGGTTGGGGGCGAAGCGGGTGATGTAGCCCTCGGCGTGAGGCGACTCCACGGTCACGGGCCCCACCAGGATCAGGTTGTTCCCGGGAGAGACGCTCAGGGGGCCGTAGGTGCAGTGGATGCGCTGGCTCCCGGGGACCAGGCCGGGGGGATTGGTGGGGCTGGGCTGGCAGCCCGAGCTGGCCACACGTGGGTCCCCGTCGGCCAGGGCCCTGTGCACAGTGGGCGCGACGACAAGGGCCGCGACCAGGGCGGCGGCGATTCCGACTCGGCGCACTCGTGTCCTCCTCAACCGACCTGCAGGATCCCGGTCATGCCGAACTGCCAGTGGTTGTTGATGTTGCAGTAGTAACGAATGAGGGTCCCAGGAGCGGCCGTGGCCGGCACCTGATAGGTGATGGTCTGGCCCAACGGGGTGTAGGTGGCCGTCCCCACCGGAGGCGCGGGCGGGACCTGGGAGCCGTCGTCGAGGCGGACCTCGTGGCCCGGGCAGCCGCCCTGGAAGGCGCTGCACACGTTGTCCTCGTAGGTCCACACGACCGTGTCGCCCGGGTGGACGGCTACGAAGGCGGAGGACGTGTCGCTGCCCGCGGTGGGCCCGCCGGCCGTGCGGCTGTAGGCCTGGTCGGTGGGGAGGCAGACAGGTGCGGCCCGCTGGCAGTAGCGGAAGTTGGAGATGGTGAGGTTCACCGTCGCCGCGGCCCTGACCGGGCTGGGGCCGACCATGGGAACCAGAGCGGCCGCGGCCACGGCCAAGCCCACTGCGATCCTGCGCATGCCACCCCCTGGGGTCGAGAGGGACTCGTGCCAATGCTGGCGGAACGAGAACTTCGACCCATTGGCGCAGTTATCCTGCCCCCGGCCCGGCCCCCGGGGCCAGCAGCGGGACGGGCGCCGGGATCAGCGCAGGTTGGAGAGGGTGCGGGCCAGCAGGGTGGGGCGGTTGTTCCAGGAGTCGAGCCAGGCCGCCAGCTCAACGCTGGGGAGAGGCCTGCTCAGGTGGAAGCCCTGGGCCACGCCGCAGCCCATCTTGGACAGGCGGGAGAGGGTGGCCTGGTCCTCCACGCCCTCGGCCACCACCCGCAGGCCCAGGTTGGCCCCCAGGTCGACGACCGAGCGCACGATGGCCACGTCCCTGCTGTCCATGGCCATGCCCTTGACGAACGACTTGTCGATCTTGACCTCGTCGACCGGGAGCCGCTTGAGGTAGGTCAGGGTGGAGTGGCCCGCCCCGAAGTCGTCCACGGCCAGGCCGATGCCCATGGCGCTGAGCCGCTCCAGCACCTCGGTGGAGCGGACGGGGTCGGCCATGATGCTCGTCTCGGTGATCTCGAAGGTGAGCCAGGTGGGGGCGGCCGATTCCTCTTCCAGCACGGTGGCCACGTCGGCCGGGAGGTCCTCGTCGAGCAGGCTGCGCGGGGACAGGTTGACCGACACGTGGATGGCGTGCCCGCCCCGGCGCCACTGGCCGCAGTCCCGCAGGGCCCGGCGCAGCACGTAGGTGGTGAGGGTCCGGATGAGGCCGGTCTCTTCGGCCACGGGGATGAACTCCTCGGGCGAGATGGGCCCCCGCACGGGATGGTCCCAGCGGATCAGGGCCTCCACGCCGCTCACCCGCTCGCCCCTGAGCTCCACCTTGGGCTGGTAGTGGACCTCGATCTCACCCTCCTCCAGGGCGGCCCGCAGCTCGCTGACCAGCGCCAGGCGGCGGGCGCTCTGGGCGTCGTGGTCGCCGGTGTACACGGCGATCCCCGACTTGAGCTGCTTGGCCTGGTTCATGGCCGTGGTGGCCCCCTTGAGCAGGCCCTCGGCCGTCTCCCCGTGGAGGGGGAACACGGCGACGCCCAGGGTGGCGTCCACCTCCAGGGACAGCTCGCCCACCTCGAAGGGGACCTCCAGGGCCGTCTCGATCTCCCGGGCCACGGCGCTGGCGTCGGCCCCGTCGTAGGCGCAGGGGAAGAGCACGGCGAACTCGTCGCTGCCCAGGCGGGCCACGGTGGCGAGGGGGCCCACGGCCGAGGTGAGGCGGATGCCGACCTCCTGGAGGAGGCGGTCGCCGCTGGCGTGGCCCAGGCTGTCGTTCACCTGCTTGAAGCGGTCGAGGTCGAGGACCATGACCGCCAGCCCCGACGCGGCCGTGTGGGCCCGGTCCATGGCGTCCACGAGCTGCTCGTGGAAGAGGCGGCGGTTGGCCAGCCCGGTGAGGGGATCGTGACGGGCCTGGTGGTCCCGCTCCGCCACCGCGCTGTGGAGCTGGTCGGAGAGGCGTCCGTTCTCGAGGGACAGGGCGGCGTGGTTGGCCAGGGTCTCGAGCAGGGTGAGGTGGCCCCGGTCGAACGAGCCCCGGTCACCGGTGCGGTTGGCGACCATGAGGGTTCCCACCCGGTAGTGCTTGCCGTGCAGGGGCACCAGGATGCAGTCGCGCAGGCCCCGGGCAGACAGGAAGGAGCGCAGCCCGGGCTCCCTGGTCCCCCTGCCGGCCAGCGTGGGCTCGGCCTCCGACCACAGCTCGGACCACTCCTCCTCGGTCAGCCAGCCCGGCTTGCGGGAGAGCCGGCCCTGGGCCTGGAGGGTGAGGCGCAGGAAGCCGCCGTCGCCGGCCGGGGTCAACAGCACGATCTCGGCCAGCTCGGCCCGCAGCAGGGTGCGGGCCTGCTCAAGCAGGGCCCGGGCCATGCCCTCGGTGCCCCACGCCGAGGCCACCAGGCGGCTGAACTCGTGCAGGACGCAGAGGCTGGCGTAGCGCTGGCTCATGGAGGCGTAGGCCTTGTAGGCGCCGAGCAGGACCAGGGCCACGGGCAGCAGAAGCCAGGTGGTGGAGGGGTGGTTCCACAGCAGGGTGATGGCCACCAGGGCCAGGCTGGTGTTCACCGCCGTGGTCACGATGCTGGCGCCCAGCAGCTTGGCCCGGGTGAGGGTGTCGGGCCGTTCCCCCCGCACCACGTAGAGCAGGGTGGTCATGGCCGCCCCGGCCAGGTTGGCCACCAGCACGCCGCCGAAGGCCGCGGCCCAGTGCACCGCACCCAGCCCGAAGCTGGACAGGACGGTGGTGCGGAACACGGCCACGGCCAGGCAGGTCTGCAGGCTGAAGAGGCTGAGGTCGAAGGCGGCCCTCAGGGGGGACGAGCGGCGGTGCACGACCAGGGCCAGGGCCGAGCCCAGCACCCGGGCCACGAAGAGGTGGGTGGGGGAGACGAAGAACAGGCCCAGCGTCAACGGGATGTCGCACAGAGAAATCGAGTGGGTGCCCCGCCTGCTCTCGACGTGGACGACGAGGATGTCGCAGAGGGCGAAGCCGAAGGCCACCACGACCCACGACAGCTGGACCGAGGCCCGCAGCTCGGGGAGCTCTCGGATCCAGGTGGCGAAGAAGGCGCCCGCGACCACGGCCATGCTCACGCACAGCGCGATGAGCCGGACCCTGCGCTCGGCGTCGGTGACGGCCGGGCGGGTGTCGGAGCCGGCGCCGGGCTCGAGTTCGTCGGAGCCGCCGTGGGCGTGCAGATCGACAGAGGGCCTGGTCGCGGCCACCGCTTGGTGGGGCCGGCGCCGGCCGAAGCGGCCGTCCCGAGGCGCGGCCGACCGGCCCTGCGTCTCGAGGTTGGAAACCGCCGTCGGCCTCACACGATCCTCCTGCTGGCCCTGTTTGGCTACGGTGCCGTGGTACGGATCGGTCGACAACGTCAGAATTGATGAAATGCGGCACTCGCCTGGCGAGATGCCGCGGTTGACCCCTAGCCGGCCATGAACGAGGTGGCCCGTTCGGGCCAGGGGCGGATCGTCCCTAGTCGGCGGGGACGGACGCGGGCAGCTCGACGGGCGGACCGGCGTCGGAGGCAGAGGCGGCGGCCGCGGGCAGGAACTGGGTCCGGTACAGCTCGGCGTAGAGGCCGTCCCGGGCCAGGAGCTGGGCGTGACGGCCCGACTCCACCAGGCGGCCCTCGTCCAGGACAAGGATCCTGTCCGCCTCCCTCACCGTGGAGAGGCGGTGGGCGATCACCAGCGAGGTGCGCCCGGCCAGGGCCGTGCGCAGCGCCTTCTGCACGGCCGCCTCCGACTCGGAGTCGAGGTGGGCGGTGGCCTCGTCCAGGACCACGAATCCGGGCTCCTTGAGGAGCAGGCGGGCGATGGCCATGCGCTGCTTCTCCCCACCCGACAGGCGGTAGCCCCTGTCCCCCACCACGGTGTCGAGGCCCTCGGGCAGCCCGCGGACGAGGTCCCAGATCTGGGCCGCCTTCACCGCCTCCACCAGCTCGGCGCCGGTGGCGCCGGGCTTGGCGTAGAGGAGGTTGGCCCTGATGGTGTCGTGGAACATGTGGGCGTCCTGGGTCACCACCCCGATGGCGGCCCGCAGCGACTCCTGGGTCACGTCCCGCACGTCGAGGCCCCCGATGCGCACGACCCCGCCGGTGACGTCGTACATGCGGGTGACCAGCTGGCTGATCGTCGTCTTGCCCGCCCCCGAGGGGCCGACCAGGGCCACCAGCTCTCCGGGCGCGGCCCTGAAGCTGACCTGGTGCAGCACCTCTCGGTCCGGGGTGGAGTCCAGGGTGGCCACCGCCTCCAGGGAGGCGAGCGACACCTGCGAGGCCGTGGGGTAGCGGAAGTCGACGGCGTCGAACTCGATGGTGGCCGCGCCGGTGGGCAGGGCGGCCGCCCCGGGGCGGTCGGCCACCATGGGCGGCAGGTCGAGGACCTCGAAGACCCGCTCGAAGGACACCAGGGCCGTCATCACGTCCACGTTGACGTTGGAGAGCTGGGTCAGGGGGCCGTAGAGGCGGGTCAGGTAGGAGGTGAGGGCCACCACCGTGCCTACGTCCAGGGAGCCCCGGGCGGCCAGCCACCCGCCCCACCCGTAGACCACGGCCGTGGCCAGCGAGGCGACCAGCATGATGGCGGCGAAGAAGACCTGGTTGTACATGCCCGACGTCACGCCGATGTCGCGCACCCGGCCGGCCCGCTCGGCGAAGCCGGCGTCCTCTTCCGCGGGCCGGCCGAAGAGCTTGGTCAGAAGGGCTCCGGCCACGTTGAAGCGCTCGCTCATGGTCGCGGTCATGGCCGCGTTGAGGTTGTAGCTCTCCCTGGTGATCGCCTGCAGCCGCCGCCCCACCCTGCGGGCGGGGAGGATGAAGAGGGGAAGCAGCACCAGGGCCACCAGGGTGATCTGCCACGACAGGGTGAACATCACGCCCAGGGTGATGGCCAGCGTGAACACGTTGGTGACGACGCTGGACAGGGTCCCGGTGAAGGCGGACTGGGCTCCGAGCACGTCGTTGTCGAGCCTGCTGATGAGGGCGCCCGTCTGGGTCCGGGTGAAGAAGGCGATGGGCATGCGTTGGATGTGCGAGAACACCTTGGTGCGCATGTCGAAGATCAGGCCCTCGCCGATGCGGGCCGAGAAGAAGCGCTCCACCAGGGACAGCCCGGCGTCGAAGAAGGCGATGCCGCCCACGATCAGGGCCAGCACGACCACGAGGCCGGACCGGTGGCCCAGGATGCCCTTGTTGATGATGGCCCTGAAGATGAGGGGGTTGACGGCCCCGATGGCCGCGTCCAGGGCCAGGAGCGAGACCAGGCTCACGATGGCGCGCCGGTAGGGCCGGGCGAAGGCGGCGATGCGGCGCAGGGTCCCGGCCGGGAGCTTGCGCTTGGTCACCGACGAGTCGCGCCGGAACGACCGCATCGGGCCCCACATTCCTCCCCCCGGACCCATCATCTAACGCTCTCCGTTCGCGCTGTTTGCGTAGGCGATCTGTCTCCTTTGCGCGTACCAACCTTGCCAGAGATGGCGCTATTCCGATGTCCCGGTCGATGACGGCCCGGGCGGGACCTCGGCCCGGAAGCGCACGGCGAACTCGTTGCGGTCGACCCGGACGGCGGTGAAGCCGGCCCCGTCCAGCCGGGCGGCCAGCCCGTCCGGGTCGAGGGGCACGCAGATGTCGCCCAGGTGGAGGGCGCGGAAGTCCTCGCCGTCGAGACTGTCGACGCCGGCCAGCACTCCCCCGGGGCGCAGCACCCGGACGAGCTCGGCGAAGAGCCGGTCCTGCAGCTCGGCCGTGGGCACGTGGTGGAGCATGGTGAACGACACCGCCCCGCTGAAGCGGTCCTCGTCCATGGGCAGCCTGGTGGCGTCGGCGTGCACGACCTCGACGGAAGGTCCCACGCGGGCGGCCAGGGCCGTGGCCAGGTCGGCGTCGATCTCCACCGCGGTGAGGCGGGGCAGCATGCCCCGAAGGATGTCGGTGGTCCGTCCCGGCCCTGGCCCCACCTCGAGCACGTCGTCGCCCAGCTCGACGCCCTCCAGGGCCCAGGGAATGATGTGCTGGCCGACCACCTCGGCCCATTCGTCGCTGGAACACAGCTGCAGGTGCTGCTCGTTCACCGGTTGCTCCTGTCCTGAGCCCGCCGTCTGGACAAGACTCTCGCGAACTCTGGGGCGACATGAAGGGAAGGTCCATGGAATTCGGTGTGGTGCTCCCGCAGCTCTCGGCCACCTGGGACCAGACGCTGGGCGCGGCCCGCAAGGCGGAGGCGGCCGGCTTCGACTCCGTCTGGCTGGTCGACCACGTCTACGGCATCCCGCCCCAGACCGGGATCCTGGAGGCGTGGACGGTGATGTCGGCCCTGGCCGCGGCCACCGAGAGGGTCGGCATCGGGGCCCAGGTCCTGTGCCAGTCCTTCCGCAACCCCGCCCTGCTGGCCAAGATGTCGACCACCTTCGACCTCGTGTCCGGAGGCAGGCTTCGCTTCCTCATCGGCGCGGGCTGGTACGACGCCGAGTACACAGCCTTCGGCTACGAGTTCCCCACGCCCGGGGTGCGGGTGGGCGAGCTGGAGGACACGGTGCGCATCTGCAAGGGGATGTGGGCGGCGGGCTCGGAGCCCTTCACCTACCAGGGCAAGCACTACCGGGTGCAGGACGTGCTCAACCTCCCTCCCCAGCCCCGGCCCATCCCGGTGGGCATCGGGGGCCAGGGCGACCGCGTCCTCGACCTGGTGGCCCGGGAGGCGGACGAGTGGAACTGCCCGGGCGCCATCTTCCACCAGTGGGCCGAGCGCAACGCCGTGCTGGAGGAGCGCCTGGTCACCCACGGGCGCACGGTGCGCAAGTCGGTCCAGTCCGTCATCCGCCCCGGCGAAGGCGACTTCCCGGGCCGGCTCCAGTTCTTCAACCCGGCCCTGGGCATCCACGGCTCACCCGACCACATGGCCCAGCGGGTCTGCGAGCTGCGGGACATGGGAATCGACGGCTTTTACGCCATCGTGGCTGGTGAGAAGGGCCTGGACGGGGCGGCCGAGGCCCTCCCCGGCCTGCGGGGCGCCCTGGGCTGAGGAACGGGCCCTTGATGCCGTTGGCGCCGGGAGGGAGGGGGGCGGCCGGGCCCCGTCGAACCTGGATTCGGACAGGGCCCCCTCGCGGGGCCGACGCGAGACGAGGTGATGC
>Ga0066672_10000548_pt1 | contig 11779 bp, 12 predicted proteins | sample GraSoiAngelo_121_FD_62292 | JGI IMG/M metagenome (GOLD analysis project Ga0066672, IMG submission 62292) | Grasslands soil microbial communities from the Angelo Coastal Reserve, California, USA - 14_0919_12_20cm | ecosystem: Environmental > Terrestrial > Soil > Grasslands | place: USA...
ATATTCCCTAAATAGTTACTCGAGGACCGGTGAGGCTCAGTCTTGCCAGGCTTCCACCTCGTTCGTCTCAAGCCAGATGTTCTGAGGGACCTAAGAAGACAGATTTCAAAAGGCCTAGACATCGCCGAGTACCGATATGATGAGGATGAAGTCGAACATGCGCTCAATAGCGAGACGAAGTGGGACCTGCTCAACGTTGAGATTCTGAGACGGTCGTTCAGCGACGATACAATTCTAAACGAGTACAAGTCGATTCAGCTTACGAAATATTACGGAGATTGGGAGGACAAGTTGGGCACTCATGAAACCAGAGTACGAAAGCGAGTCACATTCTTGGAATCAGTTGCCGAGCGTATCAACAAAAAACTCATACCTGAGAGCGGCGAAGGTGGACCATCAAAGCGATCTGGTGGTGAGAGGGTTTTCATCATCCATGGTCACGATGAGGCGTCTAAGAGTCAAGTCGCTAGACTCGTACAGAGACTTGATCTGGTTCCCATAATTTTGAGCGAACGACCAAACCGAGGCAGGACTATCATCGAGAAGTTAGAGCGCAATTCAGATGTAGCCTATGCAGTAGCGATACTGACCCCCGATGATGTAGTAGGGAAGCCCCGTGCTCGACAAAACGTGATCTTGGAACTTGGGCAATTCATGAGCAAACTCGGACGGGAGAAGGTTGCGATCCTGTACACACCAGAAGTCGAATTGCCCTCGGACATTAAGGGAGTAGCCTACATCGAACTCGACAAGTCCGGAGCATGGCAGTATAACCTCGCAAAAGAGTTGAAGGCCGCGGGATTGCAGGTTGATATGAACAAGCTCTGAAAAAGGAGTTACCATTGACAGCCGAGCTACGTGGTTGGAGGAGATTTCTCCGCACCCAAGTCTGGAGACTCAGGTGACAGACTTGAAGTCGGATGAGGAAAATTCAACACCGCACACGATCTGAGTGGGCCCCACAGCCTGTGACTCTGAAAGAGATAGACGAACAGAAACCCAATCGAAAATCTGGCAGGAATTGAGCCGGAATCCTCACATGGCCTTCGCCCATCCAATAATAGGTAGCGCATTTGACCTTCTCAGGGAGAGCCTCTCATGCTACCAAAATGGAGCATTCATGGCCTCTACACTTATGTGCAGAACCGTTACTGAAACTGGCCTTTACCTGGCAGTGTCGAGAAAGCCTTCACAAAAAAAACGTCCAATGGAAATCTGGCTCGACCTTAGAAATACTCGTGATTGGGGACAGATTAGAACGAAGGCCGTAAACTTGGATATCCTCAGCGAAGACGAAATGAAGCTTCTGCACGACATTAGGGAGAGAGGCCACTTTGTTGCTCACTATGGAGAAAGATTCGACCGACAAGTTCGATCAGCAGTAAGTCTCCGAGAAGGTCTTCGGACTTGGGTTGATGAGAAGGAAGCTGAAGGAACTCTTCATGACACGGTGTTCATTGTGAGTCGTATAATAGACTGGATCGGACGGCTTTGATCGGTGAGACCCGATATCGAAAGGTTAGGGTTTCGGAGTTTCATTCTGCCGATTCCTGAGTCCGAACAGCCCATCGAATACTTCTCGAAATGGTTCCGACAGTCTGTATATGACCCATAGGTAGACCGCGAAGGTTGCTGAGATGATTAGAGTTGCGGCAATTCCTTCCGGCTCCTTTTGGGTCTTGACTATTTTATGACCAACTAAGAACCAACTTAAAAGCGAAAGAACCAGATAAACGCATCGCAAATTTCCGAGGACGGCTCGCGTGGCAAGAACTATCGTCTAAAAGAGGAAGCTAACGTCAAGTCTCGAGGACCACCAGTCGATCCTCGGTTTGTGATCGACGGGTGACAATAGTTTCAGGATAATGGTTGGGCCTACTGGGCTTCAAAGCTTCGGCAAACGGTGTGTCTTCCTGTATTTGTCAATGGAGTTCCTTATCTCTTCCTTGTTGGTGAGCTTGCCTTCCTTGTAGAGCTTGGCATAGTAATTCCACGTCTTCTTGTTAGTCCCTAATTCGAGAAACTCGAACTGTACTGACCATGGGATCGAGTCGTCAATTTCCGTTTCATCAACCAGGCGTCTGTAGTCATAGATCTTCCTGATATATCTGAGAGAGATCTTCCCCATGGTCCTTCGGATCTTGAGGGCAAGCCTATCGAGAAAGTTTGACTTCTTCTCATATGACTCCCTCTGTCGTGGAAGCTTTCTTTCGTAGGTGTAGATCTCGTCTCCTATCTTCCAATATAATGAAGGCAGGTTGCCAGATTCTGCGTTGCGGATAAGTTGAATACACCGATCTGCGAGATCATCAAGCTGCTTGTACTGCCCTTCCTCACGATTAATTCTTTGCACAAATTGCTTTGTGTCTCCCTCTAGGTCAAATTTCTCGGAGTATGGCTCAAAGTCTAGGTGCTCAAAACCTGGAACACTGATGGGGCCTGTATGCTTGCGTTTCAACGGTCTATGAAAGTTCTTGCCCATGTGCCAAGGAAATTGTCAGTCATATCAAAAGTCTCACTAAACATTTGCTCCATGAGTGAGACCGACAACTCTTGCTCATCCAAGTCCTTGATGCGGTTCTTGACCCAATACTCGATTAGTTCATTGGTTGCACACTTGAGGATGTGATACTTGAGTGCTTCACCCTTCGCGTTCTTTATGATGTATTTTGCGGTAGGATGTGAGAAATTCACAATGAGTATGCCGTTTTCCGCGTCCAAATATGCCTGCGGACTCGGTTGGGTGGGGTCTTTCTCGAGTTTCGAGCTACGAACCGGTCTGATTTCCGCCAGTCCAGGACCGTGTTGGCCGGAGCCCTTGCCCGACCCCTTATTCTTACCTTCCTCCTTTTGCTTGGTGTGTCTCTCGAGTTCCGTTTCAACGAAGATGAGCTTCGTTTTTGCAGCTATCCGCTCCTTGTTGTGATCCGTTATGATCGCGACCGCATAGTAGATCCCCTTCTGGGCCTCCTGGGGTATTCCAAACTGATAGGCTCTCGTGGCTTCAGCGTCTGCTTGATAATTCGCAGATGCATTCGTAGAGAATATCTCTTGGTTTGTCGGGTCCCTGACTGTGAGTGTCTCAACGTACCCAGATTTGTTGATCTTCGTCGGATTCTTTAGACGCATCTCCAGTTTCACGGAATCTCCCTTAAGATATTTTTGTTTGTCACAGGTTAGGCTTACTATGTAGACGTTGGTAGGAATTACTGGAGGCTTCTTTGGTGGTGGGGGGGTCGGTCCACTCCCGCCCGTGCCATGCGGGTCGAGGTCAGGGAATTGTTTCAGAGTTTCATTCAACTCATCGAGTGCCCGATTAGCAATGTCTTTGTGCTTCGGGTCAATGTGAGTGTCGGATCTTACCAGAGGCTCAACGAACTCTTTGATCCTCAAGTCGAGAACTTCCCTGGTTGACTTCCAAGCAGGATGACTTGTCTGAAATCCGCTGTGGTTAGGATTTTCAGCGTCACGGAGAAAATCAGCCGAGCAATATCCGAAGAATCTTCTCAGAGGGTGTCCCATCAGTGGAGGATGATATCTTTGGATTGTCTGTCCGCCGACGTTTATTGCCAATCCCCTCAAATCCTCAGGAACGTCTTTGTCAGAAAAGTAGAGATTGAGGTTACGTAATATCCCGAAGCTCTCTTTGCCCCTTGAGACCATTTGGTCGTCCAGTGTTCTATGGTTCTCTGGTTTGTGTTGGGGCCATATCAGCGGCTTGACCGGTTTTTCCTTTGCACTGACTCGGTAGACAATAGTTGCTCCTTGCGCGAGAATCTCCCACCAGGTTCTCTGTACGTAACGAGCGAAGGATTCCATATCTAATAGTCGAGTACGAATTTTTTCCTCAACGTTGTAAATAGTTACTAAAGTGCCTTGATGATTGAGTTCTCTAGGCTTCTGATCCTCGAAGTCGGTGTAACCCTCGGGCGTTGAATACCGACATCTGTAGACATTGTCTGGTCCGACGGTTTCCGAGATTATGTAAGAGCCACATGCATGATAGAGGAGTTTCCCTTGACCTCTCGATCCTCCTTTGGTGATATCCTTGTCCTTTTCCGTATACCATAGAGAATGGAATCTATCCCAATTCTCCGGGGTCATACCAGTGGTACCGAAATCCTGGACGCGGAGGTTGTGGGTATTTGGATCGTAACTGATCTCTATTCTCCAATCTTTGCCGTCTTTACTATTGCGGGCGTCCCACGAATTCTGAATCGCTTCCCTTTGGAAGCCGTCGATAAGATCACCGTATTGATCGGCTATGTTCTTCTTGCTCTGCTTCAGATTTACTAGCGTCGGCTTAAGCGTCAGACTGTTAGGATTCACCGGGATCGTCGAGATCGACAATCTACTCGCCCCCGGCTCCTATGAGTTGGGGCCTATACGATTCCCCGAGAGCAGTCGCCTTGTATGTTACGAGGAGTCCCGACCGTTCCTTTTCTATCATCCCAAGCTCCCACATGCGACTCATTGCTCCCGCCCTCATCAGATTGATCATGTCTTTCGTCCAAGTCCTCCCTAGAGGCTGGAAACTCCTGTAGAATCCGTCGAGCGACGAGTTTAGATCGCTTCGCCCCTTACCACCACCGAGCAGATTGTCTAAGATTACCCCCATATGTCGCGCCTCTTGAGGTAGCTTCTCACAGAGATGTTTGACAATGAACTGCGTCTCGTTTGCGCTAAGAATAGGAGAAGCTTGCTGTTTGTCGAGCACCGGGTTGTCCAAAGCTGCGAACTGTTTACCGCTCTCGGTCAGCCCAATCAGTTCGACCTGTCTGTCAGCAAATATTCTGGCAAATCGAAGGGTGAGAAGCATGCCGCTTGATTTCTTGTCACTTGATCGCACGAACCCGATGTACTGCTCCTTGAATCTTCTGCGGCTCTTGTCGTTTTGCTCAGGGAAACTAACAGAGATCTTCTCTCCGGACTTGTTACCTGACACTACATCCAGCTTCCTCAGCTGATTCCCGAGATCTTCGGCAGCGCTGCATGCTAGGTCTTTGAAAGAAGCCAGTCGCGGGAAATCGCTACTCTGATTCGCCAAGAGTCTGAGGGAGAACTTGACGGGCAGAAACCTGTAGTACTGGCCCCAGAGAATCCTGTCCAGAATTTCCTCATCCCTTGCCTCACGAGTCGTCTTGAGTGAAGGTCCCTGCTGAAGACTTGAGGAAAGTGGATGATCCTCGATTGTCGTAGCAGGCATGCCATCTGGTAAGGATTCAAGAAACTGCTTGCTCCAAGCCGTTTGTTCTGCATTGAGTTGATTTTCCACCGCCACGTTTACGAAGTGATTGACATCACGGAACTCGCCCTTCGCAATCACTTCGCGCACCTTCTGTTCTAGAGTGCCAGGTATATCCACAACATATTTCAAAATGCGTACCTACAAACCCCCATAACTTGGGGTTAGACTATTTATCGTTAACTCCGTTAAGGGATTCGTAATAAACACAAATAGCATTCAACGGGCAGAGTTCGCACCTTGGATTACGGGCGGTACATACGAGTGCTCCAAAATCAATCAGTCCTAGATTCAGATTCCTACCTTTTCCTGTCGGAATCAGAGATGCGAGGAAATCCCAGAACCTTGGATCATCTCGAGGCCTCTTTTTCGCGGTTGCAAGACCAAAGACCCGTTGCAAAATTCGAATGCTGTTTGCATCGAGCATTGGCAAGTCCTCACCTTTCACCAGGCAGAATACTGCATTGGCAATGTATCTTCCTACTCCTAGCCCCCGCAAGTTTGAGAGAAGAGTTTCTGGTTCATCCGGTAGCTTTCCTTTGAACCTCTCCAGAAAGATCCTAGCGATCGTCTTGAGCTGAGTTGGGCGCGTTCTGTAGATTCCCAGAGGTAACATTATCTTTGTAAGACTTCTTTCGTCAGCGGTCGCGAGGTCTTTGAAACTAGGATACTCATTGAGTACTTCTTTGTAAGCGGGAATCACTTTCTTTGCGTCGGTCTTTCTAAGAAGGATCTCAGCTAATAGTATAGCATAGACATTTGTTCTGTTCCTCCATGGAAAGTGACGCCTATTTTGATCAAACCATCTTAGTATAGCTGACGAGAATGGGGTCTTTTTCCAAGCCTGATTTCTCAGGAGCCGCTTTTCGTCTAATTGGGATGCCGTCCCAGAATAAGCCTCCTAGTCATTCGTGATAGTGACCGCGACAGAACAGGTGGTATAGCGTCTCCAACAACTTGCTGCATGCTGCCTAACAATCCTGAGAACCTATATCTATCGGGAAAAGATTGGAGTCTGGCTGCCTCGCGCAGAGACAGCAAGCGGTCCTCTTCAGGATGAATGAGCATCGCTTTTCTAAAGCAACCAACAGTAACAGACGGAACCCTCGGATCCAATCTCCTGTAGACGCTCTTGTGATCAATTGTGATTAAGAGTTCCTGAGGCACCTTTCCAGTCTTTACGAGATCGACCAAGCTCACTCCCTGTGCGATCAGCTTGATGCGTCGCTTCACAATGTCATTGTTAACCGTCACGACATGATCGTAGAGAATGCGGTTTCTACGTCTCAAGATCTGTTGATAATGGCTGGTCGGGTCCGCAAAGTACGAGGATACTCGGTCGCCTTGAGTTCCATCTAACGGTGGTAGGTCCCCAACGATAGCCTCACGCACGCTCACAAAGGATTTCCTTCCCTTCGGGCCGTGAGTCTCTCTGGGAAATCTGAACTTCCCGAGTGTTGAACCTACCATGAAGACTCTTCTTCTATGCTGAGGAACACCGAAGTCGGCGGCATCAACGACCTTCGTTTCAACCTCGTATCCTATGTTTTCAAATCGACCAATCAAATCGTTTACTAGGCGGCCCTCGTCGATCGAAAGCAAGCCGACTACATTCTCCATGAGGAACATGCCCGGATGGATTTGTTTCACGGCGTCGAAGAACTTGAGTAGCTCGGCCTTGCCGTTATTGGGTCCCCTGCTCTGCTTATTCGCGACCGAGAAGCCCTGGCAAGGCGGACCCCCGGCTACAAGATCTATTTCCTTGTAGGAAAAGCCCATCTGACTCAGAAGAGACTGGAAGTTCCTGATCCTTTCTATTTCCGACCATAGGGCCATTGTGTCCGGGTTATTTTCCCTGTAAACACGATAAGCCCCGGGATCTTTGTCGATTGCCAAGACAACTTTCAGTCCGCTGGTCTTCAGGCCATGGCTCAGTCCGCCGGCCCCACAATAGAGGTCGATGGCGAGAGGTAGACCGTCCCTCATTTTACTACCTCTTGAATTGATATTTTGAAATCGTGGACGTCAATTAGCTTCCTAAGATTCTTCGGGAGATAAACCTCGCAACCGCTCGTTACAGTGAGAGGGCCTCTGAACATTTCTCCGTTGAATCTTATCGTTACCAAGAGAGTGTGACCATCATGAATGTCTAACTTGTCCGTTATCCTTCTAGGGATTTTTAGCAGAAGGAGTTGCTTACGTTCGGACGACCGGACAGTCCAGGTCTCCATCACAACCAGTCATGACTGTCTTAACTATTAAGACTTTCTTAACAGTTAAGAACACTTCAATCAACGGGCTCCTCCGACTGGAGATAATAGAGAGAGCAAGATCTCGCGCATGTTCATCCCCATGAAGGTCCAAGTCGTCCTATCCGTTCTTGAACCCAAGGTATTCCACTTGCTAAGAGAACACAGACGGCAAGGACTCTAAGCTGTCTAATATCTTGCTCTAGCTTATCGATTCGAAGCTTGGTGTGCCGGTGAACGCAGCTAACCACAGTGTCCTTATCATATGACTCAATTCCACACTCTCCGCATTTGTAGATCGTCAAGTCGGGAGTATTCCCTCTGACATCTCCTTGAATCTCCCGTTTTTTTGTGTGTGTTATGCGAGTGCGGAGCGCCGAGTAATGTAGATTAATCGACGGCAATGGCACGAATAGTTCCCGTTAATCGGTACCGGGCGTTAGAGGTCCATGAACTGCGAGGTGACAGGTAACAATGGGATTATCAAAGTCCTGCCACAAAATCTCGCGGACGAACTATGATTATGACTGAGATGGGCGAATTTCTTGTCGGGGCATGGCTGAAGGTCGTCCAGAAGTGTGACTTCATACAGTATAACGACAGGCTTCCTGGTGGCGGACTAAAGGGACTTGCGGAGGTGGACGTAATCGGGCTCAATCTCACGAGTAAAGAGGCGTACCTTTGTGAAGTTACCACTCACTTGCGAGGGCTTGGCTACGTAGACTATCCAACTACGATGGAGAAGCTAAAGACCAAGTTCGAATCGGACAAGAAGTATGCCGACGAAATGCTGAAGGCGTTCCCTACTCGTCATTACATGTTCTGGTCTCCGGTGGTTCCCGAAGGAAAGCTCATCACTCTTCTGGATGAACTTAAGAAAGAACTTCAGAGACGCTTGAACTTGGACTTGGAGCTTGTTATCAATCGCCAGTACGCTGAACGGGTCGAGCAATTGAAGAACGAAGCCCACGACAAGAATGAAGACACAGGGAATCCTGCCTTCCGGCTCTTGCAGATTCTTGGTCACTTGAAGCAGGAATCAAGAGTCAGTCTATAGCCCATAATCCCGTGTTCTAACGCATGACGAAAAAGCCCCGGAGAGGATTACGTCTCCGACCATAAATTCTGACCCTGTTCTGCAATTCAGCTCGGTTGGTTACGACAGACTTTCCATCACACATTCGCAGGAGTCCGTGTAACTGGCTTTGGGGCATATCTGCAAGCATTTCACAAAGGAATGGGTTGACCGATATGACAAGAACGTCAAGGGACTGGCTGGCGAGACCGAATTATACAGGACACTTTGCCGGATAGCCGAGATCAAGGTCTATCCAGCACCCGTTCTCTTAGGCGAGGCAGACCCGGTTGTCGAAACGGAACTCATTGCCCGAACCTCTGACTATCCTGATTGTTACCAATGCATAGACGGAAAGCCCTTCCTTTGGGAGATGAAGAATCTGTGCTACCACAGCCAGCCAAACGGATGGGGCGAAAATCATCAGCCCTTCTGGCAACAGAATCCAGAGTGGGTAAAGAGATACGTCCTAAACAAAGCCTGGGCCGCCCTGAGGTATCCAGTTCGAGGATCAGGAGCCAATCAGAGAAACCCAGTTACTGGGGAGCAAGAATGGGGTTACGTTCGGTGGATAACCATACCAGATAACAATATGCAGAACCTAACATTTTGCTACGCCAGCACTGTCTGTTCATTCACTCAGCTTGCCGAAATGGAGATGGATGCCTTTTTCCGAAGGAATCAGGCATATGCTGACCACGCTCTTCTAAACCCCGAGATGATTAAGAACGATGGGGATGCTGCTTGCGCCGAGACAGCTCGTGATGAGCTATTCGGGCAAGTATTGACCATCATCACTGACAATCTCCCGAGACAGTAAGTATGACCGCAAAGTCGTAAAAGCCTACCGCCCGTCCTCTCTCAAACATCTCCCGGCCATGTGCAACAGTTGCATGTTGCAGGGGATCGCTCATTCTGGACCCGTTCTTAGAATGCGAGGTTAGTCTTCATGAGATGGATGTTCGCAACAAGCAACTGATCTGTTGCTATTGCAGAGCCTACACTCGGACATCGCTGGAATTCACTCGGAAACGTGCTATGCTAATCTATTGTTAGCCGAGCAACACGAATGTGACGCGTTTTCGGTTTTGGTATCCCCCTTACCACCCTTTTCTAAGGAGTTGGCTGTCGGTTCCATTCTCGATCTTACTGAGGCACTCCTGCAACAACCTGAGAGTTGCACTGATGAAGGGACTCCTTAGAGTCTCATCAGAAGGTTGGACGGTAGGCAGTGATTCCGAGGAGTGTTGAGCAGTGAGGCCTTTGCGTTTTTGCCCTACGAATCATACCGCCTGCCCTGTCTCGCCCACTGGTTGAACGGGTTGAACCGGCCCAATGCTAACTGATGTTAGCCAAGTGTTTCGGTTTTAGTGTGCCGGGGAAGGGGTGGTATTGGGCCTTAGTGACCCGGATCAGAATATACCCGTATGACCGTGCTAACCCATGGGGCAAGGCAACTGCAACTCCTGCAACTGGGGTATCATATTGAGCATTATGGCACGTAATCATAGCCACAAACCCGTGGGGCGGCTGGTAGCACACACCTACGGTGGAAGGACATGGGGTGGGAAGCCGGTGTTTAGCTCCCATTCCTTTCCTCTCATAATCTCATTTTGTCTTATCTCGCTCCTTTCGCTCACGAGATACAAGTGGTAAGAGAACGAATAGTATGCCCAGAAACAACAATGCAAACGAGGTGTATCCCCACCAAGTAGTAGGGGCAAGTAACCAGAACGCGAACTTTCCAAAGGGGAACCTGAAGGTCGCTGCAGTCCACAAGTACGCCAACACAAGAAGGGCTGCGATTGAGACGGTCGTGAAAGGTTGAGGACGCATCTTCACTTTGTCCCCGGGACTTGGCGGCGTCTATACACCACGTACAGATTCACAATCGCCACATCAATGAGGACTAATGGAATTACGAAATCGGTGATAGTCGCTCCCAACGGTAGAGATGAGATATTGAGGGAGAAGAACCAGTTTGCCAAGGCCAGATAGAGAACGAAAAGGGCGAATCCTAAAACCGTGACGCCGAGAGCTTTGGCTCTATCCAACCGGGCCCCGATATTCCCTTATCATCTTGCCAAGAAAAAAGCATTGCTGACTAACGTTCGGTTTCTTCAGCTTCTTCGTTGTAGGAGTTCATGTGGACTCGCCCGGCTGTCTCGCCCGGCCCGGCCAGCGATCAATCGAATGAAGCAACTGCAACTCTGTAACTCATGATGGATAGTTCGGCCCATTGGTCAAGTCATCATACTCGCCTCAATGCAACAACCCGGCAGGGGAACCGGGTCAGCCCTGGAGAGGGTGAGGCACTAACATGCGTTTGCTCTCCGGGGGCATTCCCTACTTTTCACGCTCGACCGGCTTCTGGGGGCTTCCTTTCTCACTCCCCAGAGACTGAGGCACCCTTTCCCGGGTAGGGTGGGTCGGAAACCCGGGATTCTCAGTCACTAATTCAAGAGTGAAAACAAACATGACCACTGACCCTATACAGGCTCTCTCGGAGAAACTCGATAAAGAGTCAAACCCCGTGTCCAATGCCCGTGCGGGGCTCTAATCTATGATAAGTCGGACGCAGAAGCTCTGAGAAGATACTCCTTCCATCTGGAGTTCTTCCATGTTGACATTCGCCCGGAGACCCGTAAGGAGTTCTACCGTTGAACAGAGAGTTCCTTCACGTCTTCGCCCGCTTGCTTTCTCTCGTGATACTTCACGAGGAAGACAAGTGAGAAGTACCAAACAACCGTAAAGAAAGCCGCGTCAACCGCGAAAACCAACCAGTTAGCCAACAGAGGACAGGGTTCGCTCTCGTGAAATGCACACGAGTTCCAGTGATAGGTCGTCCATGCAAATGGCACGCCACCAGTTGATCCAGTGACCAAAGCGATTGAAACCCCTAAGAGAATTGAGACGGGCCAAAGGTAGATGGGGCGAAATTGGCTCTCGCTCAAAATGGAAACGCCTATTGCGACTCTCTATGGCTCTCCAGACTTGATAGTTTTGGCAGAGGGCTTTCGAGCCGCGAGCAGGATTATGAATGCGATATCAAACCCCCCAAGGATCAGCACTGTATCGGTTCCGAGTGTTCCCAACGGTAAAGGTAGACCCAGAAAGGTCAACAAGTTCGCCACCGCCAAGTACGCCACGAAGAATGCGAAACCTAAGACAACGATTCCGAGAGCTTTGGCTATGTCCAATAGGCCTACC
>Ga0066672_10000549_pt1 | contig 11777 bp, 5 predicted proteins | sample GraSoiAngelo_121_FD_62292 | JGI IMG/M metagenome (GOLD analysis project Ga0066672, IMG submission 62292) | Grasslands soil microbial communities from the Angelo Coastal Reserve, California, USA - 14_0919_12_20cm | ecosystem: Environmental > Terrestrial > Soil > Grasslands | place: USA...
TGGGCATGAATGGCAACGGACAGTTCCAATTACGTCTCATTGGCCAGGCGAACACCAACTATGTGCTGGAAGCCTCGACCACTCTGACGAACTGGGTCCCGCTGCTCACGAATGCAGTGCCGAACGGAATTTGGGATTACGTGGACGTGGTCAGTTCCAATTTTAGTCATCGCTTTTATCGGGCGATGCGCGGTCCGTAACCTGGTTTCAAGTCCGGGAGGAATCCCGCCGTAATCGCGCGGCTTCATTTACGTCAGAGGTTGCCCGTGCCAAGGGCGCTGCGGTGAGACTGTGTTTGTGCGATTTGATCGCCCGTTGCGCCTGGTTTGTTTTGGAGTCAACCAATAACATATCGAGGCAAATTTTAACGGCTCGCAGCGAAGCAGGCGGCGACTGAATAAACCGGGCCAGGAGTGAATTTCACGCATTTTGCGTGAAAATAACGCATCAACCATGAAATCCGAAAGTCTGGAATCATCGAATCCGTCTGAAAAAGACCGACGCGAGGGCAATCCATGCGGGCGGAACGGCGCTTGCTGGCTTGAGCCAGTATCCCAATGCCTCGACTGTTGGTGGGATGTGCGGCGAGATGCACAGTGTGCCTGGCCCGGGAGTTCTGCTAAAATAAATGGAATCAAACAACACGTATCGCTGTGCGGGGGCGAATCGCCTCAAAAGAATTTCGACGACCGTCTCGGTCGGCTCGACGTGCTTTCGCGTGAAAATAGCACTGAAGCAATGTCTGACTTTTATGCTGATGGTTGGCGGCGCGCTGTCCGGCACACTGGCTGAAACGGCTAAAACACCGGGGACGGGAACCACGACCGAGTCGGTCGTCGCATTGCTGAATGCCGACGGGACATTGAATCTTCACACCGGCTTCCGCGGCACGCTCAGCGCGGAGGGCTGGACAATGGTGACCGACGCCTCGGGCCGGCCGCGTTTTATCCGTGCGGGCGAAAGTGGAGCAAGACCTGCGTCGCGGGCGGCGATCTCGCGACATTCCGGGGGCAACGGCGCATGGGACGATCGATTCAGCTTTCCTGGCGTGGAAGGCGAGGTTTATGCCATTGCGGTCAGCGGCGGCGATGTTTACTTCGGCGGTGCGTTCAGCAGCGCCGGAGGCATCCCCAGTCGCAACATTGCCAGATGGGATGGGCAAAACTGGTTCGCGCTCGGCCCAGGCGTGGACGGCCCTGTGTATGCCATCGCGGTGAACGGCGAGGAAGTCTGGATGGGCGGCAAGTTTACCAGCGCGGGCCTCCAGAGTGTGAACAATCTGGCCACCTGGGACCCCAACACCCGGACTTGGTCCGAGGTCAGCGCAACTACTGACGACACGGTCAAGGCCATCCTGATCAAAGACGACGACGTTTACGTCGGGGGCGCGTTTGTCGGAGGCATCCTGAAGTATGATGGTTCTCAATGGCAGCCTCTGGCTAACGGCGTGAACGGCGCGGTCAACGCCATTGCCCTCGGTGGCACGAACGTTTACATCGGTGGCGCATTCACACGGAGCGGCGGCAAGACACTGAACCACGTCGGGCGGACCGACGGCACGAACTGGTTTGCTTTGGGCAACGGCGTGGACGACGCGGTAAACGCGATCGTGCCCATTGGCCAATCCGCGCTTTACGTCGGCGGCATGTTCACCATCGCCGGCGCGGAGGCGGCACGCGGTTTGGCCTTTTGGGACGGCGGGCTCTGGTCGCCTGTCCAGGGTGGGTCAGGGATGATTCAGTTCAAGTCTGTCAACGCCATGACCACGCTGGGGGCCGATCTGTTGATTGGCGGAGAATTCACGGGGCCGCCGGACGGAGCGGGCAACAACCTGGTACGCTGGAACGGGCGGGACTGGTCCGGACTCGGCAGCGGGGTGAGCGGTCCGGTGTTTGCACTGGCGTCGAGTGGGAGCGATCTCTTGGCGGGTGGCAAATTCGATCTCGCGGGCGGAATCGTTTCCAAAAACTTCGCGAAGTGGACCGAGCCGGGTGATTTTCAGTCCCTGGCCGGCGGCGTGGATGGTTACCTGGATGCCCTCGTTGTCAGCGGCGGTGGTGACTTGTACGTCGGTGGCGATTTCCACACGGCGGGCCAAGTCGCAGCGAATCGAATCGCCCGTTGGGACGGCGCCAACTGGCACCCCCTCGGCAGCGGTGTCAGCGGCCCAGTGCGCGCCTTGGCGGTAAGCGGAACGACCGTTTACGTGGGCGGCGCGTTCACCAACGCCGGCGGGGTGAATGTCGCGAACATCGCGCGTTGGGACGGCGTCGGTTGGTCAGCTCTTGGCGCCGGCATAAGTGGGCCGGTCAGCGCGATTGCCATCATGGGCACCGAGGTTTATGTTGGAGGCTCCTTCGCCAGCGCCGGCGGCATTCCGGCAAACAATTTTGCACGTTGGGACGGCACGCGCTGGTTCGCCTCGGGGAACGGGGTCAACGGGACTGTAAACGCGCTCACTGTGGATGGCACGCGAGTTTTTGTAGGTGGCGATTTTTCCGCAGCCGGCGGAACAAACGCCAATCGCATCGCCTGGTGGGACGGAATTTTCTGGCATCCACTGGGCGAAGGTGTGGACGGTCCGGTGACGGCCATTGCGATGAAAGAGAACGGCGAAGTCTTTGTCGGCGGGCAGTTCACGCACGCGGGCATCGTCGAGGGCGCGAACCACTTAGCAAAATGGAATGGGCACGCGTGGTCTGCGCTGGGCAACGGCGTGAACGGCCCCGTCCGCGCCATCGCGATCGGGAATGGAGAAATCTACGTGGGCGGCGGCTTTAATCTCGCCGGTGGCGCGTCGGTCAAGAGCGCGGCCAGGTGGAATGAGGAACTGCAGTCCTGGGTGCCCTTGCTTGACCGCGAAAATTCCGGCGTGGAGGGAAACGTCTTCGCTATCGCGCTCGGTCGATCGCAGGTTTACTTGGGAGGATTTTTCAACGTAGGCCAGGCCCGTGGTGTCGCGCTCTTACGGCGCACGAGTTGGTCGGTGTTGGGTCAGGGCGTCGGCGGGCCGATTTACGCGGTCGCGGTGGATGACAACAATGTTTACGTTGGCGGCGAATTCACCTTTGCGGGCGGCGCATTGGCGACGAATATCGCGCGCTGGGACGGGGAAGGTTGGTCCGCCCTGGGGATCGGCGTGAAGGGTCCTGTTCGCGCGATTGCTGTCACGCCGGATAGAAAGGTTTTTGTCGGCGGCAGCTTCACGCAAGCCGACGGATTGGGTGCATTCAACACGGCTGTGTGGGACGGCGTCCGCTGGTCCACGGCCGGCATCGGCGTCAACGGCTCGGTTTATGCGCTGACTGCCGGCGCCGGCAAGATTTACGCCGGAGGAGAATTCACCGTGGCCGGTGGACTGAGCGCGAATCGAATTGCTCAATGGGATGGAAATACGTGGTCCCCGCTGGGTGACGGCGTCAATGGCGCCGTGCGCACCATTGCTGTTTTCGGTGGGAGCGTGTTCGCAGGCGGAGATTTCACGATGGCGGGCGATGCCAAAGCGCTTCATCTGGCACGCTGGGACGGGACGCGCTGGTTCCCGGTCGGAACGGGCGTGGACAACAGCGTGAATGCGGTTGCCGTCGCAGGCGGAAGCGTCTTCGTTGGTGGACAATTCACTTCGGTTGGTGGCGATGTGGGCATTGCTTCGATTGCGCAATGGGACGGAAGCAGTTGGTCGGCGCTCGGCTCCGGCTTGAACGGAGCTTCGTGGGTAGTCAATGCGTTGGCCCCGGCGTCAAGTGGCGCCCTGTATGTTGGCGGAACCTTTACCTATGGGGGCGGGTTGACGGTGAATGGCCTGGCTGTGTGGGACGGCTTCAGGTGGTCCGCGCTGGGCACCGGGCTGAATGGCGATGTCTTCTCCCTGGCGTTGCGCGGGCGGGAGGTTTTCGTTGGTGGTGCGTTTACTACTGCTGGCCGCAAGGCATCCCATCGTTTCGGCCGATGGAGCTTTGGCAACATCGCTCCGGTCGTGAACTTCCGCGCGCCTGCTCCGGGTCAGACCTTTATCATGCCCAGCGAAGTGCCCATCCTGGTCGATGCCCTCGACATCGACGGCGAAGTAACGCGGGTGGACTTCTATGCGGACAGCCGGTTGCTCGGCGCGGTCACGAACAGTCCGTACGGCATTGTTTGGACCGGCGCTGCGCCGGGCATCTACACTTTGACGGTCCGGGCCTCTGACAACGACGGCGCCCAGACGACCACGAGCACTATCGTTTCCATCGTGAACAGCAACACGCCGCCCGTCGTTCAGCTCACGTCACCGCTGGACGGAGAACAGTTCGCCGCGCCGGCGAAAGTTACGCTCAATGCGATGGCCGCCGACAGTACCGGGCGGATCAAGCAAGTTGATTTCTTTGCGAACGGCGCGCCGGTGGGCACGGCGTTCACCAGTCCGTTCACGGTGGTGTTGAGCAATGTGACGGCCGGCGCGTACACGCTCAGCGCCGAAGCGACCGATGAATTTGGTGTCTCCTCTGCGTCCACCCCCGTCACCATCACGGTAGTCGCGACAGGGCTGCCGGCCTTCGACAACGCCGCTGTTCTCACCAACGGCCAGTTCGCGATCCGGATGAGTGCTTCAGCCAATCAAACGCTGATCATTCAAGCTTCCACCAATCTGGCGGGCTGGACGGCGATTGCCACAAACAGCGCGGCCAAAGGAGTGATTGATTTTATCGACACGAACGCCGTCAACTTCCACCACCGGTTCTATCGCGCCATCAACAAACCGTAGGGAGTCGCCTTGGAGTCGAAAAATGACCTTCCGCTCCAGCGAACATAGGTTAGAATCTGCCCCAAATGAATTTGTCCACGGTGCCAATCGAAATCGGTGATCGGATCAACACGCGCATTCTTGCGGTCTCGGAAGACCGCCTCCAAGGATTTCAACGCCATCCGCTGGAGGAAATCGCGCGCCAGGCCAGTGTGGAACTGCCGGTCGTCATCGAGCGTATTCAAGCGATGCTGCGGAGCGGGACGATCCGCCGTGTGCGGCAGACGTTGCTGGCCACCAATCTCGCGCAAGGCGCGCTGGTGGCCTGGCAGGTGCCGTCGGAAAAGCTCGACGCGGCGTTCGATTACATGTTCCAAAAGGATCCGTTTTCCGGCCACGTCGTCACGCGCTCGACTGATACCGCGACGCCCGGCTCAAACTACAAACTCTGGACGACGCTCAAAGTGCCGCAGAGCTATTCGATGCGGCGACACTGCCAATTCCTCGCGCGGCAGACCGGCGCGGAGAAGTTCATCCTGTTGCCAGCCAAACGGCTGTTCGCGCTCGGCGTCGGCCACGTGCGGCGTCGCGGCATGGAGCCGGGCGGCAAGGCCGCTGTGCCGGCCGACGTCACCGAAGTCACCGTGACGACGCTCAACGATTTGGAGTGGCGGATTCTGGTCGCGCTGAAACGCGAATTCGAGCCGGAGGAAATCGTGCCGAACCTCTGGGAGTCGCGCGCCCGCGAAGCAGGCGTGCCGCTCGAAACATTTTATGAAGTGGCGGAGGATTTCGATCGCCGCAAGGTCATCGGACGCTTTTCGACTTTTCTGGAGCACGTCAAACCGCTGGCGACCGGCGAGCGGGTTACCCGTTTCAACGCGCTCTTTCACTGGGCGGTGCCGCCGGGTCGCGAAATCGAAACAGGCCGGGAAGTGGGCCGGCATCACATCATGACTCACGCTTACTGGCGCGAAGGCGGGCCGGAGTTTCGCAACGTCAACATCATGGGTGTCGCGCACGGCACGGACAAACACCGGCTCCTCGCGCACAAAGCTGCCATCGACGAGCACCTGAACGGCTGCGGAATCCCGGTCCAATACACCAACGTTTTCTGGGGCGGGCGCAGCGAAATAAAGCCGTCGGAAATCTCGCCCTTCGCCTATCGGGAGTGGTGCCGGAGCATCGGCGTCGACCCGGAGCAGATGCGGGATTGAGGTTGAGCCAAACCCGTCAAGGCGCGCGTCCTCAGCGTCAATAAGGCGATGGCGGGCGGACGACGCCGTCCAGTTCCTGCAACGGGCCGAGCGGTTTCTTTTTCGTCTCGAAACGTTCCAGATTGGGTTCGCCGGACCAGAGTTTATAGACGACCGTGTCGTGGTTCAGCACGATGAGCGCGTTGAAACTCCACCCGGTTTCCCGCGTCTTGCGGTTGAACGCCAGCATGTCGAGGAACAGGTTGCCGTAGCGTTTGCTTTGCGTGACGGTCAAGTCCACCTCATAGGCCTGGCAGTTGTCCTTGGCCTCAACGCAATCGCACACCGGTCTGGGCAGGTCTTCCTTCCGAATCGAGACGTTCGGCAGAAAACGGCTCATCACGTCGAGGTACGTCAGAATCTTTACATTCGAGTTGGTGAACGGATTGTAACCGAGCGCCTTCAGTTCGTTGGTGCTCGTTTGGCCGGGGACGATTTGATCGAACGCCGCCTTGGCGTCGGCGAAAGTCTTCCACGGCGACTTGACGATGTTGCTGCCGCTCGAAAAAAGAGACCGGCAGCTTGTGCTCAAAACAATGAACGCAACCCAGATGAACAGCTTTCCGTACGACTTTTTCATTTTGCCGGCCCTCGGCTTTGAAAAGAGCAGGAGCAATTGGCGTGAATCCAATTGCGGTCCATCCCGGCGGTTGCGGGGCCGCCGGAATGGGATAGGCCAACATAACACCGCTACGGCGGAACACCAAACGGTTCCACCTCCAAGGCATGGCTTCCGCCCGGTGGAGTGCTCAGGACAACGTTCGAAGAATCTTTTCGGTTCCTCAAGTCCGGCGGCAGTTAATAAGATGAAAGGCTGAAACGGAATGAGCGACCAGCAACTGTTGCGCCAATATGTGGATGGAGGCTCCGAACGGGCCTTTCAAAGCCTCGTCCAGCAGCACGTTGACCTGGTTTATTCGACTGCGCTGCGCCGGCTAGGCGACGCCGGACTCGCGGAGGAAGTGACGCAAAACGTCTTCGTCGCGCTGGCCCGCAAAGCGCCGTTTCTCGGTCGCGACGCGCCGCTCGCCGCGTGGCTCCACAAAACGACGCTGCTCGAAGCCCGCCACCGACTGCGCACGGAACTGCGACGCAAACGTCGCGAAGAAACCGCCCTCGCACTCGGCACGACCATGAGAGAAGAGGATTCATTGCTGAAATCGCTTTCGCCCGTGCTCGACGAAGCGTTGATGGAACTGCGCGAGCAAGACCGCCACGCCGTGCTGCTGCGGTTCTTCGAGAACAAGAGCCTGCGCGAGGTGGGCGAAACGCTCGGTGTCGGCGAAGATGCGGCGCAGAAACGCGTTGCCAAGGCTCTGGAACAACTCACACACTTGTTTCGGCGCCGCGGCTACACCGTTCCGGCGGCAACGGCAGTGAGCGCCGCGCTTCAAGGCGCCTCGCAAGCCGCGCCTGTTGGACTGGCGTCAGCGGCTGCTCAAACCGCGCTGCAAGGAGCCAGCGCCGCATCACTCACCGGACTCGGTCTTCTAGCTGCCAAACTTATGGGACTCACGAAAACACAAACGGCCGCGCTTTGCCTGGTGGTGAGCGCCGCGCCGATTGCTTACGAGTGGAACGCGGTCAGTCACGCCGCGAAGGGAAAGCAGAACAGGCAAATTGAATTGACGGAGCTTCGTCAGACCCTGGCGAGCTATCAAGCCGAGCAGGAACGGCTCGAACGACAATTACGGCTCGTCGATGATTCGATTGCCCAACTTGAAGACGAGCATACTCGGCAGAAGAGGCTCGCCAGTTCGATCCCGAAAGACGACGACCCTCGCCTCTACCGTTGGTCGGAGACTTCCGAGTATGTACGACTTCCGAAGTCTTTGTTCAGACGGGTTCGGCTCTACGACCCGTCAATGGATTCGCGTGAGCCGCAGATTGGCCGTCACAAGTCTTCTCTCGCTTTCACGAAGGACGGCAAGGTCTCTTTGGTGTTGCTGGAGGCTTTGGGACTCGACGAGTTTGCATCCGCACAGGTTCAGCATGCCTATCTGGAATGCGCTCAGTCTTACCAGCAACTGGCGCGATTCCACACCACCCCTACAAATTCATTGCCAGAGGGCTTTCGTCATGTGTCCGGTCCTTATCAGACATTGATCACTGCGGCTTTCCCCGAGGAAGGAACGGCGTTGGAAACGCGCTTCCGGACCGCCGTCGAGCCAACGATAGGCAGAGACCGCACCGACGAGCTTTGGAACCGTCTCCCGTTTGCGGACTTTAATAATTTCGGTGCGCGAACCCGGACTCTCGTTCTTTGGAACAAAGATGGCTTCCCCTTGATTACACGTTCGGACGAAGGCTTCAGGACCTACGTGCTCGCATTGAATGAAGTGCCGCAAGAGTTCAAAGAGTTCAAGTGGTTCAATCGTCCTGCCGACGCGTTGAACGCGTTGATCTGGGGCGTGCAAACATTGAATGAAGTGCCGGAAGAGTGCAAGCCCTTCGTCGAAGAGTGGATGGCCAATCAAGAACACCAAGCAAACAATGAATAACATCGTCTTAGCTGCCACACTGCTTGTTTCATCAGGATTCGTTTTCATCGCGCAGCGGTCTGCTTTGCACAATTTGAGAAGGGAGAGCGGGCGCCTTGCCGGCGAAATTGAATCATCGCGGCTATTGACGGCAGAAGCGGCTGCTGGTGTCGCGAGCTTGAAAGGCAAAGTGGAGGAACACCGCAGTCGCAGGTCCGTGATGCGGTCAAGTCTCTCAACCGAACATGCAACGGGCGAGACCATCCCGATGGCACCTGAGAAGGAGGGCGTCTGGCCACCCGATAAGCCGTATTTTTATCTGAACAAAAGGCGTTTGGCGGACGCCATTTTCCGACATATTACGCCCGATTTCCACTTGGCTCCTGAGGCGGCGATTGCATTGGGCATGACTCCAGGCGAAGCGGCGGCGGTGGACGAAGCGTTTCACTCGGTAGTGGAAACGTTCCGCGCGCTTGAAGTGGAGCATCTGATGCCATCCACCGAGCACGCCAGCACGAGATTTTCCAGAGAAGGGAGGAAGACTTCTTATCGCTTGCCAGCCCTGAAGGAGCTCATGGAGCCGACGGTGGAGAACTTCGTCGCGTCCACTCGTGCAATACTGGGCGATTCGCGAGCTGAGATTTTCAACCACTGGGCCAGGCTCATTTTCACCGATACCTTCCGAGACTTCGCGCCGCGCATTTTCACTTTCACGGACGACGAAGTGCTTGAAGTCGTGGAGGAAGGTGGAAAACTGTCGCATTACTTCGAACTCCGGGATCTACCTCGCAAGTACGAGGAGTACGGGCTGCCTGAAGACTTTCGGCCCCGTTTTCCATATCGGCATTTGTTCGGCGAAAACGGCCAGAATCGGCCGGGTGTTCAGCCCCTCAGCGAGTAGTCGTGCGCATTGAAGTTCACTGTCTTTGCGCTACCTTCAGTGCGTGGCGAGTTGGCGTAATTTGCGGGCATGGTCAGCGATTTTTGCGGCGCCCGTGGCAATCTCTTGCCTCGCTCAAACACCACCGCAACTGGTTCAACTCAACTCGCCGCAGATCTGGCAACGCATTGAATTTCGAGCGGACAACGTGCCCGTCGCTTCAAACCCATTCGATCCGGATGTCATCCGCCTCGACGCGACCTTCACTTCGCCATCCGGCCAGGCGCTGGTCGTTCCCGCCTTCTGGTTTCAAGCTTACCAACGGTCTTTGCAGGGCGGAGCAGAGCGGTTGACGGCCATTGGCGGTCCCGAGTGGCGCATTCGTTTCACCCCAACCGAATCGGGTGATTACACTTTGAGCCTGTCCATCTTCACGAACGGTCAGCCGTTCGGTGCCGCCATCACGACGAATTTCGCCGTGGCGAACGCTCCGCCGCCCGCGCAGCACGGCTTCCTGCGGGTCGCAAGCAGCGGGCAATATTTCGAGACGAGTGACGGCCGTCCGCTTCCGCTCATCGGCGCGAACGTCTGTTGGCATGGCGGCCGCGGAACTTACGATTACGATGACTGGTTTCCAGCGATGTCCAACGCCGGCGAAAACTACGCCCGGCTCTGGATGTGTCCCTGGGCATTCGGCATCGAGACCGAAACCAACTCCCTCACGCGCTACCGGCTCGATCGCGCCTGGCAACTCGATTACGTCTTCAGCCGCGCCGAGCAACTCCATCTCTATCTGCTGCTCTGCCTCGATTACCACGGCATGTTCGAGACGCAGCCGGATATTTTCGGCGGCAATAATTATTGGCCGAAGAATCCTTACAACGCGGCGAACGGCGGTCCGTGCGCGAACCAGAACGCATTCTTCACCAACACCACGGCCCGGATAATTTATCAGAAGCGGCTGCGTTACCTCGTCGCGCGTTACGGCTACAGCCAGAATTTGCTTGCGTGGGAGTTATTCAATGAAATTGACAACGTTTATCAGTATCTCAACGCCGGTTCGGTGGCGTCGTGGCACGGCTCAGTCGGAGCGTGGCTGCACGCGAGCGACCCGTTCGGCCATCTCGTCACCACGAGTCTGACCGGTGGCAGCGACCGTCCGGAAATCTGGAGTCTGCCCCAGCTCGACTTCGCCGCTTACCACTCTTACAACGAGCCGAGTCCCGCGTCGCGTCTCGCGGCGGTCGCGCAATCGTTTCTTTCGGGTTACAGGAAGCCCGTGATGGTTGGCGAATTCGGTGTCGATTATCGCGGCTGGTCGCGCGCGCAAGACCCGTATCTTCGCGGGCTGCGACAAGGCATCTGGGGCGGCGCGCTCGGTGGGTCGGTCGGCACGGCGATGTCGTGGTGGTGGGAGAATCTCCACAGCGAAAATGTTTATCCGCTCTACGAGGCATTGGGATCGATCCTGACCCACACGCACTGGGGCGGCGGCGGGTGGAGACAGATCGTCTTTCTAACTTCCGGCCCGCCGCCCTCAACCGTTGGCAACCCAATAATCAATGCCCAACCGTTCGCCGTGCGACTCACGCCAGGCGGTCAATGGGGATCGAAGCCATCGGGTCAACTGGCCATTCCGAATCTCGACGCGGCCGACTACGCCGCGAGCACGTTGAACAGTTTCGTGCACGGAACCGGGCACCCGGATTTGCGCGTGCCGTTTAAATTGAGCGCGTGGTTGACCAACAGTGCGCGCCTGATCATGCACTTGAACTCTGTTTCCGACGGCGCGGTCCTCACCGTGCGCGTGGACGGGACCGAAACGTTTCGCACAAACCTTGCGAATCTCGACGGCGGTTATCAAGTGAACAACGAATATGATGTGGACTTTCCAGTGAACTTGCCGTCGGGCAATCACCTGGTCGAAATCCGCAACCCTGGCGGAGACTGGTTTTACCTCGACTGGGTCGGGCTCGAACAAGTTTTGCGAGCGACCTATCCGGGTGGTTGGGAACCGTCGCCCGCGGCCATCGGTTTGCAAGGCGACCGCGAGTCACTCCTCTACGTCGTCGCGCCCGACGCTTCGTATCCTGCGGGAGCAACCAATGCGACACTGCCATTGCAACAGGGAAAATCCCTGACACTGAGCAACTGGACATCCGGACCATTCCTCGCGCAATGGTTTGACCCCGCCACCGCTCAGCGACTCAACGACACGCAGGCCACGACGACCAACGGCAATCTGACACTGCCGCTGCCCGAGTTCCGCGAGGACCTCGCGGCTGCCCTTTACCCGCCGCCATCGCTTCTGGCCATTGGATTTGCTGGCGACCGCGCCTTTCACTTCCGCCTTGATTCGGAACCCGGCGGACCATGCGTCATCGAAAAATCTCCTAACCTGTCCGCCTGGGCGTCGTTCCTCACGGTGACCAATTTCA
>Ga0066672_10000555_pt1 | contig 11727 bp, 10 predicted proteins | sample GraSoiAngelo_121_FD_62292 | JGI IMG/M metagenome (GOLD analysis project Ga0066672, IMG submission 62292) | Grasslands soil microbial communities from the Angelo Coastal Reserve, California, USA - 14_0919_12_20cm | ecosystem: Environmental > Terrestrial > Soil > Grasslands | place: USA...
GGCGAACCTCTGCCGTTGCCGACGCGAATTGTTGTCGGGATCAGCAACTTCCTCGCGGGTTGGGGAGGTCTTTCTATGTTGGTGCTGGTGATAGGAGCCGTCATCGCGCTACGCTTCTATTATAAAACGCCCGGAGGGCGCAAGCGAATTGATACGCTGCTGCTGAAGGTCCCGATCATTGGTCCCATCTTTCTGAAGATCGCCGTTGCGCGTTTCTCGAGGACGCTTTCGACCCTGCTGTCTTCAGGAGTGCCGATTCTGCAATCGCTGGACATCACAGCCCGTACCGCTGGAAACATGGTGATCGAGGAAGCGATCGTCAGCATTCGGGCCGGCGTGGAGCAGGGTAAGAGTTTTGTCGAGCCGCTCCGGGCCGCCGAGATATTTCCTCACATGGTGGCTCAAATGATTGGTATCGGGGAGCAGACAGGCGCACTTGATGCAATGCTCGGAAAGATCGCTGACTTCTATGAGCAGGAAGTGGATGCAGCAATCGCTAACTTGCTGACACTAATTGAGCCGGCGCTGATTGGATTCCTCGGAGTCACCATCGGTTCAATCGTAATCGCGATGTATCTGCCGATGTTCGCGCTGATCGGTAAGCTTTCGCAGGGCCATTAAGCCGACCAGAGCGCAACCCGAACAGTCACGCGTCGGCCACCCCACGATAACGGTTTGTTTTCCACCAATCGAGGGTTAGGCGCATCCCATCTTCCAGGCCCACGCTCGGGTTGTATCCGAGCAGCGAATGCGCAAGTGTTAAATCGGCAAGGCTGTCTCGAACATCTCCTGTTCGTGGCGGGGCATGCTCGGCCTTCACGTCAATCCGCCCCGTAAGTTCTTTCAAGAGTTCGAGAACATGATTGATTGTCACGCTGCGGCCGTTGGCAATATTAATGACACTACCAACCGCGGCAGCGGATTCAGCAGCGAGCAGATTGGCGTTAACCACGTTTGAGACATAGGTAAAGTCGCGCGATTGTTCGCCATCGCCGTATATCATCGGCCGTTCTCCGTTGAGCAGCGCGCTGATGAATCGAGAGATTACGCCTGAATATTGTGAGCTCGGATCCTGTCGCGGCCCGAAGACGTTGAAATAACGCAATGATACCGTCTCGAGTCCATAAACACGGCTGAAAACCTGACAATAGTACTCTCCCACTAATTTCGCCACTGCGTAGGGCGATAAAGGATCCGGCCGCATGTCTTCGTGCTTTGGCGATTCAGGCTGGTCGCCGTATGCAGAGCTGGATGCCGCATAAATTATCCGGCGCACTCTCTTATCGCGGGCCGCTAAAAGGAGCGAGAAAGTACCATTGATACTGGCTTCGTGCGTTTCGGCAGGTGTCTCCACTGAACGTGGCACCGAAGGAATCGCGGCTTCATGAAAAACCAGTTCGACGTCTTCGAGTGCGCTAGCGAGCTTCTTACCGTCGGCCAGACTGGCCTGGACAAAATCAACCTCACCCCCAATCTCGCCGATATTCTCGCGATGCCCCGTAGAAAGATCATCAATTATGCGCACGCGCGCGCCCTGTCCGACGAGCGCCGCCGCGATATGCGATCCAATGAAACCTGCGCCACCAGTAACTAGAGCTATGCCTGAAAGCGCCATAGAAAGCCTTAGCGTCCAACTCCAACGTACTCGAATCCCATGTTACGCATGTCGGCTGGTTCATAGATGTTCCGCAAGTCGGCAATCCTCGGCACTCTCATCAAGCTGCGAATACGCTCCATGTCCAGCGCGCGAAATTGATTCCATTCAGTCATGAACACGAGAACGTCGGCGCCCGCGGCGGCTCCATATTCATCCTCGGCAAATTCGATCTCGGGAAGAATCTTACGCGCCTCTTTCGTGGCAACGGGATCATAAGCGCTGACTGTTGCGCCTCGCTCCATCAAGCCGCGAATAATCTCGACCGCAGGTGCATCACGCATATCATCCGTTTCCGGTTTGAAAGCTAATCCCAGAACGGCGATGCGTTTTCCTTGCAATCCGCCCGCCAGGGTTTCGATCTTTGGCACCATGGATAGCCGCTGCTGCTCATTTACTTCGATGACCGCATCGACGATTCGCATGGGACTGGAGAACTCGCGCCCAATCGCAGCCAAGGCACGCGTATCCTTGGGGAAGCATGAGCCGCCAAAACCTGGCCCCGGATGAAGGAACTTGGATCCGATTCGCCGATCCATGCCAATGGCTCGGGCCACCTCGTGCACGTCGCAGCCGACCTTTTCACAAAGATTCGCAATCTCGTTAACAAAGGAGATTTTCGTGGCCAGAAAGGCATTGGCGGAGTATTTGATCAGTTCCGCGCCTTCAAGTGACGTGATAACGAAAGGTGTTTCAATTAAGTATAGAGGGCGGTAAAGGTCGCGCATAATGGCAATAGCCTGTTCGTCGTCACCGCCAATTACGACGCGATCCGGTCGCATGAAGTCGCTAATCGCCGCTCCTTCACGCAGGAATTCAGGGTTAGAAACGACACTGAATTCAAGCGGCTTCGGCAGATGCTCGCGGATAAGCGACGCCAATCGTCTCCCGGTACCAACTGGTACCGTGGACTTTGTGGCGATTACTTTGTAGCTGTCAAGGTGCTCAGAAATGTTCCGTGCAGCGCCCTCAATGTAGGTTAGATCAGCAGATCCGTCTGTCTTTGGCGGCGTGCCCACTGCCAGAAAGACTACGAGAGACTGTTCTGTTGCCGATCCGATATCCGTCGTGAATCTTAACCGGCCAGCCTGTAGATTCTTCTGGACAAGTTGATCGAGCCCGGGCTCGTAGAGCGTCATCTCACCGCGAGAAAGCCGAGCGACCTTTTCGGCATCCACATCTACGCAAGTGACATCGTCTCCGAACTCTGCAAAACATGCCCCGGTGACCAGTCCTACGTAACCGGAGCCGATGACAGCGATGTGCATTCCCGATTTGTCCTAAAACCGCGCTTAAACGGCCCTTCACAAAATTACGGGTCACGCGCGCCATAAGCGCGTGACCCGCAAAGTTCCACTCATAATAGCGCGCGTTTTGCGCGTTATTAAACTGGATTGGGCAAAAAATTATCTGGTCGGACTGACTACGGTAACCGAGCCACCGAAGTTCAGATTGTTGTTATGCGTCGCCGCGATAATAGCTGCCGCAATTGCACCACCCGCAGCGGCCAGCAGCGCGATTAACGCACCACCACTTAGGTGTCCGAAAGTCTCTGTTTTGGTCAGCCTGGTGCAACGAGTACCCGGTTGCGGTGTGCCCGCGGATTCCGAGGTTCCGGCCGCAACGGCTTTTGTGCTTCCGCCTGTTCGCAACTCAACCGAACCACCCTGAGATGCCACGATGGTGTTTCCGCACTCGACGTCTACCATGAACGTCGCAGCCTGACGCGCATCGGCAATGGCATTGCCGTCTTTTGTCGTCACGATTGCAGAAACGCCAGACAGCGTGGAAATTTGAATTCGGCCTGCGTCAAGCGATGCGGAAATATTTCCCTCGCTAAAGCTGAGTTTTGCGCTCGAGTTTGGTAACAACTCAACGCGGCCGAGTTTACCAAGACTAATCGTGGCACTGCTGTTCGCAGCTGTCGTGATTACGCTGTCAGAGAAAACCGTGGCGCCTGAAATGGCGGCCTGGCCATTAACGGTGACTTGCCCGGAAACCGAAAGCTCGCCCGATGCTTTCTGCCCTGGCGTCGCCAGTGCTACCATCGAGTAAAGGCTTAACACCGCAACCGCGACACAGAACGCAATGGACTTACGGCTCCAAGTTCTACTAATCATCATTTCCTCCCGTACAAGTGAACAAGTTTTGTGGAAGCGCGCTACGATCATTAATGACCGCAGTAGACGGAAACCACTAACCCGTCTCCACTCAATCACCTCGCGCGCGCGAGATGCCAAAAAACAATAAAGCGTGTCCGGGGCCGTTGAAGGGCCCTCTAATCCTTGCCCTTTTTACACGAATACTGCCCCTTATGTCAATAATTACCCTTGATCCCAAGCTATGGTATTAACTAGCTTTCGGGGCAAGATACCATGGCCCCGAGTCTCTGTAAAGAGCTTTTTTCCCATTTGGCTGTCAAAATTCTGTGTTTTTGGAGCATTTGGCATGGTCGCAAAAGCACGAAGTTGGGATTCTGGAGGTCGAATGAGTGGCTGGGGCCCATCCATTCTATTGCGGAACGACGCGCCTGGGCCGCACTGCGGTCTGGCCGACGCGCTGGCCCGCCGCAGTTGCCTTGGTTGGCTCCTCCGATCTCGCGGTTGAGGATTTTCCTTCTCGCTTCATGAGTTCTGCCTGTTCATAGGGATCGAGCCGCGCGAAAAGATAAAAGGATTCTCCCGCATGAACCGTCGCAAGGAACTTGAATTTATTCGCGAGTATAGCGTTTGGATGAAGAGCCCCGGGATTTGGGGACTTTTCAAACAGCGTCCGTAGTTCGTCCGACGCCACAGCCTCGAGTTCGGGCACATAGTCGTTTCCGCTCTGACGCACCAGTCTGATCGCCATAGTCCGCAGCGCCCGAATACGATTTGAGTTTCGGTGATAATACGCGGCGCTGATCTCCTTTCGGCTAATTCGATCGTCGACGACCTCTTGTTCATTGGCAAGATAGCCAAGATAAGCCTGCATGACGGGGCCAAAGCTCGAGTTGTCGTCCATCGATGTATTTCCGAGCGAACGCTGGGCGATGCAAACGGCACTGAAGCCAAGCACGATGGTGAGCGCAAACAACAGGCGCGGCAAACTTCTTAAGTTAGGCATGGAATCTACCCTCGACGTAATCGTTCATTCGCCACCAGCTAACGATCCTTGGCAGTGGTTACTTTAACTTACGGAAGCTCTTACAAGCCAGTTCTCTCTTGCTAATGGCTGGAGATTGTACTCCTCCACCAGGCTCTCTTTATTGCACGAGCCATTCGGCGATGTTACATTTCAATTTCGCGATGGATGACCAGAAGAAGCCCTTGGGACCACGAGTCGGCCTCGGTGTAACCGGTGGCATTGCGGCATACAAGGCTATCGAAGTCCTCCGGGGGTTGCAGCGGTTCGGATGCGAAGTACGCGTCGCAATGACGAGGCACGCTTGCGAATTCGTTCAACCATTGACGTTCCGTGCGTTGTCAGGCTCGTACGTGATTGTCGACGATTATTCTCGTGACAACCCAGATCCAATTGCCCACATCACCTTTTCTCAAACGATCGATCTGTTCTTGATAGCTCCGGCGACTGCCAACGTAATTGCCAAGATGGCCAATGGCGTAGCCGATGATTTTGTAACCTCGACATATCTGGCTTGCACCGCTCCCGTGCTGATAGCACCGGCAATGAACACGGTGATGTGGCAACACGCCGCGACGCAACGCAATTTGCAGACGCTGCGCGCAGATAGCGTTCACATCATCGAGCCTGATGAAGGTGAAATGGCTTGCAAAACCATTGGGCCCGGCAGGCTCAGTGAACCAGACAGGATCGTCGCCGCCGCGCTCAAGATTCTGCGCGAGTCAAGACCGCAAACAACCGGAACCGCTCCAGCGTCCGAGTCCATGCAATCCGCCCAGTCAATTGCGTCCATCAAGCAAGATTTAATCGGTGAACGAATATTGATCACCGCCGGTGCAACGCGCGAGTCAATCGATCCTGTTCGTTTTATCTCGAACCGTTCTTCGGGACGAATGGGCTTTGCGTTGGGAGAAGCGGCTCGCGCGCGCGGTGCTGACGTGACGATTGTGGCGGGGATCGTAAGCGTGCCTCAACCAATGTGGATGGACGTTATCAGAGTTGAAAGCGCTGACGAGATGTATCGCGCGGTTGCGAATCAGGTCAGTGACGCTACCATCTTCATCTCTGCCGCGGCCGTATCCGATTACCGGGCCAGGGAGAAATCAAAGACGAAAATCAAGAAATCGGAAAAGGAGCTTGAACTGACACTTGAGCGCACCGCCGACATTCTGGGCGAAGTCGCTCGGTCGCGACGAGGCGGTCAGCTAATCGTCGGCTTCGCGGCAGAGACAAATGACTTGTTGAAGCATGCAGGTGAAAAGCTGACCCGCAAAGATCTCGACGTTGTGGTTGCGAATGATGTTTCGCGCCCAGTTTCAACCTTTGAGTCCGAAACTAACCAAGTCGTCATTCTGCTTCGCGATAATCCCAATCCAATCGAATTGCCCTTGCTGTCAAAGCTTGAAACGGCGTATCGAATCCTCGATGAAGTGGTAAGGCTGCGCCAGGCCAACCCGGCGACCAGTCCAAGGCGGGCGAAAGTTGCGGAAGGCAAGTTATGAACTCCGATTCAACGGTCGACGAAATCTCCGAGTTGTTGGGATCTTTGCGAGAGAACGCGCAGTACCTGGGCGAACTTGGCGCAGAGACCGTCGAACTCGTCGAAGATCGAGTAGACGAGCTTTCAATCGCCTCCGCTTCGGTGCCAGTGGTTAATGGTTCACCGGACTATAAAGCCACCGCGGTAGTGAGTCCGAAGACAACCACGGCGCCCGATGAATTTCCCGCAATTAAGACTAGGTCCGCTCCAATCAAATCAGCACCGCAGGATACGCTGTTTGGTGATTTAAAACCGCCCGAACCTTCTTTGAGCCAATCAAGCGAAACGCTTGAAGATGTCTGGCGCGACATCGGTGACTGCACCCGCTGCGGTCTGTGCGAAGGCCGCACTCAGGTCGTCAACACTTATGGGAATCCAAAAGCTCGTCTGATGTTTGTCGGTGAAGCGCCCGGCGCCGACGAAGACGCGCAAGGCAAACCTTTCGTCGGGCGGGCCGGTCAATTGCTGACAAAGATCATCGAAGCGATCGGGATGAAACGCGAAGAAGTGCTGATTGGAAATGTAAATCGGTGCCGGCCACCAGGCAATCGTCAACCAACTCTGGAAGAAGCCGCAATCTGCCGCCCGTTTCTATTCCGCGAAATTGCCGCCGTGCAGCCAGATGTGATCGTCGTGCTCGGCAACACTGCGCTTCGTAATTTGCTCGAAACCCGGGAAGGAATCAGTCGCGTCCGCGGACAATTCCAGAACTTTCGCGGCATCAAAGTCATGCCCACCTTTCATCCTGCCTACCTGCTGCGTGATCCTTCCAAGAAGAAAGAGACCTGGGAAGACTTGAAGAAAGTCCGTGACTATCTCGACGGTCTTCGCCAAAGCCAATAAAATCTCGGTCAGATAACGCCTGATCTACGAAGGAATCCGTCTCGATAGCCAGACTTCAGTCACGCGATCCCATTTTCCTCCCGCACAAGTTCACTCGTTTGCTCCTTCACCATTCACGATTTAATATTGCAGGTTATGCGTTTCACGCTGAAATCGGACTATCAGCCCTGTGGCGACCAGCCGCAGGCGATTGACGCGCTGGTGCGGGGCTTGAATGACGGATCTAAGGATCAGGTACTGCTCGGCATCACCGGCAGCGGCAAGACATTCACCGTTGCAAGTGTAATTGAACGGACGCAGAGACCGACGCTTGTGATCGCGCACAACAAAACTCTGGCTGCGCAGCTTTATCAGGAATTCAAATCGCTGTTTCCTAACAATGCCGCCGAATACTTCGTCTCCTACTACGACTATTACCAGCCTGAGGCTTATGTTCCCGCGTCAGACACCTATATTGAGAAGGACGCCATCGTTAATGAAGAAATCGATCGGTTGCGAATGTCGGCCACCCGCGCGCTCTTTGAGCGGCGGGATGTGATCGTGGTTGCGAGCGTGTCCTGCATTTATGGTCTCGGCGATCCTGATGCGTACTACGGCATGTTGGTCTTTCTCGAGCCGGGCATGCGCATCGCACGCGATACTTTGCTGCAAAGATTAGTTGAGTTGCAGTACGAGCGGTCCGACATCGATTTCAAACGCGGCAGTTTTCGCGTGCGCGGCGACGTGGTCGAGGTCTATCCGAGCTATCAGGAGGAAGCCTATCGCATCGAATTGTGGGGTGATGAGATTGATTCTATCTCGACGATCGATCCGCTATTGGGGGAAGTCACTCAAAGGCACGCCGCGCGCGTGCCGATTTATCCAAAGTCTCATTACGTGATGCCGCGCAGCACTTTGAAACGCGCAATCAAGTCAATTCGCCAGGAGCTTGAATGGTGGGAGCCGAAGTTGATTGAGGAAGGAAAACTGTTAGAGGCGCAGCGACTACATCAGCGCACGATGTTCGACATGGAGATGATGAAAGAGATGGGCTTCTGCCGCGGCATCGAAAACTATTCGCGCCATCTCACGGGCAAGCAGCCAGGCGAGCCGCCGCCCACGCTGCTCGATTACCTGCCGCGGGACACGCTGGTGGTCATCGACGAATCGCACCAGACGATTCCACAAGTGCGCGGCATGTTCTTCGGGGATCAATCGCGCAAGCGGACGCTGGTTGAATACGGATTTCGTTTGCCGTCGGCTTTGGATAATCGTCCCCTGAATTTCGACGAGTTTGAAGAGCGTGTGGCCCAACGTATATATGTCTCAGCAACGCCCGGGCCATACGAGCTGACGAAATCGAGTGGCGAAGTCGTCGAACAGATCATTCGTCCCACCGGCTTGATGGATCCCGAGGTTGACGTCCGTCCCGTCAAAGGCCAGATCGATCACCTGCTGGGAGAATGCAGAGAGCGCGCCGCACGCAAAGAACGTGTGCTGGTAACAACGTTAACTAAGCGGATGGCCGAAGACCTGACTGAATATTTCACCGAAGTTGACGTGCGCGTGCGCTATCTACACTCGGACATCGAGACGCTGGAGCGCATAAAGATTCTGCGAGACTTACGTCGTGGCGAGTTCGATGTTTTAGTTGGCATTAATCTGCTGCGCGAAGGATTGGACCTGCCAGAGGTTTCTTTGGTGGCAATCCTGGATGCGGATAAGGAAGGTTTTCTTCGTTCTGAATCGTCTCTCATTCAAACGATCGGACGCGCCGCGCGTAACGCTAACGGCAAAGCAATTCTGTACGCCGATCGCGTAACACAATCAATGAAGCGGGCGATTGATGAAACACGCCGCCGTCGATCTCTGCAGGAAGGCTACAACCGCGAGCACGGCATCACACCGAAGACGATCATCAAACCGATCGAAGCGACGCTCGTGACCGCGGCAGAGGCCGACTACTTCAAAGTGCCTTTGGAATTGGAAGACGTAGACGGCTACAGTCGGGAGCAGATCGACGAAACGATCAAACGTTTGGAGTTTGAAATGCGCGCGCACGCCAAGCGTTTCGAATTCGAGAAGGCCGCGGAGCTGCGTGATCGAATCAAGTATCTGCGCGAGCGCGAGCTGCAAGTGGCATAGCATTCGTTAGTAATCTGTTAAGTAAGGAAACTCAGCCCATGGGCACTGGATCATTTGGGTCATGTTGCGAAGACCTCGGCAAGGCAATGACGTCGCCACCAAACTCTTTCTTCCGGGTAGAAGGTAACGGCGTCCTATATCTAACAATTGGCTTTGTACAAACACCTAACGGGCCTGGCTGGTTTGATCAAGCCATCATCTTCTGTCCTTTCTGTGGGTCGCAGTTGCAGAGCCGCGAAGAGATTCGCAAGAATGCGGGTGTGAGCGACACGGTCAATTAGACTCTCGGCTTAGCCGCAATGCTAATCAAAGCCAACTCCGAAGAAATTCAAGACTTCTTCTCCGATGCGAGCTACCTGCGCGGTGGGTATGCGGCCCGTGTGGCTTTTCCTGAGACTGTAGATGAAGTCAAGGCAATCCTTGCGCAGGCCACGCGTGAGAAAACGCCGGTGACTATTTCCGGCGCAGGCACTGGGACCGTCGCTGGACGCGTTCCTTTCGGAGGCATTGTTCTCGCTACAGACAAACTAAATAGCATCAAGAGTATCGTTCGAGATAACGGCGGCGGTCGAGCAATGGTGGAAGCCGGCGTTCGCTTAATTGATCTTCAACGCGCGGTTGAATCTGAAGGATTAATGTATCCACCGGATCCGACCGAACGCAATTGCTTTCTTGGCGGCAATGTCGCGACGAATGCTTCGGGAGCGCGCACTTTCAAATATGGGCCGACGCGAAATTATGTGCAGCGATTGAAGATTGCTTTACCCACAGGTGAGTTGATCGATCTGCGGCGTGGCGAACTTCACGCGAATGTAAACGGTCAAGTGTCGCTTCCCCTTCCCTCCGGTCAGGTGATTCACGTGCAGTTGCCTTCATATCAAATGCCGCAGGTTCGCAAGCATGCCTCGGGCTATTTCGTCGCGCCGGGAATGGATGTGATTGACCTGTTCATAGGTAGCGAGGGAACGCTGGGCGTGATTGTTGAAATCGAGGTGCGGCTGTTGCCGAAACCCGAAGGTTTGTTGAGCGGAGTCGTGTTCTTCGATTCTGAAGATTCTTTGCTGGCTTTTGTTCGTGAAGCACGCGAGCGATCACTCGCCAATAGACTCAGCAGTTCAAATCGGGGCAATAGCCCGACTGTTTCGGAGGGCTCAGTGCTTGACGCGCGCGCACTGGAGTATTTCGATGTCGAGTCACTCAGGTTCCTGAGACAGAAATATGAAACAATTCCGACCAAAGCAATTGGCGCGATATTCTTCGAGCAGGAAACAACGAAATCGACGGAAGATTCCTTGATGAACGATTGGCTGGGCTTGCTGGAACGCCATCACGCCCTCGCCGACGAATCCTGGTTCGCAACGAATGAAGCCGACCAGGCAAAACTGCGCGAGTTTCGTCACGCGTTGCCGGTATTGATGAACGAATGGTTCGCGCGCTATCGCCAGCGCAAAGTCTCGACCGATATGGCTGTTCCCGACGAGGCTTTCGCGGAGATGCTGCGCTTCTATCAGGACGCTTTGCGCGGCGGCGATCTTCGATACACAATCTTCGGCCACATCGGCGACAATCACGTTCACGTTAACATCTTGCCGCGAAATGATGAAGAGGCGGCGAAGGCCTGGGAGATTTACCTGCAATTCATCCGCCGCGCCGTCGAAGTTGGCGGCACGATTTCAGCCGAACACGGAATTGGAAAATTAAAGCGTGAATATCTGCGCGAGCTTTACGATGAAGAGCACATTCGCGAGATGGCTGCATTGAAACGCGCCTTCGATCCGGCGGGTATTCTTGGGCGAGGTAACATTATTTCAGAGGAGTTCTATTAGTATTCGATCAAATGAATCGAAAGAACGATGAGAAAAAAACTACAAGAGCGTAACTCTGACGGACGGATAGCGTTTATGAAAAGCGCGCTCGAAGGTCACTAAGTCCATATCGGCTGCCTGGGCAAACGCCGCTAAATAGTCGTCGGTCCATAAGAGGTGACTTTTGTCATCCCGTTTTGAAAACGCCATCCAAATCTGCTCCAGGCCATGCGGTTCACTTACGAAGCGCGCGCGATCGTCTGCCATGAATTGATCGAACACGTCCCATGCTTGTCGCCGTGTAAGAGTATCGTGTCGCGTAATTGCCGGGTTGCTCAACAGACGAAGGAGCGCCATTTGCGTAATTCGGCAGAAAGCAAGCTCGTCACCCTCTGCTTCCATCCAATCCCTTGCAGCGCCGTGCTGCGCGTGATTTCTCCAGGCCGCCGCCAACCAAACATTTACGTCCACAAGTTTCATTTCAATCGAAGTCGCAAGGCCTTTTGCGCGGTCGTCATATCATCCTCCGCCAAAGCACACGCAATATCCTTTGCCTGGAGTTCCACCGGCCTACCTTTCGGATCTCCGAAAAGCGGGAGATTGACCCTCTTACCCTTGCCACGCGGATGGCGCGGCTT
>Ga0066672_10000562_pt1 | contig 11688 bp, 4 predicted proteins | sample GraSoiAngelo_121_FD_62292 | JGI IMG/M metagenome (GOLD analysis project Ga0066672, IMG submission 62292) | Grasslands soil microbial communities from the Angelo Coastal Reserve, California, USA - 14_0919_12_20cm | ecosystem: Environmental > Terrestrial > Soil > Grasslands | place: USA...
CTATGGAAGCGCCTGGGATGTGGGATTGCAAGCTTTCGCGCTGGGGCACCACAGGAACGTTGCCGGCCACCACATGGGCTTGCCGCAACCCATCCACATCCATGCCGGTGCGGCGATTGAGAGCGGCGCCTTTGCTGAAATCTTCCGCCGGAACCGAGGTAATGGCCTGCCGGATGCGCGGATTGGTCATGGCCAACTGGATGTTCGAGCCGCCATGCGGGAAGCGTCCACGAGCCGCCAGAGGAGGAACTACCGCCCCACCGTTTACGTTGTTGATGTTGTTAATGTTGGTGACATTCGTGACATTGGTCACGTTGGTGATGTTGGTGACATGAACACGATTGAAACCGCGTCCATACCAAGGGAAGAAGGAGTCATGCGGCCCGCAAGGCAGCCATCCAATGGAGCCAAAGCCCAGGCCAACGTTAAACTGGCGATGTCCAAAGCCTATGAAGAACACATAGGCAGGAGCGTAAATGGGCCGATAGGAAACGTATACCGGTCCCGGATACCAGTACCACGATGCACCGTAAAGGAACCATCGTCCATAGTGATAGGGCGCCCAACCCCAAGGCTCATAGGAAACCCACGTCCAACCATAGTAAGGCTCCCACACCCAGCGGCCAACCTGATAGGGCGACCAGGCAGCCGTCTGGTAGGGCGCCCACGCTTGCCCGTAGCCGGGAACATTGGTCCAGTGGCCATAGCTATCCAGGTCTTGTACGCCGGTGTAGTAACGATTGGTCCGGCGCCAGCCCTCGGCGTCGCGGATGATGCGGTCACGATCTTTGTTCCAACTGTCCCAGTCATCTTTGCCGGGAGCGCTATCCACCCTGAATTCAGGGGCGTCCGTACCCCGGATGGTGATCTGCTGCCCCTCCTTGACGGTGGTGCTTCCCTGGGGCGTGGTGATTTGGGCTTCGCCTTCACGCACGATCACGTCGGTTTCAGCATCGGAATTCACCTGAACGCGATATCTTCCGTGCTTCAGAGGACGAACCGCTACATTGGGAGTATCGATCTCGACATCGGCTTCTCCACCCTTTAACATGCTGTAGCTGGCATAGCCCTGCGAGACCTGGACCTGAATATGAGTGCGCGCAAGATCGGCGATCTTGACCTGCGAGCCCGCTGCCAGGCGCATGATGTTGGCATAATCCAGTTGGATCTCTGTCCGGGATTTTTCACCGGTTGCGACGTGGTCGCCCGGCACCAATGGAGTATTAAGGCCCACCGCTGACCAGTCTCCAGAGTCGCCCCGCTGCATGGAGACATCCCCATGGATCAGGCTTATGTGGCCTACACCGGTTGAGGGTTGATCGACAGGCCCCTGGGCCTGAGCAGCGGAAGTTGCCAGAAGCCCGGTCACCGCAAACATCAGAACGAATACCTTTACCATTTTCATAGCCAGCCTCACCTTAGAACTGACTTGCACCGCTGAAACTCTGCCCTAATGTAAGGCAAGTTTCATGCCAAAGCCAGAATCGCCAATGCCTGGGCCTCTCCCAGTCTTTTCCCTTCATTTGCCGCTGGCATCCGGATAGAGTGGTGGTTTTCAACCATGGCGTCTGGTGCTTTTGGACCATTAGCCCTAAATATTCGGGTGTAGCGGCAATCATTTGTCTCGTCAGGTCAGAATGGTCACAAAAACAAGAATTCCAAGTCGGCACAAGCAGCTTTCAAGTCGGCACAAACCGTTCTCAAGTCGGCACCAGCAGTTCAAGCCGGCACAAATGGACTTCAAGTCGGCACAAAAAAGTAGCTCATTCCCCCTAACCCTAATGTTTTCAATGCGGCTATTCAAGTGTTCCTGGGTTTGGAATGAAATTTGTACAATTTCTGGAAACCATGAGAATGTAGCGGCGCACGGCTAAAAATTCGCTGCCCGCATGGGGTTAGCCTGATTGCTGATTCCTACCAGACCCCTTTGTCGCTGCCGGTGATCCGGAAGGCCACGGCTGCGGCTGAAGCCAGCGGAGGAAGCAGGCTCAGGCGGAAGGCTGCTAGAACGTTACCACGAAAGGCAGCCTCGGTGATCTGCCGGGTATAGAGCCGGGCTGCGTAAGGCATGACGGGGAGCCGCAGGAAGCGGGCCCGGGTGTAGATCTTGTCGGCGCTTATGGTGGCCGCCGATGTCACTTCAGAGGGAATGTTCAAACCTGTTCCCCGATACAGCTTCACGTATTCGGACACAATGCTCAGAAAGCTGGCCACTCCCGCCCAGATGCCCGCGCGCTGGGCCGCCCTGCGCAGCTCGCCAAAGTCTACTGTGCCCGTTTCGATCAGTGATGCGGTATTCAGGATATCGCAGACCCTGAAGTAGAAATGGCGGTACATGCGCTGCAGCGTCGCGGCAAAGATGCGTTCTTCGGGAGCCGGAATAAAAAATCTATGACCATTGATTTGCGTGACCACGCGGCGGTCAATAAAACGCTGGGCCAACTCGATATGCTCGCCTGTCTGGCCTAATCGCCCGATGTGCGCCTCAATCGATTCCGCCAGCCCGGGCAAGGAGAAATTCCATTTGTTCGCCAGGCGATCTCCCCAACTGCGGTGCTCCACGCGGGCATTAAATTTGTCCTTAAACACGCGCACAATACCCTGGCAGTTGCCGGTGGAGACCAAGTCGAGGTCGTTGCCCAGGTCCGGCCAGTGGTCAAGGGTCTTCATCACCACCACCGGGCACCCTTCTTCTTCCAATGCGTTGCACACCTGTTCCAGTTGAGGGAGGGCGGCGGCAATACGGGCGCGTTCTTTGCTCAGGACGCTGATGGCCCATGCCTGAATATCGGCATTGCCACGGTTCCCGGCGACCCGATTGATGACTTCAAAGGCGCGCACCACCACGTGATTGGAGTTGGCCAGGTCGGCAAAGTCCTCCCGTTGCGCGGGAGTCAAGGAAATGAGTAACGGGAAAACATCTGCCGCAGAAGTAGGCCGAAGGGTCAATCTTAGGAATGCATCAATATATTGTTTCTCCGCTTCAACAACCTTGGCCATGAGACGAAGCGCTCCAGTTTCCGGTCTTTTCTTAAAGCGTAGGATGTAAGTTGCTGCACTTCGGGTTGGCACCAGGCATGGTTTGATGTTTTTATATAGAAGCACAAGCGAACAAGCCGGACAAGTGGCATTCAAGGAGGGCCGTTTGGCCTACAACGACCTAAGAGAATGGGTCGCCGCGCTGGAGCAGGCTGGCGAACTGAAACGAATCCGCTCGGAAGTTGATCCCATTCTGGAGATTGCCGAGATTACCGACCGCGTTTCCAAAGGGGCAGTCAAAAAATACGGACAGCCCGGAGGCCCGGCGCTGTTGTTTGAAAACGTGAAGGGCTCCAATGGCATCCCGCTCTTGATCAACCAGTTCGGCTCCGAGCGGCGCATGAAGATGGCGCTCAACGTGCAGGGTCTGGATGAAATAGCGGAGCGCATCCGCCAGGTGCTCAACATGAAATCTCCAGAAGGGTTTCTGGAGAAGCTGAAAATGCTGCCCAAGCTGGCGGATATGGGTAAGTTTTTCCCTAAGACCGTGCCTACCGGTCCTTGCAAACAGGTCATCAAGAAGGAGGACTTCTCCTTGCTCGATTTTCCGGTGTTGCAGTGCTGGCCTCAAGATGGCGGGCGTTTCATCACCTTGCCCTGTGTAATCACGCGCGATCCCAAGACAGGGAAGCGCAATGTTGGCATGTATCGTATGCAGGTCTATGACGCCACCACTGCCGGCATGCACTGGCAGCGCCAGAAAGTGGCCGCGGAGCACTACCGTGATCTGCTGCGCATGGCTGCGGCCCAGTCGTCGTCTATGGGCAAAGCAGGGCCGGCGAGCAAAGTGGCTAGGCAGCCCGGCTCCCCAGCTCATGCCGACGCTGCGGGCGCTTCTGCGGGAGCGGCGGTTCGTTCAGGCGTCTCCATCATGGCCCGCTCCGGCGGCGGCTCCATGCTGGCCGAAGGAGACCGGCCCAGCGGAACCATGGAGGTTGCCGTAGCCATTGGCACGGAGCCAGCTCTGACCTTCTCCGCCATTGTGCCTGCTCCTCCGGAAGTGGAAGAGTTCATTGTGGCCGGATTCCTGCGGCAAAAACCGGTGGAGCTGGTGAAGTGCGAGACTGTGGATCTGGAGGTTCCAGCGACTGCGGAGATCATTCTGGAAGGCTACGTAAAGCTGGACGAGATGCGGGCTGAAGGTCCTTTTGGCGACCATACCGGATTCTATTCGCTGGAAGACCAGTATCCGGTCTTTCATCTCACCTGCGTAACTCACCGCAAGAATCCCATCTACGCTACCACCATTGTGGGCAAACCCCCGATGGAAGATGCCTGGATGGGCAAAGCCGTGGAGCGCATCTTTCTGCCTCTGATGAAGCTGACGCTGCCTGAAATTGTGGATGTGAATCTGCCTGTCGAGGGAATCTTTCACAACCTGATGATCGTCTCCATCCGCAAGTCGTATCCCGGCCACGCCCGCAAAGTTATGAATGGCATCTGGTCCCTGGGGCAGGCCATGTTTACCAAGTGCGTGGTGGTGGTGGATGAGGACGTGAACGTCCAGGACGCCGGTGAAGTCGTGCTTAAAGTGTTCAACAATATTGACCCGGAGCGTGATATTCAGTTTACTCTTGGCCCGGTGGATTCTCTGGATCATGCCTCCCGTCTGCCCAACTTCGGCTCCAAGATGGGCATTGATGCTACGCGCAAATGGCCGGCGGAGGGATTTACTCGCCCCTGGCCGGATGAGATACTCATGGACGAAAACACCAAAGCTCTAGTGGATGGAAAATGGAAGGAGTTGGGTTTTGAATAGGATTTTTAGTGAAGTTGCTACCGATCTTGGCCGGACGGTTGCTCAGGCCAAGCCGCTGCTTGCGAAGTTGACCAACGCAGATACTGCGACCCGGCCGGCTCCTAAGAAGTGGTCCCGAAAAGAGATTCTTGGACACGTGTTGGATTCGGCATCTAATAATCATCAGCAATTTCTGCGCGCTTCGCTGCAAGGCAGCCTGACCTATCCCGACTACGATCAAGACGCCCTGGTTAAACTCCAGAATTTCAGGGAAATGGATTGGGGATTTCTGGTGGATTTCTGGGCCAGCTACAACCGCTATCTCGCTCATATCCTGGCCTGTTTACCGGCCAAGGCGGGCGGGATCATATGCCATATCGGAGACCATAAGCCGGCCACCCTGGGCTTTATTGCGCAAGACTATGTGGCCCACCTGAAACATCACTTGAACCAGATTCTGGGGAAGCGCTTTGAAACTTCCTATGGAATGAAGGAGGAACCCCCAAAACCTTCACCACAGAGGACACGAAGGCACACGAAGGGAGGCTAAATTTAAGGATCACCAAGAACACCTGCACTAACGTGCTACGGGGAAGTGACTTTCGTATCCCTTTTAGATTCAAATGGACTGTTGCAATTTGGCTCCAACGGTGTAGGATAGCTTGCTCCCATTGTGGGACTCGCCCTGGTAGATTCCTTTCAGTTTCCAACGGCCTGTTGACTGACCGGGAAGAAATTTGCGATGTCCCTAGCTGCTAGCTGGCTCCATTGTGATTTCGCCTGAAGGCGATTTCAGTCCTGATTCAATTCGATTTTGACGAGGTGAACTATGAGGCGCTTATTATTTTCTGCAGTCGTTGCCCTCTTTCTTATGGTAGCGGCTCATGCCCAAACTTTTCGCGGGGCAATCAACGGCACCGTGACCGATCCCTCCGGCGCTCTTGTCCCGAATGCCCAAATAAAAGCCACGGAGCTCAAAACCAGCGCAGAACGCTCCACCGTTACGACCAATGAAGGCCAGTTCGCGTTTCAGGACATGCCTCTGGGGCTGTACAAAGTTACGGTGAATGCCGTTGGGTTCGCCCCTTACACTGTGGATAAAGTGGAGGTAGCCGCGGGCTCCATTTATACATTGCCTATCAAGCTTTCGTTGAATAAAGAGGCCACCACCGTGGAAGTTTCGGCGGCTGCTCTTACGGTGGATACCACCACCCCCGCCCAGACCACAACAATTTCCTCAGCCGTGGTTCAGGACGTTCCCCTCAATGGGCGTGACTTTACCCAGTTGATCGCGGTTGCGCCCGGGTATGGAGGTTATTCGGTGGGCGGCTTTGGATCGGTCAACGGCACCCGCCCGAACCAGGTAAACTGGCAAATTGATGGCGTAGACAACAACGATTTCTGGCACAACATCCCGGCTGTGAACCAGGGTGGCGTCTCGGGCATTGCCGGTGTCGTCCTGCCGATTGACTCGATCGATGAATTCTCGGCGCAAACGCAATCGGGATCTGAGGCTGGTCGCAACGCGGGCGGCACCGTGAACCTGATCCTCAAGTCCGGCGGCAACGCCATTCACGGCTCCGCCTATTACTACAACCGCAATGAAGCTTACGGCGCGGCCTCGCCCTTTTTCATTGCCACGCCTGCCAACCCGAAATCCCCCAAGCTGCGCAACCAGAACTGGGGCGGCTCCGTGGGCGGTCCAATCATCAAGAATAAAACTTTTTACTTTTTAGCCTTTGAGAAGCAGAACTATATTATCGGCCTCTCCGGACTGGCTACCGAGCCTTCCGATGCATGGATCAACAAATCGCTGGCGGTGTTGACCGCCCACAGCGTTGCGGAGAATCCTCTCTCGGCAAACCTGATTGGCGCGAACGGCTTCTGGCCGAGAAACCAGATCGGCGCCTTGCCCTCCACGCTCAATAATTTTTTCAGCTCTATCGCCTCCACCGGCTACAGCTTCAATGGAGTGATCAAACTCGACCAGAACTTCTCTGACAACCACCGGCTCTCAGTGCGGTTTTTTGGAGGACAGGGCAATCAGACTGCGCCGCTGGGCAGCAGTCCGGCGCTGGGAACGGCCAGCTCCAATCTGCACGACTATTTTGAAGTCGCTCCCATCCATGTATATAACTACTCGACGGTCTTGAACTCCCAATTCACGCCGCGCCTGACCAATCAGGTGCTCTTCGGCGTCAATTACTTCAACCAGGCGTTTCACGATTTCAACAACAGTTTTAACACCAAGTCGATGGGCTTATTCCTGAGTCCGGACGCAACCATCAACGGAAAACCCATTCTGGGAGCGCCCAATATCTCCGTCTCAGGATTTGAGCAGATTGGACTTACGCCGCCGGAAGGCCGCAATGACGTTACCGGCCACCTCACCGACATTATTTCGTACAGCACCGGAAGGCACCAGTTCCGTTTTGGAGGCGAAGTCCGGCAGGGCCGCGTCAATGAGTTCTACCATCGCGGCGGCACCGGAAAATTTGTGTTTGATGGGACCCAGGGCCCGTGGCGCACTGATCCCAATCTTGATACCAACACCAAGGCTTTGGCCGATTTTCTGGCGGGCGATGTATCTTCCTCCTCAATCGCTGTGGGCAACCCCGAGCGTTTTGTCACGGCCAATGCCTTTGACTTTTTCTTTCAGGATTCCTGGCAGATTACCCAGAAGCTGAACCTCAATCTGGGTCTTCGTTATGAATACTTCGGTCCTCTCCACAGCGCCCGCAAGGACATCGCGGTATTTGTGCCAGGGAGGGGCTTGGTGGTCCAGGGGAATGGCATTGACTCTATTTTCCCTCCGGACAAGAACAACTTTGCTCCCCGGATCGGTTTCGCTTACCAGCCCACATCGCAAGGCGATCTTGTGGTTCGTGGTGGAATCGGGGTGTTCTACGATCAGATCAATATCAATCCGTTCCTGGACTTCCGCCCGCCCATCTCTGCCGCGCAGGGATTAGAGGGCAATCCGGTGGGCGCTTTCCCGGTTTCCACCTATGGCACCAATGTCGCCGGCCAGACTTCCTATACCTGGGCGCAAAATCAGCAGATATTCAAAGGGGTTACGGCCTGTGCCGATCCCCTATGCACCGGCACTCCCGGACTCAATTTGTTTACGGTAAGCCAGAATTTCCGTACACCTTACTTCTTTAACTACAATTTGCAGGTTGAGAAGGGGCTGGGCAAGACTGCCTTGTTCCAGATCGGGTATGTTGGCAGTGAAAGCCGCAAGCTGAATGTAGTTACCAATGCCAACCAAAACGGAGCATTCCCGAATTTTGGCTCCATTCTGGAACTGAACAGCATCGGCACATCCAACTACAACGCGCTGCAGACCTCTCTTAGAGTCCGGTCGTGGCATGGTCTCACCTCGCAGTTCAATTACACCTGGGCGCACTCGCTGGATGAGATCAGCGAGTATCGCGCAGCCATTGCGGATTTTACCAACAACATCAAACTGGACTACGGCAATGGCGATTACGACACGCGCCACCTATTCACCACGGCTCTGACCTATGACATTCCCGGATCATCGCACGGTCCCAAGATACTGACCCACGGCTGGCAGGTGAGCAGTCTGCTGAACTTCCACACCGGGCAGCCCTATGACGTAACGCGTTCGGGCCTGAATCTGGTGGGTGACCCTTTTGCAGGACTCTCCCACAATTTCTCGGCAGCGAATGGCGGAACGCTCTTTATCAATCCCACAGCATTCTGCGATCCCAAGGTGGCGATTGCGCTGGGGGCTCCTAGCTGCCCCGGCACCGCAATCGGCAATCTCTCCCGCAACAAGTTTCACGGCCCCGGCTATGGGACCATGGACTTCTCAGTCTTAAAGAATATCCCGGTGCGCGAGCGTCTCAAAATCCAGCTTCGCGCCGATACGTTTAATCTCCTGAACCGGATCAATCTGGCCTCCGGGCCGGGCTCCGTAGCCGGGGGATGCGCGCAGGACCCAACCACCAGCAGGTGCGCAGCGCCAAGCAGCAGCTTGTACAGCGGCTTCGGCCTGGTAAGTGACACCATCGGCGATTTCAATGGCGCTCCGGGAATCGGTCCCGGAGAAGCTTTCAACATGCAACTCGCGATTAAGATCATCTTCTAGCTGGAATTTCCCAGGGGCCGGATGCACCGCATCCGGCCTTTGGTTTTTTGACGCCAAGATATTCGGATTTTTTTACCGCAGAGGTCGCAAAGGACGCAGAGCCGCAACCAAAGAAAAAGTCAAAAACTCACCACGGAGACACGAGCAGAGGACGCACTCAAAGATATTTGGGTTCATCCTGAACGCCCTCAACCTGCCGGCTTCTGTTGCTGACTGTGCAAGAAGTGCGCCTTATGCGGTATCCTCCTCTTTCTCTCTCAATTGGAGGAAGATTGTGAATCTAGTCCGGCGTTGTCTCGCGCTTGCGGTTGTAGTTGCTTCTACGCTGCCGTTTGCTTCTTGGGCGTTGGCCCAGCAGTTTAGTCCTGATCTCTTCCAGCCTCTGCACTGGCGGGCGATTGGCCCGTTCCGGGGCGGACGCACCAAGGCCGCCGCCGGAGTGCCTAGCCAGCCCAACGTCTTTTATGTAGGCGTATGCAATGGCGGCGTATGGAAGACTACCGACTACGGCCGCACCTGGGCGCCTATCTTTGACCAGCAGCCTACCGGCTCGATTGGCGCGGTTTCGGTCGCGCTCTCTGATCCCAATGTGATTTACGTAGGCAGCGGCGAAGGCCTTCATCGTCCCGATCTCTCCGTGGGCGATGGCATCTACAAGTCAACGGACGCCGGCAAGACCTGGACCCATCTCGGCCTGCGCGAGGGCCAACAGATACCTCAGATCGCGATTGATCCGCGCGATGCCAACAAGATCCTGGTGGCGGTGGCCGGCCATCCTTACGGGCCCAATCCAGAGCGCGGTATCTTCCGCTCCACCGATGGCGGCCAGACATTCCAGAAGGTCCTCTACCAGGATGAAAACACCGGCGGGGCCGATGTCCAGATCGATCCTTCTAACCCGGATATTGTTTATGCCACACTGTGGGAGGCTCGTGAAGGACCGTGGGAGAATGGCTCTTGGAATGGCTCAGACGGAGGCATCTTCAAGTCTCTGGATGGGGGACATACCTGGCGGCCCCTTACCAAAGGCTTGCCGGCATCCATCGTCCAGGCCAATATTACGATTGCCGCCAGCGATCCTAACCGGCTCTATTCGTCGGTGGCTTCCAAGGGAACAGTTGCCATTTACCGGTCAGACGATGCCGGCCAAACCTGGTTTCAGGCGACTACCGACCCAAGACCCACTGGACGCATTGGTGGAGGCGATTTGTCGGTACCCAGAGTTGATCCGAAAAACCCGGACACCGTGTTCGTGGCCAGCACTGTTACCTGGAAATCCACGGATGGCGGCAAGAGATGGACCGGCTTCCGGGGCGCTCCCGGTGGCGATGACTACCAGAACCTCTGGATCAATCCCAATAACCCAAACATTATTTTGTTGACCAACGATCAGGGCGCAATCGTCACGGTGAACGGCGGCGAAAGCTGGAGCTCGTGGTACAACCAGCCGACAGCACAGCTCTACCATGTGGGCGCGGACAATGCTTTCCCTTATCGGCTGTGCAGCGGACAGCAGGAGAGCGGCTCGGTCTGCATCTCCAGCCGTGGAAATGATGGCGAGGTAACCATTCGCGAGTGGCATCCGGTAGCGGCGGAGGAGTATGGCTATGTCACGCCTGATCCGCTTGATCCGGATATCGTCTATGGAGGCAAACTCACCCGCTACGACCGGCGGACGAATCAGGCGCAGAACATTATGCCCAAGCCCTTCCGCTCTCATGATTTCCGGGTGCTGAGAACCGAGCCCGTGGTCTTCTCCCCGGTTGATCCGCACATTCTTTATTTCGCCACGAATATTCTGTGGAAGACCGCAGATGGCGGCAGAAGCTGGCAGCCAATCAGCAACGATCTCACGCGCAAGACTTTCAATGTTCCAGAGAGCATAGGCAAATTTCGCACTGATCCTACGGCCCAGCCAACGCAACGGGGGGTAATTTATGCGGTAGCCCCCTCTCCGCTGGATATCAATCGTATCTGGGCAGGCACTGATGATGGCCTGATCCACCTCACCACCGATGGCGGCAAGAGCTGGAAAGACATCACGCCGCCCGCCATGAAGACGAAGTCCTTCCAGAAAGTCTCCATCCTGGAAGCCAGCCACTTTGACGCGCAAACGGCCTATGCAGCCATCAATACTTTGCGCATTGATGATCTGCGCCCGCACATCCTGCGCACCCGCGATTCCGGCAAGACCTGGACCGAGACCACCAACGGCATCCCGGAAAACGAAGACGTCGATGTGGTGCGTGAAGACCCGAATCGCAAAGGGCTGCTGTTCGCCGGCACGGAGCGCGCCGTCTATGTTTCATTTGATGATGGCGATCACTGGCAATCGTTGCGGCTCAACATGGCTGCCAGTTCAGTCCGCGACCTGATCGTCAAGAATGATGACCTGGTGGCAGCCACCCATGGCCGAGGCTTCTGGATACTGGACGACATCACGCCCTTGCGCCAGCTTGATGCCAAGGTCGCTTCGTCGGATGCGTTTCTGTTCAAGCCGGAATTGGCCTACCGCGTCCGCTGGGACATGAATACGGACACCCCTCTGCCACCTGACTTTCCCGCAGGCGAGAACCCGCCGGATGGCGCCGTCATCAATTACTACCTGCAAGCGACCGCCTCCGTCCCAGTCACTCTGGAGGTTCGCGACGGCTCGGGCAAGGTAGTGCGCCGGTATTCGAGTGCTGACCCGGCGCCGCCAGTTGATCCCATGCTTGAAATTCCCAGTTACTGGTTGCGGCCGCCACAGGTATTGTCGGCGGCTGCCGGAGCGCACCGCTTTCTGTGGGATATG
>Ga0066672_10000565_pt1 | contig 11652 bp, 9 predicted proteins | sample GraSoiAngelo_121_FD_62292 | JGI IMG/M metagenome (GOLD analysis project Ga0066672, IMG submission 62292) | Grasslands soil microbial communities from the Angelo Coastal Reserve, California, USA - 14_0919_12_20cm | ecosystem: Environmental > Terrestrial > Soil > Grasslands | place: USA...
GCTCACACAAGTTTACAATTCCGCGTTTAACGCTGAGTTTGCAGCCCGGGGGCCGAAGCTTGCAAAGAGGAAATTCCTCTGCAAGTAAGATTGATCGCGCTGTGAAATCCCGGGCAAAAAGGGGCATTGTTTGCGGGTTCTGATCTATGGTAAGGGGGCAGCGTCATAAAAAAAATGAACCGCACGATCCCTACTCAAACGATGTGGCTGACAAAATTTGCCAACGCACAGTTTCTGGTTGGCGCATTGCTTCTGCTCTGCGCGTTGACGTTTTATTACTTTGCTGTTCTTAGAATCGATTATAGCAAGACAATGCTGCTCGATCTTGGTCCATACCCGGACGCTACAGAATATTTCGCCCAAGCAAAAGCGCTGCGTCGGGAAGGATGGCCCTCCATACAGATCGGATATGATAAGCTGCCGTCGAGGTTTCCCTTCGGCTATCCTGTGCTCATGCTTCCGTGGCTGAAAATTCTGCCAGGAGCAGATGCCGTGCTGGCACCGTTTCGGACAAACCAAACGATAGGCCTGCTGCTGCTTTTGGCAGTGTTTGCTTTTTACGCGTACCTCGCAATGCCGTTGATGGGTGGGTTTGCGGCCCTCTTGCTTGCGACACTACCCGTCTTCTTCACTTTCTGTCGTTCGTCACTGAGCGAAATTAGCGCGTCAGCGCTGACTGTAATGGCGTTTATGTTTGCCTACCTCGGACTTAAAGAAGAACGCCGGTGGAAAATTTATTTATCGGCGTTCTGCCTTGGCCTTTCAGTAAACATTCGAATCCAGTCACTCTTTTTTGCACCGCTGCTGCTGACAATTGCTCTGTTCCCAGCGAGAGGGATGCGCTTGCGCTGGTTACTTCATTGCGCGGCAATTCCCGTTGTTTTCCTGCTGGCCGCTAACCCTGTGCTGGTGTTCAATACGATCCAGTTCCATTCGCCGTTTAAAACAGGCTACGATTTCTGGGCCCCGTATTTTGGCGAGAAACACCTTCTTTTTACCCTTCGCTATGTTCCGAGAATAAACGCACTCACCCTGTGGAGGGAAGCCACTTTGCAACCGTACGGATATGATACTGCCCATATATTTGGCACCGGTACCTCCTTTGTTCCTACCTTTCTCCTTCTAACTTGCGCGGGGTTGTTCTTTATTCGACTCAACTGGTTTGTTGGTTGCGCTTTCTCAGCGGGATTAAGCTATTGTGCAGCCGCGTTAAGTTATCTATTTGGCAGAGGCGGGCGTTTCTATCTGCCGCTCTTGATCCTCCTAGTTGCGGTCGCTGTCCTGCCCGTCAACTGGGCTGCAAGAAATCTTTTTGCCGGAAGACGGATCATTGCAACCCTGGTCGTCTTTGTCTTATTTGCTGCGGCCTGTCTGGGTTATCCCTCGCGTTCCGGCTATAACACACGTGGCATTAGCCGATCGCAAGCGTGGGATGCGCTTCATTTTGCTGACCCGCCTCGTCCTTCCCTACAGTTTGCCGCGCAAAGGCATTTCGCTAGACTGTTGGAACGGCAACCCGGAATCGTTCTCTCCGATATTGATCCTGTTTACTTGAACGCTCTTTTCCCGCGCTCGTTCGTCGCAGCCCCGATCGATGGAAAGCATCATTACAAGTGGAGCTACACGTGGCGTTATGATCGGCCACAGGCTCTGGCCCTGGTCGAACACGCCTTGGAGCAGTCCATTCCGGTTTACGCCCTCTTCATTTCGCGGAACGAGATGGTTAGCGAACAATCGCGTCTGCCGGCCGTTCCTGGATACCAGTGGCATATTCTAAACAATTCGCCCGGGACAGCGACAATTCTAAAGCTTGGTCCCGTTGGATCAGACGAGGCGCCACTGCCATCGGACTAATGTGCTTCACAGCTCCTTTCCAAAGTGTCGCCTTCGGGCGTTAACTCGTGCGCCAAGCTCTTCGACCTGTCTTATTCACAGGCCTGCTTTTGCTGGCAGCCTACCTTCGAGTAGTGGGATTGACCTGGGGCCTCAACAGTGGGTATGGCCATGACCGGAACTTTCAGCCAGACGAATTTGTAAGTCTTAGAGGCGTCCTTCAGCTGGATTTACCAGCCGGCCGTATCAAGGCGCCTGGGGCATACTTCGAGGGAACCTTCAATTATTATCTGTGGGCCGTGCCACAAGCAGTGCTCAAGATCTCCGGTATGAAAGATGTACATCCCAGCAACTCAATAAGTACGAAAGATCTTTCCCGTCTCTTGTATATCTGCAGATGGATGTCGGTTGTATTCGATCTCAGTGCAATTGTCATTGTATTTCTCGCGATTAGGGAAGCGACTCACAATTTCTATCCGTCCCTCCTCGGCGCACTTTGTTACGCCGTTCTGCCAATGCAGGTGATTTACGCACATTTTATGAGGACTCACATTTTGAGCAATTTATTGTGCGCCCTGGTCATTTGGCTGTCTCTAAAGCTTCGCCAATCCCAACGGTGGCAGTTGCTTCTTTCCGTGGGCCTAATTTCTGGTCTGGGAGCGGCAACTCGTTATCCTGTTGGAATCATCGTGGCGATTCCGTGCCTTTATTTGCTATTTGATGGCGGGAGCAACTTGCCAATCTCGAAGGTCCGACTTTCGGAGCGGGCGAAAAACTTCGTTGCAAGCCAAGTTTGGTTGATTGGTTTGGGATTTGGAATTGGGCTGTTGCTAGGTCATCCCATGCTGGTTCTAGATCCATTGAGCGTTAAAAAAGCAATCACCGGAGAAACGCTAAGATACGCGGCGTTATACGAGTTCGGCAGGAGTCAATTGGTAAACCTGTCCGTTCTCTGGAGGTATGTTACATACGTGATTCCGTTCGCGATGTATCCCTTGCTGTGGTTGGTTCCTTACTGCGCAATTTTATATCTTCTTTTCAGACGCAGCCTTTACAGATTCTCCGTCCCAATACTGATTTTCTCCTTTCTGTATCTTTATTTGATGGGCAAAGGTTACCTTGGACCTTATTTCGCTCGGATAACCATGCTTTTGTTCCCCGGATTTTGTATACTCGTGGGCATCGTCTGTGCCGATCTACAGTTGAGACTGAGAAACAACCGGGCACTTGCCGTTGTTTTAACCGGCGCACTCCTGCTCATCCTCGCACCATCGATAGTTTTCGATACAGCATACGGTCGGGCTATGCAGCAGAAGGATGCTCGCCAGATTCTTCGGGAAGACCTCCAGAGCTTCATTGGAGAGGCACCAGCGACGATTGGTATCTTGCGCTTCGGACCTTATTTTTACACGGTAATGCCTGCTGCTAGGCCGTTGAATAGCGAAAAAGTGGCGGTTCAATTACAGGGCGCCGGGCAAAACGCTGACTTCTTTTTGGTAGGATTCTTAAGGCAGATTGGGCCCGCGGAAATGAACGCAACTATTGAGGAAGTTGAGGCGCAAGGAAAATTTAAGTATGAAAGGAGCTACAGCGTTCCCGTAAAGATCTTGGGACATGAGTTCAGCCTTGTGCACTTTCCTCCAGATATGACCTATCCTTTTCCAACGATTTTGCTTTTTCGTGCTAGAGCGCCAACGTGACATTGATCACGAGCTGATTTAAAAGTCCGCGCTCGCGGAAGGCGCTGCAAAAAGAGCCAGAATCCCTACGAATTCCAGAATGAAGTCTATGCCGATCCCTAAAAGATCCACCGAATCCCGAGCCGGCGACGTTCTGCTACTGCCCATAGCCGCAGTCGCATTTTGGACGCTCGCGTATCAGCTTGTGCTCATCCTCAGATGGCCAGCGAAAACGATCACATGGTGCTTCTTAGCTATAGCGCTTGCCGGTTTCTTCCTCTTGGGACGCTTGTGGAAGAAAACAAATGCAACCCCTGGCAAAGAGTATCGGTTCCATCTCTCTCACATCCTTCTGCTCGTTGTGGGTTTCGCCTACGCGATTACGGCTCTCTTCGTGCGCCGACCGAATCAAGATGATGTCGTCTACTTTCATAGAGCTCTCACTCAACTTTTAGCCCTCAACCAGCCCATCTGCCTGCGCCAAACAAGTGTCGATATGGACGCCGCAGCATTCTCACCAGTTCACTTAGCAACCAGCTATGAGATGCTCATGGCCTTTTTGGGTCACTATCTTCGAATCGATCCTCTGTACTTTTACCAGGTAGTTGGTCACGCGTTTGCCGCATTTTTGCTTCCGTTTGTTTTCTATTGGTGCACCCGAAGATTTGGATTGAATCGCTGGTCTGCAGCGTTCGGGGCCCCGCTAGGACTGGGATTTCTGCTTCTCGCCGATAAGTCGTCGTTCGGCGCGTTGCTTGGAGCTGTTAAGTCACTACAGTCAGCCGACCCTACTGGATGGGTCGGCTTCGCGACCGTTTCTGGCTACATGTGGCAGGGTAAACCAATCGTTTTGATTTTGTTTTTGCCGATCGGTATCGCGCTCAGTTACCGATTCCTCAGCCGAGGTAACGCAACTGATCTGATGTGGCTCACCTTCTTAGGCATCGGCGGCGTGGGCCTAAGCAACATTGCGCTTTACGCGATACCGGCGGTGATTTGGTGCTCTTGGATAGCGTTTTTCACGCTTCAGTTATTCGAACACAAGGCGAGCGAGGATTTATGGAAGCGCATTCGTCGTGGCCTTTTGCTCGCAATTCCGCTCGTCTACCCAATCGCCATATTGGCCTCACTGAAAACGGATATAATTCCAAAGCCAATTGACATCCACCAGCTTGGGCCAAGATACATGCCGTGGCGTGAAGCCGTGGATTATGCTATCGGAGGCCCAGCTGAGTACTTGCGCAACATCGTACTCATGGTTGCTGTGCCGTTGCTAATTGTCAGAGGGAGGAATGGCCTCTTTATCTTCGTTTATCTCTGTGCTGTGTGGCTGTTTTGTTTGAACCCATTGCTGGCACGCGTGTGGATGGAAAATATTCTTGCGCCGACTTATTTTCGGCTTGTTTATCTTTTGCAGTTTCCGCTGCTCTGCGCGTTGCTTGGGGCTGTAGGGCCTCGGCTAGCACAGCCAGGCAACTTTTTGAAAGGCGGATTAGTAACTATACTAGCGCTTTCAGCGGTCATTGTGAGTTTCTTCTACAGTTACCGTGGACTGTCAATCATGCCGAGAGATGTGAAGCTCGGCATCGGCTGGAAGTCGCCAAGGGAATACCAGCTGCTTCCCGCTAACGTTGATTTTGCTAACGCTGCCGGCAGGTACATCGCGCATGCCAAGTTGCTCGCGCCGGCTTGGACAGCCAGTTGTGAGTTGCCGCTTCTCTTCCCGCAAATGAAAGTTGTAGCGCCCCGGTACGTCATCCATTATTTCGCTAATGCTCGCAATCCGGAGGAGGGCATTCTCCGCCGCCAAGCGCAGGCTTTTGTCGAGCGAGACGACCCCGAAAATCCCAAACGGCTTCAATTGTTAGAAGCGAAATTTCGACAGGTGATAGAAACCGCTCGCGCAAATGCCATCGCCGTCCCCGAATCTAAAAGCCAGAGAGTATTGGGGACGCTCAAATCGATAAACCCGGGCTGGCATCGCGTTTTGGAAGCCGGCGGGCTGGTATTGATGTTACCAAGCAATAGTGAACCACACGGCTAGAATTAGCAAGGTAGGAGCATGATGGCGCGCCGCCAATCGTCGAGATGTCACTTCCGTGAGGCGAACAAATTTAGATACCAGTCCGGGCTCTCGTTAACTGACTCGGATCGGAACGGTGCTAGCCCACGCTTCGCTACCCGACACAAGGTCATGTTTTTGCTCTCCAGAGTCACGATTAGGTCCATCCAGTTCGCTCCCGCCTGTTTCAGGCCGTATGGCCAAAATTCAAGGAGTAATCTTGCGTTGGGGTTGTCCGCCAAGACACGCTTGGCGCCTCGCAAAGCATGAAGCTCATATCCTTGAATATCCATTTTGATCAGGTCAACGCGCTGGCCCGGTTTGAAGTAATCGTCCAGCGCTACGATATCGATTGGCACGGCACGGCGCGAATCCCCTTCGGTCGCATATGTCCGGTGATCGACGTTTAGTTTATCCGAAACATACAGTTTTGACCTCCCGCTGCATTCTCCCACGGCAGCCTGGGACAAGCGCACGTTTGCGAGCTTACGCATAGCAGATTGCAGGCGCCTAAAATTTTCGGACGAAGGTTCGAATGAATGAACAACGCCAGTCGGACCAACACAGCGAGAGAGAAACTGGGAATAAATACCGATATTCGCACCCGCATCCACTACGACAGCACCTGCGACCAGAGTCTCTCTCAGCAGTCGCCGCTCCGCGCGATCAATACAGGCTTTGTAAGCTGCGTAAAGCGGCCGGTAGATTGGAAAGGCGTGCTCGTAAATCCTGTTTCCAACTCTGCGAAGAAGCGAAAATACCCTCATCAGCATCGCGTCAGTATTACCGTAAAAACGATGGGCACAGGCGCAAGAAGCAAGAACTCAGCACATCCGCTTGTTTGGGCCTCCGCTCAGGAACACCGCAATAAGCGCCTCGTAGGTGCGCGTACAGGGAAATCAAACTCGCTAGCACGGAAAAGGACTTCGTGGTGACTGGGTTAGTCGCTATCACTTTGCCGCTGGATTTCAACCTTGCCGTCGCAGAATCAAGAAACTCAATTCGGGGCTTCATCAGGGATGGGATAAGCTGGACGTCAATATAACATTGGAAAAGATACTGAGACACCATAGGTTCGTCCGATGCGGCTTCGCTGGAGAGAGCTGTTCACATCGAAGGTGGACGCGGCGGTGCGCTGGGATCGATGGGATTTTGTTGCTCTTGCTCTCGCTATGTTCATCGCCGTTTGGGTCTTCGCGCTTAAACTTAAGACATTCTACGATCTGGGCTATACATCGGATCTCTTCGTGAGTGTCCAGGCTGCGCGGAGTTGGCTCGAGGGACGGGGCTTGCTCCAAGACAACTGTTTTGGCAACGTGCTGGCGACTCACACCTATTTTCTGCTTGTCCCGCTCGGGTTTATAGCAAAGCCGTTCGGCGCTCCTGGCTTGCTATTCGTGCTAGCCGCGTCGGTGGGGGCGGCTTACTTCTGGGCAACGCGTATCTTGCGTGTTCTCGGCGCTGATGGGCTCGTTGCAGTAATCGCAGCCGGGGTAGTTCTCACCTCACCGCTTTCGGTTGCGTTCTATCAAGAGCCAGGCTTCGGATTCCATGTCGAGATTCTTGCCCCGGCGTTATGTTTAGTCATGTTCTATTTCCTACTTCAGCGGCGGATGATCCCGTCAATCGTGACAGCACTAGCTGTCATCAGCGTGAAGGAGGATGCGCCAATTGCCGCGGCTGTGGTGACAATCGTAGCAGGCGTTGAGACATGGATTTCGTCAGTAGGCAACCCCGCGCGCTCCCGCTTTAACTGGCCTGCGGCGATCACACTTCTCTTGTCTGTTTGCGCGATCCCCCTCTTACTCGCGATTTCTTGGTCGCAGTCGCCGACAATGTACGCTCGTCATTCGGTTGATCGCCTTGGTATCGTGGCGCCGGGAAGCTTATCCGGTCCCGGAGCGGTTTTCGTTTTTGTCGCCTCCAATATTGCTCATTGGCTTGGTAGCGGTGTTGTCCGTCAATCGCTGTGGATCATGATTGCAGGCAGCTTTGGCACAATCTTGTTGCGTCCGTACTATTTGGTTGTTGGTGTCCTCACAACCGTGGTCGCATGGCTCATGGGCCGGAACGACCTGCTGTGGGCGCCACGATTTTTTCCCACTGAGGCACTGCTTTGGTGTATCACGTTGGTAGCTTTTGCTTCGATTGCGCGCGCTGCACAGTACTGCAGCAAATGGACGCGGACAGCAGTGCTTACGACCGTAATTGCAACCGCAGCACTTTCGGCGTCCGCGCAACTCGCGCTTGTGCCACAAGCGCGGTCGGCGTACCTCCTTCGTCCCTACAGCCTTTACTCGCCGCAGGAGCGACAACAAGCCGACGCGGTGTTCGCGCGCTACCGCCGTGAAGGCAAGCCAGAGGAACCTGTTATTGCCTCAACTTGGCTGTTCCGCTACGCGCATGACCGAAACCTGTTCTGGCTGGATCGACTGTATTACCGGCCGGCGCCGATTTGGATTCTCGGCGATAGCGCCGACAGCTACCGCCCCTTTAGGATCAGCCCAACGACGATAAATGCAAAACCTGGAATTCGTATCGAAGACTACACACTCCTTGATCATCGCGGCCGTTTCCTGTTGCTCAGGAAAAGAGAGTAATATGGTAAGGGCGCGACATGGGAATTATTGGGAAAATCATGGGCAGTGCGGCGCAGACGAACCTGTCGACATCAACGTCGCGTGAGAGTTAGGCTGAAAAAAACTGCGCAGAAGCGGGCAGAGCGGCGACTGATGGCGAGGTCCACGGCGAATAACATGCGATAAAGAAAACGCGGAACCCGCAGCCTGCGCGACATTCCACCAGGGGCCATATAAGGCGCTAAATGGCCAAGCGGAAAGACTCGCAAGATCGAAATTGTCATTAAAGGGCTGCGGCCGTTCGCGCCGCCGGAAGAAAATTAGCCACGGTAACGCGATGTTGGCCGATGCCAACGGCCCCTGCATCTCGCCCAGCTCTGGCTCGGAGATCCGGAAATCGAGCGCTTCCTGATCAGATACTTGAAGATGACAGTTGATAGCACTGAAAAAAGGCTCGGTCGCGATCACTTTGCCACCTAACTTCAATTTGTTGGCCGCGCGGTTTAGAAAAACAATTGGTCTCTTCAGATGATCCAACGTATTAGTGAGCGTTATAACATCAAGACTGTTCTCTTTAATTGCGTCCAACTTGTCGATTTCGTGGCAATCAAACACGAGATCAAGATAGTTCAGATCAAGCACATCACTCGTGACGACGTTTGAGAGAAATTGTTTCAGGGGCAGCGTGCCGCTCCCTATCTCGAGTATCGAGAGTGCCGCCGGTTACGGAAAGTCTTTGAACTGATCACGGTAAAGTTCGCGATACCAGAAAAGAATATTTTTATTCGCGCCGAGACGCGCGCAGTTACGCAATGTTGCGGCACGATCTTTTGCCTGTTCGCTCTCCAAAACCGTTGTTGCGTTCCTCATTTGATTGCACGGATATACAGCGAGCCGGCAAACTCTGAGATCACCGGCACGTTTTCGAGAAACCGGCCCACGACGTCTAATCGACCGACCAGAGGAACTGGTGTTTTGGGGTGCAAGAAATCAAATGGATCGATTCGCACGTCGCGATAGCCTGTTTGTTCGAGCAGGCGCCGGAGCGGCCACCGGAAGAATGCGGTCTCATCCGGCGAATCGCCGAGTTTCCGCTTAACCCACGGCACATTTTTTTGTACCGCGATCTGAGGATTCAGCATGTTTGGCTCTGTAAAGTAAATCGTGCCGCCCGCCTTTAACACTCGGTGAATTTCGCGTAGTGCCTCTTCGATCTCGAGGTGGTGTAAAACTGAGCTGCCCACAACGGAATCAAACACGCCGTCAGGATAGCTCAGCGCAGAGGCGTTCTGGATTTCATAGCGAACATTGCGCCCAGAACAATTCGCCCTCGCAATTTCCAGAAGCTCAGGTGAGACGTCAATCGCGACAATGTCCGCTCTGGAGCGAGCCAATTCCCGAGTGAAATAGCCAGTACCACATCCCAGCTCAAGCACCCTCATCCCTGCCCCGAGATGTTTACTGAGCATCTTCACCCGGCGCGCCCAGCGCAATTTGCCGGCTGGACTTTCCCAATTCCAAATCTCCCCGGCCCCATATTTGGCCAGGAAACGCCCATGTCGAATCTCCTTAGTAACGCGGTCTTGCATCGGCTAGCTCCCCCTCAGTTCTTCCTCTTACGCTCGAAACCGGGTTAGAGCATGAGTAAGAAACGCGGCAGCCCATTATCGCGTATGAAGAGTTTCGTGACCGAGAAACTTCAAGCGCCGCGCAGCGAAAAGGAGCATGCGAAGAAGGATCAACCCATGGCGCCAGCGCTGAATGTTGGTTGTTCCATATTTTCTCTCGTGATAATGCACCGGAACCTCAACAATCTTTAGCCCCATCCGAGCCGCGCCAAAAAGAAGGTCAAAATCTCCAAAAGGATCAAAATCTCCAAAGAATTCGCGCGCGGCCGCCAGGCGTTGATAATCCGTCCGCCAGAGCACTTTGGTGCCACACAACGTGTCTTTAAAGCGTTGCCCAAGCACGAAGGAGAAGGCGGCAGCGAAAAATTTGTTTCCTACAATATTAAAAAAACGCATCGCTTCCTTCTCCATGGGATATACCAATCGACTGCCGTTAACAAACTCCGCTTTGTTCCCCGCAATTGCGTTGTAGAACTTCGGCAGTTCTTCAGGGGGCGTTGTCAGGTCAGCATCGAGAATCATTAGAATGTCTTTTGTTGCCAGCTCGAATCCTAGCCGCACCGCATCACCCTTTCCGTGACCTTTCTGTTGCGCAAAAACGAGCCGGTGAGAGCCTTTGTAGGCGCTGGTGGCCTGTTGGATTCTTTCCCATGTATCATCAGTGGAATTGCCTTCGACGAAGATGACCTCGTCCTGCGGTCCCATCATCGGGCAACGAACAAGAATATTGTTGATGTTTTCCGATTCGTTGCGCGCGGGAACAATAACAGACACGGAGGGACGTGCCTCGCCGACCGATTTCAGAGGGCGTGCGATCACGATGTTGAGCATAGTGAAAAGCCGGAAAAAAGGCAGCGGCGCGAGATAGCGATTTAGAAGGTTCGCAAGGAACGGAACTGGTATTGGACAGAGCAACTTTACGTCCCGGCGGATGATCTCCAGTCCCGTCAGATAACAGAAATTCTCAAGGTCCTCATGAGCGATCCAGTTCTGTTCCGGGGTGCGACTGCGTATGCCAACCTTGGAGGCGAAGCGCGCAAGCGGCTTCCATAACATGCTGTAATAAACGAACAGTATCCGCTCCGATCCTTCCAAGCAGGCTCGCAATTGATTTAGCATCTCCTCAATGTCGCGTTCATAGTGGATTGTCCCGTTCAGCAAAATGTAATCTGCTGGCCTGCGCTCTATCTTGAGCGCTGCGACGCTGGAAACCGCCTGATAATTTGCGAATCGCTCGCCCAAGCCTTTGCTGCGCGGTTCGATCTCAACGACTTGATCCTCGGGACGAATATAGAGCGAAAGATATGAAGCCAGAGTATCGTAGAAATAACGCCGCAGCATTGATTCGCTCTTTTTGGAAGCGCTAGAACGTGTTACGGGAGCGCCTCCTGAATCTAAAAATTGGTGCGCATCCCGACCCTTTTCGGCAATAGTTTTCACGTTTGGCAAGTCGGAAATTAATGCAAAATGGGCTGGAGACAATCTATCGTTCTCATTGTTGCGAGAACCGTGCTATCGCAACTCTTGCTGCAATACGTGCATATGCTACCACACCGGTTCCGAAGAGCAGCAGTAGAAGTAAGAGGGCCCACACGAGTTTTTCAACAGGCACCGAAGAGTCCCGCAGGGACGTGTTGCCAGCCCGTTCTTGACATAGCCATTGCCGTTTCAACGCTGGTTTACCGTTGAATGGAAGGTCGAGTTTGACGCGGCTCTGCGGCTTATTGTGCCGGAGGGGACTCGCGCGGCTTATCTAGAAAACGAAGATACGAAGGCCTTGTGGGAAATTTTATGCTACTCGACCATCTGGGCATTCAACAAAAGATTCTGCGACCAAGAGGCGGACAGTACTTGATGCGCCCAAAAGCCGC
>Ga0066672_10000568_pt1 | contig 11638 bp, 7 predicted proteins | sample GraSoiAngelo_121_FD_62292 | JGI IMG/M metagenome (GOLD analysis project Ga0066672, IMG submission 62292) | Grasslands soil microbial communities from the Angelo Coastal Reserve, California, USA - 14_0919_12_20cm | ecosystem: Environmental > Terrestrial > Soil > Grasslands | place: USA...
GTGGCGCGATGGCCCAGCACCGCCGGCAGAACACCCTCCACGGCCAGCTTCACTTTTTTTTCCTGCAGATCGGATTCAAGCTGGTGTTTCACATCGGACACCACCAGCGCCAGATCGACCGCTTTCAATTCCAGGTCAGTCCGGCTGAGCCGGCTGTAGGCGAGCAGGTCCTGGATCAGGGTGTCCATCCGACCGGCAGCGGTCACGATTCGGTGGCAGTAGTCCTTGCCAGTGTCATCGAACCGGGCCGCGTAATCCTCCAGCAACGCGTTGGAAAGTCCCTGCAACGCGCGCAACGGCGCGCGAAGATCGTGGGAGACGGAATAGGTAAAGGACTCCAGCTCCTTGTTGATCGCCTCCAACTGCGCCGTGCGCTCAATCACCCGCTGTTCGAGGTCCGCGTTCAGTTTTTGGATTTCCTCTTCCGCGCGTTTGCGCTCGGTGATGTCGCGGAGGAAACAAGTGTACATCGTGGGTTCCTCCCACGAGTTGCGAGTGATGGCCAGTTCGGCCCGAAAATCCGTTCCATCAGCGCGCATAACGGTCAATTCGATTGGTCGTCCCAACAGACTCCCCACGCCGGTCATCAGGTATTCTGCCAGCCCGTCACGGTAGTACTCGCGCAGCGAAGAAGGAATGATCAGCTCGTCCATTTTCCTTCTCAACGCCTCCGTCCTGCGGTAGCCGAAAATTTTCTCCGCCGCAGGATTCCATTCATGAATCCGTCCTTCGTGATCAATGGAAAGAATCGCATCGAGCGCGGTTTCCAGTATAGCGCTTTTGCGCGCCTCGCTTTCGCGCAACGCATCTTCCGCTCGTTTTCGTTCGGTGATGTCGCGGGAAATCTTGGAAGCGCCTATGATCCTGCCGGTCGAATCCTGGAGCGGCGATATGCTCAGAGAGACATCGACTCGGGAGGCATCTTTCCGCAAGCGAGCCGTTTCATAATGCTCGATCCGCTCGCCGTTTTTGAGTTTTTCGAGAATTTTCGCTTCCTCGCCTTGCAGTTCGGGCGGGACCAACAAACTGATCGAACGGCCTACGATCTCTTCAGCCGAGTAGCCGAAGATTCTCACCGCAGCCGCGTTCCAACTCAGAATGGTGCCTTCCAAGGTCTCGCCGATAATCGCGTCCCCCGAAGACTCCACGATTGCAGCCAGTTGGTTGCGCGTTGCTTCCGCCCGTTTGCGTTCGGTCACGTCGCGCAATATGGCCAGCGTGTAAATCTCCCCTTTCAGCTTGTAAGCGCACACCTCCACCTCCAGATCAAATTCGGAGCCGGCCCTGCGCAGGCCGCGAGTCGCGTAATGTGTGGGAGCGGCCTCGCTGTTCGCCCGGCGCCGTATGTTTTCCCGAATGAATTCCTTCTGGGACGCCGCGATAAGTTCAAGCACGGACGTTCCCACCAGTTCTTCCGGCCGGCCATAGCCAAACAATTTCAAGTAAGCGGGATTCACCATCACATGAATTCCGGCTTTCGACACACAAATGGCATCGACCGAGTTGTCAAAAATAGCCTGGAGCTTGGTCTGACTTTCCCGCAGCGCCTCGGCCGTCCGTTTGTGCTCCACAATTTCTGCCATGAACGCATCGTTCGCGGCGGCCAGTTCCGCGGTGCGTTCCTGGACCCGTTGCTCCAACTCGCGGCGCGCATTGGCCAGTTCGGCTGTGCGCTCCACGACTCGCAGTTCCAACTCGCCATGCGCTGTTCGCAGTGCTTCCTCGGCTCGCTTGCGCTCCGCGACGACCGCGGTAACCGCCACCGCCGTAATACCCACCACCCCCATGAACGACTGCAAAAAAATAAGAGACTCGTTCTGCGTGTCTCCGACAAAAGGTCCGTAGCCGTGCAACGTCCCCCAGATTGCAATCCCCGAAAGCACACAGGTCACTGTCACCGTTTCACGCTCACCAAACCGGAATGCCGCCCAGATCAGGGGTGGAATGCACAGAAATGAGAGCGGATAACTTTTGACTCCGGTAGGCAGCAAGCCGGCGAATACGATTTCACAAACCAGGAACAAAACCACCAAAAATAAAGCGGCCTCAAACGACTTGGCCCGGCTCCAGCGCAGGCTCGGCTTCGCGCTCCAGAGGACGAAAAACGGGGTCACGATCAGGGCGCCGACGGCGTCCCCCAACCACCAGGTCAGCCAGATGGCCCCGTAGTTGGACCCGGTGACAGAGCCGCCCAGCGAAAGGCTGGCCACACCGATCGTGGCGCTCACCGCTGTGCTCACCATCGCGGCCAGCACCGCAAACTTAAAAACAGTTCGCGGGTGATCGAAGGCCGCGCGACCACCGGCGAACCTGTTCACCAGGTACGCGCCGAGCAATCCTTCGAGGGTGTTGCCAGTGGCGATGCCGAGTGAGGTCGCAACAGAGCCGGCCGTCGTGATGTTCACGAGGAATGCTCCCAGAAAAATCACAGGCCAAACGCGATACCCAAGCACGAGAAGCCCCGCGAGGGCGATTCCTGTGGGCGGCCATACCGCCGTCGCGTTTTCGTGGACGAAGGCCAACCTCAGGCCAAGCTTGCCCGCGACAAAGTAAACGGTGAGCAAAACCAGGAGTGCTCCGAGACTTTCCGACCTCCGTGCAAAAGGACTCTCGTTTTTTGTCACTCGCACACGCTCAGTGTTGGGAAATACTCATCGCCGGGTTTGGCCCGCCATCTTACCGCGGCAGGCCACGATGCGGTAAAAAATCTAGGCGAAAACAGAACACCTGTCAAAGGAACCCTTTGGACACTCTACACCGCCGCGTCCGGTAAGCTTACGCTTTGAAAAACATACGCCCTGGGACCGTATAAGAACGCAATGGATTTGGCTTGTTTACACGGCCCCCAGGCGCCATCATATCAGCGGTCAGTCCGGCGCAAGCATTTGAGTGATCTAAAAAATTATGGCGACCCAGACAAACACGACCCATCTGAAAACGCCACTCCAGAATCTCGAGGAGTGGGAGGATTTTTTGAAAGAACGCTATCCGGAAGTGCCGGAGAAAACCGGATCCTTCCAGGCAAACAACCCCGGCAAGAAACAGGAGGAATTTCGCAACTACGAAGCCACCGCGCGGCCCACGGTGCGGGAATTCTATCGCCTGAACCATCGCTATCAGACGTTTGATTTCGTGCAGTCGAAGAAAGGCGAATTTTTGTCGCTCGACCGTCGGAAAATGGGGATCTGGGAGGCGATGGAGTTTTTGAACACGCTGGTGGACGACAGCGATCCCGACACCGACCTTTCCCAGCTCGAGCATTTGCTGCAGACCGCCGAACAAATCCGCAGGGACCGCCATCCGCGCTGGTTCATCCTGACCGGGTTGATTCATGACCTGGGGAAAATCCTCTGCCTTTTCGGCGAACCGCAGTGGGCGGTGGTGGGCGACACTTTCCCCGTCGGTTGCGCCTGGTCGGAACAAATCGTTTTCCACAAGTTTTTCGCCGACAACCCGGACAGCCGGGAGCCGAAGTATCAAACCCGGCTCGGCGTTTACGAAGCAGGCGGCGGTCTGGGCCAGGTTCAGATCTCCTGGGGCCACGACGAATATTTGTACCACGTCGTGAAGGATTATCTGCCCGAGGAGGCGCGCTACATGATCCGCTACCACTCCTTTTACCCGGCGCATCGCGAGGGCGCTTACACCTACCTGATGAACGACGGTGACAAGGCCATGTTTAAGTGGGTTCGGGCCTTCAACCCTTACGACCTTTACACCAAAAGCCACGAACGACCAAAAGTGAACGAACTGCGGCCGTTCTACGAAGAGTTAATCGCCGAATATTTCCCGGCTCAACTGCGCTGGTAACTTTCCAACTCAAACAAAAGCCGCAGCGAACACCTGGGGTCGAGATTTGGCTTTCCACTTCGGCTTGGCGCTGCTAGGAATTGCCGCCGTGAAAAGGACAAAATTTTTAATCGCCCGGCTCATATTCTCAATTCTTTCTCTCTCCGCGTTGTCCGTTTCCAGGACCATGGGCGATGACACGCGGGCCGACGTTGCCGCTCCGAAACCGGTCAACGACGCCACCGAGCCGAAGAAAGAAGCCCCGGAACCAAAGAAGGAAAGCGCCGAAGCTGCGAAAGAGGACGCCGCGGCGAAGTTGCTGAAACTGTTTCAGGAAGAGAAGCCCATCACCAACACCCTGGGCACGGTGATGGTGTGGTTGCCCGCCGGTTATCGTGTCGCTCAATATGAAGTGACACAAGCTCAATACCAGCAAATCATGAAGGACAACCCGAGCAAATTCCCCGGCCCGCAGTATCCGGTTGACAGCGTGACGTTGAGCGAAGCGAGCCAATTTTGCAGGAAACTCACCGACGCAGAAATTGAAGACCACAAACTGCCCAAAGGCTACTCTTATTCTCTTCCCTCGGAACAACAATGGGAGGAGTACGTGGATGAGGCCGACTTGAAGCAGGCCGTAACCAGTTACTATGGCGATCGCAAGAACCCGGAAAACGTCGGCCTGTTTCCACCCAATAAATTCGAGCTTTACGACACGCGAGGCAACGTTTGGGATTTGTGCAACGACAACGTCGCCCGCGGAGGGTCGTGGCGCAGCTACGATGACTACGTGTTTATCCAATTCCGTTACGTGGCGGAACCAGATAAGAGGTACGACGACGTCGGCTTCCGCGTCGTGCTGCAAGGAGAAGGTGGCGTCGTCCAGCAGAGCGCGCCCTCGCCAGGCAAGTAGAGGAGAAACTCGTTTCGGCCCGCGTTGGCGAACGCAGTCGGGATGGTGCGCGCTGCAGGATTTGAACCTGCGACCCCCAGTGTGTGATACTGATGCTCTACCGCTGAGCTAAGCGCGCGACCACGGCAACGGTACCGGCCAGGCCGACCATTTCAAGTTTTTCTTCCCAACCCCATGTATTTCTCTTCAGGGTTGTTGCCGCCGGGCCAATTCCCTGCTAGCGTGCCACGCAGTGAGACCAAAACGATTCTTCGCTGCTCTGTTACCGGGCTTTTTGTTTGTCACCCATTCATACGCTCAGTCAACGCAGTTGATGATCGAACGCAACTCCGGCCCTGCCCGGCTGGGCGTCATCGGTGAAGCGAACCATGACTACGTGCTGGAAGTCTCCGCCGGCGATATCAGTTCCAATGGTTGGCAGCCGCTGATCACCGCGACCTTGACGAACTCGCCTCTGATGTGGTTTGACTCGGCCTCCGCACTTATGCCCCAGCGCTTCTACCGCGCAGTGAAACTGACCGACCCCGCCTCTCCCGTGATTGCGCCGGATTTTCGTCTGCTTGACCATCTGGGCCGCTCGCGCGAACTCAAATATCACCTCGCTGACACGAACGTCCGTTCCATTGTGCTCATTTTCACCGGCAACGGCTGCGGCAAAGTCCAGGAAATGGTCTCGGCCATCAAATCGTTACGTGACCAGTTCGGTCCTCAAGGCGTCCTCTTCTGGATGGTGGACGCCAACGCCGCGGACAACCGCTCCAACATCGTCGCCGAAGCCAACGCGCGGGGGATTGACCTGCCCATCCTTCACGACCGGGCTCAACTGGTCGCACGTGAGTACGGCGCCCGAACAACGCCCGAGGTCTTCGCTCTGAAGAAAGTTTCCGACCCCTGGACAACCAACTGGGCCGTCTTTTATCGTGGCGCGATTGATGATCGCATCGGCCCGTCGACGACCGGCACCACGCAATATTATCTCGCGAACGCGCTCGCCGCTCTGCTGGTCGGGCAGCCGGCCGCGATCACCAGCGCCAGGGCCGACGGTTGCCCCCTCACATTCAATCCGCCACAAGCCGCCTCCTATTCATCGGACATCGCGCCGCTGCTGCAGGCGAAATGCGTGCGTTGCCACAGTCCAGGCAACATTGCGCCGTGGGCGATGACGAACTATGACATCGTTCAAAGCTACGCAGGATTGATCAAAGACAACGTCCTCAACGGTCAAATGCCGCCGTGGCACGCCGATCCGTTCTACGGCTCCTTCGCCAATGATCTTTCGTTGACGCCACAGGAGGCGGCGATGCTGGTGCAATGGATCAACGACGGCGCGGCCCGCGGCAGCGGTCCCGATCCGCTCGCCGCCACGCCGCCACCGCCGACGAACTATCCGTTCGCCTGGCCTGCGTCATTGGGCCAACCGGATTTAGTGCTTTCCATCCCCGCGCAAAGCATCCCGGCCACGGGCATCGTTGACTACCGGTACCTTAATGTCACCACGACTTTCCCGACGGACACCTGGATTCGCGCGGCGGTAATCCGCCCGGGAAACAGAAAGGTGGTCCATCATTCCCTGGTCTTTTTTGGATCAGACAGTTTCTTCAAAGGGCTGTTGGGCTTTTTTGCCGGGTATGTTCCTGGTTACGATCCGGTCGCGTTTCCCGAAGGTACGGCGAAGCTCTTACCCCAGGGAACCGTGCTGCAATTCCAGATGCATTACATCACGACGGGGCAGGCGGAAACCGACCAGACTGAAATCGGCCTTTATGTTTCACCGACTCCGCCGACCTACGCGCTGCAAACCAAATCCGCTCCGAACACCGTTTTCAGCATTCCGCCCGGTTCCTCCGAAACCGTGGCCACGGCAAGTTACACCTTCAATACCAACGTCCGGCTTTACGAGACGTCCCCGCACATGCACTTGCGCGGGTCGTGGTTCCGCTATGAAGCGCTGTATCCGGACAACACAAGGGAAATCCTTTTGTCCGTGCCGCACTACGAGTTCCATTGGCAGACCCTCTACCGGCTGGCGCAACCGAAGTACCTGCCGGCAGGCACGCAATTGATCTGCACAGGCGCCTGGGACAACTCCCCTCAGAATCCGGAAAACCCCGATCCCACAGCCACGGTCACGTTCGGCGAACAGACGTTCAACGAAATGTTCATCGGCTATTTTAACTACGCCCAGGTCCCGTAGCGTCCCTCCGGCCGCTCCCTTCAATCAACGCAGTAGCAGCCAGTCAAAGCTTGGCGGTGGGTAGAGGGCTTGGTTAACTCCGCGCCGTGTTTTCCGCAAAAGCATTCCTTGCCGGTTTAGGTGGACTCAGTCCATGGATGCTGCTGGCCTTGTTTATCGCTTCGTCGTTTCTGCTGATCTGGCGGCTGGAACACATGACCGAAACCGGCGTGAAAGGAACAGTCCTGGGCACGCTCGTCATGCCGTACTGCTCCGGAATCGGCAACTTGATCTTCGTCTTTTTCGTTTATACCACCGGCCAGCCCGCCGAGGAAGTGATGACGAACTGTCTCGTCAACAACATCACCAACATGACTCTGATGATCGGCCTGCCCGCCATTTTCTGGGGCATGAGAATCATCCCCAAACCCGGTGCCAAGGCGAAACAAAAAAGAAGAAACAACAAAAACGAGCAGGAGCACCGCAACAACCGCCTGTCTCTGCAACTGACGCTGAGCGCCGTGTTGTTCTTCACCGGGGCAGTCTGGGCGTTGGCACGCGATGGCAAACTCAACCGGAGCGGCGGTCTGGTGCTGGTCGGACTGTTCTTCTTCTGGCAATGCTTTCACGTCTTCGACGTTCTGAAGACCAAAGTGCGAAAGAACAAGTCATGGAGCTGGTTGCTGGTCGTGGATTTTATTCTGTTGCTCATCGGCGCTTACGGCACCTACGTCAGCATCGACGGACTGGTCACCTGGATTTCCAACATTCACACCGGTTTCATCAGCGCGAAATATCTCGGCTGGCTCAGCGGCTGGCTGATGGTGCTGCCGAACGGACTCCTGGCCCTTTACTACGGTTGGAGACGCCGCCCCGAAGTCGTTTACGCCTCTCAGATCGGTGATGGGCACATTTGCATCCCTCTGTGCGTCGGACTCTCCGCGCTGATGACGGACATGCCGCTTCCGCCATTTTTTCAGGCCGGCGCGCTGATTCTGATCGGCGCGACGCTGATTCACCTCCTGTTCGTGAGTGTGTTCGGTCAACTCCCTCGCTTTATCGGCTGGGTTTTGACCGGGGCTTACGCATCCTTCCTCTACCAAGGATTGTTCCGCTAGAGCAGGACGGCTTACAATGGAAACACCAGCGGATCGGACCGGAACCTGTCGCTCAATTCAACAAACGGCACCTGCGCGCTCAGCCAGAGCGGATCTTTCGTGAGGGAATTCATCGATTGCGCTGTGTGGTTGCAAATCAGATAAAGACCCTCGCCCACAACCAGAAAGGCCTCGACCTTTGTGCCGACGCCATGGCGGGCAAATTCAAAGTCGCCAATGTCCTGCTGGTTGCTCAACAGCTCCGCGCTGAGCTCCTGCACATCCGTGGAAAAGTTCGTTTGAAAATCGTCTTTCCGCGGACCGAGGTAGGAGAGGATTTTGACTTTGTGTTGCATCAGCGACACAATCGCCCACTCGTCGAACACGGTTTTCTTGTAAAGCTCGTTCATCCGGTCGGCACAGCCGCGGATCAGTCGGTTGGCTTCATCCAGCGTCATAATCAAGTCACTTCGTCGGTTCGGCGAGAGCAAAACAAGTTTGCTGTTGGCAGACAAGTGAATTCATGACCGGCGCTCCATGAACGGGTGGGCGAGACTCCGTCGAGCCCTGATTTCTGTTCGTTGGAGCTGAGGGCTCGACAGAGTCTCGCCCCACCGTTGGTCCCAATGCGCTCCCAATTGGGGATTCAATCGGGCTTTCTTACGGCCGTGTCGCGCTGCGCCCAGGCCGGGTCGGGGTTCGGATAATCCAGGTTGTAATGCAGTCCGCGGCTCTCTGGACGCATCAGCGCGGAGGTCACGATGAGCTCGGCGACGGTCGCGATGTTGCGCAGTTCCAGCAGATCGCTCGTGACGACGAAATCCCAGTAATATTCCCGTATCTCTTCCTGGAGGTGGGTGATGCGTTTCTGCGCGCGTTGCAGACGCTTGTTGGTTCGCACAATACCGACGTAGTCCCACATCAACCGCCGGATCTCCTCCCAGTTGTGCGAGACCACCACCAGTTCATCCGCGTCCATCGCATGACCGGGTTGCCACGGCGGGATTTTGGAGTCAACCCGAGGCGGCGGGTGAGCAAGCAGTTTCATCGCCGCGCGACGAGCGCATACCAACGCCTCGAGCAACGAGTTGCTCGCCAGCCGGTTCGCGCCGTGTAATCCGGTGCAGGCGACTTCGCCGACGGCATAAAGGCCGGCGATTTCGGTTTCACCATTGACGTTGGTCAGCACGCCGCCGCATTGGTAATGCGCCGCCGGGACGACCGGGATCGGTTCCCGGGTAATATCGATCCCGTAACGCAGGCAGGTTTGATAGATGTTCGGAAATCGTTCGATGGTGAACTGCGCCGGCTTGTGCGTGATGTCAAGCAACACGTGGTCGGCGCCGCTCTTTTTCATCTCGCTGTCAATGGCGCGGGCCACCACGTCGCGCGGCGCGAGGGATTTCAACGGATGAGATCTGTCCATGAACTCCACGCCTTCGACGGTCTTCAGGACGCCGCCTTCGCCGCGGACGGCTTCGCTGATGAGAAATGACTTCGCCCGGGAATGATAGAGGCAGGTCGGATGAAACTGAATGAATTCCATGTTCGCGATGGCCGCGCCTGCGCGATAGGCCATCGCCACACCGTCGCCGGTCGCGATGTCCGGATTGGTGGTGTAGAGATAAACCTTGCCGCAACCACCCGTGGCCAGCAGAACTACACGCGCTGCAAAAGTCTCGACCTGGCCGGTTCTTCGATCCAACACGTAAACACCCACACAACGGTTCACGTAGCGCGGGCTTCCGGACTGCCCTTTTTTTTCCGCGATAACAGAAGCGGAACCTGCGTCCGGGTTCCGAACATTTGCCGCCACCGACTGGACGGGCGGGACGCTGCTCCCGCCTTGTTCCAGCTTCTGCGTGGTAATCAGATCGATGGCGATATGATCTTCAAAGATCTCGATGCTCGGCCGCTGAGCGATGGCCGAGAGCAACGCGCGCTCAATTTCCCGGCCGGTGACATCCTTGGCGTGCAGGATGCGACGCTTCGAGTGTCCCCCTTCCCGACCCAAATCCAGCTCACGCGCGCCGTTCGGCCCCGGGACTTCCCGCTCGGAAAATTTCATGCCCAATTCGATCAATTCGGCGATTCGCTCCGGTCCTTCCCGGACAATCGTGCGCACCACTTCTTCTTTGCACAAACCGGCGCCCGCCTGAAGCGTGTCGCGCACGTGCAGCTCGAACGAGTCCTCTTTCGACGTGACCGCCGCGATGCCGCCCTGGGCGTAGTTCGTGTTCGACTCGGCGCGATTCTTCTTCGTGATGATGGCCACGCGCCCGTGCGGCGCGACCTTCAACGCGAAGGTCAAGCCCGCGATGCCGCTGCCGAGGACGAGAAAATCGAATTGCTTCATTCGTCAATTATCCCTGCGTGATTCGTTAAAGTGCCAACCGGTTGAATCGTGACGGCTCAAGATTGCCTCGACGATTTAACGTTTTTAGCGATTCAACGACTCACAGTCGCCCATTATCAATCAACCTCGTCTTTCCCACAACCACCGCCAGCGCAATATGCGCTCCGCGTTGCACATTCGCCATTGGCTGCAATGTTTGCGGGTCGAAGAATTCGATGTAATCCACGCGCGCGGCCGGACGAGTTTCAATCAACCATTTCAATTCGGCCTTCAACCGGCTCGACGGGATTGCCTCTTTCGAGGTCCGCACCGCCTGTCGGGCCAATTGGATTGCCTGCCACAATGCCACGGCTTGTTCGCGCTCCTCCTCCGACAAATATTTGTTCCGTGAGCTCAGGGCGAGGCCATCGGCTTCGCGAACGGTCGGCGCGACGACCATTTTCACCGGAAAATGCAAGTCGCGCACCATCCGTTTCACCACCGCCGCCTGCTGAAAATCCTTCGCGCCAAACACCGCAACGTCCGGCAGCACGATGTTGAACAGCTTGGCCACAACGGTCGTCACGCCGCGAAAATGCGTGGGCCGCGATTCGCCTTCCATCCCGCGCGACAGACTTTCCTCGATGACATAAGTGCTGAACCCGGTGGGGCGAGCGTCCCCGCGAGCCGGATCCTCAGCAGCCTTGTCCCACGCCGGATACATCTGCTTGTCGCTCGGCACGAACAACACGTCCACCCCCGCGTCGCGGCAGAGTTCTTTGTCGCGGGGCAGGTCGCGGGGATAATTGGCGAGGTCTTCGGTCGGGGCGAATTGGGTCGGGTTCACATATATGCTGGCTACCACCACGCCCCGTTTGCCCACGGACCGTCGGGCTTTTTTAACCAGACTGATGTGCCCCTGGTGCAGGTAGCCCAGGGTAGGCACAAAACCAATCGATGTCCCTCGCCTTTTCCATTGCAGCGCCAATCGTTGCATCGCCGCCACCGAAGTCACGATTCGCATGACGGCAAGTTAGCGGCGGGGACAAGATTCTGTCGAGCCGTCAGATGGTCGCCGGGCGCGGGCGGAGGCTTTCCATGAACCGTTGCACCGCGCTACAAAACTCTGCTTCACCTGAAGCAAAGTTTTGTGTAGGACCGTCGCGACCGGTTCATGGCCCCGATTCGCGTCCAAATTGGGGAGGTTCTCCCTACCCATGAACCGACCCACCCCTGACCCCTCCCAGGAGGGGAACTCGGCAAGCGTGCCCGACATTGACTCCCCTCCTCCGGAGGGGTTGGGGGTGGGTTCATGGCCCCAACTCACGTCC
>Ga0066672_10000569_pt1 | contig 11632 bp, 9 predicted proteins | sample GraSoiAngelo_121_FD_62292 | JGI IMG/M metagenome (GOLD analysis project Ga0066672, IMG submission 62292) | Grasslands soil microbial communities from the Angelo Coastal Reserve, California, USA - 14_0919_12_20cm | ecosystem: Environmental > Terrestrial > Soil > Grasslands | place: USA...
AAACCTGACGGACCTGCCGGCCAAGGCTGCGGCTGAAGTTCAGGCGGGCAAGGGACACGACCTGTTTATGTTCTTGTCTCCACCGGCAGCCTATGAAAAAAAGACCGTTGACATGACCCACGTCTATCAAGAGGTGGAAAAGAAACACGGCAAGAAGATCGACCTGGCCCACAAGTCCACCTACAACCCCAAGACCAAGAGGTATTTTGCGTTTTCAGACTCCTATGCGCCCGATCCCGGCAACTGGCACAAGGATTGGTGGACCGAGGCAGGGTTCCCCAATGGGCCTGACTCCTGGGAAGACCTGCGCGTGGGAGCCAAGAAGATACGCGATAAGAGCGGACATCCCTGCGGGCTGGGGCTCTCCCAGGAACTCGATACCAGCATGGCCATGCGCGCCTTGCTATGGTCGTTTGGCGGCGCAGAGCAGGATGAGCATGGCAATGTGGCCATCAACTCCAAGCAGACGGTGGAGGCGCTCAAGTTCATGAAAGCGCTCTACCAGGAATCGGAAACGCCAGAGGTATTCACCTGGACCCCTCCATCCAACAACCAGGCCATGCTCGCAGGCCGGGTCTCTTTTGTGGCCAACGCTATCTCGATTACCCGCCAGTCGGAGAGAGAGCACCTACCCATTGACAGCAAGATCATGATCAGCCAGGCGTTGAAAGGCCCGGTGCGCCGCATTGCGGCTGAGCACGTGATGGATTGCTACGTGGTCTGGGACTTTGCGGAAAACAAAGAAGGCGCCCAGCAGTTCCTGATCGATTACATGGATAGCTTCCACGATGGCTTTGTGAATGGCCAGTTTTATAATTTTCCCTGCTTCCCCAGCACCGTACCCAATTTGCAGAAGGAGATCGGCAACGATACCAGGGCCAATCCCGCTGACAAATACAAAGTATTGGGGAATGTGCTGACCTGGGCCACCAACGTTGGTTATCCGGGCTACGCTACGCCAGCCATTGATGAGGCATTCAAGACCTGGGTGATTCCCACCATGTTTGCCAAAGTTGCACGGGGCGACGAAACTCCTGAAAACGCTGCCTTGGCCGCCGGGGCCGAGTACAAGCGCATTTGGGACCGATGGAAGTAACACGAGGAACTTGATGGCAGTCGTTGAAACACGGGACCTGACCAAGGTATTTAAACAAGGAGAGCTGGGAGCTGTTAATAACGTAAGCCTGGTAACTCGCGAAGGCGAGTTCCTGGTTTTCCTGGGTCCATCGGGATCGGGGAAGACCACTCTCCTGCGGATGATCGCCGGCCTGGAACAGCCCACGGCCGGCGAAATTCTCATTGGCGGCCAGGTGGTCAATCATCTGAGCCCCAGGGAGCGCCGCATTGCCATGGTGTTCCAGAGCTACGCCCTCTATCCGCACCTGACCGTATATAAGAACATCGCTTTCCCGCTCAAGGCACAGAAGATTGCCAAGAACCTGCACAAAGACAAGGTGGAGTGGGCGGCCTCCCTGTTGGGCATAGGGTCGCTTCTCCAGCGCAAGCCGCGCGAGCTTTCCGGAGGCGAGCGGCAGAGAGTGGCTCTGGCCCGCGCCATTGTGCGCGAGCCCTCCGTTTTTTTGTTGGACGAGCCTCTCTCCAACCTGGACGCCAAGCTGCGTCTCTCTGCCCGCGAAGAGTTGGAGCGTTTTCACCGGCGCGTGGGCACTACCACCATCTATGTCACTCACGATCAGGTGGAAGCCATGGCCATGGGCGACCGTATCGTGGTATTGAACAAAGGCATCGTCCGGCAGTTTGGGACGCCCAAAGAGGTCTATGACGAACCCGCGGACACCTTTGTGGCCACCTTCCTGGGATCGCCGCCCATGAATCTGGTTGAAAATGGCGACCTCATTATTGGTTTCCGCCCGGAACACTTCCGGCCTGCGGAAACCATCTCGGAAGCGGAGAGAGTGCCTTTCAACTTCCGCGTGGAAAATGCGGAGTATCTGGGCGCGGAGTATATCCTTTCCGGAACGCTGGCCGGCGGGCAACTGGACGGCAAGAAGGTAATTGCGCGGCTTCTGCTGGGACACTCCTTCGAAATAGGAACGACCTACCAGTTTGCCGTACCGGAACGCCACTTAAAATATTTTGACCGGGCCACTGAGAAAAAAGTTGAGGCGAGGGCTCTGGCATGGCAGTGACAGTGACGACCGGCGCCAAAATCAAGTCCGCGGGCGCAGCCCAGAGTCCCATGCTGGGCGCGGCCATGTTTGCCCCTGCCGCCCTTTACATTCTGCTGCTGATTGGCGCTCCCTTTGTGCTGGCGCTCTACTACGCCTTCAGTGACGCTCGCATTGGAACCACTGAGCTTCATTTTGTAGGACTGGAAAATTTCCGCAGCATCCTGCAGAGTCCCAGCTTCCGCACCGCCATCAAGAATTCGATTATCTTTACCGTGGTGGCGCAGGTGATTGTGATTATCTGCTCCACCATGCTCTCCACGGCGCTGGAGAGCAGGTTCCGTGGACGCGGCCTGGTCCGCTTCCTGATTCTTTTGCCGTGGGTGGCGCCCATTGCCCTGGGAGCCATTGGCTGGAAATGGATACTGGACTCGATCTACAGCGTCATCACCTGGGTGCTGATATCGCTCCATATCTTCAAGCCCTACGGAGCGCCCATGTGGTTAGGGGAGCCGGTCTTGGCCATGGCGTCAGTGATTCTGGTCCATTGCTGGCGGCTCATTCCGTTTTCCACGGTGATCATGCTGGCCGGCCAGACTGCCATCCCTAAAGAAATCCCCGAAGCCGCCGCCATTGATGGCGCAGGCTTCTGGCGCACACTTTTCCAGATCAAGATTCCCATGATGAGGTCCATCATCAGCGTGGCCGTGCTGTTTGGGACCATCTTTACTTTTACGGACATGACAGTCGTCTACATCCTGACGGCCGGCGGACCGTATGACTCCACGCAGACCTTGCCATCGCTGGCCTTTGCTACTGGAATCCAAGGCAGTGATCTGGCAGCCGGAGCGGCCATCTCCGTTTTTCTAGTGCCGGTGCTGGTGGTGGTCGCATACCTGATGCTGCGGGTGGCCCACAAGACGGAAGGGGCCTGATGAGCGTGACAGATTGACGTGGCCGAGCGGGCTATACCCCGATCTAATGGATCCGAGCCCCGGAGCGCAGAGTGTGCGAGTGCGGAGCGCACATCAAAAATTCCGGCAGCGTAGAAAGGGAACTGACTGAAGTGAAGAGACCGTTAGGCATCGCCGTCATAAGCATCCTGTTGTGGGTTTTCTCGGTCGTCCATGTACCGCTTGTTGCCATGTCGCACACAGGCCCGTGGAAATCCGCTATCCGGCTTCTCATGACCCTGGTGCTCGCTGGAGTTGGCGTTGGGCTCTGGAGACTCCGCAATTGGGCGCGGGTGGTTCTAATTCTTCTGCTGGTGCTGAACGCCGCCGGTAGTCTGGCTGCGCTGCTTGCCTATGCCCTGCCGCAGCACGATTATCTGTTTGCCCTTGTTCTTTTCCTCCAGTTTTCCGTTTCGGCTTTCCTTATCCATTACCTGAACCGGAGGAATATTCAGCAAGCCTTTGCCAGCTTAAGCGCCTGGCCTACCACGATTAAGACGCTGGTGCTGGCGGCGTTCACGGTATTGCTGGCCTTCCCGTTCTACTGGATGGTGATTGCCACCTTCAAGCAAAATCTCGATCTCTACACGGTTGAAAATAATCCATTCATTTTCAACGCCAAACCCACGCTCGATAACCTGCGGCTGCTGTTTGAAACCAGGTTCGTGCAGTGGCTGGGAAACACCGCTCTGGTGGGCGTGGTGGTGGTAATCATTACATTGTTCCTGGCGGTACCCGCGGCTTACGCGCTGGCCCGTCTCACCGGAAGGTGGGGGCAGCGGCTGGGCATTGCTATTTTTATTACCTACCTGGTTCCACCCACTTTGCTGTTTATCCCCCTCGCGCGGGTGGTGGCCCGGCTCGGCCTGCAAGATTCCATCTGGGCCCTGGTGCTGATCTATCCCAGCTTTACCGTTCCTTTTTCCATCTGGCTTCTCATGGGGTTCTTTAAATCCATTCCCAAGGAGCTGGAAGATGCTGCCATGGTGGACGGGCTCACGCGCTTTGGGGCCTTCATTAAGATGGTAATCCCCATCTCCATCTCCGGAATCCTCACGGTCGTCATCTTCACCTTCACCCTGGTGACCCAGGAGTTTGTCTACGCCCTGACCTTCATCTCGTCCGAGTCAAAGCAGATGGTAGGCGTGGGCATTCCTATCTTCCTGGTCCGTGGCGACGTCTATTTCTGGGGCTCGCTGATGGCTGCCTGCCTCATCGCCAGCCTTCCCATCGCTTTTCTCTATAACCTGTTCCTCGACAGGTTTATCGCCGGATTTACCGTGGGGGCCGTCAAGGGCTGAAAACAAGCAAGGCTTAGCCGCAACACTGTTCACTTATGCTTTCGTGCATGCGCTAGAGCCGGCGTTATTCTGCCGATGAATTTACCCCTAAATGTTGCAGTATTGTTAAAGTATTGTTACAGTAGGTCTGTAACTTGAGGCGTTATCGCGGTGTTCGAGCCGCGAGCCGAAATCCTGAGCGGCAGCGAAGGATCTAATACCGCGAAGTAGTCCTTGCAGGGTTGGACCAATATACCTTTATGAAACGTAACCACGGCCATCGTCAAAAATTACTTGAGACGCCCTGCCAGCGTGGGGCAGCAATCGGCGCTATAGGCTCGCCATGGGTCTTGTCCTCTGCCGCCTTTAACCGTCTGCATTGAGACAGAAAAGGCCTTTATGAGGCGTTTGAAACCATCAACTACTTCAATCAGTTGCGCAGTGTTACGGCGTTTGACCCCGTTTTTGCGGTTTAGGGCTTACCGAATGATAACCAGAAGCCAGCAGCTAAAAGCTGTTTCTTTGGCTGAATGCCGAGTGCTGACGGCTGAATGCTCTTCGTTGCAAAAGCATGATCGGCTTGTCCGCTGACCTGAAGGGTCAAAGTTCTGGACAAGCCGATTCGCAATAGAGTGATGGAATTTGTGCAGCTCAGCGTATTTTATTTTGTTGGCTCGGCGGTTGGCGTGGCAATCTCCGCGTCCTGGTCCAGATACGCCTTAACGGGGGTGCCTTCCTTTACTTCGGCTTGCTTGCCATGCTTCATAAAACCTAGAACACCAAAGGCCAGCACCAGGCCCACGGTTGCGCCAGTCTTGTTGTCTCCTTCTTTCCCTTGCGCGCCCCGGAGCTTCACCCTAGTGTCGCCCACTTTCAGGTACTCGACGTGCAGACTGAGTTCGCCGCCCCGCCCCGCCATGCCTGCCTTCTTGGAGTTCGAGATGGTCCCCATTGCCTTGGCCCCCTTCTTTACGGCCACGGTCTGGCCTACCATCAGGTCTTCATCCAGAGCAAGTTCAACGGTGTCGCCTACAACGGCCGTTTTCGAGCTTATTGTCTGGGCCAGCTTCAAATTTACCGGGGTCCCATCTTTGAGCACTATTTTTCCCGACGCATCGGATGCTGCCTCGGCAGGTTTGGTGGAAGCGGTTTCGGGAGCAGTGGATGTCGTGGATGTCGCCGACGTAGCTGTCGAGGATTTCGCAGGCGCGCTTTGCTGCGCCAGCGCGCTTGGTTGAACAGCCATGATTAAACCTACAATCGCAACCAGAGACACAAGTTTGTGAAACACCTTCATTTAGAACTCCTTTTTGTTTTGGGATCTTTGAACCTGATATCGCGCGCCAAGGGGTAACTGGAGCATACCAAGTTTTGGAGAATATTGCGATATTTTTTATGCCATTCAGCCAAATGGCATAGAATTCCCAAAATAGAACTGGCTTAGGGGTTTTCGGTGTTTGAACGGGCTGTGCAATTTAAGCGGGCGAGGTCAGCGCCAGCGGGCGAAGAGTTGCTTCTGGAGAGCACTTACTTGATTCGCGCTCTCAATTACCCGCGGTTTTGCAGCTTCGCGTCCTTTGCAGTGATATCTTTGTCCGGGAGATAATCGAGTGATCCGCTTATTCCGTGCCCTGACCGTGCTTTTCATCCTTGCAGCAGTTCTGCCTTCATCAGCCCAGACCTCCGCCTACGATGTGATCATCCGCAACGGCAGGATCATCGACGGTTCCGGCAATCCCTGGTATAGCGGCGACATCGCCATTCAGGGCGACCGCATCGTCGCGATCGGCAGGCTGGAAAATGCGCAAGCAAAACGAGTGATTGATGCAACCGGCCTGGTAATCGCTCCGGGATTTATCGACATGCTGGGGCAATCGGAAGCCTCCTTGTTGATCGATAATCGCGCCCTGAGCAAGCTCTCTCAGGGAATCACCACTGAGATCACCGGAGAAGGCGGTTCCGTTGCGCCGCAAAATGCGCTCACTCTTATGGCCTTGCAGCCCTCCCTTGAGCCCTATCATCTGAAGGTCGATTGGACTGATTTGAGCGGCTACTTCCATCGCCTGGAGAGCAACGGCACTCCCTTGAATCTGGGAACGTATGTGGGCGCGGCCCAGGTGCGCGAAGCTGTTCTGGGCGACGTGAACCGGACGCCCACGCCCGAAGAACTGGAGAAGATGAAGGCGCTGGTGGCTCAAGCCATGCAGCAAGGCGCATTCGGGCTTTCTACGGCATTGATCTATCCGCCCGGACACTATGCCAAGACAGAAGAGCTGATCGAGCTGGCCAAGGTGGCTGCGCAATACGGCGGAATCTACGCCAGCCACATGCGCAGTGAAGGGCAGAGCGAGATCGCCGCCATTCAGGAGGCCTTGCGCATTGGACGCGAAGCCCATCTGCCGGTGGAAATTTTTCACCTGAAAGTCAGCGGCAAGCGCCGGGCCGGCGGCATGACCAAGGTTGCCGCCATGATCCAAGCGGCCCGGGATGACGGGCAGGACGTAACAGCCGACATGTATCCATATCTGGCGGGCGCTACGGCCCTGGCTTCTTCCATGCCGCCCTGGACTGCCGATGGAGGCTTGAATAAGCTCCTGGAACGCCTGCAAGATCCAGCGATTCGCGCCCGCATCAAAGGCGAACTGGCCCTTGATCATCCCGATTGGGAGAATCTCTATTTTGATAGCGGTGGCGCTTCCGGCGTGATGGTGGCTTCCGTGGTGAATAAAGACCTGAAACAGTTCACCGGTAAGACCATCGCGCAGATCGCCGCCGAGCAGAAAAAAGATCCGCTGGACGCCCTTCTCGACTTCATCCTGGCGGATAAAGGACAGACCGGCGCACTCTATTTCATCGCCAGCGAAGAAGATCTGCAATACGGCTTGAGACAACCTTGGACCAGCATCGGCCTGGATGCCAGCGAGATGCCTGTGGATGGACCGCTCTTTGAACCTCACACCCATCCGCGCACCTTTGGCGCCATGCCACGATTTCTGGGTCACTATGTCCGTGACCTGCATCTGCTGCCCTTGGAGCAGGGTATCCGCAAGATCACCTCGCTGCCAGCCCAGCGCGAGCGTTTGGCCAGTCGTGGTTTGATCAAGGAAGGCTTCTTCGCCGATGTAACCATCTTTGACCCGCAGACCATCATCGACCAAGCCACCTACACCGAGCCGGCGCAGCTTTCCCAAGGCGTGAAATACGTGTTTGTGAATGGCCAGCTTGAATTCGAAAGTGGACACTTGACCGGAGTCAATGCGGGGAAGGGTCTTCGCAGGAGCGGTGCAGTTGCGCCATGACGTCCTACTTCTTCATTCCCGGATACATTGTTTACTGGCAGCGAGATATAGCGATCAGGGCCAGGAGAGAGTGTCTGGTTCCCGCAACCATCCCGGCAGGGATGGGGTTGTCGCTGAATACCCGTCCCATAGGGCAAAATAATCCATTTATTTCACCTATTTCACCCAGCGGCTTATGTTATCTACCACACATAAATGTTAAGATAATGTTACGCCGGAGGCGTTCGATCCTCATGCACAAGCCTGGCCCCCCAATCATACTCTGTGTGGATGATGAACCTGCTGCTCTCAGCCTTCGCAAGATCCTGTTGGAAAAATCAGGATACCGGGTTGTGCCCGCTGCAAACGCTGCTTCCGCCCTGGAATTGTTTGAGTCGCAGCCAATCGATCTGGTGATCTCTGACCATCTTTTGCCGGGATCAACCGGCGTTGAACTCACCCGCAAGATGAAACGCTCGCGGCCTTTCGTTCCAGTGATGCTTTTTTCCGGAGTGATAGAACCGCCCACCGGAGCGGAACATGCTGACATGTTTATCAACAAGGCAGATGGACCGGAGGAACTGCTCAAAAAAGTGGCGAACTTACTGCGATGCGACCGGATTACCGAAGGCAAATTCTTTGCAGAAATCCGGTGCGACAGCCGTTTTAAGAAAATCATTTGGCATTACACCATCCAACGCATCCGCAACCATGACGTTCTTGCCTGGAGCCAAACCTTCAGCGAAGAAGATGCGATTGAGGCCGCAAGAGCACAGATGCGCGAACTCAACCAACGGGACAAGGCCGCCAACCGCTGAATTGGTGCTATACTCGGCATTTTCCTAAAGCAACCCAGAGGCAGCGTTGGATCTGCACTTCTAATTGCACGCCAGGCTCTTATGTTCGATACTGAACAGACAGTGCCCGCTCACAGGCGTACACTAAACAATAGGAATATGGCGAGCTTTGCAACGGCGCCATGGTTCCTACCGACATCAGGAATGGCTCCGAAGCTCTTCTTTGTGCCGCCAGGCGCGAAAGATCGCGAAGGAGCCATTGAATGAAACGAGCAGCCAATACCCAGCCGCCTCTGCAAAACCGCATGCTTGCCGGCCTTTCCCGCGAGGCCTATGCACGATTTTCCCCTCACCTTGAACCTGTTTCGCTTCCGGTGGGCCAGGTGCTCTCCGATGCTGGCGGGACCATGGAATATGCGTATTTCATTAACTCGGGAATGATCTCGGTAGTGGCGGCGCTGGGTGACGGATGCACATTGGAAGTGGGCGTAATTGGCCGGGAGGGAATAGCAGACATTAACCTGCTGCTTGGTTGTGGCACTACATTTAACCGTGTAATCGTCCAGGTTGCGGCCACCGCTTTGCGCATGAAGGCCAAGACCCTGATGCGCCTGTTGAACGAAGCCGCTCCCCCTTTCCGGATAGCCGGACAACGATATGTTCAATACCGCATCAACCAGGTCTCGCAGTCGGCCATTTGCAACAATGCCCATGAAATTGAAGCGCGGCTGGCGCGCTGGCTGCTCGCTACGGCCGATACGGTTGGCGACGACCGTTTTGATCTGACCCACGAATTTATGTCACAGATGCTGGGGGCCAGGCGCTCCAGCGTGACCCTGGCGGCTGGAGTGCTTTCCCATGCCGGCGTGATCGAATACCGCCGGGGGCGCATCCTCATACTCAAGCGGGCGGCCCTGGTGGATTTGGCCTGCGAATGTTATGCGACCCTTAATCGTGAGTTCACCGCCATCCGCAACGCCTGAGCCCATTTACTGATTGAACGCCGAATGCCGAATGTTAGTTAGCGAACCGACAGGAGCCACACCAATGATTTAAAGTGCCAAGTTTGGAGATCACAAGATTGGCACTCTCACAAAAGCTGGCCGCGTCTTCCTCAAAGCAGGATTCCACTCAGAACCGTCTGTTGGCGCAGTTACCGAAGAATGTCTTTCTAAATCTCACTCCACGACTCGAAGCTGTCACCATTCCATTAGGTCAGACGATATACGAGGTCGGAGAACGGGTCACTTGGGTATATTTTCCGAGCAAGAACACCATGCTGTCGCTGCTGTGCGCCAGCCAAGATGCAAATGCGGTGGAGGTAGCGGTTACAGGTTGGGAAGGAGTTGTCGGGTTTGCGCCGTTAATGGGGGCCGAGTCCACGCCTCACCAGATCCTCTGCCAGATACCCGGCCCGGCCCTGCGCATCAAGGCCAATGTGATGCGCAAAGCGTTTGAAGACAGCCTGGAGATACGCACTCTGGTTTTGCGTTATGTGCAGGCGCTGATCGGCCAGATTTCGCAGACGGCGCTTTGCAACCGTATGCACTCCGTGGAAGAGCGGTTGTCCAGATGGGCCCTGGTGAGCCAGGACCGGACTGAGGACCGGCAATTGCCTCTGACCCATGAATTGTTGGCTCGAATGCTGGGCGTGAACCGCTCCACGGTAAGCCTGACCGCCGCCACCTTGCAAAGAGCCGGTGTCATCCGCTATGCGCGCGGAAAATTTACTATCCTGGATCGCAAGAAGTTGGCCGAAGTCTCCTGCGATTGCTATCGCATTGTAAGAGAACAATACAAACAACTGGGAATACTGTAAGCCAGCAACTGAAATTCGCCGTGAAATCGGCGTTGGTTTTTCGGCTGAGTCTTGCGTGGCGGCAGGAATATGCAAAAAGAAACCTGCGCACCCAGCTTGCACTTGCAACTTGATGGATACGCAGGGACTGGCTGGGTTGTGTCACTGTTTTACTTGCTGGCGCGAGATTCGCGGAAGTCTCTCTGCACTTCGGCTACAAACTCGCGGGTATCAGCCGGAGTTGAGACTTTGCCTGAAAGAATATCGCGGAAGGGAACTACGCGGCCGTAAAGTTGTTTGGTGGTGTCATCGTCTTGCCTGATCTTTGCGCCGCTCAGTTCGATTCCGGCAAAGAGCCCTTTGGCGCGGGAGTAACTCAGGATCTCGGTGTCCAGTTTCCAATCGGTTCCCGCGTGCGCCGATCGCCCCAGTGGCCCTGCGGCCGCGGAAGCGTCAACGCCAATTTCGAACTTGCTGGAAAGCAGCTTTTGCACGCCGGTGTCGTTCATGACAACCAGAAGCAGGTCAACGCCCTCAGCGCCGATCTGCGCGCCATAGCTACCGCCGCCCATGAACACGGGAGCCGGCGCGCTCCATCCATTGGAGGACCGGCAAGTAGAGTATCCTCGGCCATAGCGGGCGCCCAGGATGAATCCGGCTTTTTTCACGCCCGGAATCATGATGACGCATTTGGCGTTCGCAAGAATCTCATTGGGCACGCCTTTGTCGGGTGCACCCATAATTTCCTTGAGCGCGGTGGCCGCTTTATCCGCGCGCTCTGCTGCCTTAGTATCGTTGGTGTCGGAAGAGGTGGCGTTCTTGTCTGCGCGGTTTTCAGAGTCGCGCTCGGCTTTGGTTGCCTTAGTGTTGTCGGTAGAGGTGCTCTGATCGGGTGTTTGCGCCACCCCGCAAAGCCCCAATGCCGCCAGGAATGCCGTTAATAGGAAGAGTCGTTTCACGTTGAACCCCCAAATTGCCCAATAGTCTTGGTTATATGTTGTGATGAGCATTGCAAAGCAGCGGATGCCAGCAACCTTTTTTTGACAATGTGAGCAATATAGTGCTTCTTATGGCCTTGAACTTGGGCGATTCACCGCTGCGCTAACCGAAGAAACGGTAAACGGGATGAGAAAGTTAAACAACAGCTTCAGGCCCAAGCTGAAAGTAAATGGGACACGCGCAATTACGTCGTATTGGTTGCTAGCCGTAAGCGCACACCCCACGAAGCAAGCAATGACTAGATTACGACGAACCACCGGCCAAGTGAAGACATATACACAACCGGCGCGTAGTCCATTTATCTTAACCTGGCCGTTGTCGGTGATAGTTCTTGACATCGATAGACCGCCGGAAACTTGATCAAGAATAATGAATAATAATAATGAATAATTAATAAT
>Ga0066672_10000575_pt1 | contig 11591 bp, 8 predicted proteins | sample GraSoiAngelo_121_FD_62292 | JGI IMG/M metagenome (GOLD analysis project Ga0066672, IMG submission 62292) | Grasslands soil microbial communities from the Angelo Coastal Reserve, California, USA - 14_0919_12_20cm | ecosystem: Environmental > Terrestrial > Soil > Grasslands | place: USA...
GCGCCAGCTCGTCCACGAAGCTCTCGACCACCCAGCCGTTCTGCGACGGTCCCACGCCGCGCCACGGCCCGATGGGAACGCCGGCATCCACGGTGGCGCGCTCGAGGCGGAAATGGGGCACGGGATACATCAGCTCGTCCGCGCCGCGCGTGAGCAAGAATGACCCGCCCGCAGGCCCCACCAGCCGGTGGCTCCATGCCACCGGCGCGCCGCGCGCGTCGAGCCCGGCGCGCAGCACGTTATATGTCGCGGGCCGGTATACCGCGTTCTGGATGTCATCCTCGCGCGTCCACACCACCTGGACGGGCACTTGGATCTTGTGCGCCAGCTCCACCGCCTCAGTCGCGTAATCGGTCGGCCCCCCGCGCCGCCCGAAGCCGCCGCCGAGATACGTGACGTGCACGGTGACCGACTCGACAGGGAGGCCCGTCACCTGCGCCGCCGACGCTCGCACACCCTGCGGGTTCTGCGTGGGCGCCCAGATCTCGCCGCGGCCGTCCCGCACGTGGGCCGTGCAATTCATCGGCTCCATGCACGCGTGGGCGAGATAGGGCGCCTGATACACCGCTTCGACTGTCCGCGCGGCGGCCTTTAGATTCGCGTCCACGTCGCCCACCGCCTGCACCACTTCCCCGGGGCGCTCCGCCGCGGCGGCAAATGCGCTCCAGATCCCATCGCTGCTCCAGCGGGCCGTGGCGCCCTCGTCCCATTCGATTTTCAGGGCCTGCTTCCCCTGGAACGCGGCCCATGTGCCCGCTGCTACCACGGCGACGCCGCTCGAGATCTGGACCACGCGTTGCACTCCCGGCACGGCGAGGGCCGGGGCGGGGTCGAACCCTTTCACGCGCCCGCCGAACACGGGACAGCGCGCCACCGCGGCGTACACCATTCCCGGGACGCGCACGTCCATGCCGAAGACCGCCGCGCCGCTGACCTTGTCCGGCGTGTCCACGCGCGGCATGCTAGCCCCGAGCAGACGAAACTCGGAGGGCGACTTGAGCGGCGGGTCTGCCGGCACGGCGAGAGTGGCGGCGCGGGCCGCCAGGTCGCCGTAGCCGAGCCGGCGGCCGGTCGGCATGTGCTCGACCATGCCGTTCCGGGCCCGGCACGCGTCGCGCGGCACGTTCCAGGTGAGCGCCGCCGCGCCGATCAGCATCTCGCGGGCGGCGGCGCCCGCCTTCCGGAGCGGCTCGAAGCCGGAGCGGACGCTGCGGCTGCCGACGGTGAACTGGTCGCCGTACGCCGGGTCGGCGTCCGCCTGGGCCACGCGCACGCGGGTCCAATCGGCCTCGAGCTCCTCGGCGACGATCATGGGCATCGCGGTGCGCACGCCCTGCCCCATCTCGGAGCGGCCGGTCCAGATGGTGACCGCACCGTCGGGTCCGATTTCGATCCAGGCGTTGGGCTTGAACGGCTCGGGCGCTGTCGCCGCGTGCGCGCCGCGGGGATCGAACGCCGGCAGATACAGCCCGAGCACCAGGGTGGCTCCGGCTGCGGCGCCGGTCTTGAGAAACTCCCGTCGGTCGACGGTCGCGTGGTTCATGTCGCACCTCTGGAAATGCTCGATCCGGTGAACCTATGACCGGCGTCCCGACCGCGTCAATCACTCCCCGGGACTCGAGCTCCTTGGGTTTCACTGACCCCGGGCGCAAGGCCGGGGATCACGGGTGCTCCTCCGCCGTGACTCGTGCGGTGACACCACCGTGCCTTCCCGGACGTCGTCATATACCATCCCCTGTCGACACACCAATTCCTAACAAACACGCGCGATGACGCCCGAGGCCCTGGAGCAAGAGCTGGATCAGCTGCACCCCGCGGCGTTCGGTTGGGCCCTCGCCTGCTGCTCAGGCGATCGCGCCGCCGCCGAGGACGCACTCCAGGCGAGCTACCTGAAGGTCCTGGATGGGCGGGCGTCCGACGGCCGGCCCGACGCCGTGACCGAGCTGGTGCGCGCGGACGGGACGCGTCGGCTCACAGAAGCGCTCGCCACGCTGCCGCGGCGGCAGCGCGAGGTGCTGCACCTGGTGTTCTACCAGGACCTGACGATCGCCGAGGCCGCTCTGGTGGCGGGTGTTTCCCTCGGCACGGCCCGCACCCACTACGAGCGCGGCAAGGCCGCGCTCAGGAAGCTCCTGAAGGAAAAACCGGAATGATCGAGCACGAAGATCGCGACCTGGGGGAACGCTTCCGCGCGCTGCGCCGCGAAGATACTACCGCGGCGCCGGCGTTCCAGGCGACGCTTGCGGCGGCGCGGGCCCGCCGCGCCGCGCCGCCGCGCGCTCGGGCTCGCCGCCGCGATCGTCATCGCCGGCGTCGCCGTCGCTCTGCTCCTCGCCCGGCGCGCGGTACCTACCGATCTCGCGACTGTCCGATTGAAAACGCCGACCGATTTCCTGCTCGCGCTCCCGAATGAGGATCTGCTGCGCAGCGTGCCGGAGCTCGGTCGCGTGACCATCACATTAGACCGGAGGACTCCGTGAAACCGCTCCGTCTCTCGCTCGTTCTTGCCCTCGCCCTGTTTGCCAGCGGCGCGGCAGCTCAGCAGCCGACTCCCACGACTCAGCCGCCGCAGCCCGACGACCCGCTGGCGCGCGTGCTGTTCCCGCCGGAGCTGGTGATGCAGCACCAGCAGGACATCGGGCTCCGCGCCGAGCAGCGCGCTGGCATCACCAAGGCGATCCAGGACTTTCAGACCAAGGTGGTGGACCTGCAATGGCGCATGCAGGACCAGTCGCAGCGGCTCGTCACGCTGCTCGAGAAGCCCACAGTCGATCCGGTCGCGGCGCTGGCACAGGTGGACGAGGTGCTGGCGGTGGAGCGCGAGGTGAAACGCGCCCACATCACCCTACTCATTCAGATCAAGAACACGCTCTCGGCCGAGCAGCAGTCCAAGCTGGCCGCGGCGCGGGCGACGGCGGCGCGGTGAATGGTGCGCCGCGGCGGAATCGCCGTATGCTCACGGCTGTCCAAACACCTTGACGGGCGCATTGCTCGAATTCTGAGTGCCATCGCCGAGCTGGCCGTGCGAATTCGAGCCCCAGCAATACGCAAGCCCGGCGGTCGTGAGCCCGCAGGTGTGGTCGGTTGCCGCACTGATCATCGCAAACGTGAGCCCGCCCGGGACGGCCGCCGGTGTCACCATGTTGGATGCCCAGCAGTACGCAGCCCCGGCCGTCGTGAGGCCGCAGGCGGATCTAGTGCCTGTGGTGATGGAGTCGAAGGTGAGTCCACCAGGCAGTGCTGCTGGCGCCGTGCCACTGGTTCCCCAACAATACGCGGCCCCTCCGGTCGCGAGCCCGCAAGTGTAGCCCCCGCCCGCGCTGAGAGAGGTGAACGTGAGAGCGCCGGAAACGGCGACGGGCGCGGTGCTTGACGTCGTGGTCCCGTTGCCAACCTGCCCGACCCCGTTCGAGCCCCAGCAATAGCCCATCCCATCGGTGGTTAGACCACAGGTGTGATCGTCGCTGCCGGCGCTGATCGCCCTGAACGTCAGTCCTCCCGTCACCGGTGCAGGCTGCGGGCGATCGGTGGTGTCGCCGGTGCCGAGCTGGCCGTACCGGTTCCATCCCCAGCAATACGCGGCGCCGGTGGCCGTGAGAGCGCAGGCCTGCCCGTCCGCATCACTGATCGCGGTGAACGTCCGCCCGCCCTCGATCTGCACCGGGAGCGCAGGTCCGGATCGGCTACCGCCGAGTGCCCCTCCCGAACTGGTCGGCTCCCCGGCGCTTCCCCAGCAGAACACGCTCCCATCCGTCTTGAGCCCGCAGCCGCCGGCGTATTGGATGCTCAAGGTCGTGAAGCTCAATCCGCCCCAGACGGCGCTCGGTACGAAGGTGTCGGTGGTCGGTCCGTTGCCCAACTGGCCTTGATCATTAAATCCCCAGCAGAACGCCGCCCCATCGCTCGCCACGCCGCAGGTGTAATGGACCCCGGCCGCCACCGTGGTGAGCACCAGCCGCAGGGCGGTAAGCGTGGTGGTCGCCTGCTTTCCCTCGCTCACGGCGGTCATGGTCGCCGAACCAGGAGCCACTGCCGTCACGAGACCTTCGCCCGACACCGTCGCCACCGTCGCATCGCTGCTCGTCCACTCCACCGTGCGTCCCGACAGCACGTTCCCCGCCGAGTCCTTCGTGGTCGCCCACAAGTGCAGCGTCGCACCGATCAGCACCGTGGCGGGAGTGGGCTGTACCGTCACCGACGCCACGGGCGCCGGTGTCGAGCCCGGTGGTGGCGGGCCCATCGTGTTATCGACGCTCGAGCCGTCGTGCCCGCAGGCCGCCACGAGCACCACGGTCATCGCCTTGCACATCCCCTGCCACCGCATACGAACCTCCTGTCCTAAGGCGGGCTCCACGCCGGGGCGTCGTCGTCCGCCGGGTGGTTCGTCACGTTCAAGACACCCGACCCGTCAGCGTTCATCACGAAGATGTCCACGTTGCCGTTCCGGACACCCCTGAACGCGATCCGCTGGCCGTCCGGAGACCACGTCGCGCCGAACACGACGGCGCTGGAATCGTTCGTCAGATTCACCACCCCGGTCCCATCGGCGTTCATCACGAAGATCTGCATACCGCCGCTGCGGTGCGAGGCAAAGGCGATCTTTCGGCCGTCGGGCGACCACGCCGGGTACATATCGTGGCTGGGGTTGTCGGGAGTGAGATCGATGAGCCCGGTGCCGTCGACGTTGATCACGTAGATGTCGGGGAACTCTTGTCCCGCCGCAGCGCCAGTGTAGCGCTGGTAGGCGATCTTTGACCCGTCGGGCGACCAGGCAGGCGCCTCGTGAAAGCCGGAGTCCCGCGTTAACTGGACCAATCCCGTTCCCTGGACGCTCATGATGTAGATCTGTTCGTTGCCCTGGGAGTCGCAGCACGTCGTGCCAACCGCCAGTCGAGTGCCGTCGGGAGACCAGCTGATATTTTCGATGGTGTGGCCGGACGTGAGGCGATCTACTCCCGTTCCGTCGGCGTTCATGATGTAGACGTCGTTGTGCCGCACGAACGCGATCCGCGTCCCGTCCGGCGACCAGGCTTCACCGCCGGCGCCGGCCGTGTCGTACGTGAGCTGCGTGAGCCGGGTGCCGTCGGGCGCCATGGTGTAGATCTGCCCCTTGCCGCTGCGGTCGCTTGTAAAAGCGATTTGCCCGGTCCCGCTGCCAGTGGTGAACCCCACCACGATCGGCTGTGGGAGGCTCAGGCCCGCGAGGTCGGTAACTGCGGTAGTGACCACGAGGACGTAACCGGTCAAGGGCAGGAACGGAGCGGCTGGACGGAATTCGCCGAGTAACCCATCCGCGCTCAAGAGCACGCTCCCGGGCACGGGCTGGCCGTTCAGCCGAACCTGCATCGTCAGCGCTGTCACCGTGCGCGGGTCCATCGGGTGGCTGAACACCACGACGGTTTGACTGTTGAGCGGCACATCCGTTCCCCCGGGCGGGGGATCGGTGCGCACGATGATCGGCGGATGAATGGCGACCACCGAAAACTGCGCTGGCTGCGTCTGGCCCGAGCTATCCGTCACGACCATCTTCAGCGTATCGCCCGTGCGAGCAGCGACTGCGACGGGGTCGAGCCCGCCGTTGATGACCTGCTCGGTGAGTGATATGCCGGTGGCGCGATTCTGGATCGCGAGGGTCGCACCGTGGGGTGCGGTACCGGGTGGAAGCGAGACGTACACGACTCCGGCAGCTGCTCGCCCAGGTTCGGCGACCCCGGAGCACGAGCTCAGGCACGCTGCCACGACTGCGAGCGCGACGAGCGGTGCGATGAGCAGAGACGGCGCAGTCGCGGGAGTCATTGCCGCACGACCTCTGGGACCCCGCTGAGCACGAACCCCGCCCAGAGATACGGATTGTCGGTGTCCGGAGCCCTCAACGCCTGGCGCTGTGCCTCGGCGAGCGCGGTGGCCTCATCGCGGCCCGACCGCAGGCCACTGTAGAACCGCGCCATCACTCTCGCCGTCGCACGATCATTCACGGACCACAAGGTGCCGAGGACGTTCCGCGCACCGGCGTAATGGAACGCCTCGACCAGCCCCACCCAGTCGTCACCGGCCGGGACGTCCGTGACCGCACCCGCTCCCACTCCAGTTTGACAGGCGCTCAGCACCACGAGCCGCGCGTTCAGTCGCATGCCGAATACGTCGTGAATCTCCAACCGCCCATTGTCGCCCGCCGAGGGGCCGAGCTGCAGGAACGAGAACAACGGATTCTGCTTGTTGAGCACTCCATCGGTCGCGATGTGCAGGACGCCGTATCGATCGGCCACGGCGTTGAGAGCCGACTTGGTGGCCGCGGTCCCGACGAGCAGCGTCGCTCGACTTCCGTACGCGTCGCGGATGGCGTCGACCTCGTCCCGCGTGCCGGGGAGTGCGAGGGCCCTGGGCGCGAGGGCCAGCACGCCGCCAGGGGCTTGAGCCCCCGTCCGAGCAGCAAGACTTGCCCACACGGCAGCGGACGGCACGGTCGCCAGCGCATAACGCTCTATGAGGAAGCGATCTCGATCTCTGGCCGCGATCAGCGCGGCGAACGGCAGATAATGCAGCTCCAGGTGTGGAGCGATTACCAGGAGTCGCTTGCCTCGCAGCAACCCGGCGCCCTCGATCGGGCCGAGCAAGCGGTCGTACAGGCGGCGCAGCGGGGCCCGCCACGCCCGCGGCTGGACGGTCGCTTCGGGACTCATCGCACCGCGCGCGAAGTCCACCAGGGCCGCGAGGGAACGCCGGGTGCCCTTCAAGTCGACTGAGGCCACGCTGTCCCGTGTCACCACAAAGGCGAGCGTGGCGGAATCGGTGACGAGATACTCGATGAAGGCTTCGTCGGGTGCGAGGTGGGCGGCGACCCCGCGCCAGGGGACGACGTCGCCCGCTACGAGCGTGGCGTACTCGGGACTGCGTTCGCGCACTTCCAGCAGCAGGTCGGCATAGGCCTCCTGCGCGCTTGCCAGGGCATCGCGGGCCGCCTCGGCTGGCAGCGCGGGAGATCCGAACTCCCGCGTGCCTGGCGCCGGGCGCTCGCCGGCATCGAGCCGCCGCGTCAACTCCGCGATCCGCCGTCGCAGATCCTGCTCGCGGGCGACGAGGTCGCTGGGCGCGGTGGGCGTCACCCGACCGCGCGCCAGCAAGTCGAGCATCTCCCGCGCGCGCAGCTGCTCGCTCGCTGCGAACGCTGCGCTGTCGTGACCGAGGGCCCGTTCGACCAACGCGAGCTCCCCGTACACGTCCCACTTGTCGGAACGGTACGCCGCACGCCGCGCTTCCACGGCGACGGTGGCCGCGCTCCGGTCGATCTCCGCGACTGCCGCGCGCAGCTCCACGGCGGCCTCGTCGCGCCGCCCGAGGCGTCGTAGCGCGCCGCCCAGGCCGGCGTGGAGCTGCCAAGCGAGTGCGGCAGCGGGCTGATCGCCCAGGCGCACGAGTCCGCGACGGTACAGCGACTCCGCTGCGGCCGGCGCGCCGCGGGTCCCCCCACGCGCGGCGAGATCGCCCAGTGCGCCCAGCGCCTGGGCTTCCCCCCAGGGATCGGTCGTCGCCCGGAACGTCTCGAGGACATCCTGCAACGTGTGGCGCGCCGCCGCCGTGTCGCCTCCCTCCGCTTGCGCGGTCGCGAGCAGGACGCGCGTGAGTGCCGCGGCGCGCTCGTCGCCCTTGGCGTGCTCCGCGGCCGCGACCCGGTTGAACAGGGTCTGCGCGGTCGCATCGGCTCCGCGTAACAGCAGCACTGCCGCCCGTCCTCGATCGACCTCGCTCAAGCCGCCGCTGTCTCCCGCTCGAGCGTACAGCTCTGCCGCCCGACGATACTCTCGGTCCGCCTCCCCCAAGCGGTTGAACTGCAGCGACAAGTCCGCCGCTGCGAGCGCCAGTGCCGCCGAACGGGCGGCGCTCGGGGGCGCCTGTGCCGCGGCTCGCTCGGCGAGCCGCAGCTCGCGCAGCGCACCCTGGAGATCACCCATCACCGCCGCCACGGTCGCGAGGTCGCGCTCCACGGCGCTCGCCGCATCGGCCAGCTTCGCCTCGAGGTAGATCACGAGCGCCTCGCGCAGCGCTCGCTCGGCCGTGCGATACGCGCCCCGACGCAGCTCGAGCAGGCCGATGGCGCGCAGCACCGGCGCGGCGTCCACGCGGCTCCCCTCGTCGCGGTCGATCCGGAGCGCCTCCTGGTACTGCGCGGCGGCGTGGTCGTATTCCCCCTCGAGGCTCGCCAGATTGGCGAGGTTGGTGAGATTCGTGGCCGCGGGCGCCAGGCGTCGCTGCGCTCGGTTGAGCGCGAGCGCGTCCTCGAACGCGCGGCGCGCGCCCTCGACGTCTCCGAGCGACTGCGCGACGAGCCCGAGATTGTTGTGATCCGCGGCGAGACCCCGAGCATCGCCCGTCCGGGCCCGGAGCTCCACGGCGCGGGCGTAGAGGGCCCGGGCGTGAGCGAAGTCGCCGCGATCCTTCGCGACGCTCGCAAGATTGCCGACCGCGTTGCCCGCGGTGCGCCAATCGCCACTCCGCTCGGCGAGCGAGTCGCTGCGCGACCAGTACTCGCCGGCGCTGTCCAGGGCGCGCTCGCGGTACCACCCGGCGCCGATGTTGCCGAGAGTCGCAGCCATCCCCGCCGAATCGCCCACGCCCCCGAGGCGCCGCAGGCTTTCGCGCCAACGCTCCATGGCGGCGTCTGGGCCTGCGCGCCCCAGGGCGCGGTTACCTTCGGCTCGCAAGCTGTCGCCGATGACTTTCTCGCGCCGCGCGTCGGGGGACCAGGCGCGGAAGCGCTTCAGGACCCGCACGAGGAACGAGTCGCTCCACGCCTGGGCCCACGCGTCGCCCAGGCGCCCGGCGGCGTCGAGATCGGCGACGGCGAGGCTTTCCGAAGGAGCGCGCGCCGCAAGCGCCAGGAGATTGCGGAACGCTTCCCGCGCGTCGTCGGGGCGGTCCCGCACCGAGTCACGCAGGGCGGCTGCCACGATCGTGGTCTCGGCGAACGCCCGCAGCCGCTCCGCGGGCGCCGACTGAGACTGATACGCGGCGGCCGTGACCAGTAGGGTGGCGACGCCGAGGGTCGTCAACGGCGGGCCGAGGGCTGCGTCACAAACTCGGTGAGGCGCGACTCGACCCAGTGGTCCCCGCCTGTCCGCCCGGCGACGTTCCAGTAGTACCGCCGGCCGGGTGTGAGATGTAGCGAATCCGGGAGGGAGAGCGCGGTGTCGGTGGCCTGAGCCTCCCACAGCAGGTCGCCGTCGGTATTGAACACCCGGACGCGATAGCGAGCGGCGCCCGCGAAGCCGGACCAGCGAACTTCACGTGCTGTCGACACCTGCCCGACGGGTTGTCGCGGAATCGGGGCGGGAGCGCCGGCCTGGGTCGGTCCGCGATGCGTGCCGTCGGGGGTGAGCTCGAGCCTGGCCCCTCGTCGAACCACCAGCACCAAGACGGCGGCGGTCGCGAGGCCGATCAAGAGGCCGGGGCGGAGCCGACGCCAACGGGCGTCCGTGCCGCGCCCCGCTGCCCGTCCCGGTTGCTCCGCGACCTCGGCGCGCACGACCAGAGCGACGCGCACCTCCTCACGACACCTCGCGCAGCTGAGGAGATGCGCCTCCAGCGCGTCGAGATCCTCATCGTCGCTCAAGCGCCCGGAGACGTAGCGCTCCACCAGCCCCCGCTGGGCCACCGCCTCGCAGTTCAGGATCGCGTTCGTCAGGTATCGGGCCCTCCTAGACTGTGTGTCGGGGACGAGCGCTCGTCGTGACTTGGCGCCCCCCTAAACGCCAGCCGCAGGCGTTCGAGAGCGCGCGACTTGCGCTTGCGGACGCGGTCGGCGGGCTCGCCCAGCCGCTGTGCGATCTCGCCGGGGGCGAGTCCCTCGAAATAGCACAGCCGCAAGAGCTCGCGGTCCGGCGCCGAGAGGAGCGAGAGCGCGTCGCGCACGCGCGTGCGTTCTGCGGCGGACACGAGTGCGCTCAGGGCGTCGACGCTACCGGAGGGATGATCGCCTGCGGGGAGGGTGTCGAGCGGCACCACACGGCGCGCCGCGCGGAGCATATCCACGATCACATGGCGTGCGATCCCGGCGACGAACGCCGGCACCTTTTCGGGATCCGACGGCTGGCCGTTCGCGAGCGCTACGACGGCGCGGGTGAGGGTTTCTTGGACCGCTTCGCGGGACGCGTCGGCGGAGCCGAGCGTCCGTATAGCCAGCAGCTCGAGGCCGGGCCTGAGGTGCTCGAGAGATTCCGCGGCACCCCCACGCTCCTGTCCGGCGTGCTGTGCCCGGAATGTCACGTTTTGACCCTAGCCACGACAAACAGAAGTCGCGGCCCGCACGTGTGCGGCCCTTCGGCACCAAACATCCCTCCGCGCGGGGAAGGGCGCAAGGACCGCTGCGTGGCTTGAGGAATGGACGTTTCCGAAGCGTTCGGCGCATCCCGAACCTGTGGTGTGACTCATGACGAATGCCGAGATGACTCGCTCGCACCGCTGCCCGCTGCTCGCGCGCTTGCTCGCGATGGTCGTGTTCGTTGCGCCGTTGGTGACATGCAGTGAGAGCCAGCCAACACAGCCAGGACGTGACGCCGGGATCGAGCTGCAGCTCGTCATCACCTCGCCCTCGCTCCCCGCGACTGCTGCGGTGGGAAGGACGGTGTCTCCGGTCTCCGTCCAGGTGCTCAACAAGAAAAACGGCCAGATCCTCTACAACGAACCGGTGAGCTTCGTCGTGACGGCGGGGGGCGGCACGGTGTACGTGCCCACCGTGCAAACGGACAACATGAGCGGGATCGCTCAGGACCTGTGGACGCTGGGCACCCGTGCAGGGTTCGACACGCTGCAAGCCCGAGTGGTGGACACCTCGCGCGTAGGTCCTCTCTCAGGCAACAGCAGCATCGTCACATTTGCCGTGCGGGCCGTTCCTCTCTCCGCGTCGGTTATCGGTGTCCAGGCGGGCAACGGGCAGACCGCCGTAGCCGGATCAGCCGTCGGGAGCCCTCCCGCCGTGCTCGTGACCGATCGCTTCGGGAATCCGATCGCGGGTGTGGCGGTGACGTTTGCCGTTGGCTCGGGCGGCGGGAGCCTCACGGGCGCGTCGCAGACGACCAATACGAGCGGGATTGCGACCGTGGGGGGTTGGACCCTCGGCAGCACCGCGGGACCGAACAGCTTGACCGCCGCATCCGCCGGCCTCTCCGGCAGCCTGGTCGCCTTCACGGCGACGGGGATCAACGCTTCGGCGATGCAGCTGATTCCGGCGACGCCGAGCACGGTGTTCAGCGGGGCAGTCGCGAATGCCATCGCTGCCGCGACGGGCCCAGCGGTGCGCGTGGTCGATAGGAACAACAACGGCGTGCCGAACGTGGCAGTGACGTTCAGCGTAAGCGGGCCCGCCTGCCCCGGCGCCGCCCCATACCCGGGCACGTCACCATGTGCTCCCGGTAGGATCGCCGGCGTCAATTCGATCTCGACGCTGACCGATGCGTCAGGACGGGCGTCGGGCGGCGACTGGACCCTGTCCACGCTCGCGGGCGCGAACGCTCTTCAGGCGACCGCGGTTGGGCTGGCGGGCAGCCCGGTCGTCTTCACCGCAACCGGGACGGCGGGCGCACCCGCGTTGCTCTTCA
>Ga0066672_10000577_pt1 | contig 11574 bp, 10 predicted proteins | sample GraSoiAngelo_121_FD_62292 | JGI IMG/M metagenome (GOLD analysis project Ga0066672, IMG submission 62292) | Grasslands soil microbial communities from the Angelo Coastal Reserve, California, USA - 14_0919_12_20cm | ecosystem: Environmental > Terrestrial > Soil > Grasslands | place: USA...
CTGCCAGTATCAGCCTTGGGCCCCCAAAAAGAAAGTCTTTCCGGCGGTAGTGCCTTAAGGCATTACCTTTCCGGCGGGCAGGTTGACAGCCGTTGAGTTTTTCTGCATTGTTGAGCGGCCCAGCCAGGAAAAGAGAGCCGAAGTAAACATGAACCCATTGGTCAAAGTCGTTTGCACGGCGGCGGCGTGCGTTGTTGCCGCCGTCACAGTCAACCGCGCCGAGAATTCGCTAAGCTCCGCACGCGATCCTGCCTGGGTGCGGAAGCGCGCGCAGGAGCTGGAGCCGACCGCGAAGGAACGACGCCTTGATGAAATCGGATGGGCCGGCAGCATCCGCGAAGCCGAGCGACTAGCAAAGCAAAACAATCGGCCTGTCTTTCTGTTCACGCACGATGGGCGAATCAACACCGGACGATGTTGAGGGGGCGCGTTCTCGATGAGGGCGGGTCCGCTCTCGAACAGCAACGTCATTTCGCTGCTCAACCAATACTTCGTTCCGGTTTACGCCGTGAACGAGGATTACCGCGACGGCGGAGCGCAGCCGCCGGAGGAAAGGAGGGAATACGACCGGATTTACAAGGAAGCGCTCGCGGCGAAACTGTCCGCCGGCACCGTTCATGTTTACATCCTGTCGCCGGACGGACACGCGATTGATTCCCTGCACGTCGCGACGGCGGCAAAAACGGAGCGACTGATTGATTTGTTGGAGCGGACGATTGAGAAACTGAAAGTGCGGCAGGGCCAGGCACTCGTGGCGCCCGCGCCGCAATCGGCTCCACCGAAGTGCGCCCCGGATTCGCTCGTGCTGCATTTGACATCGCGCTCGCTCGACGGACGCGGCGCGTGGAACGATTTCCCGGTGGAAGACTGGATCGTGCTGAGTCAAGACGAGTGCGCCAAACTTTTGCCGGGCGGCAAAAGCCGCGTCGGTGATTCGTGGGTAGTCGATGAAGAAATCTCAGCCAGGCTGCTGACCCGCTTTTATCCGCCCACGGAAAACAACGATGTGTCAAAGAACCGCTTTGAGCGCCGATCGTTGAATGCGGAAATTGTCTCCTTTCAAAACGGCATTACGGGTGCGCGGATCGAAGGAAACCTCAAAATGCAGCACAGCTTTTATCACCGGGAAGACGGCAAAGTCGTGGAAGCAACCGTGGTCGGATTCATGGATTTCGAGTTGCCGACTCGAAGAATTCGCTCTCTTCAACTGGTTACGGACAAGGCGAGCTACGGTGGCGGCACGTTTGGCGTGGCCGTGCGGTCACTGGAGTAACCGGCGACGGCGAAACTCTCCGGGATGAGGGAAGGCCCGGGCTACGAGGCTTGCGAGAACCGCGAGAAGAAGTCGGATCATCTTGCCGGTTGCACTCCGCGTCTTGCACCATACCGACCGTGTACCGTTTTGGTCAAAACCGGCGCGTTATGAATGAAACAAGAGAGGAAAGCAAATCTCGCGGAAAGGAAATTTTGTGGTCGTCCGTCCTCTGGTTGGTCGGCGGTTTCTCAGTCTATGTCCTGAGCTACGGCCCTGCCGTGTGGATTGAGCCTAAAATCGAAAGCAAAAAAATCCGCTTGATCATCGAGGCCGCGTATATCCCCGCCGCGTATGTGCTTTTCGAAACGCCGCTGCGTCCCTTCGCCGAATGGTACGTCGGCATGTGGGTTGACGTTTCCTCCGGTGCAAAATAAAAACACGAACACGACTTGCAGGCGCTCGCCGCATCCGTAAGCTTTCCCCTCGTTTGATGCGCAAACCTTTACTCCTCTGCACCGTCGTCCTGCCGCCGATCCTTCTCCTGTGCGCCTGCCGCACCACGACTTCACGCCCGCCGCCCGCCGCGTCCATTCGTTCGCTGAACTCCATCTTCCATGCGGAAAAGCTTGCGGAAATGGACGCGGCCATCGAACGCGCCATTGCCGAACAGGATTGCCCCGGCGCGGTGCTGTGGATGGAACGAAACGGCGCGGCGTATCACCGGGCTTACGGCAAACGCGCGCTGACGCCCGCCGAAGAGCCCATGAGCGAGGACACGATTTTCGACGCCGCGTCGCTGACCAAAGTGGTCGCCTGCACGCCGGCGGCGATGTTGCTGGTCGAGCGGGGCAAAATCAACCTCGACGAACGGGTGCAAACCTACGTCCCGGAGTTCAAAAACGACGGCAAAGAAGCCATTACTATTCGTCAACTGATGACCCACACGTCGGGCCTGCGCCCGGACATCAGCACGCAGCCGGCGTGGTCCGGCTACGACGCCGCCATTCGCATGGCGTGCGAGGAAAAGCTCGTGACGCCGCCCGACACGGCCTTTCGTTATAGCGACATCAACTTTTTCCTGCTCGGCGAAGTGGTGCGGCGCGTAAGCGGAATGAAGCTGAATGAATTCGTCGCGCGTGAAATTTATCAGCCGTTGAAAATGACGGACACCGGTTATCTGCCGCCGGTCACGAAGCTCTCCCGCATCGCCCCGACCGAGCGGATCGACGGAGCGGTTTTGCGCGGAATAGTCCATGATCCGACCGCGCGTTACATGGGCGGCGTTGCCGGTCATGCCGGCTTGTTCACGACCGCCGCCGATCTGGCCCGCTACGCCCGGATGCAGCTTAACCTCGGCGCCCTGGACGGCGTACGCATTTTCAAACCCGAGACGGTAAAGTTAATGACGAGCGTTCAAACGCCGGAGAACGTTCCGGCGCGGCGCGGGCTGGGCTGGGACATTGAGTCAGGTTACAGCCGCCCGCGCGGCAGAATTTTCCCGCTCGGTTCTTACGGCCACACGGGGTTCACCGGCACAGCGCTATGGATCGATCCTTTCTCGAAGACCTTCTGGATTTTTCTCTCCAACCGCGTGCATCCCGACGGCCGGGGGAGCGTGCTGACGCTCGAAAGCACGCTTGCCAATCTCGCGGCGGAAGCGGTGATGGGTTTCAACTTCGCCTATGTTCCCGGTTCGTTGCCGCAGCGGCCCGAAGCCGAACCCAGCAGCCGCCGACGTGAGGAGGCGGGAGTTCTCAACGGGATTGATGTGCTTGCCGGACAGAAATTCGCCCCGCTGCAAGGGCTGCGCGTGGGCCTCGTCACCAATCACACCGGCCACGACCGCGAGCGTAACCCGACCATCGACCTCTTGAACCGGGCCCCGGACGTTCAGCTCAAAGTCCTGTTCAGTCCGGAGCACGGCATTCGCGGCGCGCTCGACGAGAACGTCAGCGACAGCGTGGACGAAAAGACCGGCCTGCCGATTTACAGTCTTTACGGCGCGCGACGCGCGCCGGAGTTGAAACAATTGAAGGACCTCGACGCGCTCGTGTTCGATATTCAGGAGATTGGTTGCCGCTTCTATACTTATCTCGCCACGATGGGCAATTGCTTACAGGCCGCGGCTGAGACAAACTTGAAATTCTTCGTGCTCGACCGCGTAAATCCCATCAACGGCGCGAGCGTGGAAGGCCCGGTCTATCGCGGCAAAAGCAGCTTCACCGCCTTTCACTCCATGGCCCTGAGGACTGGCATGACCGTCGGCGAACTCGCGAGAATGTTCAATAGCGAATGCGGCTTTAACGCAGACCTCACGATTATTCCGGTTGAAGGCTGGACGCGCGACCTCTGGTTCGATCAGACCGGGTTACCATGGACCAACCCCTCACCCAACATGCGGAAACTCACCGAAGCCATTCTCTATCCCGGGGTGGGCTTGCTCGAAACGGCGGCTTCAGTTGGCCGCGGCACGGACACGCCGTTTGAAGTCATTGGCGCGCCTTACGTTGACGACGTTAGGCTCGCCGCGGAACTGAATCGGGCGGGCCTGCCCGGCGTCCGTTTTGTGCCGATCCGCTTCACTCCAAAAGCAAGTGTGTTCAAAGACACGCTGTGCGGCGGCGTTTCCATTGTCGTCACCGACCGGGACGCGTTGAAGGCGGTGGACGTGGGCATCGTGCTGGCGCTGACGTTGCAACGGCTTTACCCGAACGATTTCGCGCTGGAAAAAGTGCAGCACCTGCTGCAGCACCAGCCGACCATCGACGCTATCAAAGCCGGTAAAACGCTCGCGGAAATTAAACAGCTTTGGGCGACTGACCTGGAGGAGTTCAAGAAGCGTCGGGAAAAATGTTTGATTTATCGCTGACAGCATATCGAAAAGCGCTCTGCCTGTTTCTCAAAAACTTCCAATGGCTCTGGGGCGCTGGAGGGAAACCACGAATGGACACGAATTCACACGTATAAGCGCAGAGGGTTAGCACAGGCGACCCGCCGGACATGTCCTCAACCTCAAACAACCCCCGCAACCGTCCTCCGGACACCTTCTTCCCCCGGTGAGGAGAGAAGGCCGGGATGAGGGGACGGCTAAGTAAGATCGGACATTACCTGCTGCTGTGTAAGCGCGAAGCGGGCCTTCAGCTCTCTTTTCGCGTCGCTGAGTTTAACAGCAGACCCTTTCTTGCCGTATCGGCTCGTTGCGCTGTGGTTACGCTCGTAAAAGAACTGCAAGATCTGCTGCCGTGCTGCATCATTGGGATTCATCGCCTTTCCCTCGGTGAAACCGAGGGACGCATGGCCGGTGCCGCGCGCCCTCGGATTGTTAGCTCAACAGCGTCCGCATGTTTGCAGACATCACGGATTTCAGGTTGTGAATCAACCCAACCGTTTCCTCGTTGGTGAACCACATCAACTCGGCGCAGGCCAAACTGTAGATGAGGAAATCGGATGCGGCGACAATGCGCTTGTCTTGGACATTCTCCAAAACGAATCGCTTGTAGAAAGGATGGTCGGAGTTCCAACGGACGATAACCGTGCGCCCTTGTTGCTCGGCTTCGTATATGACCCCTCCTTCGCCCATGCTGGCCGTGTCGAACCGGCAATTCGCCGCAAAACCACCCGGTTGGAGCTTCTCGCGCGGTTCACGCGTGCGAGTCGATGTTTCTGGTTCGTCTTTTTCCCCATTACGCTTTTTTTTGGGCTCACGCTGCTCTTTTGGAGCTTTGGGCGTCATGAGAAGTTTAGACTTCCGCTGAATTTCCTGCTCGACTGATTTGTGAACGTCGGCCACATCCGCCGGGGTTTCAGCCTGTTGTGCTTTGCGCACGCGTGAGCGGATGGTTTTCAACTGTCCGCTGATATACTGATTGAGTTGATCCCATAGTGATTGATGAGGAGCAACGTTGCGCTTGGTGAAGTTCACCCCCATGTACTTGTCCAAAGTGCCGGTGAAATGAATCTCCGCGCGAAGTCGGTTGAAGTCGTTGTGCTTCGAAAAAAAGTCCAACGTCACTGCGTCAAGAACCTCGCGGTTATTGCGCAGTATGTAGAATCCCTGACTTTTCAAGTTCTGCGCGATCGCGACTTCCCCGTCCGCAGAATCTGGGAGCACAGCCAGCTTGACGCGGATTACATCTACAATCGTCTTGCCATCGTCCACAATCTTAATCTCGATTTGACCGTCATCGAAACGCTCCGTCTTAGGATTCTCCCACTCAAGCGGGTCGATGCCGGCCAACCTGTCGTCGTTGACGTAAATGTTGAGTCCCGCCGTGATGAAGTATCGGAAAATCCTCGCCATGTGCTTCGCCAATGTCCGAGAGAACAAAGTCAGATTCCTGTTTTGAAGATTGTCACATTTCCTCAGGATAATCACCGTGCCGCTTGGCCCGTCACCGACCATGCTCGTGAACAAAACTTGATCTTCGGCGCCAGCCTTTTCGAACACGCTAACAAACTTACCAAGCCGCTTCACTTCATCAACGTCGTTTATTGCTTTCAACAACTCACCATCTGGTGTTTTGGTAAGAACGATTGTCTGGCGGCAGATTGAGAGTGATGCGGTACAAAGTCCCATACCAAATTTGCCGAGGTCACTCGCCGCTTCTTTTTCTACGAGTGATCCCAAGCGTATGGCTTGGTCGAGAATTTCTGCGTCCATACCCACACCATCATCGGCAATGATGATCTCAGGTTCTCCACCAGTGGTACGCACGACAACCTTGATGTTCTTTGCGCTGGCATCTATGGAGTTGTCTACGATATCCGGAATTGCGTGGTAGTTGTCGTATCCGACGTGCCGGAGGGACTCGATGAGTTTGCCGGCGTTCGGACTGCTATCGTGGGTGTACTGAGTCTGCATTTTTCCTTTCTCGCTCGATGTTCAGAAACACCAAGGCGGTGAACTTTTTGTTATGCGGTTAAGGAATTAGGCGAGAAGGGAAAGTGTCTTTACGACGACCGATTCCATGCTCTCGCACAAAATCTCAAACCGCGTTTCGATTTCGTTTCGGAAGCAATGCTCCCGAAACTTGAATATCTAATACTGAACGCCAGTTCATTTGTCAAGACTGCTGGCAAGAATTCTTGAGACGCTAAAAACCGTGGCGGCATCGATGCCACGCCAAGTTCGCTCAGGTGGGCCGGTACCGCGTTTGTCGGTAGCTCTATATCTCATCCAGCAAATCAGGTTGAGCAGAAACAAAGTTTTGCCCGCTTCGTCGGAGCGGTCGGTCGCCACGATCACGCGGTAATCGTCATCCGGCGACCACAAGCCCGCATTGAACAGCCAATAGGTATTCCTGCTTCGCAGTCTGCCTGATTCTTAGCTGAACTTAACTCCGTTGGCTTCGGTGTTTTCAAAATCGTCGTTGAGGATCGTGAGGTTCGTCGGACAGGCCAAAGGCGCTCCCCTTGGTCAGCTGGCGAAAAATTCTTTTTGCCCTTTGCGCTCTTTTGTGGCTATTCCTGCCGCTGTTGTATGGCTTATTTGTCATTCGTCATTGGCCGCGCTGTGCGGGTCGCCGACGGACGCAGGCGAGTCGCCCGAGCTAACCCGGTTGCCGTCGCTGAAGCGATCCGCCTGTCGCGTTCGTCGTTTACGTAACGCGCGGCAAGCTCGCTCTTGATTTCGTGGTTTTGTCTGCGCACTTCCTGATGTCTTCCAGTCAGCGAATGATTTCCGGCCGTTCTTCAGGTGGTCATTGCCGGGCAGTCTTTCTTTTGAATCGATAAGGCACGCTGTTTTCTTTGATGTGAAAGCCAATCTCCTTTCGCGGCGTTTCCGGAGGCGTCATCAATTGGCGGATGGCTTCAAACAGCGTGCGGATGCTTTCGTCGTGGTTTGCGATCTTGCCCTCCAGTTCAGCGAGCTTATACGCCAGTTCCTTATGCAGGGACAGCGTTTCGCGCAGGCGGACGAACGCGCGCATAATGGCAATGTTGACTTGGACCGCCCGCTGGCTTTTCAAGACGCTGGAAAGCATGGCGACACCCTGCTCGGTGAAAGCATTCGGGAGATACTTGAAATGCTGCCCGCGCTTTAAGGTTCCAAATTGGAACCTTAAAGAATCGGCTTCCTCCGCCGTAAGCTGAAACATGAAATCGTCCGGGAAGCGGTCGATATTGCGGCGCACTGCTTTATTAAGGTTCTTGGTTTCCACGCCATAGAGCGCAGCCAGATCCCGGTCGAGCAAGACCTTCTGGCCACGCAACAAAAGAATCGCTTGTTCGATTTGGTCTGCGTGAATGGCGGCAGGTCTTCGTGTCATACGCTTATTCGCCTTTCGTTGGCGTCGGCGCGGGCGTTTCCAGGCCGAGTTCATCGAGCAGCCCCGTGTCCGCAAAACTGTTTTCCTCGGTCGCTAGTCCCTCGGGCCAAGTGTGAATTCCCTTTTAATCGTCCTTCAAGTTCGCCCTTGGTTTCGCGGTATTTGTTGGTGACCACCTCGCGCATTGTGAGCGATTTCCCGACGTGTTCAAGCCGGGAACTTACCCGAGTTTCTCACCCGCTCCGGAGTGCCAGGCGAGGCACCCGTCACTGCATCCGAGGCGGGTGCGCTCCTCCATTCCGCCCTTCAATACCTCTTTTTACCAGGCGTCGGCTCCGGCAAAGCGGCCGGCTTGTCTGCCGGCGTCAGGGTAATGGTCGCGTTGCCTTGCCATGGACGCGCCTTGCGGTTGATATAGAGGGTCCGCGGAATCAGTTCGATTTCATGCCCGAAGAAATCGAACGTCACCGTGCCCGGCAGATATGTCAGGTCTTCAAACTTCACTTTGCCAAACGGAACGGGCTTTTCCGGATAATCAAAGGCGACTGTGCCCGGCGCGTTCGTCGTGGTCTCGCTTGTGAAAACAATCTTCAGGTTCGCGATGGCCAATTTCGGCTGGTTGACGATGATGGCCGGCGCGCCGGACTGGTCGGCGGTGAACGTAACCTGCCACGGCCCTCGGCGCGTGCGCAGATGTTGGTCAAATTTGAAGCCGCCGATGTAAATCGCCAGCGCCAGCAGCAATCCGCCCAGGACCGGTTTCCACAAGCCGCTAGGGTGCATTCGGGAGGCGTAGACTTCGCCACGGAAGCCATGATGTCAAGCCGTCGAGGCCCGGAGTAGTAGTACAGCTTGGTGGGGCGAGGGGCAAACCGGCTTGCGAGGAGGCTCGCCCCATCGAAAATGCAAATTTTGCCAATACCAGACAGGGGCAAATCGTGATTCAACCGGGAAAGAATTTGTTGCTGATCCAGATCAGCAAACCGAGCAGCACGACGCCCAGCGCGAGGCTCCAGCCGATCAGCTTCTTTTCCACCGGCAGCAACGGCTCGTACTCCATCTTCTTCAGTTCTTCGGAAAATTTGGGTTCGTCGGGCATGGCAAAGTCCCTTCGGTCTTCAACCGGTTGCCGGCGGCGGCTTGATTCCGTGGAAAAACAACCAGGAGATGATCAGCCCTATCCAGATGATGAAGCCGAACAGGCAGACGAGATAGACCGCAGCGAGCCGGCCAATGCCTTCCTGCCAAAGCCGCCTGAAATTCGAAACTACGCCGATGGTGAAGAAGGCCAGGACGAAGAACAGAACCCGGAAAACATCCGTTCCGGCCGTGACGGTCTTGCCGGTTGCGATGTGAGCGGGAGAGTTGACACACCAAATCAGCAGGACAACGAACGTCAAAGCGTAGCCGAGGACGAATTTGGGAAAGCGCTCCCAGATTTCGATGGCGCGCACTTTCTCGCCGGTCCTGTTTTCAATTTTTGAGCACCAAATGACGGCGAGGATGAACGACCACACGCCGATGAACATGTCGATGAAAACCTTGACCGTCGTCGCGGTCATTGTCATCCAACCTTCCTGATAATTCACCCCGCTGTCGGCCAGCGCCCGGGCGCGAATCAGCGCGTCGGTAATGGTTCCGCTGGCGATCGCCGCGCCGTCGGTCTTCACCGCCAATCCCATCCACGCGCCGGCCACCATTGGCTCCTGATGCAGGAAATGTTGCGCGACGAAGGGAAGCAACAGCAACTCGACCACGGCAAAGATGACGACCAACGAAGAAACCATGATCGGCACGATGGGCCGCGCGCGAATGGCCGCGCCGGTCGCAATCGCCGCGGACACGCCGCAGATCGAAATGCCCGACGCCATCGGCGCCGCCCACTCGCGACTGAAGCGAAAATATTTACGGGCAATGAAATACACCAACGCCCAGTAGATGAGGTAAGCCTCAACGATGGCACAAAGCCCGCGGAACATGACCGCCTTGGCCAGCCCCATGGCCTCGGCGCTTTTCACGCCGAGTGTCGCCCCCAGCAAGACGATGGCGATCTTGATGTAGAGCTCGGGACGGACCGCGTCCTTCATCAAGCTGGCCAGGCCTGGAAGAAAATTTCCCACAATCAGACCGGCAATCAACGCGACAATGAAACCCGCTTCACCGGTGAGATTCATCGACCACGGGATGCCGAACTTTTTCAGTTCAATCGGCGTCGCTGCGATGTGAGCGTAAGACCCGATCGCGAAGCAGCCGTAGCTGATGAAAAACACGAGAGTAAAAGCGTTGACGAATTTGCTGAACCTGACCCGCAGCCCCGCTTTGGCGACAACAGCGAGCAGGACCAGTAACAAAAGAAAAGTGAAGATCAACGAGGCCATCCCCTTCACCCGGGGATAATTCCTCGAGACGGGCGTCATGATTTGAGAAACCTCCGTCCAGACGTTCGTTTTGACCGCCCAACCGAAAATATCCACGCCGCCCAGACCAAAGAGCGAAACGAAAAAAAAGGTGAGCCCGACTCCCAAGGCGAGCCAATCCTCGCTGATGGCGGGTGTCGCCGGTTTGCCGACAGGAACCTGCGAGGGACTGGAACGGCTCGGGCTCATCACGTTGGTTGGGAACCGCGTTCATCCATACGAAAAGCCGTCGGCGAATGAAAGCTCTTTTTGCCGGGGCAGGACACGAGCCGGCGCAAATTGAATTGCTCGCGGGCACGAACTGTTTTTATGGTTTGGCTCAGATGATTGAACCTGGAGAAATCCTGTTTGCCAAACCGGCGATCACACCGCCGCTGGACCCCGATTTCCGCCCCGTTTCGCTCGGCAACCGCGAGTATCGCAAAGCCGTCGCCGCCGCAAAAACGAAAGTCCCGCTGACGATCGCTCTGGAACGGAACAACGGACATGTCTCTGTTTTCAAAACGGAGATTTTTCCGGCCCACTCCGGTCAGGACGCAACTACGCGGCTTTACGTCGAGCGTCTGGTCAAGTTTCTACTGTGGCAGATCGGCGGCTGGAAAATCATGGTCGACGGGCCGGGCGAACTTGGCGACTTCATCGCTCAGACTTACTCACACACCGGCGCGCGTGCATTCGATGTGAAGCTCATGGAGCAGGTCTATGAAAAGGCGTTCGTGGTAAAGAGAGTTGACTACAGGAAGACGCCTGTCGCCAGCGAATCGTCCGTGGCGTTGGGCGGGCATCTGGACGGCTGCCGGATCGGCTTCGACCTGGGAGCGAGCGATTACAAGCTCGCCGCGGTGAACAACGGTGAAGCGGTATTCACGACGGAAATTCCCTGGGACCCGCGCGTTCAGTCCGACCCCGACTGGCATTACAGAAGAATCAACGAAGGCTTGAGGCTCGCGGCGAAACATCTGCCACGGGTGGACGCCATCGGCGGCAGTTCGGCGGGCATTTACATTGATAACAAGGTCATGGTTGCGTCGCTCTTCCGCGGAGTGCCGCCGGAGCTGTTCGCGCAGAAAGTCAGGCCGTTGTTCCTCAATCTGCGCAAGGAGTGGGGTGTCCCGCTGGAAGTCGCCAACGATGGCGACGTGACTGCGCTCGCTGGCGCGATGTCGCTTCAGACGAACGCCGTGCTGGGCGTCGCGATGGGTTCGAGCCAGGCGGCGGGTTTCCTGAACGCCGAGGGCCGCATCACCGGCTGGCTCAACGAACTCGCCTTCGCTCCGATTGACTTCAACCCGCGCGCTCCAGCCGACGAATGGTCCGGGGACACCGGCTGCGGCGTGCAGTATTTTTCGCAGCAGGCGGTCGTGAGACTGGCGCCGGCGGCGGGGATCGAATTGCCGCTGGGACAACCCGCCGACCAGCTCAAGTTCGTTCAGGATTTGCACAAACAGGGCGACCCGCGTCCGCCGAAGATTTTTGAAACCATTGGTGTCTATCTCGGCTACGCGCTGGCGCATTACGCGGACCTGTATGACTTCCGCCACCTTCTCGTGCTGGGCCGCGTGACCTCCGGCGCGGGGGGCGACCTCATCGTGCAGAAGGCGAAGGAAGTCTTGCGCGCCGACTTTCCCGAACT
>Ga0066672_10000583_pt1 | contig 11542 bp, 10 predicted proteins | sample GraSoiAngelo_121_FD_62292 | JGI IMG/M metagenome (GOLD analysis project Ga0066672, IMG submission 62292) | Grasslands soil microbial communities from the Angelo Coastal Reserve, California, USA - 14_0919_12_20cm | ecosystem: Environmental > Terrestrial > Soil > Grasslands | place: USA...
TACGTGCTCACGGCCGGCTACAACTCGATCGTCAACCAGCGGCAGTTCGGGTTCCCGCAGCCCGTCCCGTGGCCGACCTCGTTCCGCGATCCTGATGTCTTGTACCGCGACGTCCATCGCATCGACGTCGGCGGCGAGACGTTCGAGATGCATCACGCGCGCGGCGAAACCGACGACCACACGTGGACGTGGGTGCCGTCGCGCAAGATCCTGTGCTCGGGCGACATGTTCATCTGGGCGACGCCGAACTGCGGCAATCCACAGAAAGTCCAGCGATATCCGGCGGATTGGGCGCGCGCGCTCCGCGAGATGATCGGGCTGGAACCGGAGATCTTGCTGCCGGGACACGGCTTCCCCGTGATCGGCGCCGCACGCATCAAGCAGGCGCTGTCGGATACGGCCGGTCTTCTCGAGCACCTTCACGACCGGACCGTGGAGATGATGAACGCCGGCGAGTCGCTCGACGCGATCCTGCACGAGGTGAAACCGCCTCGCGATCTGATCGAGAAGCCGTATCTCCGTCCCGTCTACGACGATCCGGAGTTCATCGTGCACAACATCTGGCGGCAGTACGGCGGCTGGTACGACGGGAATCCCGCGCACCTGAAGCCAGCGCGAGAAGAAGATCTGGCAGCCGAGATCGCCTCGCTCTCAGGCGGCGCGCCTCGGCTGGCCGAGCGGGCGAGAGAGCTCGCCGCTTCAGGGAACCTTCGGCTCGCCGCGCACCTCGCGGAAATGGCCGGTGCGGCCGCCCCCGATGACCAGGAAGTGCACGCCGCGCGCGCCGAGGTCTTCGAGAAGTTCGCCGAATCGGAGCCGAGCGTGATGGCGAAGGGGATCTACCGGTGGGCGGTCAAGGAGTCGCGCGACAGGAGCTAGAGGATCGCGCCCTCCATCTTGAGCAGCGCCTCTTTCATCGGCAGTCCTCCGCCGTAGCCGCCCAAACCCCCGCCGGTCCGCAGAACGCGGTGGCACGGCACGATGACCGGGATCGCGTTCCCGCCGAGCGCATTCCCGGCCGCGCGCGTCGCGCGCACGTTGCCCGCCTTCTCGGCCATCTCTCGGTACGACGAGACCCGTCCGTACGGGATGCGCGCGGTCGCCTTGAGCACTCGAAGCGCGAACCCGTGTGAGAGCTGCCAGTCGAGCGGCAGGTCAAACGACTTGCGCTTGCCGGTGAAGTACTCGTCCAGCTCTCGACGCACGTCGTCGAGACGTCCCGGCGCTTCGAAGATCCTCGGCGATACCTTGCGCGCCAACTCCTCCAAGGCTTCATTCTGGTCGTACCCATGGAGCGAGAGCTGCACGACGCCCCTAGGCGTCGACGCGACAAGCAGCTCGCCGAACGGAGAGGCGACGCGTGCGAACGCAACGTCGATGAGATCCTCCTTCTCGGCAGCCTTCACGAATCTGGCTGCGTCGCGCGCGGCGGCTTCACGCACCGGCTGCAGCCTTGCGCGTGCCAACGTCTCTTCGAGAGTTGCCATCAGCTCATCATCCCTTTCAGCTTCTTCAACCCTTCGCGCACGTTCTGTCGAGCCGCCTCCTCGGAGCACTCGAGGATGGCCGCGATCTCCTTGTACGGCAGGCCGTTCGCGTACCGCTGCACGATCGCCGCGCGCTGCTTGTCGGGCAACGCCTGCACCAAGTCCCACAGCGCGTGATCCTCCGCATGGGAGACGCGGGAGGGCTGCTCGGGCAGATCATCTACCGGCACTGCACGGCGTCCGCGACCGCGATGCGAGTCCATCGCTTTGCGATACGCGATCGTCAACACCCACGACTTCATGTTCGTCCGATTGCGCAACGACGGGTACGCGCGCAGTGCGGACAGGAACGTCTCTTGGAACGCATCGTCCACGTCGTGTGGGCCGACGAATCCCGTCAAGAATCGGTAGACCTCCTCGCGGTGCCCGTCGAGGAAAGCCTGGAACGGTGGAGGCCTCACACTGGTAGAACGCGCGCGCGGCACGAAACGTGAGGTGCTATTTGCTGCCGCGATCGAGCAGCCGCGCGATCAGGTTCTTCTGGATCTCGATCGTGCCGGCGCCGATCGCCAGGCCGCGCACATCGCGGAACATGCGCTCGACGGGAAACTCGCGCGTGTAGCCGTAGCCGCCGTGGATCTGGATCGCTTCGTTGGCGACCTCTTGCGCGACGACGTTCGCGTACCACTTCGCCTGCGCGATCTCGAGTGCCGGCGTCGGCTGGTCGTGACCGGCCATGTCGGCCTTCGACGCGGCGCGCCACACCATCAGGCGCGCGGCCTCGACCTTCGTCGACATCTCCGCGAGCTTCCATCCGATGCCTTGGAGATCGATGATGCGCTTCCCTCCGACGGTGCGTTCCTGCGCGTACCGGATCGACTCGCGCAGCGCGCCGGCCGCGACGCCGACGCACATCGCCGAGTTGCCCAGCCGCTCGTGGTTGAACTGCGACAGGATGGTGCGCATCGCGCGCCCTTCGGCGTCGCCCTCCAGCAAGATGTCGGCGTCCGGGACGAGCACGTCGTCGAACGCCACCTCGGCCTCGGGCACGCCGCGCAGGCCCATCTTCTTGTGCACCTTCGACACGCTGACGCCCGGCGAATCCGCGTCGACCATCACTGCGCCCATCGCGCGCTCGCCGGCCTCGGGGAACCGTGTCACGACGAAGAACGCCTGCGCCTTGTGGCCGGCGGTGATCATGTTCTTGTAGGCCTCGAGCTTCCATGCCTCGCCCTCGCGCCGGATGCGCGCGCGCATGCTCATCGCGTCGGACCCGGCGTCGGGTTCGGTCATGCCGATCCCGATCAGACACTCACCGGCCGCGACGCGCGGCAGGAACCGCTCACGCTGCTCGGCGTTTCCGAAGTTCGCGATCGCGCGCGGCGGCCCGTTGAGGTGGAGCTGGCAGAGCACCGCCGTCGACAAGCAGACGGCGCCGAGCTCCTCAAGCACCAGCGCAGCCTCGAAGTCACCGAGCCCGAGCCCCCCGTACTCCTCGGGAACCGTGATCCCCGTGAATCCTTGCTTCGCAAGGATCGCGAGGTTCTCTTCCGGATACTCCTCGTTCTCGTCCCAGCGCGACGCGCGCGGGCGGAACTCGCGGTCGGCCAGCTCGGCGGCGAGCGCGCGAAGATCCTGCTGTGCTTGGGTCAGCGTGATGTCCATCGGCGTCCGCCGAAGGATAATTCACGCGCGGGGAGCCGCGCGCCGCGGGTGCTAGGAGAGGCTGGGGGCCGGCTGGTCGAGCAGCTTTCCATCCCGCATCCGCAGGCGGCGGCTCGCGCGCTGTGCAACCTCGTCCGCGTGCGTGACGAGGACCACCGTTACTTCGCGTTCCGCCGAGAGCTTGCGGAGGATCGCGACCACTTCGTCGGCCGTCTGGCTGTCGAGGTTCCCCGTCGGCTCGTCGGCGAGAAGCACCCGCGGTTCGTTCGCCAGCGCGCGCGCGATCGCAACGCGTTGCTGCTCGCCGCCGGACAGCTTCGACGGCAAGTGCTTCGACCGCGAAGCGAGCCCGACCTGCTCGAGGAGGTCCGTCCCGCGCGCGCGCCGCTTCCCGCGGTTGAGCCCGATCGGTACCATCGCGAGCTCGACGTTCTCTTCCGCCGTCAGCGTCGGGATCAGATTGAAGGTCTGGAAGATGAACCCGATGTCGCGGCTCCGCACCTTCGTCAGGTCGCCTTGGCCGAGCTTTGTCAGCTCGCGGCCGTCGAACGACAGCGATCCGCCGGTCGGCTTGTCGAGCGCGCCGAGCAGCTGAAGGAGCGTGCTCTTCCCCGAGCCGCTCGGGCCCTGGATCGCGACGAACTCGCCACGGTCGATGTCGAGGTCGATCGCGTCCACCGCGCGCACCTCTTGCGAACCGACGCGAAAGACCCGCGAGACATTGTCCAGCTTGTAGAGCTTGCCGTTCCCGTTCGTTTCGCTCATCGTCTCATCGCTCCCAAGATCAACCGACGTTCCGTAGCGCTTCGGCCGGCGCAAGGCGCGCGGCGCGCCATCCGCCGATCGCGCCGGCGAGCAGCCCGCCGACGATCGCGAACCCGATCCCGAGGAGCAGGGTCACGGGATGCACCGGCGCATGCAGCGAGACGGTGGAAGTCGTCGTGCTCGACTGAACGCCGACGAGCTGGGCGAGCGAGGAGCTCCCGATGTTCGGGACGCCGTTCGTCGTGGCCGTGAGTGCCGGCGAGAACGCACCGACTGCGAGCGCCGCTGCGTATCCGACGCCGATGCCGACGACGCCGCCGAACACCCCGATCCCGACCGTTTCCGCCAGTACCTGCCGCACGACGCGGCTCTTCGACCAACCGATCGCGCGCAGCGTGCCGATCTCACGGACGCGCTTCGCGACCGACGACAGCGTGAGCAGGATCGCGATGATGAACGCGGCGGCCAGAACGATCACACCGAGCGCCCCGCCCAGCCTGCTCGCCAGCTTCTTCGCGTCGCCCAGGCTGCCGGTGACCTGCGCGGCCAGCGACTTCGTCGTGACGACCTGCGCGCCCGGGAGCAGCTTCTGGATCTCCTTCGCGACCGCGTCGACGTTGGACGAGCTGCTCGTCTTCACCAAGATCTGCGTCACGCGACCGGTCTTGCTCGACATCTTCTGCAACGTGGACAAAGGGAAGTAGATGTCCGCGGTGCTGCCGGTCAGCGTTGGGTTCACGAGCCCGACGACCGTGAACACCGTGCCGTTGATCGTGAGCGTGGAGCCGACCTTGAATTTGTTCTTGTTCGCGTAGCTGTTCGCGACGAGGATCTGGTTCGGCTGGCCGGCCGTCAGCCACTTGCCGGCCGTGAGCTGGTCGGTCGTGACCAAGCCGGCGCGCGGGCTGGCGGGGTCGATGCCGGCGACGTTGTAGCTCGTCGTCTTGATGTCGGTCTGCGGCGGGTTCACGACTTGCTGGATGGTGCGAAGCGGCGTGCGGAACTGCGCGCGGAAGTTGCGGAAGCGCTCGGGGAGGCACGACTGGAACCCGCCGCGGAAGTCGCCACCGGAACCCGGCGAGGCGCTCGGGTTCGGTCCGCCGAATCCGCCGCCGCCGCCCGCCGCCCGACGCTTGGCCAGGCATGCGTCGATGGCGGCCTGCTCGGAAGCCGAGGGAGGCGCGATGTTGATGTTCTGCGTGATCGTGTCGCCGCCGGTCTTCAGCTCGGCCGTTATCTCGGGAACGGTGCCGGTCTGATGCTCGGCGAGCAGCGTCAAGCCGGGCGTCGCGGACACGACGCCGGGCAGCTTCGCGACTTGGCTCAGCGCCTGATCCGGGAAGCTCAGAAGGGTCGCCGACAGGAAGAAGTCGTGGGTGAACTTCGTGCCCGGCTTGCCGAGCTTCGACAGGTCGGTGGTGACGTTCGAGTTCTCGGACGCGAGCGCATTGATGTCCGCGAGGTTCAGGTTGTTGTTGTTCCCGCCGGGGCCGCCGAAGAAGAACCCACGGTTCGCGCGCGGATCGGTCTGCGCGTTGGCCGACGGCGTCGGGGTCGCGCTGGTGCCGTTGCTCGATGCCCCGACGACGCGAGTCACGAGGACGTCGGTACCGATCGAGCTGAGCGGCGCGAGCACCTTCGCCTGCGCCTGGTCCAAGCCTTGCGAAACCCCGATGATGCCGATGACGAGCCCCACGCCGGCAGCCAGGCCGAGCGCGGTCAGGATCGTGCGCCCGAGGCGGCGTCGTAGCTCGTTGAAGACGTATCCGAACTGGAACATCAGAACCCCCGACGCCGATATAAGCGGGAATCTCAGCACGGCGCAATAAGGACGCCATGAGAACGGGCTTGGAAAACCCTGTGAGTGCTGGGGCTTTACCGACCCTTCAACCTTTTGCCAGTTTGGGTCACTCAGCCCGCAGCACGAGCGCCGGCCTCGTCCCGGCGGCCGAACGGGCCGGCAACACGGCCAACCCGTTGGCCAGCAGGGCCGCCACGGGGACGAGCAGCACGAGCGTCCAGAAAGGAACCCGGGGTACGCCGAGGATCCCCAGCTGGTTCGCGTACAAGTTCCATAACGAGCGGCCCGCGATCACGCCGGCGACAAGCCCGATGGCGAGCGACACGACGATGAACGTGCTGGACTGCCATGCGATCGCGCGGGCTACATCACCGCGGGTGAACCCGAGCGTCTTGCAGATGGCGAAGTCGCGACGCCGTCGATTGATGCTGGTGACGAGCGCGTGCGCGAGCGTGCCCAGTCCAAGCAGCGCAAGCAGGCCGGACAGGATGAACGGGAGGTTGCGGCTGCGTCCGAAGTTGAGAAGATCACCAGGCGTCGTTGGCTCTCCGACGTTCAAGTTGAAACGACCAACCTCGTCCTGGAGGCGCTCGCGTCCTTTCACTGTGCTCACGCCCGGCTTGAAGCGCACGACGAATCCGTCGGGTGAGTCGGAGCCGCCTGGGAAGAATCGACCGGCGCCTTCGTTGGTGACCATAGAACCCTCGCCGAGATTCGCCGTGTGACCCACGGTCGGGATAACGATCCGTCCGACCACGCGGAACTGCTTCGGAGGCAAACCAACCACCGAGACGGAGACCTCGTCGCCCACGTCTTTGTGGATCCGCCGGAGCGTCTTCGGGCCGAGCGCGATCTCGCTTTCCGTGCGCGGTGCGCGCCCGCTCTCGACCGGCGGCAGGAACGTCGTGTCGTGCTGCAACAACACGATCGCATCGGCAGGGACGCCGTTCACAATGAGCGGTATGCCCAGCGACATCGGCGCGGCCAGAGCGACGTTGTCGTCTGCGCGCGCAGCCTTGATCGCGCCGGTGTACTCCTGCAGCGTCACGTTGTCCCCGCCCACTCCCGCGTCCCACGTCAGCCCGTAGAGCCGCGGCGTGTCGAGCAGGTAATGGAGGCTCGCGCCGAACGTCAGTGTGATCGTCAGCGCCGCGACCGCAAGGACGACGCCCGCGATCGTCGTGCGAACGGGAACCGCCGTTCGGCCGCGCCCTGGCTCGAGGGCGAGCCGTATGCCGACCACGGCGGGCGCCGATGCGCCCGCGCGCGTCACCGCTTCGACCGAGCTCGACGCACGTTCCGCACCCGTTTGTGCGCGCCCGAACACATCGTCGCGCTCCGCGAGACGCGCCGCGCGCGCAGCCGGCACGACGACGAGCAGCATCAGCACGACGAGCGCAACAAGCGCTCCCCCGCCGACTGCGACGATGTCGAGATGCAATCCGGGGCTGGGGTCGGCTGCGCGCGCGAGGCCGGTGGGGAACAGCGGCGAGAGCGCCCCAGCGATCGGGATCGCGAGGAGGGTCCCGGTGAGAGCAACGATCCCGGCTCGAAGCATCCCCAAGCTGAACAGCTCACGTCTCGTCATACCGAGCGCGCGCAACGCCGGATACTCGATGCCTTCCGCCATCGCCTGACGGCCCAACGTCTGGCCGAGAACGAGCGCAGCGACGATCGCAAGGCACAAAGCGAAGAGCTCGAGCGCGACCGCTTGCAGGTGGAACGAGCGTTGGACGTTCCGCGTGAGATCCTGCTGTCTGTACCCGATAACCGGGTTGCCGTTCGAGACGCCGGCGATCGCATCGATGAACGCGGGGACGTCGGCGGAGCCGTGTTTGAGACGAACGAGCGTGTACGGGAATGCCCCCCAACTCTGGTACGAGGCATAGAACGCCGGCGTGAAATGGATCCGCGGCGGACCGATGTCGGAATCGGGAGGGAACTCTCCCGGCACCGCGATGATCCCGGTGACGGTGAACCTCGTCGGGACGACGGTCGGGTTCTCGCTGAACGCGTCCTTGACCAGCCGCACGGTGATCGTCACGCCCACCCGGGCGTGCATCGCCGCGGCTATAGCGACCGGAACGGCTACCTCGTCTGCGCGATCGACGCTCGGCAATCGTCCGGAGATCACCTTGGCGGTGTTGAACGACCGGTCCATCCGTGGGTCGGGAGATGCGATGCCACCCGGAGCCCCCTGCGGTCCATCGAAGAAGTACGCCGTGAGGTAATCCGCGACCTCGGGGATCGAGCGCAGCTGCTCGAGCGTGACTGGCTTGTTGAAAGCGAAGAGCGACATGGGGTTCGGCCCGACGCCGAGCAGGAACTGATCGAACGGATGCGACGCCTTCAAGAGACGCGGGTACGCGCTGTCCGTTCGGCGCGCGCCGGCCGCGGTCGCGAACGTCAGGCCTGCGAATGCAGCAAGGAGCAGGGCAAGGCCGAGCCAGCCGCGCCATCGCGCGCGCAGCTCAGCGCCGAGACGGAGTCGGATCGCCCCCATGCCACGACGAACCGTACGAGCGCGGGCCGTCTGGGAGAAGAAGGACGGCACGCCTGTTCAGCGGGTGGAGGCACTACCCGCCGGCGAAGGGGTCTTGAGCGAGCGGGGGGCGAGAGCATCGCCCCCCGCCGCCTGGCCGGGTGTTCCTGGGCCTGAGGTCTAACGGACGAGCCGTAAATCGGCGCGCTCGTTCTGGAGGGCGTCGGCCGCTCGTCCGAGCAAAACCGCCGCGGCCGCCATGTGTTGCAAGGCCTTCAAGTTCGGCGAACCGGTGCTGCTGAGATAGTTCTTCGCCGCCCGGTCGATCACATCGACGGCGACCTCGAGGCCGCCGAGAACCTTCTCAGACAGCTCAGCGTTCGTCATGAGGATTCCGGCGCGCAGAGCGATGCGGGCGTGGCCGATCCGGATCCCAAGGGAAGCCGCCCTCCAAGAGCATGCTCGGGTGGAGGATCCGAACCGGGCGACGCTCACCCCGCGCGCGGTGGAAATGAAGAACCATCGCGTCGTCGCCGTTATCCAGAACGACGAGACGGATGACGGGTCGCTCGGAGGTCTCGGATCTGCTCCGCAACTCTCGAACCGTACCCACGCCTCGAGGGTAGCGAGGCTATCTGACCGGAAGGCAGAGGCTGTTGGACGGTTGTGTGAACACGCTGCGAACGCTGCGTGTTATCCCTGGAGAAGCTCGTCGACGCGCGCGCGGATCTCGTCGCGGATGGCTCGGACCTCTTCGATCGGCCGGCCTTTCGGGTCCGGCAACGCCCAATCTTCGACCTGCGTGTAGAGGATCGCGGGGCACGCTGCGTCATCGATGGCGCAACCCATCGTGAAGACGCGATCGGCAGAGGCGACGAGTGCGTCGTCGAGCATCCGGCCGGCGTGCTCGGACACGTCGATCCCGACCTCTTTCATCGCGAGCACGACTTCCGGATGTGGCGCGTCTTGCGGGATCGTGCCGGTGCTAATGCCTTCGGCTTTCCCGTTGGCCAGCGTGTTGGTGAACGCCTCGGCCATCACCGAGCGGCCGGCATTGTGCACGCACACGAAGAGGTATCGCTTCAAGCGTCCCCCATCTCGTTCAACCGATCGATCAGCAAGCGCAGGCGTCCGGTTCGTTGCCGGTCGAACGACAACGCGATCCGCGGTAGGTCCGGCACGTCGTTGTCCCGCTTCTCGGCAGGCGAGGCGTCGACCGCTTCGATCGGACCGTCCAGGACGTCCGCGAACTCGGCCGACAGATCCTTCAGCATGCGTTCCTCCGGCGCCACGTTAAGCCGGAACACGAGGTGTCCTCCCACATACCGCTCCGAGTGGTAGACGCGGTAGAACCCCGTGATCTCCTTGATGGCCGCTTCGGCACTGTCGGTCATGCTGAACAGGCTGAAATCCGCCTCGTCAACGAACCCACGCCGCAACAGCTCCTTCTTCAAGAACGTCTCGAACGCGAGCCAGTAGTCGCCTCCGGGCGCATCGAGCATGACGATCGGGTGCAGATCGCTCTTCCCGGTCTGGATGAGTGTCAGCAGCTCGAACGTTTCATCGAGGGTGCCGAAGCCACCAGGCGCGAGGAGGAATCCGTCGGACTCTTTGATGAACATGAGCTTACGGGTGAAGAAGTACTTGAAGTTGATCAGCTTCGGGTTGTCGGCGATCACCGGGTTCGGTTTCGCTTCGAACGGCAGAAGGATGTTCACGCCGATCGAGTGCTCGACCGCCGCACCTTCATGCCCCGCTTCCATGATGCCGGGACCGGCGCCCGTGACGACCATCCAGCCCATCGCCGCGATCCGGCGTGCGAACTCCTTCGTCACGAGGTATTCGGCGTCGTCTTTCGGCGTGCGCGCGGACCCGAAGATAGTGACCTTGCGTGTGTCCCGGAACGGCGCGAACACGTTGAACGCGTGGCGCATCTCTTTGAGAGCGGTGTTCGCGATCTTCCGATCGAGCCGTGAGACACCTTCGTCGTGCGCGAGCTGCAGAAGTGTTCCGATCGACTCCAGCGCTATCCGCTGATCGGTCGGATCCAGGCTCTCGACGAACCGCTGCAGCATCGCGTCGAGCTCGGGGTCGCCGCTCGGACGGACCACCCTTCGCGAACGAGGAGGTCGTTGCGTTGCCACGTTAGGTCAGCTGCTGCGGCTGCGGGTGGGACGCGTCGGTGAACTCGCGGAACTCGCCGGTCAAAAGGAACGCAACCTGTTCCGCGATGTCCACTGCGTGGTCGCCGACACGCTCGATCTGCCGGGATACGACGTGCATCCGGATCCCCCACTCCAGCATGCGCTTGTCGTCCGCAATCGCGAGCACCTCTTGGAGCATGCCACGGTTCAATCGATCGATGGGCTCATCCATCTCAGGCAGCTTCTTGCACAACTCGAGGTCGCGTCGGGCGAACGCCTCCATCGCAGCGGCGATCATGCGCAGCGCGATCGTGCCCATCTCTTCAAGATGTGCGAGCACCTTCGGGCTTCGCGGGAGGTCAGTCGCAAGCTTCGTGATCTTCGCAAGGTTGACCGCCATATCGCCGACGCGCTCGAGATGCAGGTTGATGTGGAGCAGCACAGTCAGCAGCCGTAGATCGGAGGCGACGGGCGTCTGCAGCGCGAACAGATTGATGATCCGCTCTTCGGTTCGGAGGTAGAACTCGTCGATCAGGTCGTCGCCGCCGATAACCCGGTCGCACTCTTCGGGATCCCCGTTGACCAGCGCGCGCACAGACGCTCCGAAGAGCTCGCCCGCGGCGGCACCCATAGACTGCACGTGAGCTTCGACCTGAGCGAGCTCTTCGTGGAACCGGATCCTGATGTCGGTCATCGGCCGTCGTCCTTGCGGGCGATCAACCGAACCTGCCGGTGATGTACGCCTCGGTCCGCTGATCGTCCGGATTCGTGAAGATCTTCTGTGTTCGATCGTACTCCACCAGCACGCCGGTCCTCGTACCTTTGGCCTCGTCTACCTCGGCCGTGAGGAAGGCCGTCATGTCGCTCACGCGCGCGGCCTGCTGCATGTTGTGGGTGACGATCACGATCGTGTAGTCCTGCTTCAGCTCCTGCATCAGGTCCTCGATGCGCGCAGTGGCGATGGGGTCGAGGGCTGAGCACGGCTCGTCCATCAGGATGACGTCCGGCTCAACGGCGATCGCGCGCGCGATGCACAGACGCTGCTGCTGGCCGCCGGAAAGCGACAGGGCCGACGATTTAAGATCGCGCTTCACTTCCTCCCACAGGGCCGCGTGCTTCAGCGCTTGTTCGACCCGATCCGATAGGTCGTCGGTGAGCCCATGAACACGCAGGCCGAAGGCAACGTTGTCGAAGATCG
>Ga0066672_10000602_pt1 | contig 11442 bp, 15 predicted proteins | sample GraSoiAngelo_121_FD_62292 | JGI IMG/M metagenome (GOLD analysis project Ga0066672, IMG submission 62292) | Grasslands soil microbial communities from the Angelo Coastal Reserve, California, USA - 14_0919_12_20cm | ecosystem: Environmental > Terrestrial > Soil > Grasslands | place: USA...
GCTCCAGGGCGCGGTCGGCCAGGACGAAGCCTTTACGGTCTCGCTCGCGGCAGGAATCGTGGTGGTCTACGCGGGCTTCGTCGTTGCGTCGTCCGGCCGGCGACCGACCAGCGGAGGAGTCGACGGGAGCGCGCGTCGAACGAGCTTGCCCGCGAGGGTGCGCGGCAATGCCTCGACCAGCTCGATCCGGGTCGGCAGCTTGTAGCGCGCGAGCTGTCGACCCGCGTGACGCATCAGCTCGACCGGGTCGAGGACCTTCCCGGCGCGCGGCACGACGTAGGCAACGACCGTCTCGCCCGTGCGCGGATGCGGCTCGCCGATCACCGCGACATCCTCGACGTCTCGGTGAGTGCGCAACGCGTCCTCGACCTCGCCGGGGAACACGTTGAAGCCCGACACGATCACGAGGTCCTTGGAACGGTCGACCAGCCACAGGTACCCGTCGCCGTCGGCCACGGCAACGTCGCCGGTGCGCAGCCAGCCGTCCGCAGTGAGGACGGCCGCGGTGGCGTCGGCGTCCTGCCAGTAGCCGGCGAAGACGTTGGGCCCCCGCACCCAGATCTCCCCCGGGTCGCCCTCGAGGACGTCCTCGCCGTCCTCGTCGACCAGGCGCACCTCGACGCCGGGCGCGGGCACGCCGATCGATCCCGGCTTGCGCTCCCCGCCGACCACGGCCGAGGTCACGACCGGTGCGGCCTCGGTCAGGCCGTAGCCCTGCCAGAGGGGGACGCCGAAACGGGCCTCGAAGGCGCCGGCGACCTCGGCCGGAAGGGCCGACGCTCCGGACACGGCCAGGCGCACGCTGGCCAGCTCGTCTCCGGTGGCGCCCCGGAGCTCGGCCCAGGCCGCGAACATGGGCGGGGCTCCGGCCAGCAGGGTCACGCCGTGGGCCCGCACCGTTTCCAGCGTCGACGCCGGGTCGAAGCGCTCCACCAGCACCAGCGCCGCCCCCGCGTAGAGGCTCAGACCGAGCATGACGTTGAGGCCGAATATGTGGAACAGGGGCAGGACTCCCAGGGCCACGTCACCGGCGTGCACGGCCCGGCCCGGGTGGAGCTGCACCTGCTCGAGGTTGGCGAGCAGGTTGCCGTGGGTCAGCACCGCGGCCTTGGGCGCGCCCGCGGTTCCGGCCGTGAAGATGAGCACGGCGGTGTCGCTGGCGGCCCGGTCGAGGATGGGAACGGGGGCGTCGGCGCCACCGTCGCCGCCGGACGGCTGCGCCTCCCTTGACGGCGCGCCGTCGATGGCGATGACCCCCTCCACGACCGCGCCCGAGCGGTCGAAGGCGCGAGCCGTGCCCGCGTCATCGCCGGCCGCGATGGAAAGCTTGGCCCCCACCGCCTCCAGCTCCGCTTCGAGCTCGACCTCGGGGGCGTCGGGGTTGAGGGGCACGGCCACCGCCCCGATCCCCAGCACCGCGAGGTAGGCCACCACGAAGAGGCTGTCGTTGGGCAGGGCCAGGGCCACGCGGTCCCCGGGCACCACTCCCAGCTCCACCAGCGCTCGTCGGGCCTCGGCCACCAGGGTGCGCAACCGGCCGTAGGAGACGGTCCGGGCCCCGTCGTAGAGGGCAGCCGCCTCCTCCGGATGGGGCTCGACGATGGCGGCGAGGTTCACCGCCGGCCCTGCTCTGTCGGCCCCGCGGAGCTCGGGTCCGTCACCTGCCGATCACGAGGAACTGGACCAGGGCGGCGATGAAGATGGCGGCCAGCAGGCAGGCCAGGGTGATCGTGGTCGCCGGCCGCATCGCTCGATCGTCGCGCAGTGCGTCCGCCGATCGCATCCCGGAGCGACGGCGGGCCGGCGCCGGTCAATCGGGCGCGGCCAGGAACACCCCGGAGCCGGAACCGAGGCCCAGGAACTCGGCGGCCGGGGCCCGGCTCATGGCGACCGAGACCAGGCCGTAGGAGTCGATCACCAAGCCGACCTCGCCCGGCCCGAGCTCGTCGTAGGTCCGGGCCCGGCGGGCCACGCGCACCTGGTCGCCCAGGCGCAGGGCGACCCGGGGGCCGAAGGCCTCGAGCTCCTCCGGTCCCACGTTGAGCTGGGCGTTGCCGAACCTGTCCACCCACAGCACCTCGGCGACGAGAGCTCCGTCCTCCACCCGTGGCACGGGGAGGATGCCCGGTCGCAGGCTGATGGGGTCGACGGACTCGCCCAGCTCGGCCAGGTCGACGCCCGAGCACACATGGGCGGCCACGGGCGCGAACACGTCACGACCGGCGAAGGTCGGCCCCGGCGCGGGCAGATGGAATTCGGCGTTGGTGAGAGACACGGCCCGGGTGGCGCCGCCCACCATCGACACCGCCGAGGCCAGGAGCCCGTTGTCGGGTCCCACGAACACCGCGGGATCGTCGCCTTCGCCTGCCTCGACGGCCACCGCCCGCCTGTCGGTGCCCACCCCGGGATCGACCACTGCGAGGACGACGCCGTGGGCCAGGTACTGCACGCTGCGGACGAGCGCCAGGCTCCCGGCGCGCACGTCGTGGGGCGGGACCTCGTGGGTGATGTCGATGACCGTGACGTGGGGCGCGATGCTCCGGACCACCGACTTGACCACCCCGACGAACTCGTCGGCCAACCCGTAGTCGGAGAGGAACGACAGGGTGCGGTAACGCTCTAGCACCGGGATGTTCGGGCTGGGGCCGGGCGCGCCGGCGCGGCCCGGAAGGCGCCGGTCAGGCCCTAGCCCGCCTCGGTGTAGCGGTCGGCCAGGTACTTGTCGACGTCATCCTCGCGGATCCGGTAGGACTTGCCGACGCGCACGGCCGCCAGCTGCCCGGCGTTGATGAGCCGGTACACGGTCATGTTCGAGACCCGCAGGAGGCCGGCCACCTCGGCCACGGTGAGGAATCTGGCCCGTGCACTCTGCGACTGCGACAACTGGAATCACCCCTCTCCGCCGTGGGCACTGTACGTCACTGAGGGCAATGGGGGAAGTGGGGCAATAGGGAGCAGAGATGGCACCGTGAGGCCCACGGAGGGAGGCCGAGGGACGGCCCCCGAGACCCCGCCGGCCCCCGGGAGTCAGCCCTGACCGAGCTGGCGGGAGCGCTCGGTCGCGGCCGCCACCGCCTCGAGGATGGCGGCTCGTAACCCCCTGGCCTCCAGCACGCGCAGGCCCGCGGCGGTAGTGCCCCCGGGCGAGGTCACCGCGGCCCGGAGCGACTCGGGGGTCTGGTCGGTCTCGTCGAGCATGCGCGCCGCGCCCAGCAGCGTCTGGAAGGCAAGGACGGTCGCCACGTCGCGGGGCAGGCCCACGAGCACGCCCGCGTCGACGAGCGTCTCTGCGAACAGGAACACGTAGCCGGGTCCCGACCCGGACAGTCCGGTGACCGCGTCGAGCAGGCTCTCGGGCACGCGCACGACAACGCCTACGGCGGACAGGATCGACTCGGCCCAGGCCAGGTCCTCCTCCCCTGCCGCGCTGCCTGCCGCCACGGCCGCCGCGCCCGCTCCCACCAACGCCGGTGTGTTGGGCATGGCCCGCACGACCGGTGTCCCCTTCGGTAGCCACTGCTCGAGGCTGTCCAGGGGCACGCCGGCGGCGATGGACAGCACCCGGGCCACGCGCGCCGCCGCGGCCGCGGCGCAGGCGTGCTGCACGTCGTCGGGCTTCACCGCTATGACCGCCCCCTCGCTCGCGGGCACCGACTCGGCGACCACGACGTCCGGGTGGCGCTCGGCCAGTCGCTGGCGCTGGTCGGGGAGCTTCTCGACAACGGCCAGTTCCTCGGGCCTTGCCCAGCCCGCGGCCAGCAGGCCGACGAGGAGAGCCTCCCCCATGCGTCCGCCGCCGACGACGGTGAGCCGTGCCGTCATCCGCCGAACGCTAGTGCCGGTGGTCTTGACTGGGCCCCAAGCGCCCTAGGGCAGGTAGCGCATGGGATCCTCAGGGGTTGCGTTCACGCGCGTCTCGAAGTGGAGGTGCGGACCGGTGGCGTCGCCCGTCGCCCCGCAGTAGCCGATGAGCTGCCCCTGGGCCACGTCGGCGCCGTCCCCGGCCACCAGCGAGCTCTCGTGGGCATAGAGGGTGCTGAACCCGCCCCCGTGGTCCACGACCACGACGTTGCCGTAACCCCGCATCTGCCCGGAGAAGATGACGTGCCCGGCCTTGGCCGCCCGGATGGGTGCTCCGTAGGGCGCGCCGATGTCGATGCCGGAGTGGAGCCGGCCCCAGCGGTAGCCGAAGGGTGAGGTGATGGGTCCCGACGCCGGCCACATGAGGCCCGCGCCCGAGACCTTGCCCGCGACGCTTCCGCCACCGCCCGGGAAGACGTACACGGGGACCTGCCGGGCCCGGATGAGCGACGACAGGTTGGCGTCCTGGGCCGCCACCGCGTCGGCTTCGGCCTGGAAGGCGGTGATGCGGTCGTGCAGCGCCGACGCCAAGCGGTCCTTGGCCGCCAGCGCGCCCCCCAGGTCGGCTAGGTGGGCCTCCGCCGCCCGGCGGCGATCGGAGGCGAGGGCCTGGGCCTTGTTCAGCTCGGCCTGCTCGACGACGAGGTCGTCCCGAGCGGCGTGCAGCTCGTCCAGGACGTCCAGGCTGCGGCCGTCGACCTCGGACATGAGCTGGCGGCGGCGGGTGGCATCGTCGAAGTTGCGGGAGGAGACCAGCTCGCTGAAGGCGCTGGCGCTGGCCGGCTCCACGTACTCGGACACGGCTCGCTGGATGACGGCCCCGCGCAGGACGGCGATGCGCCCTCTGGTGGCCGACAGCCGGGCGCCGGCTGCGTCGGCCGCGACCATGGCGGCGCGCAGCGCCAGACGCGCCGCGTCGACGCTGGCCGCCTGCACGTCCACCTCCTTGGTCAGGGACTGCACGGCCGACATGAGCTGGGCGTCGCTGGCCCGCATGACGTCGATCTGCGAGGCGAGCTGGGCGTGACGGGACCGGGCCGCCTCGCGCCGGGCCCGGAGGGAGGACAGGGACTCGGCCCCCGCGGGCGAACGAACGGTTGCGGCCAGCTGGGCCAGGAGCACGCCCAGCGCCACCAGCGCCGACCAGCGCAGCTGAGGCCCACGCACGCGAGCGCCATCACGCGGTGGCGCCGATGAGTGGCCGGAGGTGTGACCAGCATCGACCGGGGCAAGGAGGGCTCCGGTGGCGTTCGGCATGTTGTCGAGTGACGCAGTCCGCCGTCCGACCCCTGAGGGTCGGGGGGAAGCTAATGGCCATATCGCGGCGAATGCAACTATCGGACGATCTCGCCCCCGGGGCGCCTCTCGGGGGGCAAAGGGCGCGAAAAGCAGGCCCGAGGAACCTCCCGAATCGCCCGCACTTCCCCGAACGGGCCTCGTTCCGCACCTCGGGCCTGCAAGGGCGAAACTACCGCTCGCGCCGCCTCCCGGCAAGGGCGCGAATTCCGCGAATCATCGCTGGTGGCGGGGGGTTTTTCCGTCGCGGGCGGAGCCCTAGCGGCGGAACCTCGAGGCGTACCCGATGCGCATGGCGGTGGGGAAATGCTGCTCCACGTAGGCGTAGGCGGAGCCGACCATGCGGTCGAGCTCGTCGTCGTCAACGGCGCTCACCGGCAGCTGGCCGACGAGGAACACGGCGTCCTCCGGGCCGATGGCGAAGCGGTGCGCGAACAGCCTCGCGTTCGTGCGCAGGAGGTACTCGTAGCAGGCTTCGACGTTCTCCTCGGGCGCGGGCATGAAGTGGGTCTCGAAGTGAAGGGTCCGCTCCCGCAGGGTCATCCAGACGGTGATGAACTCCTTCTCCTCTCCCCGCAGCCGCACGTACCAGCGACGGGCGCCGGCGTCGTGGTCCACGGCCGCCACGGTGGCGCTCTCCTGGCGCTGCCGCTCGCTCCAGCGCTGCACCAGAGCAGTGAGCCCGGCCAGCTCCTGGGGACTGAACGCCTCTACGGACAATCGACGAGTTGGCGCTCGGTCAGGGTGGCGTAGAGCCGGCGCAGCTCGCCTGCTGCGGTCGACCACGTGTACCGGCGCGCTCTCTGCGCGGCGCGCGTCGACATGTCGCGTGCCAGCCGGGGATGGTCCAGGATCTCGGCGATGTAGGCGGCGTAGTCGGCGGGGTCGCGTGTCTCCACCAGGAAGCCGGTCTCAGCGTGGTCGACGAGCGTGCGCAGGCCGCCCACGGCCGCGGCCACAACCGGCGTCCCGCACGCCGCCGCCTCGAGGGCGACGAGCCCGAAGGACTCCGAGCGGCTGGGCACCACGCAGACATCGGCGGCGCGGTAGTAGGTCGAGAGCAGCTCGTGGGGCTGAGGCGCCAGGAAGCGCACGCGCTCCTCCAGGCCCAGGGTCCGGACCAGGGCCCGCAGCCGCGATACCTCGGTGTGACCCTGGGGCCCGCTGGGGCCCCCGACCACGGCGAGGAAGGCGTCGGTATGCCCCTCCAGCGCGGCCAGGGCGTGGACAGCGACGTCGACCCCCTTCAGGGGTTGGATACGACCCACGAACAGGAGCATGGGCCCCGAGGCGGGCAGGCCCAACGCCCGTCGGGCCTGGGGCCCGTGACCGGGAGCGAAGAAGGCGTGGTCGACACCGGGGGCCACGACGTACACACGCTCCGGGTCGGCGTCGTACAGCTCGGTGATCTGATCGGCCTCGACGGCACAGGACGCCAGCACTGCGTCGGAACAGCCGATCACATGCGCCTCGGCGTGGGCCCGATGGGTGGGCTCGTCGGCGCCCAGCTCCTCCGGGCTGGACTCCGCCTTCACGCGCGCCAGGGTGTGGAAGGTGGACGCCAGCGGGACGCCGAGCTCGTGCTTGAGGACGTGGCCGGCGATGCCCGACAGCCAGTAGTTGGCGTGGATGGCGTCGGGGATCCCGGCCGTGCCCTTGACGCGGCACAGCACTCCTTCCACGAACTCGTCGACCAGCCCCCGCAGCTGCTCCTTGGGCACCGGAGCCAGGGGACCGGCGGGCACGTGGTGCACCCGGAGCCCGGGCTCCACGGCCACGACAGCCGGGAGGCTCTCGGACCACGCCCTCGTATAGACGTGGCAGGCCACGCCGGCCCGGGCCAGGGCCGAGGAGAGCTCGCGCACGTAGACGTTCATGCCCCCGCCGTCGCCCGTTCCCGGTTGAGCCAGGGGCGAGGTGTGCAGCGAAAGGACGGCCAGGCTGCGCATCGCCGCCCAAACTAGTGCCCCGCCCCCGTCCCCAGGACCGGGCGCACCCCGAGGTGGCCGGCCCTCGGGTCAGTCCTCGCCGTCGCCCGCGTCCCCCACGGGCGGGCTGACCAGACGGTTCTCGTTCTCGTGACGGAAGGACTGGTAGACCTTGATGAGGGTCTGCTTCTGGTCCTCGGTCAGCGACTGGTCCCGCAGGATGTGGTCGACGAGGTCGGTCCCCTCCCGCTCCTCGAGGATGCCGGCCCGGATGTAGAGCGTCTCCGCCGATATGCGCAGGGCCCGGGCGATCTGCTGGAGGATCTCGGCCGACGGCTTGCGCAGGCCCCTTTCGATCTGGCTCAGGTAGGGATTGGAGATCCCGGCCAGCTCGGAGAGGCGACGCAGCGACAGGCGGGAGCTGGCCCGCTGTTCCCGGATGAACTCGCCCAGGTCCCGCCAGCGCTCGGGCAGCTCCTTCACGGCTGCCACGCTACGCGACCCGCCTCCGGGGCGGTCAGCGCAAAAGGCTGTCGACGTTCGCCTGCCCGCTCTTGTAGCGGCGGACGATCTCCTCCTGAAGGGCGTCGGTGACCTCGAAGAGCCGGCGTCGCTTGTCGGACACCTTCCGTTCCAGATCGGCGAGGCCGCTGGCGATGGCGCGCACCTCGTCCTCGGTCAGCTCGGCCAGCGTGCCGATGCGCTTGGCGTCGGCCACCGCGTCGAGCTCGGCTGCGATCCAACCGTCGGCGTCGGCCGGGCTAAACGACGTGGGCAGGCGGCCCATGCCCCCGGTGCGGGTGCCCTCGGCCAGGATGGCCGGGAGCTGCTCGACCAGGTGGGCCAGATCGGTCGTCTCCCCACCCTCCCGGGCCTCGAGGTGGGCCAGCACTATGTCGAGGCGTCCCTGCACCAGCCGCCTGAGATAGGAGAGCTCGTCGGCCGCCTCCTGGCACGTGTCACGCCGGGCCCGCACCTCGGCCATGGGCAGCGAATCCAGGTCGCGCACGTAGTCGCGGCTCAAGAACTCGTCTATTCGGGCGATGGCCATGCTCCGGCGATGGTACCGGCCCGCCGGCGCCTCCGCCGGGGCTCGAGCCATCCCGCCCGCTGCACCGGGCCGTAGCGGTACACGGCCCGTCCCTGGACGTCGGAGACGGCGACCCTCCCGAACACGCTGCTGTCGGTGCTGGCCTCTGCGTTGTCGCCGACCAGCTCGGCCATCAGCCCGTCGACCGCGGCCACCCGCTTGACCATGAGCCGTGTGGCCTGTCTCGGGTCGGCGGTGACCACCAGATCCCCGACCTCGATCGGCCGGGCGTGGCCTCCACGGGGGCGCACGATGAGCAGGCGGTCACCGGGCTCGAGGGTGGGGAGCATGCTCGCGCCCTCCACCCTCACGCGGCGGGTCCGCGGCAGCCGTCGCGCCGCCAGCCCGGCCGCGGCGCCGGCCACCAGCGCGCACGCGAGGCGCAGGCCGGGTCCCCTCGCCTGGATCACGGCCCCGCCACCCGGGATAGTGTGGCCCCACAGACCTGCAACCGTCTCGAGCAAGGAGCTTCGGCATGCGCGTCGCCCCCCGCATTCTCAGCCTCCTCGACCGGGTCAATCCCCCGGCTCCCGTGCACGCTCACTGCGATCTCCCGTGTGGGATCTACGACCCGGCTCAGGCCCGAATCGAAGCGGAGTCGGTCAAGGCGTGCATGGAGAAGTACGCCGGTTCCAATGACGCCGACTTCCGAAACCGGGCCGTGTTCATCAAGGAGGAGCGGGCCGAGCTGGTCAAGCACCACCTCTGGGTGCTCTGGACCGACTACTTCAAGCCCGACCACCTCAAGAGCTACCCGCAGCTCCACGAGCTGTTCTGGAAGGCGACCAAGGCGGCGGGGGACGCCAAGAAGACCAACGACACGGCCGTGGCCCAACAGCTGCTGGACCAGATCGCGGAGATCGACAAGATCTTCTGGGCCACCAAGAAGGCATAGCTCCACAAGAAGGCCCCCACAACAAGGCATAGCCCCCGGTCCGGCCCTCGGGCGGCATCACCGGCCCAACAAGGGGGCGGCCAGCACGGCCCACACCGGCCCGACCAGGAGGAGCGAGTCGAGCCGGCGCGCCCCCTGCACCGGGGCGTGGGGGTCGGCGACCAGGCGGCTGACTGCGACCACGCCCGCGGGCGCCAGCGCGGCGGTGAGCCCCCCCAGGATCCACGGCGACGGGCCCCGGAACGGGGGGACCAGGACGCCGGCCACCCCCAGGGTGAGCGAGAGCACGGCGGCCACGCCCGCGGCCGGGCCCTCCCACACCGCGCTGGCGCCCGTGCCCACGATGTAGACGCTGGCGTCGTAGGCGGCCACGAGAGCGAGCAGAACGAGGACGACGGCCAGGCCGTGGCGGAGTACGAGCACGGGCGAGGCCGCAGCCAGCCCGAAGGCGGCCGCCAGCGCACCGGTTCGCCGGCCCGCGACCCGGCCGCCGTGCGTCCGTCCCCATAGCAGGCTCAGGCCGGCCGTCAGGGCGAGGCCCGACACGCACCCCGCCCAACCGGCCACCGCGGCCAGGGGAACGAGGCCGGCCCCGGCGGTAGCCAGGGCGGGCGACGGTCGCTGTGGGGCGCGGTGGGCCGAGCGGGCGACCTGCAGAGCGGCGAGGGCGGCCGCCGCCCCCATCCACAAGGCCATCCAGACGACGCCGAGCAGGGCCACGACGCCGGTGCCGGCCGCCCACGCCAGACCCAGGCGGATATGGGGCCCGTCCAGATGGGGGGCGGCTGGCATCCCCGACCGGGGTCCGGGCGCCGGCGGCGGTGGCTGGGACGGCGCCGGTGGCGCCTCCCGCCACTGCGGCCCCCGCTGGCGGGACTGTACGCGTCGAGGCCGGGTCAGGGGCTCGGAGACGGTCACGAGCCCTCAGTCTCCCCCTCCGGACACGGGCGGCAGCACGGCCACCTCGTCGTGGTCCCCGACCGGGGTGTCCTCGGTGGCGGGCTCGCCGTTGACCCAGACCCGGCTCCGCCCCAGCACTTTGGTGAAGGCGTCGCCGTGACGGGCCCGGGCCGCGGCCAGGACTTCGGCAACCGTCCCGCCGGCCACGACCTCTCTTCCCGTGCCCGCCGCCTCCCGGGCGGCCGCGAACAGGCGGAGCACGGCCACGTCGGCCCGAGGCTAGCGCCGGAGCGAAGCGCGGCTTGTGGGAGAAGGGAAGGCCCCGGTTGACTGGCGCCGTGCCCCGGCTCCTCCTGCTCCGCCACGGCCAGTCGGCGTGGAACGCGGCCGAGCGTTGGCAGGGATGGGCCGACCCACCGCTGTCCGAGCTCGGGCGCCGTCAAGCCCTCGCCGCCGTCACCATGCTGAGGGACCACGGCTTTGGCGCCGTCGTCTCCTCCGACCTCATTCGCGCCCGCCAGAGCGCCGACATGCTGGCCGCGGGCCTGGGGTTGCCGGCCCCCGAGGTCGATGCCGACCTGCGAGAGCGCGACATCGGGGCGTGGACGGGCTGCACCACGGCCGAGATCCTCGAGCGCTGGCCCGGGCAGCTCGAGGCCTGGCGTGACGGGAAGCTGACGGCGCCGCCGGGCGGGGAGTCGCACGCTCGGCTGGTGGAGCGCGTGACGCGCGCCGTGGAGCGTCTCGCCGGGGCCGACACCGGGACGGCCGACCGAGCCTCCGCGCTCGTGGTGGTCACCCACGGCGGCGTCATCCGCACCCTCGAGCGCCACCTGGGCGTCGAACCGGTGACGGCCGCCAACTTCGGCGGCCGGTGGATCGAGAGAGAGGGCGAGGTCCTGCGGCCCGGCCCCCCCGTGGCGTTGGCAGACGGCGACCCGCGCACCATCACCACTCGGCTGTAGCGCCGACGGTACCGTCCCCGAGATGCAGGTCGAGGTCGTGCGCAGCAGCAGGCGCCGGCGGACGGTGCAAGCGCGCCAGCTCGGTGAGGTCGTGCGGGTGACCATCCCCGCCACCATGACCAAGGCGGAAGAGGACCGTTGGGTGGCGGAGATGCTCCGCCGCATCGAACGGCACCAGCACACCGCCGACGTCGACCTGATGCAGAGGGCGCTCGACCTGGCCCGCGGCCACGGCCTCCCCGTTCCGAAGGAGGTCCGCTGGGTCGACAACCAGCGGTTTCGGTGGGGCTCGTGCACGCCCGTCGACGGCACCATCCGCATCTCCTCGCGCCTCGCCGGCTTTCCCGACTGGGTGCTCGACTACGTCCTCATGCACGAGCTGGCGCACCTCGAGGTCCCCCACCACGACCGCCGCTTCTGGGAGCTGGTGGAGCGCTATCCCCTCAGCGAGCGGGCCCGTGGCTACCTGCTGGCCAAGGAGACCGAGGCGACCGCCTGAGCCTCCCC
>Ga0066672_10000605_pt1 | contig 11436 bp, 8 predicted proteins | sample GraSoiAngelo_121_FD_62292 | JGI IMG/M metagenome (GOLD analysis project Ga0066672, IMG submission 62292) | Grasslands soil microbial communities from the Angelo Coastal Reserve, California, USA - 14_0919_12_20cm | ecosystem: Environmental > Terrestrial > Soil > Grasslands | place: USA...
GTTGAACTTATGGTCCAGGACCTTGGGCTGGCGAGTAAGGAAAAACCCGGATCAGAAATGATTCACGAGGTTCACGGCTACCTGCTACAGCAACTCAGAAACGGGCACACGGTCGCCTTACTGATCGATGAAGCGCAAAATCTTAGCGATGGGGCGCTCGAAGGTCTCTGCGATCTCTCAAATTTGGAGACAGATAATGAAAAACTGCTCCAGATTGTGCTGGTGGGACAGCCGGAACTAGAGACTAAATTGAGTAAACCCTCGATGCGACGGATCAAGCAAAGAATCGCTATTCAACACCGTCTCTGCGCCTTGCAGACGATGGATGAAGTAGAACATTATATTCGTCACCGTCTGCACGTAGCGGGTTACGACGGTCCAGAGATTTTCACTAAAGAAGCCCTCGAAGCTATCTGGCTTTATTCCGCAGGAACGCCCCGGCTAGTCAACATCATTTGCGACAACTCTCTCGCGTTAGCCTGCGAGGCTGCCAACAAAAAGGCTTCCGCCTACATGGTCATGAAGGCGGCCAGCGGATTTCAGTTGGAACGGGGAGCCGAAGTCCCGAAGACCGGAGCCCCGGAGATAGCAGTGGCTCCGACAGCAGAGATCAACCCGGAAACTGAAACAAACGAAACCGAGATAAAGATGGGCGATCGAAGTGAGGCTCCGGAGATATCGCTAGCCCCAATGGCAAGGATCAAACCGGAAACTGAAACAAACGGAACCGAGATAAAGATGGGCGATCAAAGTGAGGCTCCGGAGATATCGGTAGCCCCAACGGTAAGGATCAACCCGGAAACTGAAACAAACGAAACCGCGGCAAAGATGGGCGATCGAAGTGAGGCCCCGGAACTAACAGTGGCTCCAACGGCAAGGATTAACTCGGAAACTGAAACAAACGAAACCGAGGTAAAGATGGGCGATCGAGGTAAGGCCCCGGAGATAGCAGTGGCTCCAACGGCAGAGATCAGCCCGGAAACTGAAAGAAACGGAACCGAGGCAAAGATGGGCGATCGAGGTGAGGCACCACCCGTCTCTCTTCGGGCGCCTGAGCCGGTGGCGGTCTCTCCGACTGAGGCTAACCCACCCGCTGTCTCTCCAGAATTTTTTGATCACAGGACTCACGCAGCCGCCGAAGCTACGACACCCATGACCAGTCTGGTTTCCGATGATCAAATCACTGCGCGCGGCGAATCGCGGGACACCTTCCGGCGGAAAAAACTTGGAGAGCTGACCGCATTGGTTGGGCGGGTGAATGAGACCCGTTTCCAAACACGTATCGGACTCAAGTGGAAGATCGGCGGGGCCTTTACAGGCGTAATGCTAATTTTGTGCACTTTTGTGGCTGCCGCGGCATACCAGATCATCCAACACACGCTTCGAGATCAATTCGATAAACGAGCCTTGGCCATAGCCACCAACTTGAGCGATGCCGCCGCAGGCCACATCGTCGGAAAAAATCTTCTAGCGCTTAACGCTCTGATACGAAAGTATACGCTTCTCGATGGCGTGGCGTACGCTTTTATCGAAGACGGTAAAGGAGATATCGTTGCCCACACCTTGGGAACCTTTCCCCCGGAACTCAGGCAAGGACTCCCTGTCGGCGGACAGCGCCTGGTCTACCGGCGCGAATTATCATTGCAGAAAAAAACAGTATACGAAACCAGCGTCCCAGTTCTTGAGGGGCAGGTTGGTATCGTACATGTCGGGTTTTGGGCAGATGCCATGGAAAAAGAGATCCAACGCGCCCTGTTTCCTCTTATCGGAATAATTGCCATCGTGCCCTTCATCGGTGCGCTGCTCTCGTTTCTTGTGGCCCATTGGTTTGTTCGGCCCATTGTTCGGTTAACAGAAGCCGCGGAAAAGGTCACCAGGGGTGATCTGGAAGCAGGTGGAGAATGCGTAAAATCGCGCGACGAGATTGGAGACTTGGCCCGTTCTCTGGAACGCATGCGTGCGAGCCTTAAAGCGGCGATGCTGCGGCTCGGTCGAGCCTAGAAGCGAAACAGAGAATCTGTACCAAAGGAGAAGCAAATGGACAAAAGACTATATCGAAGACCAGTCGTTTTACCGTCAGTCGTCTTTTACGTCTTCGGGCTGCTCACCTTTCTCTATCCCGTCGCGGCAAACGCGGCCGATCAGCCAGTGGAAAAAGTCCGGATTGCTTACTCTGGTATTTCAGGCAGTCAAACCGCGATATGGGTAGCTTATGAGCAAGGGTTTTTTCGCAAATACGGACTTGATGTTGAGCTTATATATATCGAGGGAGCACCCCTGGTTGTCCAAACCTTGGTTTCTGGAGACGTGACCGCCGCTGCGGTTTCAGGAGCCGCTGTCATCCAGAGCAACCTACAAGGCTCTGGAGTGGTGATGACTGCTGGATTCCTCAATACCCTGGATTATAAGCTTATGGTTTCCAAGGATATCACCCAGCCCGACCACTTGAAGGGCAAAAGCTTGGCGGTCAGCCGATTTGGCTCTTCGTCCGATTTTGCTACTCGCTATGCCTTGGAAACATATGGGCTCGTGCCTGGAAAGGATGTCACCCTTGTCCAGATCGGCAGTCAACCCGAACGTTTCGCCGCGCTTGCGTCAGGAAGGATCCAAGGCGCCTTGATAGCTATTCCCGTAACTGCAAAAGCAAAGAAGGCGGGCTTCAATACGCTGGCCGACCTTCAAATGTTGGGTCTTGAATACCCCCAAAACGGGCTTGCGGTCACCCAAGGGTTGATCAAATCCAAACCGGCGCTCGTTCGTAATATGACGAAAGCTTTCGTCGAGGCGATCCACTACTTTAAGACTCACCGGAAAGAGACGCTTGCCATTTATCGGAAATATCTGAAAACCGATGACATGGAGGCCTTGGAAGAGACCTATGAAGCCGTCGGACTTAACCTTGTTCCGGAAAAACCTTATCCCACGATGAAAGGAATTCGCATCGTGCTGAAGGAAATGGCCTCGAAAAACCCTAAAGCAGAGGCGGCTACGCCAGATCAGTTTGTGGATCTGACTTTCATCAGGGAGCTTGACAAATCTGGGTTTATTGACCGTCTCTATAAAGCCCAACCGGTCGTGGCGAGTCGTGAAGACGCCGGTTCTTCACCTGCTTCTCCGGTCATTAAAGAAAAACCCAAACCGGCACCCGTCAAGGAAGCCGCTTCGATAGCACTTGGTGCGTCGAGTCTGCCGCAAACGTATACAGTGACGGCGGGCGATACACTTAGCCGTTTGGCGTTCCGATTTTACGGTGCGTCGCATAAGTGGCCCCAGATTCACCAGGCCAATGCGGACACGCTAAAAAATCCCAATTATCTGTACATCGGACAGCAACTTCTGATCCCTCCAGATGGCAAGCGAGGGGGATGAAGAAAAAATTGTGGCAGTAGAATCAGCAAAGCATTGCATAAATCCGTTACTTCGCGGTCCCAACACGCTATGACAATTCCAAACCCTGGTCGTCATAAATATGCTAAAGGGAGCTTGGTCTATTACGAGCCGCTTCTTGGTCTCTTCATGAGTCTCCCGGAACAGTTGCGGTAAATATAGCCCGGTACCTCTCACCAACTCCGCATCATTGTTCTTTAGTTGTCTGAGCCGCCCTTGGATGAACTGCTGAGCAAGTTAAGCAAAATTTCGCAAGCTTTGCGCGGATCGTTCGGCGAGCTTACACGGTATTTGCAAACAACCGCGCCACCGAAGAGAGATGCTAATTAACTCATTTAACCACATATAGGAGGTGTTCAACATGGCCACGAACCGAAAGGCAATCGACCTGCAAAAAGAACAAAAAGTCGAATATGAGTGGGGCACGCTCTGGCCGCACTATCATAAGGAAAAGATGAACTGGGCGACAGGGTTTAGAACCAAAGGAGACGTCGATATTCTTTTCCTTTCCGGATCGACCGGAAGGGATCCCTTTGAAGATGGTCCCTGTAGAACTCCCGATGAGGAACGGGCCGGGAAAGGTAAAGTCGTAGGTGGCATAAAGGAGCAGACACGCCAGACACTGGAAGACATTAAGAACAGTCTCGAATTGATGGGTGCCACGCTCAAACACATCGTCATGTTCCGTTATTTTCTTAAGCGGAGAGAAGATGTATTTGACATGCGCGATGAGATGTACAGCTTCTTTGAGGAGAATGAGCCTGATTTGCGCCAACATCCCAGACCGGCCACGTTACTTCGAGGAGTGGGAATAGACTTGCCAGACATGCTTGTCGAAATCGAAGCGTGGGCCGTTGTACCGAGGAAAAAATAAGTTGCGTCTCTCCGGTTGGAGGGTTCCTGAATGGTTGCATGGCGCGCCCGTATCGGTTTGATCAAGCCGACCCATCGAGGCAAGTCGTTCGCCTACTGGTACAAGCATCCGCCGGAAGGCGTTGAGATCGTTCCGACGTTTATCGGCTTTCGCAGCGAGAAGCGGGAAAGTTTTCTGGAAGGTTTTAAAAAGGCTGAAGCGCTGGCCGTGCAACTGAAGGAAGTCGGTTGCGACATTGTCTCGGTCAGCGGGACGCCGCCGTTTTTGCTCAAGGGCCTGGATTATGAACGGCAGTGGGCGGCGGATCTGTCGGCGAAAATAGGTCTGCCGGTGGTGACGCCGATGGAACCGCATACGATCGCTTTGCAGACCCTGGGCGCGCGGAAAGTGGCGGTGGCGACGTATTACGGCAACGAACTGAATCAGACGATCGTGAACTATTTCTCCCGCTTCGGCCTTCAGTCGGAACTGATGCCGGGTTTGAGCATGACCGGAGAGAGTTCGGGGCTTTATACCACTTCACTTCTGGCTTTGGATGAAGTGTCGCATATGGATGTTTACCGCCACTGCAAGAGAGCTTTGGCGAGTAGACGCGCTGTACATCAACGGCGGTGGTTGGGACGCGGCACCGGCGATCGACTACCTTGAACGCGATCTAAAAATTAAAGTCGTGTGGGCGTTGGCCGCCGAAATGTGGTTGACCTATCATATCCTGAAGATCGAAAATCGAGTGCCCGGCGGCGGAGTGTTGCTGAGCGGTGACTACGCGTGAACTCGAGAACAAATTGATCGTGGGCCGCATCGCCGCCGGCTTCGGCGGCAAGCACAGCGATTGATACGGCTTCAGCTTAACGAAAGGGATTTGTTGCTTTGGATGAGTTGCAAGATATAGTCGGGCCTTAACGGCAACTTTTTCACCTCAACGCCAAGCGCGTTCGAAACCGCATTTGCCAAAGCCGCGCCGGCGGCGGTAATGCCCCCCTCGCCCGCGCCCTTGACCCCGAGCGGATTGTGCGGCGTCGGAAAATCTTCAGTGGAAATAAACTGTGCTTTGGGCATTTCCATCGCCGTTGGCATCAAGTAGTCCATGAAGCTTGTCGCCAGCGGTTGCCCGTCTTCATCGTAGACAAAATCTTCTAGCAACGCGCCGCCGATGCCCTGGGCCAAGCCGCCGGCCATTTGGCCCTCGATGATCATGGGATTGATTTTACGTCCGACGTCCTCGGTCACCAGATAGTCCAGGATCGTAATCATGCCGGTTTCGCGATCCACTTCCACCACCGCCACATGCACGCCGTAAGGGAACGGCCGCTTGTCGGTCGCAAAGAAGTCTTCCTCTGAGATTCCCGGGGTCATGCCGCTCTTGAGCGCTGGACCTGGCAACGCCAATGCAGCGATTTCGGCAAATCCAAGGGATCGCTCCGGCGCGCCGCGCGCCACGACCCTGCCATCGCGGAGAAAAAGATCGCCCGCATCGATTTCCAGTGCGCTAGACGCCAAGCGCAAAAGCTTATCCTTTACCTTGCGTGAGGCGCCCACCGCGGCGCTACCCGCCATCACCGTCGAGCGGCTGGCGTTGCTGCCGTTGCCGTACGGCACTTTCGCGGTGTCGCCGTGCACCACGCGCACGTCATCGATGGAAACTTGCAATTCATCGGCGACGATTTGGCTCAAGGCCGTGGCGATGCCTTGGCCGACCGAGTTGCAGCCTGAGTAAAGCACCACCTTGCCGGCATTGTCGACTTCGACTCGGGCGTATTCCCATGGTCCGATGCCGCTGGTTTCGACGAAACAGCCGATCCCGACACCAATCGCGCGGCCTTCCTTCTTAGCGACGGCGCAAGTTGTCTTGAGCTTTTCATAGCCGATGCGCTCCAGCGCGCGTTCGAACTGGCCGGGAAAATCGCCGGTGTCGTAAACCATATAGTGAAACGGGTGCTTGCCGAGATCGTAGGGCATTTCTTCGTGGCGAATCAAATTGCGTCTTCTGATATCCGCCGGATCCAAGTTGAGCCGGTGCGCGACAATATCGAGCAAGCGCTCGCGCACGAAATTCGCTTCGTAGCGCCCGGGGCTGCGGTAGGTCCCGACGGGCGTTTTGTTGGTCAGCACGCAGAAAACGTTGCAGCGATAGTTTTTCACGCGAAAGGGACCGCGCAGCATGGCGGAAGCCGCGATCGCCGGAACGCCGCCGTGAGTCCGGGTGTAGCCGCCCATGTCAAATAGAATCTCAGCATCCATCGCCATGATCGTGCCGTCTCTCTTGACGCCGATCTTGACGCGATGCTGTTGCTGGCGCGACTGGTTCATCGCCTTGAGATTCTCCGAGCGGTCTTCGATCCAACAGACGGGCTTGCGAAAACGCATCGCGGCGAAGGGAATCAAAAAATCTTCCGGATAAAATTCGCCGCGGGCCCCGAAGCCGCCGCCGACTTCGGGTTCGATGAAATGAATGCAGCTCTGCGGCAGGCCGATGAGGTCGGAGAGAATGCGCCAGTTGGTGTGCGTCATCTTGGTCGGTCCCCACATCGTGAGGAGTCCGCGGCCTTCGTCGAATTCAGCGACTAAGCCGCGCGTTTCCAAGGGCACGGCCCCATGACGTTGGGTTGAGAATTCTTCTTCCAAGATCAGGTCACAGTCGGCGAACGCGCCATCGACATCGCCCACGTCGACCTGGAAGTTGGCCGCGATGTTGTTTGGCACCGCGTCGTGAAGTTGTGGTCCTCCTGGTTGCATGCTCTGCCGCGCGTCGGTCACCGGGCCGACCGCCTCATATGCCACGTCAATCAGCTCGATAGCATCTTCGGCGATGTAACGGCTCGCCGCCACGACGACGGCGACAGGGTCGCCCACGTAACGCACTTTGGTTGTCGCAATGGGAAATTGTTGTGACCGTTCCAAACCTGGAATACGGCCCGTGCGCATGGGTATCGTTTTCAATCCCGGCATGTCCGCAGCCGTGAGTACGCCGATGACGCCCTCCATTCGAAGAGCCTGGGAAGTGTCAACTTTGGAGATGCGCGCGTGAGCATGAATACTGCGCAGGATAGCGGCATGAACCATTCCGACGCGATGGATATCGCCGACGTATTTGCCCACTCCGCGTAGGAGCCTTGGATCTTCTTTGCGCTTAATTCTCGAGCCGATATACGCCACGGGTCATTTACGCTCTGACCACGATCCAATCCTGCTGCCGTCATGGTAGTCCATCAGCAAGCCTTGGTCATTGAGAGTCGATGGCTTCATCTCCCACTCCCACCAACCGATGTCGTGCTCCCCAGCAGCCAACACCACAGAAGAGTAGGGCTGCGGCGTCTCGAAGTCTTTGTTACCCCAATGAGCGGCGAAATATCCTGCAACTCGGGAGTGATCGATCTGCAGCGCCAATAGGATCCGAGCATCGTCAAAAGGATAGGCCATCATAACTGCAATACCTCCGTGGCTATTAGAAAATTATCTTTCTCGATACCCTCAAATTATCTGTTCCCGCAAACGATCAAAACAGCGTCGCGCCGCCGATATACACAAACGAATGACGAATTCCTTCCTTTTCCAGAAACCGTTGCTCTTCGATCAGAGAAATAAACGCGAGGTTCCTCCCAGTGAAGAATAGCCGATGGGAAAATCGACCTGGGCCACAGCTGGCGTTATCGAGCAAAAAGTAGACATGAAAACCAAAATCCAAGCGCAAGCGAATTTTCGAGTAACCATTTTTACGTTTTCAACTCCTCTACTCAAGAAGCCGCGCGAAAACCATAAAATTTTTGCGGGTTGTTCCATGCGATCTCGCGCTTGTATGCGTCGGAAATGTCGTGGCGTCCTTGAAACATCTTCACCGTCTTCGGCCACGAGCTATCCCAGTGTGGGTAGTCCGAGGAGTAAAGAAGCTTGTCGGCGCCGATGCGCTCGATCACATAGGGCACCGTCGACTCCTCCAATTCAAACGCGTAAAAAAACTGGTCGCTGGCCATGTACTCGCTCGGCTTTCTCTTCAGTAGCGGCGCTTCCTTTGAGCCTCTCTTCTCAAATTCTTCGTCCAAGCGGTCCATGAGAAACGGCACCCAACCGCAGCAGGCTTCCAGCGCGGCGATGCGGAGTTTGGGAAATCTCTCGGGCACTCCGGCGAAGATGAGGCCAGTTAACGCTGCCATGCATTCAAACGGAAAAGACAGACTGTGCACAGATATGAAGCTATCGAAGCGGCCGTGCATCCGCTCCGCGGCGCGAATGCCTCCATGTAGCGCTAAGCCAATTCCAAGCCGTTCGACCTCTTCATAGAACGGCCAAAACTCCCGTTTGCCGATGTCCTGGTCGCGCACATTGGTCGGCATCATCACGCCAACGAAGCCGAGCTGTTCGACGGCCCGGCGCACCTCGCCAATTGCCGCGTTGACGTCTTGAAGCGCGACCATCGCCACTCCCTTGAGACGGCTCGGGTCAGCGGCGCAAAATGTGGCGAGCCAGTCGTTGTATGCGCGCGCAATGTCCGTCGCTACGTCAGTTTCTTTCTCGGAGCTAAGGGACAGGTGAGTCGGGAAGATCACCTGGATATCGATACCGTCCAGGTCCATGTCCGCCAGCTGTACTTTCGGATCTTCATTGCGCTTACCTAGAGTACCGCCAAACGACCGGTCCCAGGCTTCCGAGGTCATCAGCGGTCGGTTGCGATACTGCTCTTTCAAGTGCTTCTTGAGGCTGCCGAATGTCTCGGTCACATGACCGTCGGCATCGATAATCGGAAAGTTTTTCATATTAACATCTCCTCTCTGTTATCTTTTGGCTTGTGCCTCACCAATGAGTTCCAAGACTGCGAGCTGGTTCTTTGGCGAAGTCGGATTCACTCACTGACGAAGATTTTCTCAATGGATCCCGTCTCTGAAAGATGCTTGACCACACTATCGTCCACCAGGTCAACAGGTTTCACCTCGCCGATGCGAGGATTCGTCACTCGTCGAGGTAAGAAAAGTCCGAGGGTTGCCGATAAGTTTGTCCAATTTTTAACACTTTCCGTGTATCAACTAGAACTGATTTCGCCTCACAGACCCTTGATCGCATCACGGACCACCGTCGTATCTATCAGGGCGCTCGGGGGAATGTTCCGAGCCTCGGGACTGCTTCTGGCAAGATCTTCCAAAATGGTTTTTATCCCATCCTCGAATGGATACGGGAGGTCAGGAAGAATTCTCAATTGGTGATCGAGCGCCGCTTTTACAGTCTCCTCATCCGTTGTTCGCACGTACTTGGCGAGAACCCTCTCAGCGAATGGATGGTCGTTCTTGATCCGTCTGATCGCCTTGATGGATGCCTTCATAAAATTCACAACAACCGACCGATTTTTTGCCAGATAGCTGCGCGTCGTCCCGTGGCCGGTAAGCAAATAGGGAACCTTAAGTTCCTCCAAATCGAGCAGGATCTTCATCCCCGCGTTCTTCACCGCGGGAGCAATGGTGGGAGAAAAAACCGACACGGAAATGTCTCCTCTTTGCATCGCGATCAGCCGATCACCCTCAAGACCAATCTGAATCATGGAGACGTCGCCCTTTTTTAGCCCCAGGTGCTTCAACCCGTACTCAGCAACGAAGTCAGACGTCGAGCCGAAGCGGCTGACGGCTAATTTCTTACCCTTGATGTCCTCCGGTTTTTGGATCTCCGGCTTTGCGGCCAAAATATATGCCATGACATTCTGGAGCCTGCTGATTATCACCACGTCCTTGTTGCCTTGAAGGTACGCATAACCCATGGCGGTTCCCCCGACCAGGCCGATGGGACTTTCGCCGGACACCAGCACCTGGACGGCGAGAGAGCCCCCGCGGATAAGAAGCATGCGGACATCCAGTCCCTGTTCATCGAAATATCCTGCGTCCTTTCCCACCCAAAGACTCAGCATGTTGGCATTGAAGGCGGAAAAGGTTACCGGCAACACGAGCTTGTCTTCAGCTAGAACCTTGGGATGAGCGGAAAAAAGCCAAATCACGAGCGACAAAACCGCCGAGAATGTTCTCATCGGATGAATCCCTTTACGCTTGCCGAACCCCTCTGATCGAAAGTAGTTCACTTTGAGATCTCCTGTCAATTTCACCGGCGTCGCGGAGATCCGCTCGCTTGACAGAGCGCGCAAATCGCATGGTATAGGTTGCGCTAGAAGAGTCGTCCTTTAGGGACATACTCGCATCTGAGGAGGGATCAACTGATGATCACCGATAAAGCGGGCCGCGCTCACTTCGTCATGGATCAGCACGTGCATGTCGGGCTAAGGCCTGCTCGGTCGACGACCGCCTCGAGCTCGTACTTACCGGGCGAGCTGATCGTTAATATGAACGCGAACGGCGTCGACATGGTGGTGGCGTTCCCAAAGGCGAACCCGCACACCGACTACCGGGTCGAGAATGAGCGGATCATCGCCTCGATGAAGGAGCATCCGACTCGGATCGTAGCCTTTGCAAGGATCAACCCCTACTTCGGCGCCAAGGCGGTTGCCGATATTCGGGAGTATGCCGCGATGGGCGTGCGGGGTATCAAGCTTCACCCGATCCGAGACTTCTCCGGTAACCGGGTAAACGATCCAGAATTGATGTTCCCGTTAATCCAGGCGATTCAAGAGGCGAACCTACTGGTGCTCGTTCATAGTGGCGAGTGGTGGAACTGCTCGCCGGCGCTCATCGCCGATCTCGCCCGCAATTTCCCCAGGACCAACTTCGTAATGGCGCACTCAGCGGGGTTTGGCGGCCATCAGGAGGCGATCGCGGTCGCCCGTCACCAAGACAACCTGTACGTCGATACAGCCTCGAATGGTTATCCTGACATCACCTCAAACGTCGTCCGCGAGCTCGGCCCCGAGCGCGTCTTATATGGGTCTGATCATCCAACGTTGCCGTTCGGCTTCGAGCTCGGGAAGATCGTCAAATACGCGCATCTGAATTCGGAGCAACTGGATCTTATCCTGGGTCGGAATCTCGCGCGTCTGCTGAGAATCGAGCCGACGCCATCGGCTCCGACCACGATGGATATCATGCAGCTCTGATTGATGTCTGATGGGCGTGCCCACTATACGGCATAAGAGACTCTATGGCTTCTGAGGTATCGTTTTGATGACAGCGGTCGAAGGTTTCGCAAATTTGGGCGTTGGGATTGACGGCACGACCTCCATGGCCGAGACGCTAGAGCTGGCTAAGGAG
>Ga0066672_10000608_pt1 | contig 11426 bp, 5 predicted proteins | sample GraSoiAngelo_121_FD_62292 | JGI IMG/M metagenome (GOLD analysis project Ga0066672, IMG submission 62292) | Grasslands soil microbial communities from the Angelo Coastal Reserve, California, USA - 14_0919_12_20cm | ecosystem: Environmental > Terrestrial > Soil > Grasslands | place: USA...
GGATCTTTTCCCGATGTTTCCTACCGCGATTCCACCACTGGAAATCACATCGCGCTTGATTACTGCGTGCAATATCGTGAAACCGATTTCAATTTCGTCTCGCGCCTGATGGAAGAGGAGGGAATTTTTTACTTCTTCGAACATAGCCAGGACAAACACACTCTAGTGTTGGCTGATTCTAATGGCGCTATCAAGAACTGCCCAGGGGGAAGCCAAGTTCTGTACCACGAGGGTGGTTTCGGTGAACGGGAGGGTATCATTTCCAACTGGCAAGAGGGTCTTGAACTGCGCTCGGGTAAATATACTTATCGGGACCACCACTTTCAATTGCCGGGCAAAACATTGGAGGTGAGCGAACAAACGCAGGATACATCAACGAGTTCTTTGGAATTTTATGACTACCCTGGGCAATACGCATTGCGGTTCAAGAATCCAGAACAACGCCTGGGAGAAGTTCACCCCGAAGGTGAAAAGCTGGTTAAAGTCAGGCTAGACGAAGAAGTTCTCCCCGGACAGGTATTTAGTGTTTCATCGACGCGGCGAAATCTCTGCAGCGGCTATAAGTTCTCTCTTGCCAAGCACTTCAACTCGGATGGAGAGTACATTGTCACTTCCTTGAATTGTTCTGCGAATCAGAGTCCAGATTATATTTCCGGCAGGCCTACGATTGGCCCCCTGTATCAAAATACTTTTACCTGTGTTCGGGCTAACGTTCACATCCGGCCTCGTCGTGTGACTCCAAAACCGACAATCCCAGGTCCGCAAACAGCTGTGGTGTCAGTCAAATCAGGAGAAGAAAGTTGGCTGGACAAATTCGGACGGGTCCGGGTCCAATTCCATTGGGAGCGCAAGGGCAAGAACAACGAGACGAGCGCCTGCTGGGTGCGCGTGGCCCAGCCATGGGCCGGTGCTTCTTGGGGAGCTCATTTCTGGCCGCGTGTAGGGCAGGAGGTAGTGATCGAATTTCTTGAAGGCGATCCGGACCGGCCGCTCGTTACCGGGTCCGTCTACAATGCGGCGAACATGCCTCCCTATCCACTTCCCGATAGTTACACTCGTAGCGGGATCATTACCCGCAGTTCCAAGAACGGCGCAAGCAAGAATTTCAACGAACTGCGTTTCGAGGACAAGACGGGCCAGGAACAGATCTTCCTCAACGCCGAAAAAGATATGGATCACCGCGTAGAGAATGATCACCGCGTCTTTGTCGGCGCCAACCAGCACCTGATCGTCAAAGCTTCGCAGACGGAACTGATCGAGGGCAATAAGCACGAACACCTGAAAGGCGAGCATGTCGAGAAGATTGATGCTAATGCCTCGCGCGAAATCGGCGGGGACAATAAGGAAAAGGTCGCCGGTAAACTCTCACTTCAGATAGGCGGCGCCCAACACCAAACCGTTGGCAGTATCTATACCCTCCAAGCCGGCGATGAGATTCATCTCAAGTCTGGCTCGAAAATCGTAATTGAAGGTGGGACCGAAGTTTCAATTAAAGGACCGGGGGGATTTGTTGATATCGGCCCCGCCGGCGTCACAATACAGGGGATCATGGTCAAGATCAACAGTGGCGGCTCAGCGGGGTCAGGCACTTCGGCTTCGCCTGAAGCGCCAGCAGCGCCCAAGGACGCCGATGTGGCAGATGATGGCTCCAAAGGAACCAAGTTAAGTTAAACGGGAAGGAATCATCGACGTTACTCAATCGCTCGGTTCGATAAAACAGGAAGGATAGACACAAAAGTGGCTCAGCCTGCTCCATCCAATGCGTGCCGTAATCCTCAGGACAACCGAGGTGGGGGGGGTGTTTTACCCAATGCATCCTCGCAGCACTCCGGAGTTTGGGGCTGGTTTGAAGGGGCCTATTCGCGGACAGTATCGACGGCCGAAGCGGCCTATCATGATGTAGCCGGAGCAGTGGATTACGGGTATCACGCCACCACACATGCTATTGAAACCGGATATACGGTCGTAACCGATGAAATGAGGAGTTGGATCAACTCCATTCCCGACCATATTGCCCACGCTGCCAGTTGGGACCAATTGCGATATTGGGCAGAAATCGCACTAGGAGGACAAAGCTTTAATGTAGGCGTCGGCGTAGGCATGGTCAAGAACCTGGCCGACGGCGTACTAGGTCTCTTGAAGATGTTGAAGACCTTCATACTCGCCGGTCTTTACGAACAAGCCCATGCCTCCTCACAGGGAGCAGCTGCCGCGGTAAATCCACAGACCTATTTAATCGCCAAGGCCGCCGATTTGGTCCTGGGCAAGGAAATGAAGCAGGCCGACGAAGAGGCAAGGGCGATGCTAAAAGAGCTGAAGCACTTGCTAACCAACCCAGGAGAACTCCTAACCGCTCTAGGCCAGCAATACAAACAGAAGTGGGACCGTTTCTGGGAATTGTCAAAGGATACGAGTCTAAGCAGCCGGTTTGAAGCTGGTGAAATCGTGGGTGACATACTCATGGATATCATCATGCTGGTGCAATTAGCGGAAGGCGCGGTTAAGCTGGCAACAAAGATTCCGAAACTGCTGGCTGAAGCGGAAAAATTGGCTACCAAGGTTCCTGAAATCGCGAGAGCCGCGCGAGGGCTTGGAGCAGTCAAGAAGGCTGAAAGCCTCGAGGATCTTGCCAAGGCTGGAAGAGAGATCAAAGATCCCGTTAGGACAGTTAGGCCGCAGACGGGATCGTCCAATGGTGTACCATCTGTGGCTGAAGAGACGCCGAAGATTCCAGAAAAGCCACTGAAGTCGAAACCCAAGTTGCAGGCGGGATCACCTGAACATAAGGCTGCCAGATGGCAGAAATATAAAGCGAAGGGTGGAAAATGGGACTATGAAAGATGGAGCAAGCAATACGAAACCAATATGCAAAATGCCGCGAGGGGACTTGCCCGTGAAGGTCAATACCGTGAGCAACTTGGCGGAGTAAGTAAGACGCTAAAGACACCCTTTACTAATCGGCAGATTGATATTTTTCGGCAAGCCGATGACTACATGGGGCAACTCAAGACCGGACCGGTGACGCTAACACCAGAAGATATTCTAGCAATTAAAAAAGACGAATATTTTGTTAAAGAGGGCTACAAAGTGGAATATATTCTCGAAAAAGGGGCTTCTCAGCCTTATCTCGATGCATTGACCAAAGCTGGCATAAAACCTACAATGACACCGAAGATCCCATGAGGTCTGATATGGCGAAACTTGATGCAGCAGCAGAGCAAGAGAAATTCGAGCGATATCTTGCCGATATGCCTTTTGTGGTCGAGCCGTTTGTCGAACAAGCTAGTGCGGAAGGATATGTCTTAGATGGCACGATGGAAAGCCTAGACATATTGGAGGAGTACCTTTTCAATACTCGACGGAAAACCGAGGACGAGCGAGAAACGTTGATCAACCGCGCAGCGCGATATTATGGCGAGGTTGTAACTGATACTTATGGCGGTATCTGGAAGCTTGCCATTGAGGATCCCAACGACATTTACTACGGTCTCCCGATAATCGTGGGGCACACTAGCTACAATGTCGAGTTATGCCCCATACAAACCATTCGCAGATTATTACGCAGAAAGATTAAGGGGCTGCTTCGCCAGGTCGTGCAAAATGAGCGACAACCTACACGGTTGGATCTCACACCGGAATAGTAATTGGATACTACTGAAGACTTTTAGATCTATCGATATCAAAATACGGCTGGCGATCATAGTAATTCGGGAGCGCGTTCCCAATAGCTAGCTCGTAAATCGGTTCTGCACGAGAATCTGTAGAAATGTACGATTGGCGCGGGTTTAGAACCGTTGTGGCAGAGAGTCCCGCATCCCGCCCTCGGTGCGTCATTTCCACAGCGAGGCCCCGGTTTATCGGCCATTCTGTCGAGAATCTGCTGAAACGGGTGCCTTTCAGAAAGCCGCGTAGAATGCACATTTCTACAGATTCTCGCTCAGAGCCAAATAAACTACTGGCCCAGTTTCTAAAGAGTTGGTACAAAAATCTGAAGGACACCTATTGGTACGAATGCCACAAAAGACCGCAGGGCGGCGGCTTCTTCGGCTACTGGTCCATGGAAGCAGCAGGTGCGGTAAAAGCCTTTGGCATGAATGACCATACATTTCGAGAGACGCCGCACTATCCTACGGATCTGATACATTGCCTAGTGGCCAGCTAGCTGGATGCATACTGAGCGGCCATCCACGAGCACGGACTACTGGGAAATATATCCAACATTAGCCTTTGTCCACCAATAGAAAATGCGTTTGCGGCAGGGAGTATGAAGTCACGCAGCATAAGCTCGCTGCTCCCGAGGCCGACCGGGTCGAATGCCAGTGTGTCAGGGACCTGTTGCGCTGGAACGGTCCACAAACATTCAGCGTCAAGCTGACTAAAGACATTTTTTTTGAAGAGTTCCCAGATGACCCCCCAAGTCAAGCCAAGCTGAAACCCAAGTAGGAGCTCACACGGGAAGTCATGGGCCTAGTCGTTTCTTGCTTCATTTTCTTGGGCCAGGTTCCAGGTTGGCTTACGAGTTTCATGTTTGCCGCTGAAGGCGTGGAGCAAGAGCAAAGCCAGCATCACCGCAGCCATGGTGTATCCGGCGCGAGCGTTGGGGGGCATCACCATGACCACGCAAATGAAGACCGTCCAGGCCATTGCCAGGAAATTGATGGTGTTGCTCCATTGGCCCAGGTGCCAGGGACCGCGTTTCGAAAGCCATTGTGATTTTTTGCGCCAGCCAAGATACACAGGAATGATGTAGGAGATATAGAAACCTACGACACTGATTGAGGTCACAACAGAATAAGCGCCGCTGTAAATCAGGGCCACGAAGGCCAGGAACACCGAAAGCCAGATGGCCCGCGCCGGGGTCTGGTGCGCGCCTATCCGGCTCCAGCTCCGCCACAAGGGCATGCCCTTATCTCGCGCCAATGCGTAAAACGTGCGTGAGAGCGAGGTCACGGATGCCATTCCGCAAAACCACATCGCCAGCACCGTCAAACTCAGCACCGCGGACCCGGCTCGATCGCCAATGGTCCGCTGCACAATTGCCAGAACCGCGGGAATGGCGTTACCGCCGGCATCGGTGGTGGTCACAGCCTGCCGAAGATCGGGAATGACCCAGGCCAGTGAAAGCACCAATAGATACCCGAAAAAGCCCGATACCACCACTGCCATTACCATGCCCCAGGGAGCGCGGCGGCGTGGATCTACCGTCTCCTCGGCTATGTGGGCTGAGCCATCGAATCCCGTATAGGTCCATTGCGCTTGCAACAGCCCCAGCACAAATAGCCATGCATAGGGCGCATGAATCGCCGGATCGGCCGGCGAAGCCTGGAGCAGAAACGCAAGCGGCCGTTTGGGAGCAAAGAACCATAGAGCAGCCATGAGGATCACGACTCCAAGAATATGGACCGCCACGCTGACATCATTCAGGCGCGCCACCCAGCGCACCCCGTAATGATTGATCAATCCGTGCGAGAGAAGAATCAGGCCATAGACCAGAAAGATAGTTGAATTCTTTGATGGGAGCCCAAGTATCGGAACCAGAAAGCGCGCACAGCCATAGTCGATGCCAACGATGACAGTAACGAGCCCGATGATGTTGAACCAAACAGTAAACCAAGCCCAGGTTGGCCCGCCCAATTCAGCCGACCAGTGATACATTGCTCCCGAAGTGGGAAGCGCAGAAGAAAGCTCCGCCATGCTCAACGCAACCAGCAGCGTCCCCGCCGTGACCAGGGGCCAGCCCAAAGTCATCTCCAGCGGTCCGCCCATGGAGAGCCCGTAATCATAAAGCGTGACTGCGCCTGTGAGGATGGAGATGATAGAGAAGGAGATGGCGAAATTGGAAAAGCCGCCCATAGTGCGAAGCAGTTCCTGGGCATACCCCAACCCTTCCAGATCTTGCGAGTCGCTACCCGGTGAGTCCTGCCTGAGCTGCTCAGCGCCCTTCAACTTTTTCACCTCCGCATTCTCAAACCTAGAATTGCCATAATAATTCGGAATCCGAGGAGCAATTGTAATTTCTTGCCTAATGCAGAAGGACCGGTATACTTCCATGAGCAACATACGCCAAGGGTGAATCATGAGCACGGACTTAAGACCTCTTTCAACCGGTGAGCTTCTCGATAAAGCCTTCAGTATTTACCGGAGCCATTTCTTACTTTTTGCCGGAATCGCGGCGGTCGCCAATATATTTCCTCTTTTCCTGCAACTGTTCTTAGGTTTGGCGGGCGTAGCCACAAACAGCGCGGCAGCCGGTGGCATCTCGGTATTGGCCCTGTTAATTGGCGCGCTGGGTGCGCTGGTGGCGGCGGCCCTTGCGCAAGGTGCAACCGTCTACGGGGTTTCTGCAATCCACCTCGGCAACACCATCAGTATCAGAGATTCTTTCCGCCAAGTTAAAGGAAAAACAGGACGAATCGTCCTCATCAATATTGGCGTGGGAATTATCGTTGGATTAGGGTTTCTCCTATTCGTTATTCCAGGGTTGATTTGGCTTGCCTCCTATGCTCTGGCAATCCCCGCGGCGGCCCTGGAAAATCTCAGCGCAAATGATTCCCTGTCCCGCAGCAAGCGTCTCTCTGAGGGCGGCCGCCTTCGGATTCTTGCGGTTTATCTTTTGGTATATATCTTGCAATTCGGCATGCAATGGGTCTTTGCAACCATGGAGCAGCTCGCCATCAGCGTGCAGCCCAAAAATGCAACAGGATTGACTATCTCTTATCTGTTCACCCTGGTTTCACAATTTGGAGTCAATACGTTGGTCTTCCCGCTGCTGACGGTTGCTATGGTGCTTGTCTACTACGACCAAAGAGTTCGTAAAGAAGCTTTTGATATTGAACACATGATGCAAACCTTGAATAAAGCGTCTGCGGCCGGCGCGTAGTGCCCTTTGCCCACAAGTTTGTAACAGTCTATTTCTTGCGTCCAGGCGGGGCAGACGGCACTTGTGACACAGGCGCCTTAAACTGAGACATTGAGACAAACCGCATTTCTATTGGCTTTTGAATGCATTTGGAAGCCGTACAGACTCTGCCACCAGGGCTGAAGCCCCTCTGTTTTTTCTGCACCTGACACGGCCCTAAACTTTTTTTGGCCCAGTGCATCGGCACGTTCATTGAAAACATTGGGGTTAGCGGTTGCCGGGGCGCTTTTTGTGGCGGTTGGAGGGTCATTTGTGGCGGTTGAACGACCGTTTGTGGCGATTGAATTGTGGTTTGTGGCGGTTGAAGTCTGATTTGTGGCGGTTGAATTTCCGTTAGTGGCGGTTTGACGGAAGGTCCACCCTTCGCAAAGAAAAAGACCCAAGGATAGGGCACCCGGATATCGCGCCCATTGCTGCCCCAGGCTGGGCATGGTGAGCAATTTTTGACGAATGTCGTTGGTTACGTTTGATAGTTAGTTGCGTTTCATAAAGGTATGTTGGTCCAGGCTGCAAGGAAGACACTATGGGCAAGCGCTTGGAGGAAGGACCACGAGAGTTAAAGTCTTCGCGGAAGACTCGGAATTTAGATCCTTCCCCTTCGGCGGACCTCAGGGTCAGGATTTCGGCTCGCGGCTCGGACGCCGCGATAACGCCTCAAGTTAAAGACCCACTGTAACAAGACTTCAACAATACTGCAACATTTGGGGGTAAATTGAGTGTAGTTAGAAGTGCGAGTCAAAGCCCGTAACCCGAATACAGCCACCCCCTCGGCCCGTAGCGATAGGCACCCGCGCAGTATTGGATCTCTAGCCGTTACGCTCCGCGTCTACGGCTCAAATTGTCAAAGAACTGTTCCCCAAGAAGCTACGCCTCCCGGCTACCCTGGGATAACGAGCCGGGGGGATGGAGCCCAAAGGACCGGCGCCGCAGACTCAAAATAATATTACTATAGTAGTTTTGTCAAGTTTTGTTCAGCGACATCCGATCTTGGTCCTCTGAACACGTTGCATAAGGATTAACCGTTAGAGCCTGCGAGGTAGACCCTCCTGGTGTTGCACCATGAGCTTGATGCTGTCTGTGGTGTGAAAATTAAGCCCGAAACCCTTAAGTAAGGTGAGCAACTAGCCGAAAAGCAAGAGTATATGCTTTCGCCATGCGCCCAAAGAATCAGTCTGCGCGTCCTAATCATCGTGGGCTTGATGGTTAGCCCTATCTGCCAGCCCATGCAAGCGCAACGCTACGGCTTCAAGAGCTACACGCAGGACCAAGGATTGCAGAACACCGCGATCAGCCATCTCCTGCAAGACCATACTGGACTGATTTGGATAGCCACCCAGAATGGTCTCTTCTGGTATGACGGAAAATCTTTTCGCGAGTTCGAGAACCCGCAAGAATTGCCCAGCAAGGACGTCGAATCATTGCACGAGTCGGCGGATGGGACCTTATGGGCGGGGACCCGCCAAGGACTGATACGGCGCCGGGGTAATCACTTCGAAACTCTCCATCTTGGCCGGCAGTTTGACATCGTTGGCGCAGGAAGCCTGGCTTCAGACCGGCAGAGCCGGATCTATGTAGCGACGACCAATGGGTTGGCACTCGTGGACACCAGAGACCTGAACGGTGCTTACAAAGTACGATGGTTGACGGATACGGTTACACACGGCGTCGGTGTGGACCACGGCGGGACTTTGTGGTTTGGTTGTGATGATGAAAGCCTTTGCCGGGTGGAGTCAGAACAAGTTGTGAAAGTCGATGAACGCTATCGACTCCCTCATGAACGCTGGGAAAGCATCGTTGCGGATGGTGAAGGTAATGTGTGGATCCGCGGCCCTCATCGGTTATTTGAATTTGTTCAGAAAACGCAACAGTTCGTCGCCCGCGACCAGGGAGTCCCACAGACTGGCGCACCAGCCGCAGCATTGGCTCTGTCTCCGCAAGGGAAGATTCTGGTACCCACTGATACCGGATTAGCTCTTCCAGAACAGGACAACTGGCGCATCGTGAATTCACATAATGGTCTGGCATCCGATTCAGTTTCTTGCGCACTCTTTGACCATGAGGGTTCGTTGTGGATTGGCTTTCGAGGCGTAGGAATTCAGCGCTGGCTGGGCACCCAGAATTGGGAAAGCTGGACCGAGACGGAGGGACTTTCCAGTGATGTGATCTGGGGTATCCGCAAAGATCTTCGTGGCGCTCTCTGGGTAGGCACCAATCACGGACTCAACGAGTTGGACCCTCAAACCGGCCGGTGGCGTTCGTGGCACGAAGCCGATGGCTTGCGCGGTGAAAAATTTCGCACTGTGGCCCTCGACGGTAATGGAGAGATCTGGGCAGGCGCTTATCCAGGCGGGGTTTCCCGCTTTTCCCGGCAGGGTAAGTTCCTGGCTGTATATGGCAAGAAATCGGGCTTGCTGAGCGACCGCGTTTGGGGCTTACTGGCGGATCATGGAAATCGCATTTGGGTGACCACTACCGGGGGAATCTATCGCAGCACGGCGCCGGTTCGCGCCGGCGCAAAGAAAGTAGCGTTTGAGCAGGTAGAGGTCCCTCTAGCCGATGTTAATGAATCCTTTTATCAGCCCATCATGGATCGGCACGGATGGCTATGGTTTCCTGGTTCCCGGGGGCTCGCTCGTTTTAAGGATGGCCAGTGGAGGCGGTTCGGAGATTTGGATGGTTTGAAGATGACCGGAACCTTCGGAATTGCGGAGGCGGCAGACGGCGCCATCTGGATTTCTTATACCGAACCAGTTGGTGTGAGCCGTATGATTTTTTCTAACGATTCCGATAAGCCTTCTATTGCTCATTTCGGCCGGCAAAATGGTCTACGGTCCGACCAGAGTTATTTTCTGGGCGCGAGCCCTGGAGGTTCTATTTGGGTGGGAACCGATCGCGGAGTGGACTTACTGGAAAACGGCCAATGGCGACATTTCGGCCGGGCTGACGGCATGATCTGGGAAGATACAGATACAAATGCGTTTTGGGCTGAGCCTGATGGCGCCGTCTGGCTAGGTACCAGCCATGGCCTCGCACATTTTCAGCCCTCCGAGACTTTCGTAGTGGAGCGACCGCCTAAGATCCTCTTAATCTCAATGCAGTTTGGAGATACCAGGCCGATTTTGCATGCTCTTGACCTTCATGAGAACCAACGGACTGAATCCGCGCAACTCAAGTACGCAGATCGGTCGGTGCAGATTCACTTTGGCGCTCTCACCTTCCGCCACGAAGATGAAGTCCAGTTTCGTTACCGGCTGCAAGGCCTCGAGGAAGCATGGACAGAGACACAGCAGCGTGAGGCGCGCTATTCCAGCCTGCCCGCAGGCCAATATATCTTCGAGGTAATGGGGCGAGTGCCTGGTGGCGACTGGAGCGAACCTGGGCAAACATCATTCACAATAACGCCACCCTTCTGGGGAACATGGTGGTTCAGGTCAGCAGTCGTGCTGCTGCTGGTGGCCATGGCATGGGGAGTCTGGAAGTGGCGCATGATGCTGGTATTGCGGCAGGAGGCCTGGCTTACAAAAGAAATAGAAGCGCGCACTGCCGAACTTCAAGCCGCCAATGCCGATCTTGGAGTCGCCCGCGAAACTGCGGAAGCTGCCAATCAGGCCAAGAGCGATTTCCTCGCTAATGTGAGTCATGAAATCCGCACCCCCATGAATGGAATCATCGGAATGACCGAACTGGCACTTGACACGGATCTGAACGAGGAACAACGCGAAGTCCTATCCGTGGTGAAGTTCTCGGCTGATTCGTTATTGGTTGTAATCAATGACCTGTTGGATTTCTCGAAGGTGGAGGCTGGCAAACTCACACTCGATCCTGCGCCTTTCAGTTTGTCGGAGACAACGTCTGACACGGTGAAGTTGCTTGCCAAATCTGCCCACGAAAAGGGATTGGAACTCACTTTGACGATCGCGAAAGATGCTCCTGCGGTGCTGGTTGGGGACGCTGGCCGATTGCGCCAGATTCTAACCAATCTAATTGGGAATGCCGTCAAGTTCACCAACCGAGGTGAAGTTGTCGTGTCAGTTGAGACTGACTCGCAGGATGCCGACAGAGTTTGCCTCCACTTTGCAGTACGCGATACCGGGATCGGTGTGCCTGAAAATAAGATATCGGCAATCTTCGAGCCTTTTGAGCAGGCCGACCGCTCGACGACGCGCAGGTTTGGTGGAACGGGACTTGGCCTCGCCATTAGTTCACGACTAGTAGAACTAATGGGTGGACGTATCTGGGTCGACAGCCGTGTAGGCAAAGGAATCATCTTCCACTTTCTTGCTCGCTTCGGCACGTGCTCTGCCGAAATCCAGGAAAACACGCTGGTCCACATCCACGATCTTCACAACGGGTCGGTGCTGGTTGTGGACGATAACGTTATACGAGAACGGGTTTCGCATACTCCAGCCTCGTCGGCTTCGGGGCGTTCCCTCCGTGTTTTGGTGGCAGAAGATAACCACATTAACCAGCGCTTCGCCAGTGCGCTGCTGGAAAAGATGGGATACCA
>Ga0066672_10000613_pt1 | contig 11405 bp, 5 predicted proteins | sample GraSoiAngelo_121_FD_62292 | JGI IMG/M metagenome (GOLD analysis project Ga0066672, IMG submission 62292) | Grasslands soil microbial communities from the Angelo Coastal Reserve, California, USA - 14_0919_12_20cm | ecosystem: Environmental > Terrestrial > Soil > Grasslands | place: USA...
TTGAAATTCGCCTTTCGCCAATTGCTGAAGAATCCGGGTTTCACCGCGGTGGCCGTGCTCACGCTCGCACTGGGCATCGGAGCGAACACGGCGATCTTCAGCGTCGTGAACGCCGTGCTGCTCCGTCCCCTGCCCTACCCGGAATCCGAGCGGCTCGTCTGGTTGAGCGAGCGCGGCCCGAACTTCCCCACCATGTCGATTTCCTACCCGAACTTCAGCGACTGGCGGGCGCAGCAAACGGTCTTCGAGCATATCGGCGTTTACAACTGGGGAAGTTACACCCTCACCGGCAAGGGCCAGCCGCATCGTTTGACCGGTGTGCGCATATCCGCTGACGGCTTCGCCGCATTGCGAGCACAACCGGCCATCGGCCGCCTGTTCGACAATGATGAAGACAAGCCCGGCGCGCCGTCCGTGGCGGTGTTGAGCCATGCGCTGTGGGAGGAACGGTTCGGAGGCAACGCCGGCGCCGTAAATCAATCCATTACGCTCGACGGGCGTCCCTACACCGTCATTGGCGTCATGCCCGCGGGCTTTGCTTTCCCGAACCGGGCGGACCTCTGGCTGCCGGTCGGGCCGCTCTCAAACGAAGAGAGTTGGAAAAGTCGCGGCAACCATCCGGGCCTCCTCGGCGTGGCGCGGCTCAAGCCCGGAGTCACGCTGGAACAAGCGCGAGCGGCGATGGAGACCATCGCGGTGCGACTGGAACAGCAGTATCCCGACTCGAACAAGAACAACCGCATCCGAATCGAGCGGCTAATCGACAATTACGTCAACAACGTGCGGCCCGCGCTGTGGACTCTGCTGGGCGCAGTGGGGCTGGTGCTGTTGATCGCCTGCGCGAACGTGGCGAACCTGCTGCTCGCCCGCGCGGCGGCGCGACAGAAAGAAATGGCCGTGCGCGCGGCGCTGGGCGCAGGCCGGTGGCGGATCGTCCGGCAGTTGCTCACCGAAAGCGTGCTGCTGGCGCTCGCCGGCGGCGCGCTCGGTTTGTTGTTCGCTTACGGCGGAGTGCGGCTGATTCTGTCCATGAGCCGCGACGCCATTCCGCGCACAGCGGAGATCGGGCTCGATGCGGGCGTATTGGGGTTTACGGCGGTGGTCGCCGTCCTCACGGGTGTTCTTTTCGGACTGGCCCCGGCGTGGCAGGCCAGCCAGCCCGATTTGCACGATACGCTCAAGGACACGGCCCGCGGCACGACCGGCGGACGGGCCAGGCTGCGCCAGGGGCTGGTTATTGCGGAGGTCGCGTTGACGCTCGTGATGCTGGTGGGCGCCGGCCTGCTGCTCCGGAGTTTTCATCGATTGCAGCAGGTCAATCCCGGTTTCTCGCACGAACGAGTGTTGAGTTTTCGCCTCGATTTGCCGGAAAAGAAATATGGAAAGGAAGAGTCACAGATCAATTTTTATCGGAATTTGCTGGAGAGACTCCGCGCCTTGCCCGGTGCGCAGGCGGTGAGCGTCACGTCACGTTTACCCTTTGGCGGAAACGACTGGCAGACGTCGTTTGTCATCGAAGGTCAACCTGCGCCGCCACCCCACGAACGACCGTCGATGGAAGTCCATCTAGTGAGCCCTGAATACTTCCGTGCCATGGGCATTCCGTTGCTTCACGGCCGCGCGTTCACGGAGCAGGACGACCGCGGACACTTGCGCGAACGCGACCTCAGCAGTTTCACGGACGGCGAGCGGTGGATGTCCGGCCTGAACGCGATCATCGTGGACCGGGAATTCGCGCAGCGACACTGGCCGAATGAAGACGCGATTGGCAAACGCGTCCGGCTGCCCTGGGGCGAGAAAGGACCCATCCTCACTGTCGTGGGCGTGGTCGGACGAGTGAAACTGAACCAGCTCAATGAACAAGGCGGCTTCGTCCAGGCTTACCTCCCGTTCCTTCAGGGGCCGAGCGGCGGCATGGCGGTGGTGATAAAATCCACGCAGGCCCCGGAGGCATTGATAACGGCGGCGCGACAACAAGTGCAGGCGCTTGACCCGGAGCAACCGATCTATGATGTCCGCACCTTGGCCGAGATGCGTGACAACTCCATCGCGCCGCAGCGCCTGAATCTCACCCTGCTGGCTGTTTTCGCAGGAGTGGCGCTGGCTCTGGCCGTGATCGGACTCTACGGCGTGCTGGCGTATGCGGTGGCGCAGCGCCAACGCGAGATTGGCGTCCGGATGGCGCTGGGCGCTCAGCGCCGCGATGTGCTGGGATTGGTCGTCGGACACGGGATGCGACTCACGGGGATCGGAGTCATCCTCGGTCTGGCCGGCGCGCTTGCGCTCACGCGTGCGCTCAAAAGCTTGCTTTTCGAGATCAAACCGTTCGATCCAGTGACCTTCCTGATGGTGACCGCGGTGCTCGCCGGCGTGGCTTTGCTCGCTTGCTGGATTCCAGCCCGTCGCGCGGCGAAAGTCGATCCGATCGGGGCGCTGCGTTATGAGTAAACGAACATCGAACATCCGACATCGAAGGCGGGGACACGTGACCAACTGAACTTTCGACTTTCAATGTTCAATGTTCAGTGTTTGATGTTTCCCCAGGGATCGGCCAAACCTCCAGGACGGTTTACCTTTCGATGATTTTCGAGCGCGGCATAGTCTATGCAAGGTTTCTCGTTTGCAGAGCAGACAAGGATTGGGTTGTGCAGACTATGGATTTCAACACGAAGCCCGAGGCCATCATGCCCTGGCTGACTTTCGAAAGAAACAAGTAAACTCGGGGCCAGGAACCACCTCCTCACCCGCCCTTCGGGCACCCTCTCCCCCTCGGAGGGGGAGAGGGTAGGGTGAGGGGGCGGTTCATGGGTAGTCTCGCCACCAGTCTGTAGCACTACTCCAATTTTGCATACTTTTTCAAAATGCGTTGCTACACTGCCGCATCCAACTATGGCCACCATTGCGATCCTTGGAACGATGGACACCAAAGGCGAAGAGCACGGCTTTGTCGCGGACCGAATCAAACAACGCGGGCATCAAGTGCTGGTGATTGATGTCGGGGCGCTCGGCGCGCCCAGGCTCAATCCGGACATCACGCGGCGCGAAGTCGCTGCCGCGGCGGATGTGGATTTTGACGCGTTGGCGGCCAAACGGGACCGCGGCGAGACTGTGGCTGCGATGTCCAAAGGCGCGCCGGTTGTGCTGTCGCGCCTAGTCGCAGAAAAAAAAATCCACGGCGTCATTTCGTTGGGCGGCGGCGGCGGCACGGCGATTGGCACGGCGGCGATGCGCGCGTTGCCGATTGGTTTTCCCAAAGTCATGGTCTCGACGCTGGCCAGCGGGAACACCGCGCAGTACGTCGGGGTGAAGGACATCGTGATGTTTCCCAGCATCGTTGACGTGGCGGGCCTCAACCGCATCTCGCGCCAGATCCTCACGCGTGCCGCGGGCGCGATTTGCGGCATGGTGGAAGCAGGACAGGCGTCCCGCCTGTCCAAGGCAGGCGAGACGCCTGCCGTACCTTCCGAGGACAAACCTATCATTGTCGCGAGCATGTTTGGCAACACGACCGGATGCGTGGAGCACGCCCGTAAGATTCTGGAGCAGGCCGGTTATGAAGTGCTGGTCTTCCACGCCACCGGCACCGGCGGCCGCACCATGGAATCACTCATCGAATCGGGCATGGCAGCGGGTGTGCTGGACGTGACCACCACCGAGTGGGCGGATGAATTGGTCGGCGGCTTTCTCAGCGCCGGGCCAACCCGGCTCGAAGCCGCCGCGAAGCAAGGTGTTCCAGCCATCGTGGCGCCCGGCTGCCTGGACATGGTGAATTTTCACGGGCCGGAGACTGTGCCGGCGAAATTCAAAGGCCGGACTTTTTACCAGCACAACCCGCAAGTGACGCTGATGCGGACGACGCCGGAGGAATGCGCGCAACTCGGCAAAATCATCGCCGAAAAACTGAACCTGTCAAAAGGCCCCGTCACGATGTTGATTCCGCGCAAGGCCATCAGTGTCATCAGCGCACCGGGAAAACCGTTCCACGACCCGGCGGCGGACCAGACGCTGTTCGACAACCTCAAGTCGCGCCTGCGCCGTGACATCGAGGTAATCGAAATGGATTGCGAAATCAATGACCCGCGTTTTGCGGAAGCCTGCGCCAACGCGCTGCTGAAGAACATCGGCAAACGCAAGTGATCCGTCTCGCCCGCGCGTTGCAGCCGGCGTCGGGCTGCTGCCAACCAGAAACGCACGGGCAAGCTCCGCCGGGCTGTAGGGACATCGCGCCTTACCGCGCCGTTTCCTTTTGGCCGCCGATGCTCCAGAGATGTTTCTCGGTGCGGACAAACAATCGGCCGAGGGCGACGGCGGGTGTGCTGTGACAAAGTTCGTTCAGCGCGTAGCGATACAGCACATGGAACTTGTCACTCGCTTCCACCACGACGATTTCGCCAGCCGTGGAGACGCAGAAGAGTCGTCCATCCACCCATACGGGCGAGCCGAAGTAGTTGCCGCCGACGCGCTCCTGGTAACGGATGTCGCCGGTCGGCGCGTGGAGACAGGTCACGATGCCGCCATCGCTCCAGAGCCAGACGAGGTCGCCCATGACGATGCCGGTCGGCACATACGGCGCGGACTTCTTCATCTGATAGGCCAACTCGGGTTGTTTGTCCCTGGCGGGATCGCCCGCTTTCACGGCAGTGACAAAGTTACCGCCGCCGCCGCTGCCGCACGAGCCGAGGATGATGTCACCAGCGATGAGAGGCGAGCTGACGCTCCGCTTGTCGAACGCCTGGTCGTATGCCCAGAGCACTTTGCCGGTGTCGGGGTCGAGCGCGGAGATGCCGTGCCCTTGGCTGTCGAAGAGGAGCGCTGGTTTGCCGTTTTTCGGTTCATAAACGCAAGGGGTCGAGTAAGCGACGACGGCGCTGCGGCGGGGCGTTTGCCAGAGCGTTTTGCCCGTCTTCGCGTCCACGGCCACGATAAAACTCTCGCCGGTGCGCGTGCCGCCGGGGACGAGTTTCGCGTCGTCCTGTTCGTTGCCGAGAATGACTTTGTCTCTGTAAACGATGGGGGAGATGCCGCAGCCGTGTTGGCTGACGAAGGGACCAAAGTCGCGTTGCCAAATCGTTTTGCCGAGATGGTCGAGCGCGGTGAGGAAAAAATGCTCCGGCTCGTTCCAGACGACATAGATGCGCTCGGCGTCCACGGCGGGCGTGGAGGAAGCGAAGCTGTTGAACTGATGCCGCGCGAAAGGCGTGAGGGGAAAGTCGCGGCGCCAGGTGAGCTTTCCGTCCTCCGCGCTGAGGCAGAGCACGGAGATGCCGCCGGATTTGTCGCCGGTGCTGGTGAGGAAGATGTGGTCGCTCCAGAGAACGGGCGAGGAATGTCCGGTGCCGGTCAGTTCGACCTTCCAGTTGATGTCGGCGTCGGTGATCCTGCCGGGGATGGTTTGGACGTGGCTGACGCCGGTACCGTTCGGTCCGCGGAAGCGCGTCCACTCTTGCGCCTGGGCGCGGAACGCTAAGCGGGTGAGCGTGGCGATAACCAAAGTGGTGACGAGAATTGCTTTCATGCGCAGTGTCTGAAATGGAGTTAATTGTCGGAGCGAAATTGTAGCGGTCCGCAAGACAAAGGAAAGCCCGTCCTGCCCCCTCACCCCTTCCCTCTCCCCTCCGAGGGGGAGAGGGTGGCCGAAGGCCGGGTGAGGGGATGTTCATGGCTCCGATGCGCGATCTTGGAATCGTGGAAACCCATGAACCGGGTAGGCTGCGGGTCGCAGACCCGCGGTCCGGACCGCGCCTCTGTGAGGCGCAGCGGTTCATGGTCCCAATGCATGCGAAAAAACGAACGTGGGCTTCCCATGAACCGCCCCCTCGTGCTCCTCGTCCTCGATCCGTCCCCTTGGTTTCGAGGACGAGGACGAGCACGAGAACGATTGGGTTCATGGTACCAATGCGCGATTCTGGAATCGTGGTTCAACGCCACTGGATCGTTTTGAGCGCGGTTTTCTGCACTGGAATTCGTTTGAAACGGCGAGTGAGGTTGGTCAGTGATTCTTCCACACCGAGGCGTTCGAGACTGGACGCGCCGACAAAGCCGACGCAGTCGGTGTGTTTGTTGATGTAAGCAGCGTCTTCGGGCGTGGCAATCGGGCCGCCGTGGGAGAGAAAGATGACGTCTTTTCGCACCGGGCGCGCCCCGCTGATGATTCGCTGGACGCGCTTCACCGCTTCGTCCATGGTGACCACCGCCCCCTTCACGCCGATGCTGCCGCCCACCGTCGTGCCGACATGAGCAATGATGACGTCGGCGCCCGCTTCGGCCATGGCTTTGGCTTCCTCCGGCGTCGCGACATAGACGATGGAGAACAAGTCCATCTTGCGAGCGAGCGCGACCAGCTCGAATTCCTTTTTCACGCTCATGCCTGTTTCTTCGAGGATTTGGCGGAACAATCCGTCCACGATGCAGTGCGTGGGAAAATTATTCACGCCGGAGAAGCCCATGTCTTTGATCTGAAGCAGCCAGTGCCACATGCGCCGGCGCGGGTCGGTGGCATGCACGCCGCAGATGACGGGAATTTCCTCGACGATGGGCAACACCTCGAACTCGCCGATTTCCATCGCCACAGCGTTGGCGTCGCCGTAAGCCATCAAACCGCAGGTGGAGCCGTGGCCGGCCATGCGGAAGCGGCCGGAGTTGTAAATGATGATGAGGTCGGCGCCGCCGCGTTCGATGAACTTGGCGCTGATGCCGGTGCCGGCGCCGGCGGCGATGATGGGCTGGCCTTTCTTAAGCGTTGCCCGAAGGCGTTCAAGGACTTCTTTGCGCGTGTAAGGATTTCCTTTTCCTGTCCAGGGATTCGGCATGGTCTCGTGTGGTGTAACTAACGCCTTTTTACCATCACGCGGATCAGGCCGGAAACAGGGGCGCCCCTCACTCTGCCCTCTCCCCATCGGATGGGGAGAGGGTGGCCGAAGGCCGGGTGAGGGGAAAGCGCAACAGTCACATTGTATTTCCGTGACATGACATCAAGCGGTGCAGGTTTGAGATTTCAAGCGTCCGGTGCCAAATATGACGGGCGAATTTGCGCGGTTGATTCGAGAAAAGCAATCCTGGAGTGGGCAATGTTCGGGGTTGACCGTCGGATGAATTGGAGTAGCCTGACCCAATGCCTCATTAACCAGCGCAATAGAAAGTTTTTATGGACCAGAACAACGAACCTTCATTGACCGGGGCGGAGACGCGCCGGAATTTCATAAAAAAGGCGGCGACGGCGGCCGCGGTGGTTGCGGCCACGAACCCGTTCAAAACGCCAGTTTACGGTCAGAGCTCGGCACCCTCTGCGGGACGGGTTATCGGAGCGAATGATCGGATCGCGGTCGGTTACATCGGCCTTGGCGGCCCCCCGTCGTTGACCGACTGCCCGGCCATGGGTCTGGCACACGTCAACAGCCAGAAGAGCCATGCCGGGGAGAACAACATCGTGCAGGCCGCCGTCTGCGACCTTTACAAGACGCGCTACGAGCATGCCAGGAGCGAGATCGGCACCAGCGACGTTGTTGGCTACGACGATTACCGCAGGCTGCTGGAGCGAAAAGATATTGACGCGGTCCTGATCGCAACGCACGACCCGTGGCACGCCCAGTGTTCCATCGACGCGCTGCAGGCTGGCAAGCACGTCTATTGCGAAAAGCCGATGACGCGCTACCTGGGTGAAGCTTTCCAGGTTTACGACGCAGTCAAGCGCACGGGGAAAGTCTTTCAGGTCGGGTCACAAGGCTGCTCGGCGGCGGCGTGGCACAAGGCGGCGGAGCTTATCCAGGGCGGAAAGATCGGGAAACTGGTTTGGGGTCAGGGCTACTACTGCCGCAACAATCCCAAAGGAGAATGGAATTACAGGATTGATGACGGCGCAACACCCGAAACCCTCAATTGGAACATGTGGCTCGGCCCGGTTCACAAGAAAGTTCCGTTTAATCCGGACCATTTCTTCCGTTGGCGCAAGTTTTATCCGTACTGCACCGGTTTGTTGGGCGACCTGGTGCCGCACCGCCTGCTGCCGCTGATGCTCGCGACCGGCAGCCCGGAGTTCCCAAAGCGGGTCGTGTGCACTGGAACGAAGCCGGTGGGCACGGACCGCAACACGCCCGGCGCCCTGGAGCGCGATGTGCCGGAGCACATCGAATTGCTCGCGGAATTCCCCAGTGGCCTCACGCTGACCATCGTTTCCAGTACGGTCAGCGCCACCAGCCCGGGCTTCGTCATCTATGGGCACCAGGCCACGCTGAAAATCGGCGACGCGGGCAACCGGCTGGAGTTGGTGCCGGAACGGCCTTTTGCCGATGAAATCGATCCCATTACGATGGATGGACTCGAGCCGCACGAGGACGTTGGCGTTCACGAGAAGAACTGGTTCGACAGCATTCGCGCCAACAAGAAGCCCAACGCCGACATTGAACTCGCCGTGCGGGCGCAGACTGTCATCAGCCTGGCTGAGATGGCTCAGCGCTTGAACATGACCTGCCTGTTCGACGAGAAGACGCGCAAAATCACTGATGGCTCAGGCAAGGAAGTCAAAGCGATCACCTACGGCACGTTGGAGTTGTCATAAATTGTTCGGCAGTTTGACACGACGGGGTTTCGCGGGCGAAAGACCTGCGAGACCCCGAAATCTTTTCAGCGTAGTGGTTTTATGCGCACCGTAGCCGTGGCCCGCCACGCGATGGCGACCCGTTTCGAGACCGTTCTCCACGGCGAAAACGAGGTGTCGCTGCGCGCCGCGGCGGAAGAAGCACTCGACGAAATCGAGCGTCTCGATGCTCAGCTCAGCCTTTACAATCCAACGAGCGAAATCAGTCACATCAACGCGCGCGCAGGCCAGGGCCCGGTACGCGTCGAGCCGACGCTCTTCCGCCTGCTGCAACACGCACAACGATTGAGCCGGGAAACCGAGGGCGCTTTCGATATCACCGTCGCGCCACTGATGCGCTGTTGGGGGTTCATGCGCGGCGCGGGCAAACTGCCGTCGCCGGCGGAAGTGGCCGAGGCGCGGGCGAAAGTAGGAATGCACCTGGTGGAATTGAACGAAAGTGACTTCACCGTCCGAGTCCCTCGGGCCGGCGTGATGCTTGACCTGGGTTCACTGGGCAAAGGTTACGCCCTCGAACGCGCCGGCGAATTGCTCCGGGAAGCAGGCGTGACGAGCGGTCTTCTGCACGGCGGCACGAGCACCGTTTGCGCGATCGGCCCGCCGCCGGATGCGGAGGTTTGGAACGTCGCCGTGCCGCATCCTGACTTCGCCGAGCAAGCCGTCGCGTCTGGCGCGGCCCGTTTGAGCGACTCGAGCGGGACAGGGAAAATTTTGGCTATCGTCCCGCTCAAAGACGAAGCGCTTTCCGTTTCCGCTGTCTGGGGCAAAGCGTTTCGGGCCAACGGCAGGGTTTATGGTCACGTGATCGACCCGCGCAGAGGCGAGCCGGTCGAGGGCGCGGTGCTGGCGGCGGTGGCTCTGCCCTCCGCCACTGAAACCGACGCGCTCTCGACAGCCCTGTTAATCGATGGTCCGGATGGCCACGAGCGGATCGCCAGGTTGCGCGCCGGCACGCGGACGTTGGTTGTCAGTCGTGGCGAAGAAGCTGGACAGTTTTGCCTGGAAAGCAGAGGAATTCCGGTGACGGATGCGGCCCTGGGAGGGCAGTTAAACCGTGAGGTTTCCCCCCAAAATTAACCCTTGCATCCTGCCCGGAGGTGCTTATGTTCGCCGCTTGCCTGGGCGCCGCGTGTGCGGACGCTCGTTGAGGCTGAGAAACGAAAAGTTAACGAACAACCTGACCTTTAACCTCCGTTGCCAACCGCAACGTCTGGTCCGTTAGGCAATGGAGCTTCGTTGGGCGCATTCGCCCCGCCAAGTCTCCCGGCTATGAACGCGAAATAAGACACTATGCTTACCATGGAAGAAGCCATGAAGCAGAGCGACAAACGCTTTGCCGCAGGCGAAATCGTCAAGGGCACCATCATTGAAGTACGTCCCAAGGAGGTCCTCGTGGACATTGGTTACAAGAGCGAAGGTTCTGTCCCCGCCAGCGAATTTGAAGACATCAAGACCGTCAGGGTCGGCGACGCAATCGATGTGCTGATTGAGAAACTCGAAGACAAGGACGGGATGGTCGTCCTGTCGAAGGAAAAGGCCGAGTTCAAGAAGAACTGGGACAAAATCCTGACCATTTGCAACGAAGGCGGCACCATCGCCGGCAAGGTCAAGGCCGTTGTCAAAGGCGGCCTGCTCGTCAACATCGGCGTCGAGGCCTTCCTGCCGGCGTCGCAGATCGACATCATTCCGCCCAAAAATTTGCAGGGTTACGTCGGCAACACCTACGATTTCAAAGTTGTCAAAATCAACCAGGATCGCCAGAACATCGTTCTCTCCCGCCGGGAGTTGATTGAGCAGGAACGCAACGAGCGCCGCCAGAAACTGCTCGCCGAAATGACGCCGGGTGACATCCGCAAGGGCACGGTCAAGAACATCACCGACTTCGGCGCGTTCATCGACCTCAACGGTCTCGATGGTCTGCTGCACATTACCGACATGAGCTGGGGCCGCATCGGTCATCCGTCTGAAATCCTCAAAGTCGGCCAGGAAATCGATGTCGTCGTGCTCGACATCAATCGCGAAAAAGAGCGCGTCAGCCTCGGACTCAAGCAGAAGCTGGCCAATCCCTGGGACAACATCGAAACCAAATATCCGGTCGGCGCGCGGGTCAAAGGCCGGGTCGTCAATCTCGTGCCTTACGGCGCGTTCGTGGAATTGGAGCCGGGCGTCGAAGGCCTGGTGCATGTCACCGAGCTTTCCTGGACGAAACGCATCGCCAAGCCGTCCGACGTGCTCAGGCAAGGCCAGGACATCGAAGCCGTCGTGCTGGGCATCAACCGCGAGGAACAGAAGATTTCCCTCGGCGTCCGCCAGCTCGAAGCCAATCCGTGGGACAAGGCGTTGGAGAAATATCCGCCGGGCACCCGCGTCAAAGGCAAGATTCGCAACCTGACCAGCTACGGCGCCTTCATCGAACTGGAGGAGGGTTTGGACGGGATGATTCACGTCTCCGACATCTCCTGGACGAGGAAAATCAATCATCCATCGGAAGTCCTCAAGAAAGGCGACGAAGTGGAGGCCGTGGTGCTGGAAATCGACAAGAGCAACCAGCGCATTTCGGTCGGCGTCAAACAGCTTTCCGAAGACCCCTGGACGAACATCGACAAGTATTACAAGGTCGGTGATCTCGTCAGCGGCAAAGTCACGAAGCTGGCGAGCTTCGGCGCGTTTGTCGGCCTGCAGCATGACATTGATGGCCTCGTGCACATCTCGCAGGTCAGCGAAGAGCGTGTCGATAAGATCAAGAACGTGCTCAAGGTCGGCCAGGAAGTCACCGCCCGCGTGATCAAGATCGACAAAAGTGACCGCCGCA
>Ga0066672_10000616_pt1 | contig 11385 bp, 7 predicted proteins | sample GraSoiAngelo_121_FD_62292 | JGI IMG/M metagenome (GOLD analysis project Ga0066672, IMG submission 62292) | Grasslands soil microbial communities from the Angelo Coastal Reserve, California, USA - 14_0919_12_20cm | ecosystem: Environmental > Terrestrial > Soil > Grasslands | place: USA...
ATCCTGCATGGCGAAATTCTTCACGCCGCTCGATTGGGGGTCATTTCGTTTCACCACGGTGACAATCGGGTCAACAGGGGAAGTCCCCCCGGATTCTGGGAGTGCTATTACGAATGGCCCCAGACGGGCTTTATCATCCAGCGTCTGACCGAGGAGCTCGATGCCGGAGAGGTGCTGGTCAGAGGCTCGTTCGGAACGCGCTTCTACTATTCGTTGAACCAGGCCCACCTTTACAAAAAGTCATTCGTTCATCTCAAGCACCTCCTCAAGCGCATCGCGTCGGCGGGCAGGCTGCCCCCCGCTGAGGACACGCCGACTCCGTACTCTGGCATTCTCTATCGCACTCCCGCGCTGCACCAGTCCCTCGCCTACGGATTAACGGTTCTCAAGAGGATCGCGCTCAGAGGAGTGGCGACAATGCTGAGGCGCCGGGAAAGGTGGGGAATCTCGCTCCTGTCGGGCAAATGGGACAAGTCCGCACTTTGGCGAAGCAATGAAGTGAGAAATCCGCGAGGGCGGTTTTGGGCCGACCCGTTCCTGTACTCGCACGGCGGCAGAACGTTCTGCTTTGTCGAGGATTTTGTGCGCAAGACGAACAAGGCCCACATCACAGCCCTGGAAATCCAAGGGACCGAGGTGATCGAGCGTGGAATCGCGCTCAAGGAGCCGTTCCACTTGTCATTTCCGTTTCTGTTCAAGTACAAGGGGGAGCTATTCATGTGCCCCGAATGCTTCGAATCGGGGCAAATCAGAATTTATCGCTGCACGGAATTTCCGCTGAAGTGGGAATTGCAGTCCGTTGTCATGGAAGGCGTGTGCGCGGCAGATACCATGCTTTTTGAGAAGGAGGGCCGATGGTGGATGCTGACGAGCTTTGATGAATCCGGAACCCATGATTACTGTTCCGAACTCTACCTGTTCTCGTCCGCTTCACCGCTTGAGACGAACTGGACGCCGCATCCGCAGAATCCAATACGAATCGATGCTCGTGGCGGCAGAAACGCGGGCCTGATCATTGACGGGCAGAGGCTCTTCAGGCTCGCCCAGCGTCAGGGATTTGACCAGTACGGGCAAGGGCTGCTCGTTTTCGAGATCAAGACAATTTCGGAATCGATTTACGTTGAAGAGCTGGTATCGGAGATCAATCCCACCTTCAGGAAAGGACTGCGCGGAACGCACCATCTCTCGTGCGACGGCAAAACGACCGTCATAGACCACTGTACGATCGCAGCGTTCACCTAAGATCCAATTCAGGGCCGCAGCCGTCGGCACGAATTTCCGCGGCAGCCGGGCAGCAAAAATACCTGCTGACTCAACCGGACGATGCGCTGCCATGTCGGGGCTGTTTCCGCCGCCTGCCTCGCTCAGGAAGGCCACCAGGTGATCGGCGTCGACACCGAGGCCGATTTGCCGCAAAGCACCGAAACGGCTGCCACGCGAGTCAAAAGGGACCGCTACCCCTAGTCCCTATTCCTTGACTCTGCCGGAGGGGCTACCCAGAATCATGAATCATGTCGCACGAAGCGAAGGGCCGGCGGGCGCTGCTGGCGAGCCGGGGTAGCGCCGGGGGTGGCCAGCGCGGTTTCTTCCCGCGATCGGCAGACGGGTGCGGTCGGTCCCATTGATCGACAGCAGCACGCCAGGGCCCGAAACGTTGCCACCACCAGGTGTGTCCTTGAGGCGGAAGTTCACGTTCGCGGCCATCATGCTGTCGATCGTCATCGCTGTAACGCTGATATTTTTCGAGCTTGCGGTCCGCTTTGTCGTTCCACAGCCGCAGCTTTATCCTCGATACCGCTACTCCGAACGCTACGGCCATCTGTTTCCCGAATCGGCGACCATCGTGAACGAGATGCCGGGCGTCTGGCGCTTCGTCTATCACACCAACGAATACGGCTATCGGGTTTCAATGCCCGAAATCTCTAGCCGCTACGACCGACCGAACATCGTTGTTCTCGGCGATTCGCTTACCTTCGGCATCGGGGTCAACGACGGCGAGGAATATTGCGCCGTGTTGGCGAAGCGGCTCGGTGCAGAGGCGGGCGTCGTCAATCTCGGCATGGGGAGCTTCGGCCTGACCCACGAAATACGCGCTTTCTACGAATTCGGGCTTCTGTTCCAGCCGGCGGTAGTCGTGCTGCAATTTTCCGATAACGATCCCGACGACAATTTCTACGAGATGGTGACAACGGTCGGGGACGGGCGTTTTCGATTCCATCGCGACCGCTCGATGGGCGGCAGCATGCGCCGCGTCAAGGACTGGCTCAGCGGCTCGGTGGTGCAGCGAAGCTCGGCTTACAACTTCGTCAGAAACTACGCATTCGGTTTCTGGTATCGCAATGTCGTGGAACACGAATCGCCCGGCGGTAGGCGGCGCAAGGAGGAGTTTCACAACGAATTGCTGAGCGCGTTTGCGCAAGACCTGCGCCGCCGCGGAATCGCGCTCATCCTGTTCGACGGTCCAGGCTATCTCGCACGCTGGCCTGGAATTCGAAGCGAAGTGGAGGCCCTCGATCGAAAGGGGCTGCTACGGTATCTACGTACGGATCGGTGGTACGACGGGGTGACCGATTACGGCACGCCGGAAGGCCATCCGTGGGGTCCGATAGGCCACCGAATTGTGGCGGAGCATCTGGTGGCGCCGCTGCGTGCGGCATTGGCCGAAGGGAAATCGGCGCGCGTTGCGCGCTAACGGGCGCAGCCGGGGAACCTGAAGTCTGGCCGATCCGTGGTACGTGTTGGTATCGGAGTCCTCAATCGAGTTCGAATCTGCTCTCGTAATTCTGGCTGAGGGCCGCGTTCTGCATTTCCTTCTTGAGAAAGCAGTTGCCCACCGCGAGCGCCTCGATCTCGGTGCCCATGAAGCAACGGAATGCGTCCTCCGGAGCGCACACGATCGGCTCCCCGCGCACGTTGAAGCTGGTATTGACGATCACCGGGCAGCCGGTGCGGCCCTTGAAGCGCTTGATGAGCGCATGATAGCGGGGGTTCGTTTCGCGGTGCACCGTCTGGACGCGCGCGGAATAGTCGACGTGCGTCACCGCGGGAATCGATGAGCGCGGAATATTGAGCTTGTCGATCCCGAACAGCCGGTTCTGCTGTTCGCTCATCGCGATCCGGTGCTCCCGAGCCACGTCCGCGACCAACAGCATGTACGGGCTTTCCACGTCGAGATCGAACCACCCGGCCGCGTCTTCGCTGAGCACCGAGGGGGCGAACGGACGGAAGGACTCCCGATACTTGACCTTGAGATTGAGCATCTTCTGCATCGTCGGCGAGCGCGCATCGCCCAGGATCGAGCGGGCACCGAGCGCGCGTGGGCCGAACTCCATGCGTCCCTGGAACCAGCCGAGTGCCTTGCCATCGGTCAGCGCACCCGCGCAGGCGTCAAGCAGCGCCTCGTCGTCGATGGTCTCGAAAACCGCGCCTGCCTGAGCGAGCCGCCGCTCGATGTCGGCCTGCCCGTATTCGGGTCCGAGGTATCCCCCATGCATTCCATCGAGGGCGCCGTTGCTGTGTCGCGGCTGTTTTTTGAACAAGTGGAAAGCGACGAGCGCCGCGCCCAGAGCCCCGCCGGCGTCTCCGGCCGCGGGCTGCAGCCACAGCCGGTCGAAGCATCGCTCGCGCAGGAGCTTGCCATTGGCGACGCAGTTCAGCGCTACGCCGCCCGCGAGACACAGGTTTCTCTCTCCGGTTTCCCTCGCTACGCCCCGCGCGAGCTTGAGCACCACCTCCTCGATCACGGCCTGGATCGACGCTGCAAGATCCATCTCCCGCTGGGTGAGCGGCGCGTTGGGCTTGCGCGGCGGGCCGCCGAACAGCTGGTCAAAACGGCCGTTCGTCATGGTGAGCCCCGTGCAATACTCGAAGTACTCGAGGTTGAGGCGGAAGCTGCCGTCTTCCTTGACGTCTATCAGGCGCTCCCGGATCACGTTCGCGTACCTGGGATTTCCATACGGCGCGAGTCCCATCACCTTGTATTCGCCCGAGTTGACCTTGAATCCCGTGTAATAGGTGAACGCCGAGTACAGCAATCCGAGCGAGTGCGGAAAATGGATCTCGCGGATGACTTTCAGGTCGCGCCCCTTTCCCAGGGCAAGCGAGGTGGTGGTCCATTCGCCCACCCCGTCCATGGTGAGCACGGCGGCACGTTCGAACGGCGACGGGAAAAAAGCGCTGGCGGCGTGACTCAGATGATGCTCGGAGAACAACAGGCGCCGCTCCCAATCGACCTCGTCATCGAGCTGCGCGAGCTCGTTAACCAGCAGGCGCCGCTGGAACAGTTTCTCCTTTATCCACAGCGGCAGGGCTTGCCGGAACGACGCGAATCCGCGCGGCGCGAACGCCATATAGGTCTCGAGCAAACGCTCGAATTTCAGGAATGGCTTGTCGTAGAACGCCACGATGTCGATATCGCTGGGGCGGGTCCCGGACGATTCCAGGCAGGAGCGGACGGCTTGGTGGGGAAACCGGGAGTCGTGCTTTTTCCGGGTAAACCGCTCCTCCTGCGCGGCCGCGATCACCTCCCCGTCGCGCACCAGCGCCGCGGCGCTATCGTGGTAATAGGCCGACAGGCCGAGGATGCGCATCGCCACCTCAGAACAGCGTGTAGATGAACGGCGCCACCACCGAGCCTTGAGCGAGCACCAATATCCCTCCCAACGCCAGCGTCATCACGATGATGGGTAGCAACCAGAACTTCTTGCGCAGCCTGAGAAATCTCCACAGCTCTACGAGGAACGTCATCGTGCGCCTCCTCAAAACGGATCTTGAAAACTGTCGTCAGCCGGCCCCGGCGGGTCGCGCTCGACCCAGTAGGTCGAGGTCCTCGGTTCGAACCGCCGTTTCATAATGTCCCGGCCGGCCGCGCGCATCACCAACCCGACGGGCGTGAACACGCCATAAAAAATGACGCCGAGCACGAGCGGACTGACGAGGCGATGGAGCAGCTCGCCGAATTGCAACCACGCCCGCTTAAGCGGTGCCAGCCACCGCGGCCTGACCATCGTTACCGCAGCCGTTACGCCGGCGAGCGCAAACATCCACGGATACGCCGTGCCCTCACGCCACAGCGAGTAGACGCCAGCCAGCGTGAAAAATACCGTAAACAGCCAACCAAAAGAACGGTTCGAAGGGGCTTCGTTCGGCATTCCGGCCTCAGGTGTCAAGGGGCTCGCAGCCCTGCGCCCAGGCAAGTGGCTTCGCTGCCCGCAGATCACCCGATAAGCATACTTAGACGTCATTGAACGTCCGTCCTTCGCCCCACGCCGGCGCGTAGTCCATTTGGATTAGCGAGATATAGAATCATGCGGCATCGGATCGACAAACGCCCCTCTATCGTGGGCAGTGAGGCCGCATCCGGCTGGAAGGGGTCACAAAACATGGAGCCGCAGCCACGTTCTGCACGGTGCGTCCTTGAAGACGGGACGACGATCGCAGGCCGGCTGTACGGGTTCCCAAAATCCGTGGCCGGAGAAATCGTCTTCAACACCGGCATGGTCGGCTACCCCGAGGCGCTGACGGATCCTTCATACAGCGGCCAGATACTGGTGTTGACGTATCCGCTCATCGGCAATTATGGCGTGCCGGCGCGCAATGGCACCGATCTGTCTTTCGAGTCCGGAAGAATTCAAGTGGCGGGGCTCATCGTTTCCGAGCTGGCGCATGGCTACAGTCACGCGACGGCCTGCGACAGCCTCCCGGAGTGGCTCCGGCAGGATGGAATCCCCTGTCTGGCGGGAGTCGACACGCGGGCGCTCACCAAGCGGCTGCGGGAGCGTGGCAGCATGCTCGGCAAGATCGTGGTCGGGCAAGACGATGTGCCCTTCGATGATCCGAACCGGCGTGACCTGGTTGCGGAGGTCAGCGTCAGAGAGCGCGTCATCTATGCGGGCGGGGAGCGTACCGTCGTCGTGGTCGACTGCGGATGCAAGTCGAGCATCATTAAAAACCTCCGTGTGCGCGGCTTGACCGTCATTCGGGTGCCGTCCGACTACGATTTCCTCGCCGAGGACTTCGACGCCGTGCTGGTATCGAACGGACCGGGAGATCCCAGCGTCTGCACCACGACCATCCGCAATATCGAGCGTGCCATGCGCCTCGAGCGCCCGATCATGGGCGTCTGTCTGGGGCACCAGTTACTGGCCCTCGCGGCGGGAGCGAGAACCTACAAGCTCAAATTCGGCCACCGCGGCCAAAACCAGCCGTGTCTCGAGGCAGGAACCGGGCGCTGTTTCATCACGTCGCAGAACCACGGCTTCGCCGTCGACCCGAGCTCGTTGCCGCAGGGATGGGAGCCATGGTTCACGAATGCCAACGATGGCTCGAATGAGGGAATGCGGCACCGCTCGCGACCGTTCCTGAGCGTGCAGTTCCATCCGGAGGCGGCCCCGGGGCCGGTGGACAGCCAGTATCTTTTCGACAATTTCCTCAGCATGGTCCGATGAGCGCGATGCCCGGCAAGGTTCTGATCTTGGGAAGCGGCGCGCTCAAGATCGGCGAGGCGGGTGAGTTCGATTATTCGGGCAGCCAGGCCATCAAGGCGCTGAAGGAGGAAGGGATCGCGACCGTGCTGGTCAACCCCAACATCGCGACGATCCAGACCTCCGAGCGGCTCGCCGACAGGATCTACTTCTTGCCGGTCACGCCGCAGTTCGTCGAGCAGGTGATCGAGCGCGAGCGGCCGGACGCGCTCATGCTGAGCTTCGGCGGGCAGACCGCGCTCAACTGCGGCCTGGAACTCGCCCGGCGGGGCGTTCTGCAGCGCTTCAACGTGGCTGTGCTGGGGACGCCGATCGCGACGATCGAGGATACCGAGGACCGCGCGCGGTTTGTCGCCAGACTGGCCGAGATTGGCGTCGCCGTCCCCCGCAGTGCCGCGACAGACTCGATTGACCAAGCGATCGAGCTAGCGCATTCAATCGGATATCCGCTAATGGTCCGGGCGGCATACGCACTGGGCGGCCTCGGTTCCGGCCTTTGCGCCGATCACCGGCAGCTCCGCGAGAGGGTCGCCAAGGCGCTCTCTCACAGTCCGCAGGTACTGATCGAGGAGTCCCTCGTCGGCTGGAAGGAAATCGAGTACGAGGTCGTGCGAGACCGGTTCGACAACTGCATCACGGTCTGCAACATGGAAAACCTCGACCCGATGGGCATCCATACGGGGGAAAGCATCGTCGTCGCGCCGAGCCAGACGCTGACCAATCGCGAGTATCACGCCTTGCGGGAGATCGCGATCCGCACCGTGCGCCATCTCGGGGTGGTCGGCGAGTGCAACATCCAGTACGCCCTCGACCCGCGCTCAGGCGCCTATCGCGTAATCGAGGTCAACGCCAGGCTGTCCCGGAGCTCCGCTCTCGCCTCCAAGGCGACGGGTTATCCGCTCGCGTTCGTGGCCGCGAAGCTGGGGCTCGGCTACAACCTCACCCAGCTCGCCAACGCCATCACCGGCGCGACGATGGCTTGCTTCGAGCCGGCGCTGGATTACGTCGTGGTGAAGGCGCCGCGTTGGGATCTGCAGAAATTCCATCGGGCGTCCCTCAGCATCGGATCGTCCATGAAGTCGGTTGGCGAGGTGATGGCGATCGGCCGAAGCTTCGAAGAGGCCCTTCAAAAGGCGCTGCGCATGCTCGAGACCGGCGGCACGCCCGGCTCGGCCTGGCGCGAGAACCTGGAGTCCGAAGACCTCGACCGGGTTCTTCGGGACCCGACACCGGAGCGGATCTACGTTGTTGCCGAGGCATTTCGCAGGGGATGCTCGATCGAGGACGTTCATCGCCTGTCCCACATCGATCGTTGGTTCCTGGGGAAAATCCAGCATCTGGTCGAAATCGAACGTCGTTTGCGCAGCACGCGCGGCGCTGCCTGCCCGGCGCAGCTGCTGATCGAGGCAAGGCAGGCCGGGTTCGCCGATTGCCAGATCGGCGACCTGCGAGAAACGTCCGAGGCGGCCGCACGCATCGAGCGCCAGGCGCTCGGTATCGGTCCGTGCGTCAAGCAGATCGATACTCTTGCCGGGGAATACCCCGCCCAGACCAATTACCTCTACCTGACCCATAACGGCCGCGAAGACGACGTCGCGGAAGGCAGCCTTGAGAACGCAGTGCTCGTGCTGGGCTCGGGAGCCTATCGCATCGGCAGCTCGGTGGAATTCGACTGGTGCGCCGTGAACGCGGTGCAGGCGCTACGCCGGATGGGCTACAAGACCATCATGGTCAACCATAATCCGGAAACGGTCAGCACCGATTACAACGAATGCGACCGCCTGTATTTCGAGGAGATCAGCCTCGAGTCGGTGCTGGAGATCTACCGCCGCGAACGCCCGCTCGGCGTGATCGTGTCGGTCGGCGGCCAGGGTCCGAACAACCTCGCCCTGCAGCTCGCCGAGGCCGGGGTGCGTCTCCTTGGCACGCCGGCGGCCAGCATCGACACCGCGGAGAACCGGCACAAGTTCTCGCGCCTGCTCGATCAGCTTGGAGTCGAACAGCCTGCCTGGAAGGAACTGGCCGCGGCCGACGATGCACTGAAATTTGCGCGCGCCGTCGGCTACCCGGTTCTGGTCAGGCCGTCGTACGTGCTGAGCGGCGCCGCCATGGGCGTAGCGTCCAGCGATGCCGAGCTCGACAGGTTTCTCAGACGCGCGACGACGGTGTCGCCCCGGCATCCGGTGGTCATCAGCAAATTTCTCGACAACGCGAGAGAGCTCGAGCTGGACGCCGTCGCCTGCCGCGGCGAGCTCGTCGCTTCAGCAGTCTCGGAGCACGTCGAGAACGCCGGCGTCCACTCCGGAGACGCGACGCTCGTGCTGCCGCCGCAACGCACCTATCTCGAGACCGTGCGGCGGATCCGGCGGATTTCGTCGGCGATTGCCGCGGCCCTGAAGATACACGGTCCGTTCAATATCCAGTTCCTGGCGAAGGGAAACGACATCAAGGTCATCGAATGCAACCTGCGTGCTTCGAGGAGCTTTCCCTTCGTCTCGAAGGTGCTGCGGGTGAATTTCATCGAGATTGCCACCGCCGTGATGATGGGCCGTCCGGTGCCGGTGCGCAACGGATCGGTGATGGACGTCGAGTACGTCGGCGTCAAGGCGCCGCAGTTCTCCTTCACCCGTCTCGAGGGCGCCGATCCCGTGCTGGGCGTCGAGATGGCGTCGACCGGCGAAGTGGGCTGCCTGGGTGACGATTTCGAGGAGGCATTCCTGAAGGCGCTGCTCTCGGTCGGGTTCCGGCTGCCGGTTCGCAACGCGCTGCTCTCGACCGGTCCGATCGAGCACAAGGCCGCCTTCCTGGCGAGCGCGCGGTCCTTGCGCGACATGGGGGTGAACCTGTTCGCCACGGAAGGCACGGCCGCGTTTCTGCGCGCGAACGACGTCGAATCGACGTTGCTGCACTGGCCCGCGGATTCAAGGTCGCCGAACACGCTCGAGTATCTCGGCCAGAGAAAGTTCGACCTGGTGATCAATATTCCGAAGAACTCCCACGAAGAGGAGCTGACGAACGACTACCTCATTCGCCGCAAGGCGGCGGATTTCGGCATTCCGCTCATCACCAACATCCAGTTGGCGCAACGGTTTGTCGAAGCGCTGTCGAAGAAACGTCTTTGCGAGCTGCAGATCAAGAGCTGGCAAGATTACGCGTTGCTCGAGCCCGTCCCCGTCAGCGTAGTCTCATCGCAGACTGACGATGCTCGAGCCGCCTCGAATGCGCCAGCAGGCGAGGGCTCTCCGCGCGACGAAGAAAAAGCGAGCGCATTGCTGAGCGGGCACCTCGTCTAAGATCGATCTCATGTGCGGTTTTCGTTTTCGCCTACGCCCAGCCAAGCGATGGTCTGCACGATCAGAGCCTGCTGGAGCGGATGGACGCTGCCATTCGCCACCGGGGCCGCACGAGCATCGGCAGAGCCGCTGAGACCGCGCCGTCATATGGGTTTTCGGTTCCGCGCAGCGATCGGTTCAACGACGGGCCGGGCGACGACATCTGGCATTAGCTGCTCGCGGCCGGCGCCCGCCACGTGTTCAGGCGCGAGGCGCTGGAGCGCATCATCGGGAGCGCTCGCATCTCACGCATGACTGGAGCTTCGCGCTTTGGTCATCGCTCATGTTCGAGATCATCTGGTGCAGTCGCCACCGGATCGAGCACGACGCCCTGCCGCATGAGCGCGCCGCTCGCAGGCACGAGTCGTCGAGCGTTACACCGAGCGCGCGGTGGTTCAGGTGCTCGACCGCGCCTACCAGGTGGCCATGCGCGAGCAGGGGCAGAAGCCGCGCGCCGGAGAATTCCGACTTCCCGCTTCGACCAGCAATCCTGACAACCGGCTATTCCAGGCAGTTCAAAATCGTCTGCTGATCCAACCGGACTATGCACCGCAGCCAATCTACAGAACGGCTGTCAACAGTCTTCCATCATCCTTGCAGGAGGGTTTTGCCACGCGACTCCCCGGTGACTACTATGAAGATCAGCGTCATGGGCCTCGGCTATGTCGGGACCGTTTCCGCCGCCTGCCTCGCTCAGGAAGGCCACGAGGTGATCGGCGTCGACACCGAGCGGCTTAAGGTCGATCTCGTCAACGCCGGCAGATCGCCGGTGATCGAGAAGGACCTGGGAGGGATCATCGCTCGACAGGTTGCGGCGGGCAGCCTGTCGGCGACGACGGACGTAGCGGCCGCCGTCCAGCACACCGACCTCGCGCTCATTTGCGTCGGCACGCCCGGCCTCGCCAACGGCGGCATCGACCTGAAATTCGTGAGTCGCGTATGCGAGCAGATCGGATCGGCGCTGCGAACCCACGACGGAGCTCCCGCCATCGTGCTCCGCAGCACCATGCTGCCCGGATCCATGCGCGAAGTCGTGATCCCGGCTCTGGAGACTCATTCCGGCAAGCGCGCCGGCAGCGAATTCGGTGTTTGCATCAACCCTGAATTTCTGCGCGAAGGCACGGCGGTGCACGATTACTTCAACCCGCCGAAGACGGTCATCGGTGAGCTCAGCCCGGCAAGCGGCGATCTGCTGGCGAGCCTGTACAAAGGCACGCCGGGCCCGCTCATCCGGACCGACATCGAGACTGCCGAGATGGTGAAGTACGCGGACAACGCCTGGCACGCGCTCAAGGTGGGGTTTGCCAACGAGATCGGCAACCTGTGCAAGGCCCTCGAGGTGGACGCTCACCGCGTGATGGACATTTTCTGCCAGGACACCAAGCTCAACATCTCGCCCTCGTACCTGAAGCCGGGGTTCGCGTTCGGCGGCTCGTGCCTGCCGAAGGACCTGCGGGGGCTGGTCTACGCCGCGCACCGCGCCGACGTGAAGGTGCCGATCCTGTCGAACGTGCTGGCGTCCAACGACGAGCACCTGCAGCGCGCGTTCGACCTGGTCGCGCGCACCGGCA
>Ga0066672_10000618_pt1 | contig 11368 bp, 11 predicted proteins | sample GraSoiAngelo_121_FD_62292 | JGI IMG/M metagenome (GOLD analysis project Ga0066672, IMG submission 62292) | Grasslands soil microbial communities from the Angelo Coastal Reserve, California, USA - 14_0919_12_20cm | ecosystem: Environmental > Terrestrial > Soil > Grasslands | place: USA...
AAGGTTCATTCTACGTTGCCGCGATGGAATGTCTCGCTGAATTGAAAGAGCAAATTGACCATACCAGGACGGTGATCTCAATCCTACGGGACTGGCAGGCGGTCAATGAAAAAGAGAGTGCTAAAGAAAACCGTCTTGACGAAGGTACGAAGTAAATAAACGGCGGAACAAGGGGAGCCTATGTCGAAACGCAGGAGCAGTTTTGGAAAGAAGCTGGCCAAGAAAAGTGCCAGAGAAGCAAAACAAATTATGAAAGGAGTTCTGAGAGAAGGAAAAAGAATTGCTTTCGGGACGATCAAGGGCTTCCTCAATGTGTTCAATCCGTTTCGGTGAAAGAGAAGCCCGAGCAAGTTCCTGAAGACTGTCAACGCTTTACAGCCACAAATAAACAAGGAGGAAAAAATAATGTCCCAAACCACACAAAAACTCGTGCTGTCGCTGGACGATGAAACCCAGACTTACAAACCTGTCGCCCACAACCTGAGTGTTGAGCAGGCGGTCGAGTGCGTAGACAAACTGCAGGCCGATGGAATAACAGCCGCGATTGTTGCCCAGAAAAGGCAGCATCGCTCCTTGAGCTTCCATCAGTGCAAACCCTGTAAACAAGCTGCCGATGAGTTCTCTCTTCGGCTCACCCAGGCACTCAATGAACCTCCAGATGGAGAACTCGTGCCAGTGCTTGGAGCCGGCAAAAGTGCAGATGAATGATCCCGACATCCCAGCTGGCATCATTGCTGATGCCGCCAAAGAAGCTAACACAGATGCTCAATGCAAGTGCACTGAGGCGTTGGAGGCTCTTGAACAGGCCACTATTCCATCGCGATCAGAGCACTAAGGGCCATTGGAAAGCAAGTGCAATTCGTCACCGCCGGGCTCATGGTTCCTGCGCGAGATTAAGCAAATACAAAAACAAAAACAAGCTAAAGGAGGAAACAAATTAAATGGCTACGAAAAGCAAGTCGGACGCGCCGCAAGGCAAGTCGCAGACCCAGACTCAGACTCAACCCCAGGCTGGACGAAAGGCCTGGAAACCGAAAACGCCCGTAGAGGTGGTTCTTGAGCAGATTTCCCGGCAAGAGGAAAAAGTTAAACAACTGCGCGAAGCCTTGAAGGTAGAAGAGGCCGCCTTAACCCGGCTGGACCAGGCCCGTAAAGTCTTGCAAGCCAGCTAGCACCTTGGAGTTTGCCGTCAGGCAAGCTCCTTTTTTGATGGTCGAACCAGATTTCCTAAAGGAGAAAACTATGCGCTTCTCAATTCCAATACTGACCCTGACCCGCCACCGGCACGAATCACCCATTGAACCCGAGGGGTTCTTCGAAGGTTCCAATGGCACCAAGCTTGAGACCGGGCTTGAGAGAATCCAGGCGCGGTCCGACAAACAGCGAACCGAGCTGCAAAAGAATTCAGTGACGAAGGTAAAGCATCTTGAGGCAGAACTCCAGCACCTTGAGGCCCTAAAGCCGGACGTTGATCGGCAATGGGTGGCCATCCTTCAATTGCACGGCGACCAGATTCCCAGCGTGGCCATGCCGCTGATTGTCGCGCTGATCGGCATTCTTGCGCTGGTGGCAGAAGCCAGGATGTTGGCGCCGGCCCTGGACCTTCTCAACGTCGCTGACTACGGTTCCCAACTACTCTCCGCCCTCGGCATCTCATTCATCACCGCCCTGGCATTCCATTTTGCCTGGCAGACATTTACCAAGGAAGAGTTTCCCCGGCTCTGGAAGCTTGCTGTCCGCATCATGGCCGGAGCACTAAGTTTGGGCATGATTGCATGGGGCATTTTGCGCGGTCTGCAGGTCGGCTTCGGCGCCGATCTTGCCCAAAGCCCTTTGGGAGATTTCCTCCGCAGCCACCCGTTGCTTTCATCGATATTTTACGTCCTGATCACCTTGGCCGTTCCGGTGATTGCGGCAACTGCTTCTCACTACAGCCAGGCCGCGATAGAGAGATGGTGGAGGTGGCACAAGGTATCTCACCAAGTAAAAGACATCTCTAAGCGCCGGGCCTATGCTGCGAAGCTCCTGGAATCGGAGCAGGAAGCGCTCTCTCATGGCCTCAAGCATCTTGATCATCAGGCTAAAGAGGCAAAGGCACTCTACGCCCGAAGCCATGAGCGCGGCGTCCGGAACGGAACTCGCCAGGAAGAATACTGGACGGTCCCGTTGAAATCGACGCTGGCCGCCATCGTCGCACTGATCGGCTTCGGCTGGTTCATCTTCGTGATTTCTCCATTCTTTGCCTTGATCCCGGTTGCTGTGTGGATTGGCGCGTTTTTCCATTATCGCCGGCAGTGGCGCAGCCCCAACCCGGTCGAGTTTTTCGATCTTGAACGGGTAAAGTTTGCGGTCGGTGCCACCGACGCGAAATCCAGCGAAATGCCAATTGATACTGTGGCTGTCCGGCGCACGCTCAAAGGGGGAGGAGTGGAAAGATGAAGAAGCTACTCATAGACATACTCGCTATCATGCTGCTGGCTGGTTGCAGCCGGCAGCAGCCAGTGCCTCGGCAAACGGTCATCCTGGTCGACATGAGCGCCAGCATCGAGCCGCAAGCTGAAGCAGAATGCTTGGACGGTATTGCCACATTCATTGCCAAGCTGGATCGCGGAGATGCAGTAACTATTATTCCCATTACTGGGGATGCCGATGTCCAAAGCACAGGCAGGGTTCTGCGCTTTCAAGAACCTCTTAACCGCACAGCATACGATGCTGACTTGATCGGTTTTTCCAAGCAGGTTCATGATTCCCTGCAGGCCCTACGAATCCAAACGGTTCGCAATCCTACAGCGCGAACTGATATCTTCGGCGGGATCCGGATGGGTATCGAAGAACTGGCGTCCAGGACGAAAGAGCAAGATCGGCAGATGATCATTTTCAGCGATTTCATCGAAGATGATGGGGCCGTGAATTTCTCCACCGATCCCCGCTTGGCTGCCACTCAGGCTGCTGGCCGCTATGCGGCCACGGAGGCGAGAACTTCATTTTCGCAGCGGATTCCTTCAATGCGAGTCCATCTGGGGCTGCTACAAAGTAAGGATTTGGGCAAGCTCGACAAAGTGCGGAGGACAGCCATTCGGCAGTTTTGGGAACAATACTTCAAAACGCTCGGGGTGGAGAGTAAGTATGCGACTGATGGCGTGGGATTACTCGCTAATTTCTCGCCGAAATAATGGGGGCTTAATTGAAAAAACAACCCATCCTTAAGCTGACTTCGAAACACGAATGAACCTGCTTAAGAATCAATCTTGCCTTAACACTTAAACCGGCTCGACCTACCTCCGTGAACAAAACTTTGCCCGATTTGCCAAGAACATACGATTTAGCGCGCCTGCGATTTTGCATCACGATCTTCTTCTTTTATCTTGGCTGCCGTGCGGATACGCACAAAGCTGGCCATAAATCCACCTCTTCCCCGATGGAAACCACGTTCGGTCAGGGCTGACCATCCGTTGTTCTTGTTGAGGTCAAGTTGGCGAGCAAAATCCTGCCGTATGCGCTCGTCTTGTTGATATGTTTTGAATTGGATGGTCTCTTTGGGCAGGTCTGATGGTCGCCCTGGTACCCGCGGTCCCTGAGATTTTCCGCCAGAAACAAAGAACTCACAACTCATAGAATCAAACAAGTCCGGGATTTCATCTTCGACCCGTTTTAGCCCTTCAGATACCTTTCTTGCAACCGATCGAACACTCCGTTCGCTCCCAACAGGTGCTAGGAGAGTCGGCCTTTCCAGGGAATAGTAAATATAGTTTGAAGCACCAACACCCAAATGCGCCGGCCGCAATAATCCGGGAAAATCTTTGAGGAATTTGGGTACGCCGATCTTCTCCATGTATTTGTACACCGCTGCGGCTGGGCCAAAGTCATCCCCCAATTCTGGGTCGTGTGGAACGAGTCCGGGAAATTCTCCTCGGATAAGTTCAATCAGATAGTGCACAGTGCTTTTGGCGTAAGGGGACAGTTTCTTGGCGGCCAGCCGGTTGAAAATGACCATTTGACGAAGAAAATCTGACCTCATATTTCGGACTGCAAAAAACTGCTCCGATAGCGCTGTCAGCAAGAATGCCTGAGCCTCCTGTCTGTTCTCCCAATCCTTTAATAGATTGACAAGAGGCTCGACCGGAAGCAACAAGAGGCGCGATTGCCAAACTTGAGATTGCTTACCCTGCATCGCCGCATCCGCCATTGTTCTAAAGAAAAGCGCGTGGTCTTTGTCAAGAGAGCTTCCTAGTTCCTTGTCAGTCTTTCCCTCAAAGCTCCGCCCGAAGAGGCTTTTCAGTAGAGGCTGGTTGATCTTCCTTCTGAGATGCTCAATGAGTCGCGGATTGGACAGCGATGCACTAAAAAATACGGTTAGGCTGCCCGAAGAGATGCACCGGGCTGAACGCCCAAAAATTGGTCGCACAGGTTTCGTGGGTAAATAAAGCTGGTTTAGGAGACGGTTAATGCCAATGGTTTCGCCTTGGGAATAGAAACGCAGGGGAGCGCGCCTGGATTCTGCAGGCACCCATTGCTGGTACTGAATATATTCTTCACAAGAACCATTTAGGATGACGATCAACGGCCGATGTTTGGGCAGCTCCGCCAACAGCTCTTGGCAGGAACCGCAGACGGAACTAGACGAGCAGGGCGGCAGGATCTTGCTGAATTTATCTTGATCTGTCTGTGACCGGGCACCGGTCACGTTGGCTCCATAAGGATATCGCACCTCAAATATCGGCAACGCACGAGCGCTCTTGGCACGAGACTGCGGGAGCGCAAGCAAAAGGTTGCATAGCGCCTTTGCCATGGGTGAGGTCTGTTCTGCAAGACGATCTGCGCCTTGTTTTGGCGTCAGGCGGACTACATGGTCTTTCAAATGGTTATTTGAGTTTTGATTCATGGCCGTATTTTCTATCACGTCATCAGGCAACTTTCACTGACTGTTTTTGCAATGAAAATCGCTCAGTGATCGTTGACTCTCGCTGCAATAACGTCAGCACCGTAGTGGAATTCACTTGAAACTGGAGGAACTATGGTGAAAGTTGCAGTTATCGTTGACACCCCGAACATAGGCAAGAGTATCGAAAACATCCATTCTGGAACTGCACGACCTGATTACCGCGCGCTCCGTCGCCTTGCCAACCAATATGGGTCTCTTACCAGGGCCTGCGCCTTGGTCAACGATGGCGTCAGCCGATACTTTGTTACCAAGCTGACACGCCAGGGGTTTGAGGTGAAATTCTCGCATGCTTTTGATTGCGATGACGCGGTTATCGCCTGGGCTGTTAGGCTCCGTCAGGAAGCGGACTGCCTGATTCTTTGCTCCGGCGATAAACATTATATTCCACTTGCGCTCTTGTTGATTGCAACTGGGATGAAGATCGTGATCTGCGCGGTGGACAACACTTGCAATCGAACGCTTAGGCAGACCGCGGATGCCTATGAAGAGATGCCAACTAAAGGAGTTGAGCTCACCAATAGGGTCTCTGTCCCAAAGAATGTCCAAAGGATGGTCTGATGGATTGACCAAACAATCAGGCTGGGTTGCGACCCTTCCAGCAACAAGCATCATGTTTCTTTGGTGCAGTTGCCAATGGAGGTCAGCATCACAATTGTGGTGTGGGCTGTGGAGGGAGCCTGCAACAAAACGCTCAAGCAGATGGCAGGTTCGTATGAAGAGATGCCAGTCAAGGACCGAGGCTAACGAATGCCGCTGTTTTCAAGCAAACGCACAAAGCAGACCAATGGCCCGTCTGCTCCCCGGCCTGACCCCGACTACCTGTAGAAACCGGCACGACACTGATGAACAGTGAATAGGGAAAATTGAGGCGTCTGCAGTCTACTGTGCCGATTCAATGAAGTGGCACATGCTCTTGATCAGTGACAGTTTTTGGATTGTGTCAGCGTCGGTCGCATATTTGAGGGCATCGGAACACAATTGGCAAATATTCTTCTGGTCTGTGGCAAGAGCGATATCCAAACGAACAGCAATAATAAGGGCGATTTCATCGTCAGCTTCTGGCCTGTTTTGCAAGCCGCGAAAAATCTTTTCCGCTTCTGCAGCATCCTTGAGCGCGTCGTCATAGCGTTTCTGCAAAGATAAATTTCGCGCGCGAATTGTCAATGCCTTGCCATAGTCCTCCTGATACTTGTGTGGATCTATACGCACGCCATTTCGCGCTGAATCGACGAAATCATTGTAGGCCGACATCGCCTGGTCGTTCTGTTGAGCAGCTTGATATGTCTCAGCAAGCAAGAACTGGCACCAGCCGAGTTTCTGGACTGTGTCGGCATCGTCATAGAGTGCCACTTTCTTATACACTTTGACCGCAATAGCACAGTGCGGCACGATTTCGGCAGGTCGATTTGTGGTTCGCAGGAGTCCGGCCAAATCTAACTCAAGCTCGGCTAAAGCAGCCAGATCGACTCGTTCTTGGCTCCCATAGAGATCAATGACTTTTTGGCGTAAATGAATCGCTTCTTGAAAATTGGCCTTCCCGTGATCGTTGTCACCTCTTGTAGCTTGATAACGAGCAAGGTTACCCAGGGCGTCGGCTAGGGCTTGAATATTGAAGATTGGTTCTACCGCATAAGCATCGCGCATAATGGCTACGGCTTCGACAAATCTTTTCTCTGCCTGTTCTTTGTTGTTTTGCCGAACTAGCCATGCTCCATAATTCTGCAGCGCTACGGCCAAGCCTCGCTTTGCCTGAGGGTCGGTCTTGGTAAGGTCACGAAGCAGTCCTATGGCCTCCTCATAGAGGAATCCCGCGGCAGCGATATCTTTGCCGGATTTCAATTTCATATTTGCATTAGTGATCATGCTGTACGCATACTGATCTTTCGGCATTGCGCCTGAGGTGGCCAGTTCGCTCTCGATCGCAAACGCCTCCCGGTAACGCGCTTCGGCTTCTGTGTAGTCCTCAACATCCGCGAAAATAGCGCCCTGACTTACCAAAGTCTGCGCCAAAAGTTGAAGATATTTGGGTGTCCTAACCTCCAGCACGATATCGCGCAGAAGTTCAATTGCCTTGGCCAGATATTTTTGTGCTTCCTCCCAATGCGCCCTCTCTGTTTCGAGCATCCCAAGATTCAAAGTTATTTGAGCTTCATAGAACTGCGCCTCGAGAGATCTGGTATGGCTATCATGCACTGTGCCAAGTGCCTGCCGAAATACAATTCGTGCTTCTTCAAATTGCTTTGCTTGCGCCAGAGTTGAGCCATAATCATTGGCATATTCCAGGTTGTCCGGATCAAGCGCATGGGAACGTTCAAGTTCTACACGGGTGTTCTTTTCGTCAGATTGAAGCAAATAGATCTTGGCGCGTAAATAGTGGAGTTGTGCTATCCCAATCACACTGCCATGGTGTGCTTGATCAATTGGTCGAAGAGAGTGCCAGCTTCGTCCAGTTTACCATCATGCAATAGCTCTTCCGCTCTCCGCTTCTCCTCTGGCAGCAGCTCGTATTGACCAATCTTCTTCTCCAACTCTCGATACTGCGATATGAAAATATTGATTTCTTGCTGAATCTCTTCATATCGCCGCTGCATATCTCTCGCTGTGATTTGCTCGCCTGCAAGTTTTTTCTTCAGAGCAGCGACAATGCCTGGATCCACTCCGTTGCAGTTTATCGTTAATGGTGCATTAATAGGACTGTTGATGAAGATTGGACTACACCAACCCGTGGTGGTCTGAGCATGGAGCGTTGTAGCGAAAAATATTGCAATCAAAAGCACTTTCATTTTTTATCTCTTTTTTTTGATCCGATCTGCTTCACGGGAAGCCTTGTTACTCATCCCTTCATCGCCGTTATTGGCATTGATATTGATGGTTGTCGGCGCATTTATTGGCGAATCGGAGATAATAGGGCTACCGTGACCAGTTGTCGTGGGTTGTTCAACTTTTATTTGGGGTAGCTCCTTTGTCTTTACATTTTCTTTTTTCAAAGCGATCAGCTTAAAACAGAGAATTCCCACAAAGAACACGACTATCGCGGCAAAAGCCGCATACAATGTTTTTGAGCGCTTTTTCTTGCCCATGGATATTACGGCTTTGGGCTGTTGGTTCTTTTGTATCTTTATGGAAGACTCTTTGGCTAGCGGAGCGCAGCCGACAGCAGTGTCAATGGATATTTCGTCATTCGGTGTGCGGGCTAGTTGCTCCAATTTGTCGAGAGTGCGGCCCGCTGATTGGACAACTGCCAATTGCCGATCAGGGTTGAAGGCACTAAAATCATCTGTGTCAATAAATGCAAGGCTCCAACATAGCAAATGATAAACATATTCGAATCTCGCAGCGGTTGAGGCATGTTTATATGTCACCGTATACTCATTCTCAAGAAAGCGTAAGGTGTTTATATATTTTCGTAATTGGTCATTTAAGGTCAAGGACAGCTGAGACGCTCCGGGCGAATCAATAAACCGAAGAACTTCGCTATAGCTCCTCGCGTCATCTACAATGTTTGCCAGGGCACGAAATTTAATATCACGAGCAAGGCGAGCCCAGTCGCGAGCAGGGCAATAAAGATCAAATCTGACACTTGCAAAATCGATGATTGCTGGGAAGATTGACTCGCGTCGGTGAATTGCTAAGAGGTTGTTAAAGTTCAAATCACCGTGACTGTGCATCGCAATGCTACAACGATCTCTTTTGGTAAGTTCGCCGAGTCGTGCCTTTAGGTTCTTTCCTCCATGAATAACATCTATGAGGGCAGAAGCATACGCACTCTCAGGTGCAGTTGTACTGATAATTTCTCGAATCTTCTCGCCTGCTTCTTCGTGCCATTTGAACGCATCCAGGGGATGAACAGGCGATTTTTCGCCTCCTGGCTGACGCTGATAAGCCGCATGCCATTTTGCAAGATATCCACTTAAGCTATGAAGGAGTGATCGCACCTCGTCGAAAGTTGTGTACTCCGAAACAAAAAAGGACTTAAATGATTCTGCCGGAGCAGTACCACCTGCCCACGTATAACTGAACGCGGCAAAACCATCTATTGTGGCTCCTTTGTTCACGAGTTCCGGACGTATGGCGGGATCTAACTTACTCTGAACATAGCATAGATAATTGGCGATTTCCTCATTTATCTGCGCCTCAGCGCTGAATTTGATAACCTGATCGAGGTTGCCGCCGGGCGAAAGCATGAGAAGCACTTTAGCTCCAGATTTTCCTGGGAGCAGAAATCTTGGGGCGAAATTGGCGTGTTCCAGCTGTCGTGTAAGCAGCCGGACGATGGTTTCAAATCCGGGTGAGCCGTCGCGTAAGAGTGCTTGAAGATTCTCGTCGTTTGTGATGGCACGGTTTAGAAGATTTGTTATTTCTATCTGCAAGTCCACGTGTTCTATTAAATCCCTAATCTGTAACCGTGTAAATCCCAATCTTCCAATCAATTCAGGCCAATTTATGGAATTCAGGTTCTTGACAAAGATATAGTAGTATTATATAATACCGTTAGTAGGGTCGCTCCTCGTTTGAACGGAGGGACGCCCCTTCCCAAAGACGATGGCGCGTCTCCTGATTTTCAAGGAGGCATATGAATACCAAAATTATTGTCAAAGCAACCGTGGGTGGGGACTCGGCACCTCTGGCGAAACCTCTCGAAGAAAAAGATATTTATTACTTCGAGGCCGAGGAGATAGGCGTTTTGGAATTACATCGACATAGGCAGGAGGTTGAATACTACACAGCAACAATAGTTTGGGACAACGATCCCAAGCGACTAGAACGCGACGTCTTTATGCCTAACTTGCAATGCGTTGGGATTCAAGCTGACGGATACCGTTTCATTGTTTCTGCCTAAGTTTCAAAAAGACGCTACTTCCATTGCGTCTTTTTCAATTGAACAGTCTAGACTGTGATTCGCCCAAGAGACGCAACTGCTATGATAGGGCGGCCACAATTATTGTGTTTACCTGTCGGTCTGGACGGGTTGGTATTGTATGTCTCCTCTCAAGGATACCGTTAACTTTTTAGTGTTTTTCGGCTCTGAGAAGAAAATGGTCTTAAGTCCGATTCCAAAGCAAACTCAAAAACCATTGTAAAAGCTTACTAATATCTACCGATGAAAAATACATCGATAAATATTAGTGATCTCTTACTAAATCCCAATGCTGTAACTAGTTAATGTGGGATTTTTTTGCGTGGTTAAGCGCGCCGTGTGAATATCAGGCACTAGGAAGTTAACGGTTGGCCTCTCAAGTTGCCAAGGGGGGGTTCATTGCTATCGATAAAGGTCGTTGCAAGTTACAAGTGCGTCACGCCAATTTCGCAACAATAGAGGCATCGTCTCCTCAGAAGTAAGTTTCTGCGCTCGTGAACTGGCCATCGAAATCCAAACGATTTATCCACCGTGCATGCGGATGATGTTGCATGGAGTTGAGAAAGTCTTGAACTCTCTGCTTTGGCAGAACTGGAGCTAGGTTTGCGCCCTCCTGCGAAAGGCAAATTGTTCTTTCCAAAATGGCCCTCTCTTCCAGATCCATCTCATATTAGGAAAGGCTTCTGGTATCGGCCCTTCATCAGTTGATGTACACTTTCCCCGGTACCCATCCGTATTTAGGTAGCCACTGGAGTCACATTTGATGAATAGTCGGTCTCTGCTCGCCGTGGTTGTTCTCTGTTGTTCCATCGGTGCAACAGGGTTTCAGAACGACGAAGCCCAAATACATGCTCAACGGGGGAATAGCCTATACGACAAGGGCAACATCGATGGGGCTATCGCGGAATATCGCGCAGCACTGCGCCTGAAACCAGAACTTGCTGAGGCGCATAGCAATCTTGGCAACGCGCTGAGGGCGGAGGGCGACTTCGACGGGGCTATCACGGAATATCGTGCGGCACTGCGCCTGAAGCCAGACTTTGCTGAGGTGCATAGCAATCTCGGGGTTGCACTATACGACAAAGGCGACTTCGACGGAGCTATCGCGGAATATCGCGCGGCACTGCGCCTGAAATCAGACTTTCCTGATGTGCATAACAATCTTGGCCTCGTACTGGCCAACAAAGGAAACTTCGACCGGGCCGTCGCTGAATACCGTGAGGCCTTGCGCCTGAACCCAGATTATGTGGAGGCGCATAACAATCTTGGCCTCGTACTGGCCAATAAAGGAAACTTTGACGGGGCCATCGCTGAGTATCGCGCGGCATTACGCTTGAATCCAGACTTTGCTGAGACGCATAACAATCTCGCGTGGCTGTACGCGACTGTCACAGATGCATCATTCCGCAATCCAGATGAAGCCCTAAAGCACGCCCAACGGGCAGTGGAGCTGACGCAATGGAAAACTTCGTATTGCATAGACACGCTGGCTGAGGCCCTGTTTGCTAGCGGCCAGGCCAGCGCAGCGGTGGAGACGGAAGGCAAAGCTATAGCTTTAAATCCGGATG
>Ga0066672_10000620_pt1 | contig 11366 bp, 11 predicted proteins | sample GraSoiAngelo_121_FD_62292 | JGI IMG/M metagenome (GOLD analysis project Ga0066672, IMG submission 62292) | Grasslands soil microbial communities from the Angelo Coastal Reserve, California, USA - 14_0919_12_20cm | ecosystem: Environmental > Terrestrial > Soil > Grasslands | place: USA...
CTGCAGACCCCGGCGTCGTTCAAAGCCTCGACAGAGCACGCCACGCGCCTCGAGAACTTCGTCGCGCACGCCATGAGGCCGCAGGTCTCGCTGGCGTGGGAGTGGATGAAGGGCTCGTGGCCGGACCGCAAGGCGCTCGACCTGTGCGACCGGATCGGTGCGGTGCCGGTGATCGACCCGCTGGCCGCGCCGATCCCCGACACCGAGTACGTGTACCTCCGGATCGGACGCCCGTCGTCTCGCAAACCGATCCACGACGACGACCTGAAAGAGGTGGCGCTTCAGATCCGCGACCGGACCGGCTGGGTGGTCTTCTCCAATCCGAGCGGCCCGGCCGACGCGCGCAGGCTGCTCGACATGCTCTAAGTCCTCGGGATCGAGATCGCGAAGACCCAGCTGCCGTTCCCGTCCTTCCACGTGGCGTTGAGCCGGACCACGTAGGTCCCCGCGCGCACCGTCGGCGCGTAGAGCATCATCGAGCCGACGTGCAGCGCGCGCGTGTCGCTGGGCGTCGCCGCGCCCGGGTAGGTCATCGTCACCTGCGCGGTCAGCGGCACGCGGTCGATGATGAACAGCAGCGGGTCGGGCGTCGCCAGCGCGTGCGCCGGCTTGCCGGTCCCCTGCCGGCACGACGACCCGGCGCAGAACTGAACGAGTGCGCCGTTCTGGTACGACGTCCCCGACTGGAGGATCACCTTGGGGACGCCCGGCGGAGCCGTCGGCGCCGTGCGCGAATGAGGAACGGCTCTCGCCGGCGCTTTGCTCTTCGTGGTCCCCAAGACCTTCGCGTGATGGCCAGAGCACGACGTCGCGATGACGAGGACGCCGCACGCGGCGGCGAGGAGTCGTCGTGATCGCATGGATAAAGGGTAACTGCCTCGCGGTAATCTTCCCGCCATGCAAGACGAAGTCGTGCGGCTCATCGGCGAGCAACGCGCTGCCCTCCTCGCCGCGCTCGCGCCGGCCGGCCCCGCGGACTGGGATCGCCCGACGGTGTGCGCACCCTGGACGGTGAAAGACGTCCTCGCGCACATGGTCGAAGGCGAGCTCAACGTCGGCCGGATCTACCGCGGCGAGGTCAAGGAGCAGGGCTACATCGATCCGGAGGAGGGCATCGCGAAGTGGCGCGCGCTTCCGGGCGAAGCCGTTCGAGCAGCCCTCTGGCAGCACGGCACGGCCGCGCAGCGCGTGCTCGACGCGATGACCGAGGAGGTCTGGCGCGCGCCGATCAAGGCGTACGGATGCCGGGAGGTGCGCCAGCTTGTGCGGTTGCACGCCTTCGACGTGGCGGTGCACGGCCACGACCTGACGGACGCGCTCGAGGCGGAGCCCGTGTGGGGGCCGGCGCTGCCGTTCCTCGTCGAGTTCGTGGTGCGCGCGGCGCCGCCGACGCTGAGGCGACGCGGGCTGGAGCCGGAGGGGGGCTCGCTGCTTGTCGCTGTGAGCAAGAAGAGGTGGCTGATCGAGTCGATGGACGGAGGCTGGAAGGTGGACCACTCTCCCAGCCCCGAAAGTGGTGATGCCTCCTTGGAGACCGACGAGGAGACGCTCGTGCTTCTGACGACGGGTCGCGGGGATCGGGAAGCTTTGTTAAGGAGTCTCGCTATCTCTAGGGACAGCCAGATCGGTCAACGCATATTGGAGGCTTGGCGGGTCGTCTAACTCTCGCGGTCTTGTCACAAGTGGCGGTTATTTCATGCGCTGGTGACAAAACCTTCGTGACGCGCGCCTAGCCGAAGTTACTCGTCCATGCCCTTCGCGATCAGGAACCCGCGCGCGCGCTCCGCGTACGGATACCGCCTGACCAGCTGCCAGAAGTAGGGCGAGTGGTCGGGCGCGCGCAGGTGGGCCAGCTCGTGGACGATGACGTAGTCGCGCACCCAGTCGGGGAACTCTGCGAGCACGTGCGACAGCCGGATCGAGCCGTCGACCGGCGTGCAGGAGCCGTACCGGTCGCGCTGGTTCGGGACATAGCGGATACTCCGGAGCGCAGGGCGGCTGTGGAAGTAACGCTCGTGGAGCTCGCGGGCGCGGCGCTGCAGGTCGCGTTTCTCGTTGAGCCGGTTCACGTGCTCGGCCTGCTGGATCCGCTCGATCATGACCTTGACCCAGCGGCGAGCTTCGGCGCGCGTCAGCGTCGCCGGGAGCCGGACGACGACCTTATTTCCATCTTTGGTGGCTTCGATCGTCTTGCGACGACGAGGGCTACGGACGACCTCAACCTTCAGCTTCACGACAGGACCTCGCGGGAGGACTTTTTTGGCCGGGGCGGCTGACACCCCGTATGGCTTTAACGATATCGGCGGCCGAGAGGTTCTGCTTCAGGAAATGGGCGGGTCGGCCGTCGTGTCCGGAGGATTCCCGAGGAGGTCGGCCAGGCCCAGGTGCCGGTGACTGTCCGGGTCGTGGGGCTCCAGGTGGTGCCGGGCCACGTCCTCGTCCGAGAACCGGGCTTGAGCGAGCTGGATCAGGGTCCCGTTGGCGTCCTTCGGGTGGATGAAGGCCTCTTTCCAGTCCGGCCGCTCGGTCGAGACGTTGAACAGCGGGACCCCCCGGTCGCCGAGGTGGGCGATCGCGCGCTCGATGTCCGGGACCTTCAGGGTGACGTGATGGACGCCCTCGCCGCGGCGGTCCAGGAACCGAGCGACGAAGCCGTCCGAGCCGCCGGGCGTCACCAGCTCGAGCTTCCCTCCGCCCGGGAACCGGAACTGAGCCCAGCGGAATCCTTGATCGTGGCGTTCCCCGGCGAACAGGAACAACGCGCCCAACGTTTCCGTGTAGAACGGGATCGCGGCGCGCAAATCGCGCACCGCGATCGACACGTGATCGACGGTTGCATCGAGCATGGCGCGCAGCATATCGACGCGATGCAGCAAGATGCTTCAAATAGACGATGGACAACGGCGCCTTGCATGACTGGTGAGTGGATCTTCTCGATTATTTTTCGTTACATGTTTTTTTTGCGCGCGCAGTACCAGCATGGACGAGATACCACCAGCGGTTTTACCGATGTTGACACCGCCGTTGCACGTGCGTAGCTTTGCGGCCTGCGACGCCCCGTTCGGCTGAGTAGAGAACGTCGGTGAAAGGGGAAGGCACCGGCGGCCCCAAAAGTTGATCGGGGCGTTCGCTATGCCCGCGAATTCTTCTTCCGATCGATGCGGCGTCGTTCATTTGGCTCGACACGATGAGCGAACGTAGCATCGCGCCATGCTTGACCCGGCAACGGAATCGGCGATGCGCGCGCGCTTCGAAGACGCGGACTTCGCGCGCTGGATGGGTCTCGAGCTCGTTTCGCTCGGCGACGGCACGAGCGAGATCCGCCTGAAGCTGGAGCCGCATCACCTGAACCCAGGTCGCATCGTGCACGGCGGCGTCGTCGCAGGGATGCTCGACGTGGCTGCGGGCCTTGCGCACCGGACGAAGCTCGGCCCCGACGCGACGCACGTCACCGTTCAGCTTCATATCAACTACCTGAAGGCGGCCGGCTCCGGCGTTGTGAGCGCGCGCGGCACGTCCCTCCAGACCGGACAACGGGTCGGCCACGCCGAAGCGACGCTCTACGACGACGCCGAGCGAATCCTTGCGCGCGCAAGCGCGACGTTCCTGATCGTGCGGCCGGGAAGCGTGTTGCGCGAGCGGACCGGAGACGACGCCTAAACGACGCGAAGCACGTCGAGGAACGTTTCAGCCGCCTTGCGGTCGCCGGTTATGCGGAGGTGGCCGGTCGCTTCCGCCTCGCGCCATGGATCGCGGCCGGCGGCGACCATGATCAACGAGGCTGCTGGCCCTTTCACCTGCGCGTCGGCCGGCAGCCCGATCCCGAAGCGGCGCGTGCCGAGGTCGACGCTCAGCGCCGGCGTGTCGACGTCGACGAAACCAAGCGCGAGCGTCCCCGCAGCGCCGGACGGAATCTCGGGCAACGTCTGGATCGGGATTCCGGCGAGCAAGAACTTCGCAGCGACGGGCAGCGTGTCCACGCCGTCGTCGTCGGCGAGCGACAGCGCGCGCTTCACGTCTTCCACGTGGACCCACTCGTCGTAGACGCGCAGCATCACGAGCCACAGCAGCGATACCCTCCCGAAGGCGTTCGCGAAGCTCAATGACGCGAGACGGCGCGGTGGCAGTGTCAGTGCTCGTGAGAAGCGCCGGCCCCATTTCTCGAGATCGTGCAACAACGTTGGGATAGGACGATCGGCCCACTTTCCGACCTGTTGTTCGTTCCATCCCTCGATCTCGGCCATCGGCTTCCGCCGCACTCCCCATAACAGATACTTACCGGTGACCGACGCTTCGTCCGTTGAAACCAGATGTGCTGCAACCTCGCGCGTGCGCCAGCCGGGGACGATCTCCGTCTCCCATTGCGCTTCGGTCAGATCTTCCAGCAACGCGATGGTGCGCGCGCGCTGCGCGCGCACAGCGTCGACGGCCTCGCGTTTGTCGAAGTTGAAGATCGAGTCCTTCATTTGCCTTCGAACTCCGGCGGCCGGCGTTCCTTCACGGCCTTCAGCCCTTCGAGCAGATCTTCGGTTCCCATCGTGATCGGTTGCGCGAGCCCTTCGTACTCCAGCATCGTCTCCATGTCGGCCCGCTCCGCGATGTAGATCGCGCGCTTCACCATCCCCATCGGGATCGGCGCGTTCGATGCTATCTCGCCGGCGATCTGCGCTGCAGCGGCCATCAGCTCGTCGGGCTGGACGACCCGGTTGACCAAACCGATGTGCTCGGCTTCGCGCGCGTCGATGGTGCCGGATGTGAAGAGCAGCTCGGACGCTCGCGCCGTGCCGACCAGACGCGTCAGCAGGTACGTGGCCGCCATCCCGGGGTGCATCCCGAGACGCGTGAACGGCGCTGCGAGCGTCGCCGTGTCGGAGGCGACCCGGATGTCGCACGCCATCGCCAGGCACAGCCCCGCGCCGATGGCCGGGCCGTTGATTGCAGCGATCACCGGCACGTCGAGCGCGCGCACCGCGAGGAACTGCGGATAGAACGACCGCATCTTGCGGCGCATCACGGGGACGGACGCACCGGGGCCCGGGTTGATCCACCCGAGGTCCCCGCCGGAGCAGAACGCCTTGCCGGCACCGGTGACGACGAGGGCCCGCACATCGGGGTCGGCGCCGATCCGCTGCACGGCGGCCGTGAAGGCATCCGTCAGCTCGACGTTCATCGCGTTGCGGATCTCGGGCCGGTTCAGGGTCAGCGTGACGACGTCGCCCGAGCGGGCCACCAGGACTGGTTCGGAACCCATCTGACCTCCGGGATCAGGCTTTCGGGAAGTCTATCCGTCCCCTCCCGAGGCCCTTCCGTTCTGCCCGAAAAACACCGGTGTAACTTTCCCGCCCCGGGGCCGGTCGGAATGGACGGAAGGAAGGGGGTGACACACCTGTGTATACCTTCGCGATCGTAGCGATGCTCGGCTTGGCGGTGTGGAAGTCTGTCGGCTTCCTGCTCGGCCTCGTCGGGAAGGACGTTGAATCGTCCATCCGCACGTTCCTGACGCTTGGTATCGGCGTTCTGTACGCAGAGATCCTCGACTACTCGGCCTTCGCGGGCTGGCACACGACGTTCCGGTCGAGCTGGATGGGCCCGGTCTTCACCGGTCTGATCCTCGGATCCATGGCGTACGTCTGGCACAACGTGCTGGGCGCGCTCGAAGCGTACGGCCGCCATCACCGTGACGAAGCTCGGGAGCTCGAGCGTCGTTCACCAAAGGCTGCGTAAGCGCCATCTATAGGCGAAGAGGGCCGGCTTCCCCGGCCCTCTTTGCCGTTCAGGCATCGAGGTAGATGAACCCGTAGCCCTCGTCGCGGAACGAGACACCCGCGGCGGTGAGCGAGTCGTCGAAGTCGCCTTTGCACTCCGGATCGGAGTCTTCCATCCCGTGATCGGCCACGAGTAGGAACGCGGTGCGGCCGCCGCCCCAGTCCATCGCGTCGAGGATCTCCCCCATCCGACGATCGGTGTCGCGCAATCCGGCGTGACCGATGTCCGAGTAGGGACCGCCGGCGTGGTTCGCCGCGTCGGGCAGGATCAGGTTGATCCACATGAACCGCGGCATCGGGTTGCCGTTCTGCCCCGCCCATACCTGCTTCGCTTGCATCACCGCGAGATGGTCCGCCGACGTGGCCCACCCGTACTCGCGCTTCAGGTCGACGAACGCCTGCGTCGCGCCGGCCACGGTGGTCGGGTCCGGCAGCGCCGACGACATCGTTGCGCCGGAGCCGCGGGCTGCTCGAACGAGATCGAACGTCGCGTAGCCGGCGCCGCGGTCGACGGGTTCGTTCACCGCGGCCGTGAATCCTCCTCCGCTGCGCGCGACGGCTTCGAAAAGGGTCTCGACGTCATGCGAGATCTCGTCGCGCGCGTCGTGCCATGTGTCCGGTGAGTTCGTAACGATCTGCCGGCCGGTCGCGCGATCGAAGAAGAAGTTGTGGAGCACGCCGTGCCGGCCCGGGTGCGCGCCGGTCAACGCGGTGGAGTGGTTGGCAAGGGTCACGCTGGGGAAGCTTGCGATGCAGCCGCGGCTGAACGTGGTGCCGTCGTTCATGAGCTGCGCAACGTTCGGCAGGTCGCCCGCCTCGGCCATCGCGTAGAGCACGTTCGCGTTCGCGCCGTCCCAGAGGAAGCCGACGACGTGGTCGGGCTGCTCGGACGGATCCAGGATGTCGGTCAGCGGTTCGCCGTCCTGCGCGCGCAGGATCGTTCCGTCGAGCGGCTGCACCCCGCCCAGCATCGCGAGTGTCGGCGCCACGTTGATCATGCGCGCCTCGCGCTCGATGCGTCCGAGCTTCTTGATGCCTTTGCCCGCGATGATCAGCGGGGCGCGCGACTGGATCAGATCGAGCGAGCCGTGCTCGCCGCGGTGGCCGCCGCGCTCTTCCCAGTTGTGCGCCGGCGTGTGCACAACCGCTAGATCGGGCGCGCGCGGGTCGTCGAACAGCTGGGCCGCGTTGTCGTACGCGTAGGGGTACTCGTTGGTCTCGTTCGTCGGACGGACGTGCTGCATCTCCTCATCGAGCGGGCTGAAGGCGGAGGCGTTCTGTCGTTCGAGCGGGTTCCGGCCCTTCACCGATGTGACCTCACCGCGCCGAGTGAACGAGACGCTTCCGTCGTGCGCGTGCGCTTCGACGACGCCGTCGCGCGCGCACAGCACAAGGTCGACGATCGAGGCCTGCTCGTCGGAAAGCAGGATGTCGAGCGCGCGGTCGATCGATGCGGAACGGTCCATGATCGTCACGCATTATCGGTGGCGGGCGCGCGCACCGCTACATCAAAGGCGCGCGGCGCGGCCGATATACTCGCCGCGTGCCCGCGAAAACCGTGATCCACGTCGTCCCGCACACGCACTGGGACCGAGAGTGGTACGAGCCGTTCGAGAGCTACCGGCTGAAGCTCGTGCACGCGATGGACGAGCTGCTCCACGTTCTGGACACGGACCCCGGGTTCCGTCATTTCAACTTCGACGGTCAGATCGCCGCGATAGAGGACTACCTCGAGATCCGGCCGGGCGCCGAGGAGGACATCGCGCGCCAGGTGAAGGCCGGACGGCTCGGCGTCGGGCCGTGGCGCATCTTGATGGACGAGTTCTTGTGCTCGCCCGAGACGATCGTGCGCAACCTGCAGCAAGGCACGTCGCGCGCGGACTCGCTCGGCGGGTCTCAGCACCTCGGTTACATTCCCGACTCGTTCGGTCACATCGCCCAGATGCCGCAGCTGCTACGGCTCTGCGGCTTCAACGAGGCGACCGTGTGGCGGGGCGTGCCGCGTGCGGTCGACCGGACGGAGTTCCACTGGGAAGCGCCGGACGGCTCGCGCGTGCGCGCGGCGTACCTCGTGACGTCGTACGGGAACGGTGTCGCGCTGCCTGAGACCGTGGAAGAGCTGATCACGCGCACGCGCCGCATCGTGTCCGACCTCGCGCCGTTCGAGCCGGGGCCGGTCGTGCTGGCGATGAACGGGACCGACCACCGCCCGCCGGAAGCGCACATCCCCGAGCTATTCGCGAAGGCGAACGCGATGCAGGACGAGTTCGAGTTCCGCATCGGCTCGATGACGGAGTACCTGGCCGACACCGCGACGCTGACCGACCTGCCGCTCTGGAGGGGCGAGATGCGCTCGAGCGCGCGAGCGAACCTGTTGATGGGCGTGCTGAGCGCGCGCATGCAGCTGAAGCAAGCGGAGTTCGCCGCGTCGACGGCGTTGGAACGGTACGCCGAGCCGCTATCGGCGCTCGCGCGGCAGGACACCGGACGGCTGCTCGAACGCGCATGGCGATGGATGGTCGAGAACTCTGCGCACGATTCGGTGTGCGGCTGCGGGATCGACGCCGTCGCCGATCAGGTGCTCGCGCGCTATAAGCAGGCTGCGCGGATCGCCGATCTGGTCACGGCGGACGCGATCGAAGCTTTGGCCGCGCACGTCGATACCAATGACGTCACCTCAGAGTCGATCGTCGCGTGGAACCCGTCGCCGCGCGCGCGCGGAGGGATGCTCGACGTGACATTGACGCCGCCCGGCGGCCCGAACGGGCTTGCGTTCCGCGCGCCGGACAGGACGATCGCGCCGGCGCAGGTGCTGGGGACCGAGGCGCAGCGCGTCGTCGACATGACATTGCGCGGCGAGCAGCTCGCGCGCATCGTGCCGACGATCAACTCCCGCCGCCTCGGCGAGCTGTACATCAATGGGATCGCCGTCGAAGGCGGGCGCGTGACGACGATCCGCCTCGCCCTTGGACCCGTGCTGGACGGCGCGATCGACGTCGAGCAGTCGAAGCGCGACGTCGAAGCGATCATCGCGCGCAAGCCGAACGCGAAGTTCCACGTGATCGCCGACGGCCCGCCGCTGTGCCGCGTGCTGGTCGCGGCGCCGGAGGTCGGCGGGCTCGGATGGACGACGCTGCAGCCGGTGTACGACGTCGAAGCCTCCGAACGGCCGGCGCGCGCGGAGGGGAACGTGCTCGACAACGGCATCGTGCGCGCGGAGGTGCAAGGCGACGGGCGCGTGACGGTCACCTCGAAAACGGGCGCGCGCTACGAGAACCTGTTCGGGATCGAGGACGGCGCCGACGCCGGCGACGAGTACACCTACTCCCCGCCCGATCGCGACCTGATCGTGACCGAACCGGCCGAGCAGCCGGTGGTCGATGTGGTCCAAGACGGTCCGGTGCAGGCGACGCTGCGCGTCACGCGCCGGTTCCGCATCCCCGCCTCGCTGGACGCGAAGGAGCGCGGACGCGCGCGCAAGACGGAGTGGATGCCGGTCGTCATGGATCTCACGCTGCGCGCCGGCGAGCCGTTCCTGCGCGCGTCGCTGGAGCTGATGAACCACGCGTCGGACCACAGGGTGCGCGCGCTGTTCCCGCTCGGATTCGAGACACAGCACTCCCACGCCGACGGCGCGTTCTACGTGAACGAGCGCGGCTTGGAGGCCGAAGGCGACGCGCACGAGGTCGGGTTGCCGACGTTCCCGTCGCGGCGCTGGGTCGACGCGTCCGACGGCGCGCGCGGTTTCGCCGTGTTCCACCGCGGCACGCCGGAGTACGAGCTGGTCGGCGGGCGCGCGCTCGCGATCACGTTGCTGCGCAGCGTCGCGTGGCTGTCGCGCCAAGGCATGCGGAACCGCGCCGGCCCGGCCGGCCCGATGCTCGCGACGCCCGGCGCGCAGCTGCACGGAACGCATCGCTTCGAGCTCGCCGTGTACCCGCACGACGGCGGCTGGTCTGCGGGGCGCGTGCACGATGTCGCAGAAGGATTCGCGTATCCGCTGCGCGCGACGGTGACGCGCAAGCACGCGGGCGCGCTGCCGGCAGCAGGGAGCGGCCTCACGCTCGAGCCCACGTCGGTTCAGCTGAGCGCGCTTACGAAGAACGGCGAGACGACGACGTGCCGGATCTACAACGCCTCGGCCGATGCAACGGAGGCGCGCGTGCATGTCTCCGACATCGGGGGGGCGAAGACGCCTCGCCTCGTCGGGCTGCTCGGCGACGAACGGGGATCACTCGAGGTGCGCGACGGCGTGATCTCGCTTCCGTTGAAGCCGTGGGAGATCGCGTCGATCAAGCTCGGCTGATCACGACGCGCCGTCGTGGCGGCGGATGCTCATGAACTCGAGCAGCCTCTTCCCTTCGTCGCTGTCGGCGAAGCGGGTCACCTGCGCGCGCAACTCTTCCGCGACGGCTTGGGACTCTTCGACCGGGCCGGCGATCCGGATCAGCGTGTGGTCGGCTTGAGGATACGAGCCGATCGATGTGCTCGGGAACCGTGCCTGGAGCTCGGTGAGGACGACCGCGAACGTCGACTCGGGGAATCGGTGCGTGACTTCCTCGCGCCACAACGCGACGCCGGTTCCTTCGAGGAAGCGCGGCTCGACGGTCTCGGCGAACACGGCCTGCAGCTCTCGGGGTGGTCCCGGCAAGATCACGATGCGCGCGCCGCCGTGCTCGACGGTGACGGCAGGGATCACACCGATCGACGTCGGGAGAACCTCGGCGCCGTCCGGCGCGAGAGCCATCTTGCGCAGCCCTTCCACGCCGAAGGCGTCGTGCGAGAAGCCTGCTCGGCCGACGGAGGCGACGATCTCCTCGATGCGCGCGGCGAGCGGCGCCAACTCGACCAGCGGCGTCCCCAGCGCGGCCGCGATGCCTTCCATCGTCCGGTCGTCGTGCGTCGGCCCCAGTCCGCCGCACACGAACACAAGGGTCGCCGGTCCGGCGAGCTCGCGCATGACCTCGGCGGCGATCTCATTGGGGTCGTCGGGGATGATCACCACGCGGCGCAGCCGGTGGCCGTGGTGCGCGACACGGGTCGCGATGAACGACGCGTTCGCGTCTTGCACGTGACCAGACAGGATCTCGTCACCGACGACGACGACCGAGACGTCCATGGCTGTGAGCAGGATAAGCCAACTCGGTACCATGGGAGCATGATCGTTCGGTGCGGGCGGTGCGGGGTCGAGCTCGAGGTCGCGGGCCCCGGAGAGTTCACGTGCCCGTCCTGTGGGACGCGGAACGTCGCGCGCGGCCAGCAGCAGCCTGAGAACCCGTTCGGCGTTCCCGACCTGGCCGCGTCGGCGCCCCAAGAGCCCCCGCCGGGTGTCACATGGGTGCGCTGTCCGGCCTGTTCGTACCGGTTCGCCGTCGGCGAGATGGAAGAGGTCTCCTGCCCCAGCTGCGCCACCACCGTTCACCTGGAGAAACAAGGGACCGGTACCGAGCCTGCGTGAGCGGTCTCGTCAGCAGGAATCGGCGCGGAGCCGTCGAAGCGCTATCCGAGGGGTTTTAGACAGGCGACGAATCGGGCAATCCTTTCGTTGTGACTCGGAGAAAAGACATCAGCGCGAAACCGGACCACACGGGCGAGCTCTCG
>Ga0066672_10000629_pt1 | contig 11323 bp, 10 predicted proteins | sample GraSoiAngelo_121_FD_62292 | JGI IMG/M metagenome (GOLD analysis project Ga0066672, IMG submission 62292) | Grasslands soil microbial communities from the Angelo Coastal Reserve, California, USA - 14_0919_12_20cm | ecosystem: Environmental > Terrestrial > Soil > Grasslands | place: USA...
TTCAGCACGAACGCCTCGCGCTTGTCGGGCGAGAGGCCCGCGAGCGCCCGCTCCACCAGCTGGACCTGGTCCGCGCGCTCCAGTGCCGCCTCGTTGTCGGATGGGTCCGCCACGGGCGGCGCGTCGTCGAGTGGCACGTCCGCGACTGACCGGCGCACCAGATGACTCTTGCACCGGTTGGTGACGATGCGATACAGCCAGGTGCGGAGCCGCGCCGGCTCCCTGCAGCTAGCGAGGTGGCGGTAGGCGCGGACGAAGCTCTCGGCCACCGCATCCGCGGCGGCATCCCGGCTGCCGAGCATCCGGGTCGCGAACCGCAGCAGACCCGCCTCGTAGCGGCGTATCACAATGCCGAACGCTTCGGTATTGCCGGCGAGCACGAGGGCCACCACCTCCGCGTCGGGGGGGCTCCCCCTCACACCCATGAGACCTGCACGGCGATTAGGGCGTCACGCCACGGGCTGGTGATTGAGATGGGATGTTGCGGACCGGAACCGCGTCAGCGATCCCGCAGAAGCTCTTGCACGGCGGCGAGGTAGCTCGATGCCCGCAGGCCTTCGCCGTCGACGGCGCCTGCGAGGGCCTCGAACGTGGCCTCGGCACGCCGCCGATAGCGTACGTCCTCCGTGATGCGAGCGAGCCGCAGCAGCACGCGCCCTGCCCAACCGTTTCCGCCGGGGAGGAGATCGTCCAGTACGGGTTTCGCCCGCTCCGCGAGAGCCGGCGCCGTCGGGTCCGTCGCTGCGGCATCGAAGTAGCCAGCCGATCCCGAGTCGGCGAAATCGCGCTCCAACAGCCGCACGAGGTCTTCCGCAATCTCGCGGTAGCGCGCCTCGCCCGTGGCCTCGCGGGCCGCGAGACACGCCCAGGCGACCTGGACCTGATCCTCGAGTAACGCCCGCGCCGGCGAACCCGACCCCGCGACATGGCGCACGGCGCGCCCGCGCGCGTACACTCGCCGCAGCAGTGTGTCGAGCGCCGCCCGTGCTCGACCGACGACACCCGAGTCACCCACCGCCACGCCGGCGTCCAGGATCGATGCGATCACATACGCGTCGCGGTCGGCGAATACGGTCCGGTCTGCCGTCCGAGCAACGTCGCCGGTGAGCCGTCGGGCCACATCGCGCGCCTCGTCGCGATAGCGCGACTCCCCCGTGACCGACCACGCCGACACGAGATCCCGCAGCAGGCCGGCGCGTACCAGCTCCGGCGGATCGTCGCGCGCGCTCGCCGCCAGTCCCGCGTCGCCGGAATCAACCAGGTAGTCCAGGACGGCGCGCGCGGGGGCGAGGTAGGTGGAGTCGCGGGTACGCGCGTAGACGGCGAGGAGCAGGTCGACGGCCTGTGTGAACCGGAAGCTCGCCACGTCGGCGCGGGTCCGTGCCGCCGCCGCCGCGAGACCGCGTACCACCTCGACCTCGCGCTGCACGACGGCGGGCTTGAGCGCGCCGCGCCCGCCGGCCCGACGACCCTGGGACCGCTCCCGCACCAGCGCGGCGCGCCGCAGGACGAATGCGCGCCGCTCTCGGTAGCTCCTGGCCACATCGGGGAGCAGCTGCTTGAGCCCGCGTCCCGTGATCGGGTCGTCCAGGGGAAAGTACGTCCCACCGAAGAACGCCGACCCGTCGGGCGTGAGGAACACAGTGATCGGATAGCCGCGCAGGCCAGCGAGGAGCTGCACGGCCGTCGCATAGCGTTGCGCGACGTCGGGACGCTCGTCGCGGTCGACGCGGACGGGCACGAACAGCGAGTCGATCACGGCGCCGAGCCCCGGGTCGCCGTACACCTCCCGGTCCATTACCCCGCACCAGCGGCAGTCGTCCGCTCCCACATAAAGAAGGATGGGCCGGTCGAGGCGCGCGGCGAGGGCGAACGCATCACGCCCCCACGGCTGCCAGCTCACTGGTTGGCGGGCGGCCCGGGCCAGATAGGGCGTGGTCGACTGGGCCATCCGGTTGGTGAGCGGCCCGTGCTCCGAGACGCAGCCTACCAGCACGAGCAGGGACAGTGGGAGAGGGAAGGACGCCAGAGCTCTCATGGAAGCGCGTGGAAGATACCCTGTCCATCGCACCACCGTTCCCGTGAGGGCTGCGGCGTGCTGGGAACGCAAAACGGCCTGGACGATGCCGCCGGCGGGGTCGGGCGTGCGGTCCCTTCCCCTGACCCGAAGCGGCCTCGGAGCCAGGCCGTGCTGTGCAGTTTGCGCAGTATCGCGCTGGACGTCAAGAAGACGCCGCGGTTATTCTTGCACCATGGACGCCACTCGGATTACCCCCAAACCCAACGGGCCTCTGATCGTCGAGGGCCCGGTCAAGATCGTGACCCCGGACGGCAGGGAGCTGCCGGTACCCCCCCGAAAAGATGGCCGACCGGCGGAAGTCGTTGTCCTGTGCCGTTGTGGAGGGTCTGCCACCAAACCGTTTTGTGACGGAAGTCACAAACGGAATGGCTTCTCAGACGCCCCTCCCGCAGGCCTCGCTCCCACGATTTGAGCACGGGGTATTATGTTGTCTCCGTCCCGGGAGGGGGGGTACCGGGGGAGCCACCCCTGACCCACACCCGCTGCACCCTGCCCCCCTGCCGTGCCCCCGAAGGAGGAGCGCAATGGCGAAGGCTGGAAAGGCCCCGATGGCCGCGGATGAAGGCTACTGCGTGAAGTGCAAGGCCAAGCGCAAGATTTCGAATCCCAACCAGGTGAAAATGGCGAACGGCCGGCCCGCGCTGAAGGGCGTATGCCCGGTGTGCGGCACGGGGATGTTCAAGATTCTGCCGCCGAAGTAAGCCGGCAACCAAACCGACAACGCGAGCCCCCGGTCGAGCGAGGCCGGGGGCTCTTGGCTACGGGGCGGCGGGGGCGACGCGCCGGGTGCCATTCCCCTGATAGGCGTAGCGGAAGGTGAGGCAGGCCGTACCCACGTCCCTGCAGTAGTAGGCAAGCAGCTCGAGCTTCGCATGCCCCCCAGCCGCCGTGCGCACGCCATAGACATGGTGCTTCGAAGTGAGCAGGTGGCTGAGCATGCTGTAGGCATACCATTTCCCCACGCCGGGGTTGGTCGTGTCCGAGGCATTCGTGTTTGGGAGGTACCCGGCGGCAGGCAGCTCCCGCACCGAGTCGAACAGCACCGGGCCCAGGTCGACGATGCCGCCGCCGGGGGCCGTGATCACGTGGAAGCGCCGGACGGCGATGTCCCAGCTTCCCGAGTCCACCACGGCGCTGCGCCGGAAGTCGAAGCGGCGCCAGCGGTCGGTGCTCGAGGCGTCCAGAGTGTAGGTCATGGGCCCGACGAGGGAATCGCCCACGACCGCGGGGTGGGGGGGCGGCACGGTGGGCGTGTAGGGGGGGAACTCCGGTGTGGTGACCGACCCGATCACCAGGGAGGCGATGAGGAGCACGAACGCGCCGCCCATCACGAGCACCAGGATGGGCGGCCGGGCGCCCCCGGCGCTCACGCCTCGGCCATGAACGGGTAGCTGAAGGTCCGGGGCGGGACGAAGTTCTCCTTCACGGCGCGCGGGCTCACCCAGCGGATCAGGTTGAGGAGGCTCCCCGCCTTGTCGTTCGTGCCGCTGGCGCGCGCCCCGCCGAACGGCTGTTGTCCCACCACCGCACCGGTGGGCTTGTCATTGACGTAGAAGTTGCCGGCGGCGTACCGGAGCGCATCCTTGGCCTCCTCGACGGCGCGGCGGTCCTGCGCGAAAATCGCGCCGGTGAGCGCGTAGGGGGAAGTTTGATCGACGAGGCGCAGCGTCTCCGCCCAGCGGGCCGCGGGGTAGACGTGGACCGACAGGACCGGCCCGAAGATCTCCTCGCACATCGTGCGATACGCCGGGTCCCGGGCTTCGAGGATGGTGGGTTCGATGAAGTAGCCGTCCGTGTCGTCGGCGCCGCCGCCGAACACGACAGTAACGCCCGAGGCCCGCTTCGCCTCGTCGATGTAAGCCTTGATCTTGTCGAACGCCTTCCGGTCGATCACCGCCCCCATGAAGTTCCGGAAGTCCGCAGGGTCTCCCACCTTCACCTCAGCCAGCATCTCGAGCATGCGATCCCGGACCTGCGACCAGAGGACGTCGGGGACATAGGCGCGCGACGCGGCGCTGCACTTCTGCCCCTGATACTCGAAGGCGCCGCGCAGCATCCCGGTCGCGAGCACGTCCGGGTCCGCGCTCGGGTGTGCGAGGATGAAGTCCTTGCCGCCCGTTTCGCCCACCAGGCGCGGGTAGGCGGCGTAGGAGCTGAGGTTCGCGGCCGCCTGCTTCCACAGCGCTTGGAACACCTCCGTCGAGCCGGTGAAATGAATCCCCGCGAACGCGCGATCCGCGAGCACGCGCTCCGACACCTGCACGGACGGACCGGGGACGAAGTTGATGACGCCCGGGGGCAAACCGGCCTCCGCGAGCAGCCGCATGATGAAGTAGTTCGACAGCACCGCCGTCGCCGCGGGCTTCCACACCACGGTGTTGCCCATAATGACCGGCGCCGTTGGCAGGTTGCCCCCGATGGACGTGAAGTTGAAGGGGGTGATGGCGTAGACGAACCCCTCCAGGGGGCGATAGTCGAGGTAGTTCCACACGCCGGCGACGGACAACGGCTGCTCGGCGTAGATGCGCTCCGCGTAGTGCACGTTGAAGCGGAAGAAATCGATCAGCTCGCACGCCGCGTCGATCTCCGCCTGATGGGCGGTCTTGGACTGACCGAGCATCGTCGCCCCGTTGACGATGGGCCGGTAGCGCGTGGCCAACAGGTCCGCCGCCTTGAGAAACACCGCGGCCCGCCGCTCGAACCCCCACGCCGACCACTCGCGCCACGCTTCCCGCGCTGCCGCGATCGCCCCCTGCACCTCCGCCGGCCCCGCCTGATGCGCCTTCGCGAGCACATGGCGATGGCAATGCGGCATCACCACGTCTACCGTCCTGTCGGTATGGACGTCCTTGCCACCGATGACCAGCGGAATCTCGAGCTGGCGCCCGGAGAGATCCTTCAGCGTCCGCTTGAGCTCAGCCCGCTCCGGCGATCCGGGGGCGTAGCCCAGCACGGGCTCGTTGACGGGCGCGGGGATCTTGGGGATGCCGTTCATGGGGAGGAATCTAATCGTTGTAGGACGCTACGACGCTACGTTGTACGAGTGCACCAGAACCACTAACAACGTAGCGTCGTAGCGTCGTGGAACTCTGGAGCGTTCGTACATTGATGAGCATTCACCCCAACACCCGAATCGGCCACGTCCACCTCACGGTGTCGGATCTCGACCGCGCCCTCAGCTTCTACCGTGACGTGCTGGGCTTCGAAATAACGAGTCGCTACGGACGGGACGCCGTGTTCCTGTCGGCGGGCGGCTACCATCATCACATCGGGCTCAACACGTGGGCGGGCCGGGGGGCGGCGGCACCGCCACCGGGGACCACCGGCCTGTATCACTTCGCGATCCTCTATCCTGACCGCCGGGCGCTCGCCGCGGCCGTGCGCCGCGTGCTCGATGCCGGCGTGCCGCTCGAAGGAGCGGCCGACCACGGCGTCAGCGAAGCGGTCTACCTGCGGGACCCCGACGGCAACGGCATTGAGCTCTACTGCGACCGCCCGGACGGCGCGTGGCCGAGAGCCCCCGACGGCAGCATCGCGATGCATACGCGGGCGCTGGACTTGGAGAAACTCCTGGCCGAGGCGGACTAACCGGGAGTGGGGAGCCCCCGTTACGACGCCGGGGCCTCGGACCGCGAATCGACGGCGCGCTGGGCGGGAATGGGAAGCGTGACCGTCACGGTCGTACCGCCGCCCACCGTCGAATCGACCGCGACGCTGCCGGCGAACATGTTGCGGACCACGCTCTGCACGACGACGAGCCCCATCCCGCTCCCTTCACCGAACGCCTTCGTGGTGAAGCCGGGCTCGAAGATCCGCTCCAGGTCCTGTGGACGAATGCCCGCCCCCTCGTCCCGCACGCTCAACCGGAGGGCGTTCCCCGCCTGCGTCAAGCCAACGCGGATCGGTGCCGGCCGGGCGGCGCTCGCGTCGGCGGCGTTGCGGATCAGGTTGACCAGCAGATCGTAGAGTGCGTTGGGGTCGCCCTTGAGATACACGACCTCGAGCGTGGAATCGAACTCGAGGGGGATCTTCTTTTCCTTGAGGACGCGGCTCTCGAGCGTGCAGCAGGAGCGGACCACGCGCACGGCGTCGAACCGCTCCGACCGCGCCAGCGCGCCACGCGCCCGGTCCTTGACGGCCCGCAGGAAGCTCGCCGAGCGGTCGATGTCCTCCACTACCTGGCCGAGCTCGTCGAGCAGCTCCAGTCGCCGGCCGGCGGCGACCTCTGTCCAGCGCCCGAGCGACTCCATTGCGAGCTGCAGGCCGGCGCGCGCGGCCGTGAGGGGATTCGACAGCTCGTGCGCGATGATCCCCGGAAGCGTGGTAATGTCGTGCAGCGGGTCCGACCGGGCGGCCGGGGCCTGGCCGGGCGCCGGCTCGCGCCGGTCCAGCAGCCCGAGGCACAGGCCGGCGAGCTCGAGGGTGAGCCGTTCCCGGCTGCGGCGCTCCCGGCCGTCGGGCGGCGGCGCGGGCGGCCGCGCGCGCACCGGGGCGACCACCCACAGACCGTCGGCCACCCCGCGGCACCCCACCCAACGGCTGCCCGGCACGATGGCGATGTTCCACCGTCGCAGCGTGGCGTCGACGTCCAAGTTGCTGGCGTGATGGGTAGGAGCGGGCTCGCTCGAGGCCTGGGGCTCGAGCTCGGCGCGCACGGAGACCTCCCAGACCGTGACCGGACGGCCGCCGAGGGCAACGCTCGCCTGGCGGAGGATTTCGCGCCTGCCTTCGACGAATGTCTCCGGTTGCGTCACCCGAGGCTCCCACGCGCACCGCGAGGCGACCGGGCGGCCCGACGAGCCGCCGGTCACAAGGGCATCCATTGGCACAAGGGGGCGCGTACTACATATGCGACAAACTGCACGAACCGTCAAGCTGAGGAAGCGCGCGGTTTTGCCCCGCGCCGCGGCCGGGCTTATTGTTCCGGGCATGGACGCGCGTCCTTTGCGAAAGGAACCTCGGTGATGCCCCCGAAAGCCTCCCCCCCACCGCGCGTCGCGCGCGCCCCGCGAGGCCCCATCGAGGGCCGACGCGATCGCGAGCACATCCGCACCGTCGTGGTCCCGGATCACGACGACCTCGCGCTGCGCCTCGCCGACCGCATCGTGGAGATCATCGCCCGCGAAACGGCCGCCAAAGGGCGTTGCGTGCTCGGTCTCGCGACGGGGAGCACGCCGCTCGGCATCTATCGGGAGCTGATCCGTCGCCATCAGACGGGGGACGTCGATTTCTCGCGGGTGATGACGTTCAACCTCGACGAGTACTACCCGATGCCGCCGGACAGCCCGCACAGCTACCGGCGCTACATGTGGGAGAACCTGTTCGCACACGTCAACATCCAGCCCGACCAGGTGCACATCCCCGACGGCGGCGTGCCGCGCGAGACCCTCGCCGAGCACTGCGCCGCCTACGAGCGGGCCATCGTCGAGGCCGGCGGGATCGACTTCCAGATGCTGGGGATCGGGAAGAGCGGGCACATCGGCTTCAACGAGCCGGGCTCGTCGCCCGACGAGCGGACCCGGCTGGTGACGCTCGACACCGTGACCCGGAGGGACGCGTCGGCGGACTTTTTCGGGGAGGACAACGTGCCGCGGGAGGCGATCACGATGGGGGTCGCCACGATCCTCGAGGCGCGGGAAATCGCGTTGATCGCCACCGGCGAGCACAAAGCCGAGATTGTGGCGCGCGCCGTCGAGGGCGAGGTGTCCCAGGACGTGGCCGCCACGTTCCTGCAGCGTCATGCGAACGCGACCGCCTACCTCGATCTCGCGGCGGCGGCCGAGCTGACCCGCATCAAGACGCCCTGGGTGCTCGGTCCGGTGGAGTGGACGCCGGAGCTCACCGAGCGCGCTGTCGTCTGGCTCGCCGAGCGCACGGGCAAGGCGATCCTCAAGCTGACCGAGCGCGACTACACGGAGCATCACCTGAGCCCGTTGCTCGCCAAGCACGGCGCGGCCGGTCCCATCAACGGCGTGATCTTCAACAGCCTGCGGGACAAGATCCGCGGGCGCCGCAAACTGCCCACCCGCAAGTCGGTGCTCGTCTTCTCCCCGCACCCCGACGACGACGTCATCTCGATGGGGGGGCTCTTGCGCAAGCTGTGGGAGAACGAGAACGCGATCATCGTCGCGTACATGACCAGCGGCAATATCGCGGTATTCGACCACGACGTGCGGCGGCACCTCGACTTCGTCGAGCGCGCGGCGCCCACGCTCGGCCTCGAGCGCGTGGCGGCCCAGCGCGTGCGCGCCGAGGTGGAGGCGAGCTTCGAGCGCAAAGCGCCCGGCGATGTCGACCTGCCGGCGGTGCAGGAGCTGAAGCGCGTGATCCGGGAGTCGGAAGCCGTCGCGGCGCTCGAATCGGTGGGCCTGCCGCCCGCCGCGGCGCGGTTTCTGAACCTGCCCTTCTACCGCACCGGCCAGGTCCGCAAGCGTCCGATCGGTCCGGAGGACGTGGCGATCGTGCGGGCTCTGCTCGTCGAGACGCGCCCGGATCTGGTCTTCGTCGCGGGCGACCTGTCCGACCCGCACGGCACCCACCGCATGTGTCGGGCCGCAGTCGCGGGCGCGCTGAACCAGTACGATGCGGCGCCGCCCGAGGTGTGGCTGTACCGGGGCGCGTGGCAGGAGTGGTCGCTCACCGAGGCCGACGTACTGGTGCCGCTCTCCCAGGACGAGCTGCGGGCCAAGGTCCTGGCCATCTTCAAGCATCAGTCCCAGAAGGACACGGCGCCCTTCCCCGGCGGACACGACGACCGCGAGTTCTGGCAGCGCGTCGAGGCGCGGAACTTGGAAACCGCGGCTCGGGCCGACCGGCTGGGCCTGCCCGAGTACTTCGCGATGGAAGCCTACCGCATTCTCACACCAAAGGAGGCAGAGCGATGAACGCGATGACCGCCCGAGGGCTGAGTCTGGCGGCGGTGGTGGCCGTCTGGACTGCGATTTCAGAAATGGCGAGAGTGAATCTGTCGCTGTGGCCGGTGCTCGTCGGGTTGGCCTGCGCGGTGGCGGCGGGCGGCGGCGTCCCCGGGCTGCAGAGGACGCTCGCCGGCACGATCTCGGGCGTCGCCTGGGCGCTCGTCGCCCATGCCGTGTCCCGGGCGCTGGGCGGGCAGGACCTCGTGCAAGCGCTGGTCTTGGGCGCCGCGGTGTTCGGCATGGTGCTGCAGGCGCAGTTTCTCCCGCTCCTGTCCTACACGGCCGGCGCGTTGGCCGGCGCGGGCGTGGCCATGGGCCTCCGGGCCGCTACCGTCGAGGGCGGCGTGCGCGTGGCCATCGCGCTCGCGCTCGGGGCGGCGCTGGGATTCGTTGCCGAGCGGATCCAGCACGCGCTGCCGCCCGGTCGCGGGTGACCGAGGTTCGGGACGCCGAGGCGCGCGCCGCTTCGCGGCGCCTCCTCGCGACCAGTGAGCGCGAGCTGCAGCGCATCGTGCTCGACATGCACGACGGGCCGGTCCAGGACATCTTCGCCGCCCTGTCGCAGCTCCAGGTGCTCGAGCGCGCGCTCGCCGCGGACCCGACCGCAGCGCAGCGCGCGGCGCAGGCGGTGCGGCTGCTCGAGCGTGCGCTCGGCGAGATCCGCAACTTCATCGGCGCCTTCCGCCCGCCCGGGTTCGAGCGGCGCGAGCTGGGTCAGATCATCGAGGGCCTCGCGGTCCAGCACGAGACGCTGACGGAGCAGGCGGTGGAGCTCGAGCTGCCGGGCGAGCTCGGCGACTGCGCCCTGCCCACCAAGATCGCGATCTACCGGATCCTCCAGGAGGCGCTCGCGAACGGGCACCGCCACTCGGGCGCCACCCGGCAGCGCGTGAGCGTCGAGCGGCGGGGTCTCGTGATCGCGCTGACCGTCTCCGATGACGGTCGTGGCTTCGAGCCGCAGCGCGTGCTCGCACGCGAGGAGGACGTGGGCGTGGAGGGGGGGCACTTCGGCCTGCGCGGCATTCAGGATCGCGTGGAGATGTTGGGCGGCACGTTCACCCTCGAGAGCGCACCCGGGCGGGGAACGTCGCTGACCGTCGAGCTGCCGGCGGAATGAAGTGCCGCCCATGATCCGCGTGCTGCTCGCCGACGACCACGCGATCGTCCTCGAAGGCCTGCGCGCGCTGCTCGACGGCGAGCCCGATATCAAGGTCGCGGCCTGGACCACGGACGGTACGGACGTCGTCCGGCTCGTCGAGCAGCACAAGCCGGACGTCGTGGTGCTCGACCTCCAGCTCACGAACATCAAAGGGACCGAGGTCATCGCCGCGTTGCGCGAGCGAACCACGCCTCCGAGAGTCCTCGTGCTCACCGCCTACAACGACGGCGAGTCGCTCCGCTCGGCGCTCGACGCCGGCGCCGAAGGCCTCGCCCTGAAGACCGAGTCGCCGCAGCAGACGCTGACGGCGATCCGGCAGGTGCACGCGGGCCAGCTGGTGTTTCCGCAGGCCGCGCGCCGCTGGATCGAGGGCCGGGCGGGAGGCGGCGCGCCGGGCGACTTGACGCCGCGCGAGCGCGAAGTGTGGGCCCTGGTCGCGGGCGGTCTCACCAATCCGCAGATCGCCGAGCGGCTCGGCCTGTCGGACAACACCGTGAAGTTCCACGTGCAGCATCTCTTCTCAAAGCTCGGGGTGAAAAACCGCACCGAAGCAGCGCTCAAGTACGCCCACGGGCGCTAGCGCGCGCCGGGGTTGACTTGCCCGGCGGGCATCCCTACCGTGGGGGCGGCTTCGGGCGCACCGGAATCTTCTCGCTTGACCCGTGCAGTCTTCGGGAAGAGGCTGGATGCCACACAACGCTGGTCCGGGCAGTCCGCTGGAACGGCTCTCACGCCACCCTCCTCGAGTGGGCGCGGGAGCCGTTTTCGCTTTCGTCCTCAATTAGGGGAGGCTGGATCGTATGGACATGCTGACGGCGTTGGCGCTGAGCATCGGAGTCCTGATCGCCCTGTGGGTGAAGGTCGGCACGATGACGAGCCTGCTCGTGCCGGCGGGCATTATCGCGTGGGCCTGTTTCTTCGCCGCCGGCGGCAAGACGCAGGGATTGCAGAAGACGATCGCCGCCACCCTATCCGGCCTCGTCTGGGTATGGCTCGCGATCGCCCTGATCTGGACGACGCACATGGGGAGCTGGGCCTGGGTCATCTTCGGCGTCGTCGCCTTCATGCTGGTCCTCCAGTCACGGGTGCAGGCGCTGTCCTTCATCCCGGGCGCGTTCTGCGGTGCGGCAGTGACGGCCTGGGCGGCACCGTCGAACCCGAAAGGCT
>Ga0066672_10000630_pt1 | contig 11318 bp, 9 predicted proteins | sample GraSoiAngelo_121_FD_62292 | JGI IMG/M metagenome (GOLD analysis project Ga0066672, IMG submission 62292) | Grasslands soil microbial communities from the Angelo Coastal Reserve, California, USA - 14_0919_12_20cm | ecosystem: Environmental > Terrestrial > Soil > Grasslands | place: USA...
GTCGCCGGCCGAGGGTCGGCCGTCGCGATTGTCCTTTCGAGATAGGTCTGTCTCATCGTTCTGCGCGTTCCGCATCTCCATCTGGCTCCTCCTCAAAATTGGACTGCGGATAGATGCGATCGATGAACTCCCGGAGCAGCAGGTTGGTTTTGACCGGGTCGCGGCCGAAGTTGTGGTGGCCTCCGCCGGCAATCGTGATCAGCGGAGTGCCGGTGGCTTCCGCGATGGCGACGCCGCGGGTGTATGAGACCACCGCGTCCTGGTCTCCGTGAATAATCAGCAACGGGCAGCGGATCGACCGATAGAAGGCCAGGGCTTCGTCCCGGCGTTCCTTCAGGCGCTCCGAGAAGTCGTGAGGGTCGTGCGTGGCGATGAGAACCTCAGGCGTGGTCTCCAGTCCCCAGGACACCCCGTCTTCGATTTGTTTTGTGGAATGCGGCTCCGTGAAGACCTTGGAGTAGAAGAACTCCAGAAATCCGCGATAGTCTTTGTGCCAGTAGTGGCGATTGGACTTGGCCCACCCCTCCTCGGTCTCGAGAGGGTCATCAAAGCTATGCACCGTTCGTTCCGGCAGTAGTTCCCCCAGCGGCGAGCTGGAACCGGCCATCACCGCGCCGAGCACCCGGTCAGGATAGCGAGCGGCAAGCATGGCGGCAAGCCACGCGCCCCTGGAAAAGCCGACCATCACGGCGCGATCCGTCTGCGTCGCATCCATCACGGCGAGCGCGTCGGCAGTGTACTCCGTATCCGCATATGCCGCCGGGTCCAGCGGGCGACCTGATTTGCCGTTCCCTCGCGGATCGAAGGTGATGACGCGGTAGTGACGGGCGAAATAGGGAATCTGGCCCTTCCAGAAGCGAGAATGCCCGATGGCCCACGCGGGCAGGAACAGAACGGTCGGCGTCCCGTCCCCGTACATCTCGTAGGACGTGCGCACGCCGCTGCGCTCGACATATCCCTCCTGGTCCGGATATCGGGCCCGCATCAGCGCGTCCTGATCGTCTCGTCTACCGGCCGCTGCGTCACGGCGCCTGAATCCCGCGTGGTGCCCGACAATAGTCCCGCGATCTGCAACGCGGCGCGCCGCGCGCTGTCGCGTGGCACTTCGCGGTAGGTCACCGGGGACCCGACCAATTCCGCAAGCGTGTCTGCCACGCGGCGAGGGGTCAACTCCGAATACTCCAACCGGTTTCGAGCCCCGTAGTGGCGCAGCCGGTATGTGACATAGTTCTGCTGTTCCCAGTGCTTCCGCAGCGGGACGTAGGCAAACGGACGGCGCGCGGCCACCAGCTCCATCGTCGTGCTCAGACCGCTCTGCACAATCGCGGCATCCGCGCAGGCCAGATGCTCGAAAAGGTTGTGCACATAGGCGCGCTTTTCCAAACCCGGCACATCAGGCAAATCCTGTGGTTCGATGCGCGGGCCGGTGACCATGATCAACCGGGCGTCAGGCATCGTCTCTCGCAGAAGCGCAAAGCCGTCGACCACGCGCTGCAGCAGGTTGCGCCCCACGCCGGTTCCGCCGACTGCGGCGAACAGCAGCGGGTAGCCGGTGCCGTAGCCTAACCGCGCCCGCAGCCCCTGCGGATCCCGGTACTCCAGCGGATCGAACGGCAGGACATATCCCACCGGCGTGAACCAGTCGCGGGTCCAGTCGCGGATGTTAGGCAGCCCTGGGCCGAACCGCACGTCCGGCAGCTCATCGTACTCTCCGATGTACAGCGACAGATCGCGCAGCCGCGGGTAGCGCGCGCGCTGCTCGATCATCTCCGCGTTGTAATCTGCGCACAGCGCCACGTCGCGGGGATCACCCTCGGGATCGACCGGCAGAAAGCCGATCACGTCGGTCAGGAAGACGTAGGGAGCAGACTTCAACTCGGGATTCTCATGCAGGAAGTAGTCCACTTCCCATGACTCGTCACCGATCCAGATATCGTACGGCGTCTCCTGGACGACCTCATTGAACAGCATGAAGTTGGCGACGAAGATCTCATCCATCCGGCGGAACGCGTAGAAGGCGTGCAGCTCGTGCTGTGAGGATTCTTCTTCCCAGTGTGCCGATTCCAGGGCCTGCAGGTGGTTCTTGGGATGAATGGTCTCGCCTGCGGCTTTCAGCACTGTGGTCACGGGGTGTTGCGCCCACCAGTCGATCTGCAAATCCGGGACAAGTGTTCGCAATTCCCTGGCGATCGCGAGATCGCGCTGAATGTGGCCGAGCCCGATGGAGGAGGAGACAAAGATCGCCCGCTTGGGACGGCTCATGGCCCGGGTCCACCGGACCTCCTTGGACATGCGCGGCTCCAACGGGTCGGCGAATTGCTTGATGAGCATGTTGATCTTGACCGGATCGCGCCCGGGCGTCATGTGACCAGACCCTTCAAGTGTCACGAGCTTGCCTCCCGTCAGCCGGGCCACCGCCTCGCCGCGTGCAGGTAACTGGCATTCGTCCAGATCCCCGTGGATCACCAGAACCGGGCAGCGCACCTTCCGGCAGACCTCTTCCGTCTCCTCTTTCGTCTTTGGGTAGCGGGGCGCCTCGCGGTTGAGCAGCATTGTCTGCGGCGTCGTTTCCAGGCACCAGCCGATGATGTCCTCCAGCTGCTTCGTGGAGTGAGGTTCAGGGAGCATCTTGCCGAAAAAGAATGATACATAGCCTCGCCAGTCCTTCAGCCAGTAATGCCGGTTGGTCTTTGCCCACCCCTCATCGGTGTCGGGGACCTCATCGAAGGTTGCAATGTACATTGCCCGGTTCGGGTGTACCGGCGCCAGCGGCGCCCCGGGGGCGATTGCCACGAGGCCGAGAACTCGCTCGGGATACGCCGCCGCGAAATGGAGCACCCACCAGACGTGGCAGAGGACGACGAGCACCGCCTGTTTTGTGCCCGTGGTGTCCATCACCGCCAGCATGTCGGCGATAATTTCCTCATCGCCGTACGCCTCGGACGTCCCTGGTCGATCGGAGCGGCCGTTCCCCCTTCCGTCGAAGGTGAGGACGCGAAAGTGGCGCGCGAGATATGGAACCTGTGCCTTCCACTGCTGCGAGTGAACGATTGGCGAACTCGGCACGAGCAGAATCGTCGGCTCGCCCTGCCCGAACAGCTCGTAGTGGGTCTTGACGCCCTTTCGCTCCACGTAGCCTTCTTGATCAGGATACCGCGCTCTCATCGAGGCTCGTTCCTTTCCCCCAGGCGGGTTGTTACCAGATTACTCGTCCCTGTTCGACTCTTCCTACAGCCGGAAGGTACCCTTGGAACGCGGATGGCCGCAGATCGTCCAGCGTGACGAACTCGCCTCCGGCATCCTGCAGCCGATGGATGATGACGGGCAGGGCCGCAGGCACCGCAGCCGGCCAGGTGTGTAACAGGATGATCGCGCTCTCGCCGGCTGCCAGTGCCCCGCTCACCAGCGCGTCCGCAATCTCTCGCGGCGTGCGGGTGATCTCCCATTCGTCCGCCTGCACATGCCAGCCGACGTGGCGATAGCCCAGGTCGGTCAGTTTCTGCGGGATGCGGCTCTCGTTGCCATAATCTCCCCACGGGCTACGGAACCAGGGTTTCGGATCCTTGCCGGTCACGGCTTTGATCACCTGTTCAGCGGCCTCGACATCCCGGATCAAACCCTCGTCAGAGAGAAGCGGCAGGCGAGCATGGTAGTAGGAATGGTTGCCGAGGCGATGGGGGCCGCGTCCGATCTCCTGTGTGACGTGGGGATAGGCTTCGACCCAGCGTCCCTGAAGGAAGAACGTTGCCCGTACCTGTGCGTTGCCCAACGCAGCGATGATCTGGTCGATCACCCCTGGCGGGCAGTGCGGTCGATCCGGATGCTCGGCGTCGAACGTCAGAGCGATCTGCATGGTCAGAGCATAATCTGATTCAACCCCCAAGGCATCGAAGGGAATGCCGATGGTCCGCACAGTGACCGCAGCAGGGATATCGGAAGAATTACCGATGCCGGGGAGTGATCAGGATTCCGTGGGCACGTCTAGCCCGTGCCGCACGGCCCAGGCTGCGATCTGGGCGCGGGAGTGCAGACCGAGTTTGTTCATGATGTGTTCCACGTGGCTGATCGCGGTCCGCTCCGCAATGGTGAGCTTTGTGGCAATTTCCCGGTTGGAGAGCCCTCTGGCTATGAGCGCTGCGACCTCGCGCTCTCGGGAGGTCAGTGGATCGCGAGGCTTCTGCGGGACCCGGAGCCGCGGGGGAGGGGGTTGGGCGGCATCCAGGGCCAGCTGAATCGCGTCGTCCGCCTCGAGGCTGCGGCCACTGCTCCACTCGCGCTCGAACTCGTCAGCTGCCATCGAGGCTTTCACACCCTCCAGCGTGCGGTCGTATTCCCGCCGATCGGACAGCGCGACCGGCGCGCCCAGTCCGGCGCGGAGCGCGGCGGCAGCCGACAGCACCCTGACCGCCTCTCGCAGTCTCCCCGCCACGAAGATGACGGCCGCCAGGCCCTCCAGGGACTGCGCGATGCCCCGCCGGTCGTCGAGGCCGCGATACAGAGTCAGGCTCTCGGCGAAGCGGTCGCGCGCGCGCACGTCGTCGCCGCGCCGATGCGCCAGGACGCCCAGGTTCCACAACGCCCACGCCGTGCCCCAGCGATATCCCTGCTTGCGAAAGAGTGCCAGGCTCTGCTCGTGGAGCGCCAGGGCCTCGTCATCGTTGCCTCGATCACGAGCAGCCAGTCCGAGATCGAACAGCGCCCATGCGATGCCCCACTCATTGCCGAGCCCGCGGTAGATGCCCAAAGCGGTCTGGTAGCGCGTGGAGGCTTCTTCGAACTCGCCAGTGGATCGAGCCACGTGCCCGACAAAGGCGGTGGCCATCGCTTCTCGCTTGGCGTCGCCATGCAGACGAAACAACTCACGAGATCGCTCCAGCCACGTGCGCGCCTGATCCCACTCGCCCAGGCTCCAGGCTAAGACGCCGGCGGGGAGGACGACCCGGGCCCGCAGGAGATCGTCCACGTCGCTGGCCGCGTGCAGAATTTGCTCAAGCCGCACACGGCCTTCTGTCAAATGTCCATGAAGGTAGAAGAACCACCCCAGTCCGCAGCCGAGCTGGGCCGACGTGTGACCTGAGCTTCGCAGCGACCAATCCAGAGCGCTGCGCAGGTTCTCTGTGTCCTGCCAGAGGCGGTGCAGCCAGCCCTCCTCCTCGGCGGTCCCCAGAGCCCCTTCTGCCTGCTCGCTCAGCGCAGCAAGATGGCCGGCATGCCGCATCCTGGCGCCATCGAGTTCACCGGCGGCTGCCAGTTGTTCGACGCCGTATTCCCGGATCGTTTCGAGCATGAGGAATCGCGCGCTGCGGTCCGGTCCCGTCACCCGCCTGAGCAGGCTCTTGTCGACCAGTGAGGTCAGACCGTCAAGGATGTCGAGGGCATCGCCGCTGCCGACCGCCTCCGCCGATTCGAGCGCAAAGCCGCCTCGAAACACGGACAGGGATCGGAACAGCCGCCGTTCGTCCGGCGTGAGCAACTCATAACTCCAGGAGATCGCCGCCTGCAGTGATTGGTGTCGCTGGGGAGCGTCGCGGGGGCCACCGCGCAGCAGCCGGGACTGATCGTCCAATCGCCGCGCGATCTCCTCGGGGGTCAGAATCTTGATGCGCGCCGCCGCCAGTTCGATGGCCAGCGGCAACCCTTCCAGCCGGATACAGATCGCCACCACGGCCTCGACATTATCGGGGCTGACCGCGAACTCCGGCTGGACGAACCGGCACCGGCTCACAAACAGCGCCACCGCGGGATTCCGGGACACTGAGTCCAGTGTGTCCTTCCGGCGCTCGGGGATCTCCAGCACTGGCACCGGGAACTCGCGCTCCCAGCTCAGCCGGAGCCGCTCGCGGCTGGTCGCCACGATTCTGAGATCAGGAGAGGCCCCCAGCAGGTGGTCGACCACCGATGCGGCCTCGGCGACCTGCTCCAGGTTGTCGAGCACCAGCAGGGTGTGCCTGTCTTGCAGGTACTCCTGGAGGTTGTACAGCAGGGGACGGCCGGGTGCTTCATTGACACCCAGGACCTGCGCGATGGAGGGGACGATCATCCGGGGATCGGTAATGTGGGCGAGGGGCACGAAAAAAGCCCCGTGACGGAATTGATGGATCACCTCCGCGGCCAGCTGCAGCGCGAGCCTCGTCTTCCCTATTCCTCCCGCCCCCGTGAGCGTGAGAAGCCTCACACCCTCGTCGAGCAGGGCCGCGCGGGTGCGCGTCAGTTCCTTTTCCCGGCCGATGAACGCCGTGGGCTGTGGCGGGAGGTTGTTGGGATGCGCGTCGAGCGTGCGCAGAGGCGGAAAGGTTTCGAGGAGGTCACGATGCAGAACCTGGAATAGCCGCTCTGGCCGGAGCAGATCCTTCAGGCGATATTCACCCAAAGATTTCAGCGTGACCCCATTGGGCAGGGCCTGCTCGAGGACAATTCGGGTGGCATCTGAAATAAGGATCTGGCCGCCATGCCCAGCGTCGCAGATGCGTGCCGCTCGGTGGACGTCGATGCCGACATAATCTCCCTCACGGGCGGTGGGCTGGCCCGTATGGATGCCCATGCGGGATCGTGCCACCGTCCCTTGCGGCCATGCGTGCGTGCCCAGGGCCCGCTGGGCGTCTACCGCTGCGGCAACGGCATCGCTGACTCGAGAGAAGGCGAAAAAGCACGCGTCGCCTGGGCTGTCGATTTCCTGACCGCCGTAGCTCGTGGCGGTGGATCGCAGGATCTCCCGGTAGCCTGAAAGCACCTCCGCGTATTGATCGCCGACCTGTTGCAAGAGGCGAGTAGACCCTTCGATGTCGGTGAAAAGGAAGGTGACTGTTCCGGCCGGGAGCTTCACGATTGGCTCCCCCTCCTGGGTAGGTCGACCTGCTTCTGTCTACCCGGTTGCCGCGGCCCTTCCTTCCAAGCGGGGGTTAAGAATCGGCACCCATTCTGCCGGACATTGGCCTCTTGCGCCGTGTGGTACAATAGCTATAAGGAACGGGGATTACTGATAGTCAGGGCTCCCTGGCGGGGGCCCGTTTATTCTTGCCAGACTGGAGACGATGATGATGGGGCTACGCAGGCATTCACACAGGCCGGCCGCCCGCGTCTTGTGCCAGCGGTGCGGCAGGCGGATTCCGCCGGTAGCGCGGAAGCACCGGGATCCGTTCTGCTCGCGCGTCTGTGCGGAGGCGACGTACGGGACTCCTTCCCGTCGCACGACAGGAAGGATAGTGGTCGGCGGGGTCACCGTCCGCACACCGTGATGTCATAACTCGCCGGCGGGAATGCGTCCCGCCGCACGCGGACTGTCGCCCTCGGGTTCTGCCCGGGGGCGGTTTCTTTTTGATGACGGCTTGATTTCTCCCCGATCCAACAATGTGGAGCGGAGTTACGTGCAGTAGTTCCAGCTGCGCTCGATTTTGCGATTGACAGAGTCGCGTTAGGGTCTATCCCCGCACTGATTCAGGGAATCTCCCCACACTTTCGTAGGTGATTGCTGCATTGTGAGCTGCGGGAATTCATTTAGAGTTAATCCAGTCATTTTCTTCAGGTCTCACCCTCATGCGGCGTCAGGTCTTTTGGGCCGCGTGACACAGCCGGTCAGGACGCGCAGGGAGGTGAGCACGCCCACGAGGCAAGTGTGTGACGCAATACGAGCCCTGAAGCTTGACGCTGAGGAGGACACCATGCGATCGAAGTGGTCTTGGCGTACGATGCTCGTCGCAGTGCTTGTTGGGTTGCTTGGTTCGGTAATCTTGCCTAGTCCAGCGCACGCGGTCACAACCTTCGGTGGTGAGGCAACCGGTGTGTGGGTGTTTGTGCCGGCCACCGGGTTGATCATCAAGGTGACCACCGGTCAGATCCCCGCCTCGGGCGGCGAGGTTGAAGCGTCGCTGCTCTCCGGAGACATTCCGAGCGGCGCCACAGGCGGGAATGTCGCGCTTAGTACCGGGACCCTGCACAGCGTTGGGGTCGGTCTGGATGATACCGACGCGATCGCCTCACAGGCCAACGTCAACCTGACGGTTTCGGGCAATGGAATCACATCAGACTTTTTGACGGCGTGGAGCAACGCGAGCTGCGCAGCGGGACCAATGGTCCTGGGCGGAATGACAGTCGAAAACCTCGTCATCAACGGTCAGCCCATCTTCGTCACAGGCGCCCCAAACCAGACCGTCTCACTGCCGAACGGCACCGCCGTCATCAACGAACAAACCTCGTCCATCGTGGGCACTACCGGTGAGCTCTCGGTCACCGCGTTGCACGTGACCACCCGCGACACGCTCACCGGCCAGCTGCTGGCCGAGGTGAAGCTTGGCATCGGGGACGCGCAAATCGACTGTGCGCCCGGCTCGCCCCCCGCAGGAGCTGCAACGAGCGGCGGCGGCTGGATTACGCTCAGCTCGGGCGGGAAGGGCACGTTCGGGATGATCGGCGGGACGCAACCGGCCGGCGGGACGATGGGCCACTTCGTTTACATCAACCACGACACGGGGTTGGCCGTCCAGAGCACGTCGGTTGGCACGTTCAATGCCGGCTGCACGAGTTTCCTTTCAGGCTCCGGCACCAGCGGTTCCGGCCCGGTGGACTTCACCGTGCAGGTAACAGACAATGGGGAGCCTGGAAGCGCGGACACGATTTCCATCACGATATCTGGCGCGGCTTCGGACAGCCAGGGGCCGAGCACTCTGGGAGGGGGCAACATCAAAGTGCACCGACCGCACTGCCCGTAGGACACGCGTCAACGCTCGCGGCCGGGGGATTCCCGGCCGCGAGCCCATCCTAGACTAATCCATAGACCCGCCTGACCTCGAATTGGTAGATCAGCCGCCTCTCCGTGACCATGATCCGCAGAAACTCATCGATGCTCCGTTCTTGCCCCGCCCACATGATGTGCCCAGGCCTGGGAGCGGGCGTCATATGCTGCTGCATCACCTGAAACAGCCGCAGATTCTGCCGCGGAGCATCGGGGCCTTCGAGGATGGTCACAATCGTTTCCAGCGTCAGGTAACGCCGGGTCGGGTCGAAGACGAACAGGGTGCAGCGGGGATCTCGCCGCAGAAGCCCCGTGCGGAGGCGATCGTGCGTCCCGCTGCTCCAGAGCATGCCGTCCACCAGGGCCACGCCGACCCGCACCGCATGCGGCGTCCCGTCGGCCCGCAGTGTGATCATCGCCGCGGCATGGTGCGCGTCCAGAAAGGCCCGATCGTTATCCGTGAGGTTCATCGGCCTCTCCTCGTGAAGGACCACTCTTTCGGGATGTGTCATCATGTATCCTGGGCGGTAGCCGGTGGATGGAGTGAGGACGTCTCTGTATCTCGCGGCCCCGGGCTCGAAGTTCTGGGCCTCGGGAGTCTCTGTTCCCCTCCCCACGGCGATCGCGAGGGCCGCCGCGCTCGGCTACGATGCGATTGAGATCATGCCGCGGGCGGTCGATGATCCAGAGCCGGACAAACTCCGCACCCTGACCGCGCAGCACGGCCTGACAATTGCCGGTATCGCCTCAGGTTTCCTTGCCGTCGAGCAGGGACTCTCCTTCACGCACCCGGATCCGGAGATCCGGGAAGAGGCCGTGGAGGCATTCCACCGGTGCCTGGAGATGGCCCAACGTGCGGGGGCGGCCACGGTCTCGATCGGAGTGGTCCGCGGCAAGTTGTCACACGGTCTTGGGCACGCCCAGGCTATGGCCCATCTGCTGGCCTGCGTGCGCGAGGTCGGGCGCGCGGCGCAGGCGCGCCGCCTGACGCTGGTGCTCGAACCCGGCAACCGGTACGAGACCGACTTCCTCCATACGGTTGAGGAGACAATCGCGTTTCTCGAGGCGGTGAACCTTCCCAACGTCCGGCTGATGCTCGATACCTTTCACATGAACATCGAGGAGGCGTCCATCGCCGCTGCGGTTCACCAAGCCGGACCGCGCCTGGAACACGTACATTTCGCCGACAGCAACCGCCACGCCCCAGGATGGGGGCATCTGGACTTTGCCGCCGTGGCTGGGGCGCTGCGCGCCATCGGTTATCGCGGCGGCATTGGGTTGGAGATGATGTTTGAGCCGGATTTCGACGCGGCGGCGCGCCAGGGCATCGAGTTCGTACGGCGGTTACTAGGTTAGCGAGAGGCGCCTGCCAGACGTGCCAGGATGAAGTCTCGTCCTGCGCGTATCTCAGCGTCGATGTCCTGGTACGTGCCCGCCACGTCGATGTTGGCGAATCCCGCGTAGCCGATCTTGCGCAGCGCCCCCAGCGTACCGTCCCATGGGACGGCGCCTTTGCCCGGCGCCCAATGATAGTCGGTGATGCCGTCGTTATCGGCAAGGTGCACCAGGAAGATCCGGTCGCGCAGCTTCTCGATGGCCACCGGCAGCAACTCCTTCTGGACCAGAAAGTGGGCGGTGTCGAACACCAGTCCCAGGGCCGGAGAGCCCACCGCGTCGGCCAGACGGCGCCCTCCGTCGGCGTTGCTCACCATCTCATACGGCCTCACCTCCAGCGCCAGACGCACCCCGCCCGCCTCAGCTTCGCGCACTAAGTCGCGGATCACCCCCACATATTCCGCCCACGCCGCGTCCCACGAGAACTCAACAGGGACCTCCACGCGAGTCGGTGGCGAGAACTCATCGTACAGCCGCCGGAACTCGATCGTCCAGGACGGATGGGGTGCCGAGTGGAGGTAAATCAGGTCGGTGCCGAGTGAGCGGGCCACCTGCACCGACTTCCGCACTTCCGTGACAGCCTGGGCCCGGACCGCCGGATCCTGATGGACGGTCATATGACGCAGGAAGCCGGCCTCGAACGCGGTGATGGCCAGCCCCTTCGCCTGACAGTGGTCCCGGAAGCGCTGCAGACGCTGGGAATCGGAGAAGTCGCGGGCGAAGTGATCGAGGCTGAACGCGGCGAGTTCGATGCCCGCAAACTGCATTTGCGCGGCCCAGTCGGCGAACGCGCCGTACTGCTCCAGCGTCGGTTCATCTCCGAAGTGCACGCGGGCATACGCAACAATCACGCCAAGGCGCATTCGCATCCTCCCTGTCGACCCAGCTATATTTTTGGCGCGCTGGCAAGGCAGCCCTCTGGGCCGGGCGCCGGGCGTCACGGCGAGGGGAAGCATTGCAAGGAGCGGGTCGGGCGGCCACGAAATAGGGGAGACGACGAGGCAGGGGCGAGGGGGTGTAGTGTTTACCATGAAGTGGCGGCCAGTAGTATGGTTTCTGGTGGCTGCGCTCGCAGTGACAGCGTCGGTTGTCTCGGCGCAGCCGCGGCGCACGATCACGCTCTGGTATCCAGCCGGCGACATCGCGGCCGGGCCCGTCTCCCCGTTCACGGACCCTAACCTGTTCGCGAACTTCG
>Ga0066672_10000636_pt1 | contig 11265 bp, 12 predicted proteins | sample GraSoiAngelo_121_FD_62292 | JGI IMG/M metagenome (GOLD analysis project Ga0066672, IMG submission 62292) | Grasslands soil microbial communities from the Angelo Coastal Reserve, California, USA - 14_0919_12_20cm | ecosystem: Environmental > Terrestrial > Soil > Grasslands | place: USA...
TATCAGGTGGGTGACGTAATCGAGTGTTATCAACTCGAGCAAATCGCCCAAAAACTGTGATGCTAGTCATTGCGAGCGAAGTCGGGGCAGCCACGCAGCCCCGAACGCTTTCGGGGCTAGACCAGGCTTTCAATCCCGCCAGTAGATCCTAACGATAACTCCGCTTCGCTCCGTTCAAATGACAGGAAAGGGCAATGAAACATCGGAAACTACGCGTGAACGAACTCGTGAAACGTGAACTCAGCGGCATTATTGCGCGGGAAATTAATTTTGAAGGCGCGCTGGTCAGCATTAACGCGGTCGATGTGGCGCCCGATCTTAAGAGCGCGCACGTTTTCGTAAGCACTCTCGGGACAGAAAATGGAGCCAGCGTGATCGCCAAACTGGAAGTGCATCGCCCCGCGCTACAGGCCGAACTCTCGCGCCACGTGGTATTGAAATACACGCCGCATCTCATTTTTCATCTGGACGAATCCATCAAACGCGGTGCCCGAGTGCTTGAAATTCTGGACGACCTCGGAAAACGCGGTGGCCAAGACGAGTGAGTAACACGACGTTCGAAGAAGTTGGCCGCGTCCTGAGCGAACACCACCAGTTCGCGGTGCTCGGTCACGTTCGTCCTGACGGCGATGCGCTTGGGAGCCAGCTCGCGCTCGGCCTCTCACTGCGCAAACTCGGCAAGAACGTGCGCATTTGGAATGAAGAAGGCATGCTAGAAAAATATTCGTTCCTTCCCCGTGGAGAATTGCTGACGAAACCGCCTGCAACGGAGGAGCACGTAGATGTTGCTATCGCGCTGGACACCGCAATCCAAAATCGGTTGGGCACATCACTCGCCGCGATTGGCTCGGCGAAAATCTGGATCAACATCGACCATCACCTTACAAATCCTGGCTATGGCGATTTGGTGATCATCGATCCGAGCGCACCCGCTACAGCAGAGATCATTTTTCGACTAATCAAGAGTCAGCGCCTGCCGTTCGATCACGATATCGCGGAGAATCTCTTCGCCGCGATCTCCAGTGATACTGGCTCGTTCCAATATCCCAAAACCAGCGCGCGCACACTTGAGATTGCCGCCGAGTTGGTGCGCGCCGGCGATCTCGACGTTGGGAAAATTAGCCAGCAGTTGTACGAAAACTATCCTCGCCGCAGGCTGGAGTTATTGCGTGAGCTGCTGCGAACGATGCGATTTAGTGAATCGGGCCGGGTGGCAACATTTGGGCTTAGCCTCAGGACCGCCGGAGAACTCGGTGTCATTCCTGAAGACAACGAAGGCTTGATCGATCATCTTCGGGCAGTTCGCGGCGTCATCGTCGCAGTCTTTTTCGAAGAACTCCCCGATGGAAAGGTGCGCATCAGCATGCGTTCAAAAGATGAACGGATCGATGTCTCCGCGATTTGCCAGACGTTTGGTGGCGGCGGACACACGCTCGCTGCCGGTGCGCGCGTTTTGGGGACGCTGGCCCAAGTCGAACAAAAAGTCCTGGAGGAAATTGATGAAGCCGTTAAGCGCGCCGGGCTCTCCTGATGGCGTCCTGCTCGTCGATAAAGCCGAGGGAATGACGTCGCACGACGTAGTGGCGCTGGCGCGACGAAAACTTGGAACCAAGAAAATCGGCCATTGCGGCACCCTCGACCCGATCGCCACAGGTCTGCTTCTGTTGACGGTGGGACGCGGCACAAAGGTGCAAGATCTGCTCATGAGTGAGGACAAGGAATATGCCGGCACGTTCGTGCTCGGCGTGACCACCGATACACAGGACCGCGCAGGCGAAGTGATTCAGCAGCGACCTGTGCCCGCGCTGGATGAGCATCAAATCCGGGCCACCTTCGAAAAATTCCGCGGCGACTTTTACCAGCTGCCGCCGATGGTCTCCGCAAAAAAGCAGGGCGGGGTGCCGCTCTATAAATTAGCCCGTCAGGGAAAGGTAGTTGAGCGCGAGCCGCGCCTCGTCCATGTCTATCGCTACACAATCGGCCGAATCGCCTTACCAGAAATCGACTTTAGCGTGCTGTGCAGCAAAGGCTTTTATGTTCGCACGTACGTTCACGACATCGGCGAAGTGCTTGGTTGCGGCGCCCATTTGAAATCGCTGCGCCGGACAAGGTCGGGCCGCTTTGACGTAGCCAACGCGCTCAGTGTCGACGAAATGAAAAACGCGACGCGAGAGGAAATTCTCAACCGGATGCTGAGTCTGCCGGAAGTGTCGAAGATGCGCGGAGCGTAAGCAAATGAGGAGTGATTCGTTACAGTGTTACGTCGTTACATTGGAGCCCCTTATGACCTTGACCCCTGTTGTGACCGTTTAACGCTTCAACTGTTTAACGGTTCAACGCGGCGAGGCCATTCTTAATTCACATGATGCAAATCCTTCGCTCGGTTCCGGAGCTCTCGCCCTTACCTGGACCGCTCTTTCTCGCCATCGGCGTCTTCGACGGTGTTCATCTCGGTCATCAGGCGGTTATCTCCACTTCTGCCGAGCACGCGCGGGCGGAAAACGGAACGCCCGTCGTAGTCACGTTTGATCCCCACCCGGAGAAAGTCTTGCGGCCGGAGAAAGCGCCGCATTTGCTTACCGCCACGGCGCACAAGATCGCTCTGATTCGGATGCTTGGGGTGAGGCATCTTCTCATCATTGCGTTCGATAAACAGTTCGCCGCAACCGAGCCGGAGGACTTTGTGCAGCAGTTGGTTCAACATTCCAAACCTCTGCGTGAAATTTGCGTCGGGCACGAATGGTCGTTTGGGAAAAATCGACGCGGCAACCTTCAGTTGCTCACCAAGCTCGGCGCAAACTTCGACTTCAACGTAGTTGGAATTCGGCCTGTGACCGTTAACGGCGAAATCGTAAGTAGCACGACGATCCGCCGTGCTGTGGAAGCCGGCGATTTTAAAAAAGCCGCGGTGATGCTTGGCCGTGAATACACGATTCTGGGAACGGTTGTCCACGGCGATGATTTGGGAAAGAAAATCGGATTTCAGACAGCAAATCTGAGTGCTCATAGCGAACAGTTTCCACCGAACGGCGTTTATTTTGCCGAGGCAAAGCTGGAAGGTGTTGTCTATCCCGGCGTTGTGAACCTCGGTTATCGACCCACCATCAGCAGCGGCAAATCGGACCGTGTTCTTGAAATTCATCTGCTTGATTTCAAGCGCGAAATTTACGGCCGAGAATTGGAACTGCGTTTCGTCCGTTATCTCAGGCCCGAAAAGAAGTTCGAGAACGTTGACGCGCTCGTGCGGCAGATCGAACGTGATGTGCAGCAGGCGCGCGGCTTTTGCGCCCAATAACCGAGACGCCGCTTCAAAACTCCAAGCGCGTAAGGTCCCGCACCTCGGGCGTCTTGCGTATCGCAAAAATGACCGCAAAAGCGCCCACCACGAGACCGCAGCCGAACGCAAACACAAGCAACAGCCAGATTGGGAAGTTAGCCAATTCGATTATCCCTTCGCGCACTACGTGACCGGCACCGATCAAGTAAGCCACTCCGCTTCCAATTAGCGCCAGGCCAAGGAGAATTACTGCACGCAACCATCGTGACTCTCGTCGTGCTGCGGGCAAGCTCGCCATGACACGTGCGGTGAAACCATCGTCATCAATGTACGGCACAGTCTCACGCAATTGCCGACCCAGCGTCTCGTCGTTGATCATTGGATGCATTGTATCAATTTGGCGCCCACGCCGCCAGTGTTCGTTTCAGTTTTTCGCGGCCACGCAGGACGTTGGTTTTTACAGTTCCAAGCGGGATGTCCAAAACGCGCGCCGCCTCGTCGTGCGAAAGACCGTTTTGGCAGCAAAGCACAACGGCAGTGCGTTCGTTTAACGGGAGCAAGCTGAGCGCGTGCATTAGATCATGTCTCAAACCCGGATCGATACTCCTCGGATCCTGCTCGGCCTGCCACTGCTCCTCATCCACGCCGACCAACTCCTTGCGGCGGCGCGCGTCCTCGCGAAAACAGTTGTACGCGATTCGATAAAGCCACGTGGAAAATCGCGCTTCACCCCGAAAGCTTCGAATATTCTTGTAAGCTCGGAGAAAAGCTTCTTGTGCAAGGTCATCGGCCAGAGCGAGGTCTGTGCGGGTGAGTTGCCGCAGCAGACCGCGCACGCTGGATTGATGGCGGCGCACAAGTTCGCCGAACGCGTGCTGATCGTCGTCGGCAAGAACTCGCGCAATGAGGTCCGCATCCGTAAGCTCCACAGCCGCAATATTACGGTCTCGGTGGCGGAGGAGGAATTTCCTTTTTGCCTTCTAATTTCCATACAATTAGATAGCCGAGTCCAATTAGGAACGGAATTAGCCCGAACGACCACACGCCGCCTTCCCAGTCATTGACGGCCCCTAGCCAAACCATCAGGCCCAAGCCGACCATTGTCCAAATAACTCCGCGCCGCACATCCGAACGCCGACGCACGCGTCGCACCTCAGGTGCAAGCAGTTCCGCGGGAACCGGCTGACCTTTCTCCACCATCATCCGGATCGTTCGCTGTCGCATGCGGTTTCCGATAAGTGCAAATATCCCTATCGTGGCAACGATCAGCACAGGCGCACCGAAGATCGACAGGAACACGATCGCTACGATTGGAATGGCGATGAAGTCACGCATTTTCTCAAGATCGGCGTCTTCATCTTTATCACCGGTATCAATGGTGATTCCATGCTTGCCATGAAGCTTTTTCTCCAGCTTACGGTGAATTCTGTCCGCGAGATCCGATGAAGCCGAACTCCCAGTAGCCGTTGGCGTTAATGCAGGCGCTGCGATTGACGTTGCTGACGTGGTGGCTGTTGCTGCTGCCGTTGTTGTCGGGCTGGCAATGGGTGTTTCGGTTGGAGCCTGCCCAAACAAGCTGCCAGCCAGCGCCAGTGAGCAAATGCAGAGGAGGAATAATTTTTTCATAATGTCTTTGATCGTAGGATGCAGCAAATGCCCCATTTGGATTCAACGACTTTGCGTCTCCCGAGGCAATTAAAAGGTTGCGTGCCGCGGCCGACTGGACATTATTGTTCCCTCGCAAAACTGCGGGTGTAGCTCAGTTGGTAGAGCACCACCTTGCCAAGGTGGACGTCGCGAGTTCGAGCCTCGTCACCCGCTCCAGCCCCGAAGGCTTTCCGGGCTGGAGCGAGTGCGCCGGAGCCTGGCGAAGGCGAACCGCCCTAGAACGGCTGGCAGGCTAAGGTCGTGATGCACTACGTTTACTTGCTGAAGTCGCGGTCTACAAGCCATCTTGAAATGTCATTCTGAGTGAAGCGGAGAATCTCCGACCATTTCTGGATCCCATCCCAACGGAAATAAATCAGAGATGTTTGAAAGCCTGGCCTCATGCTTCGCATTTCGTTGCAGCGCTTCGCTCAAGAAGACAGTGCCGTTCAAATCGGAGCCACCCAGGAGGATCGGGTTGTCCGGCCACCGGCAGTGAGGTAACATTCGTGCTATGAAAACCATACCGTTCTCCTGCTGTGCTCTCGTCGCGGGACTCCTTGTCTATATCGCGCCTGTGCGAGCCGCAGATCAACCCAAGGACAAAACTCCGTGGAAAATCACCGGTCAGCTTGAAGAAGCCTGCTCATGCGACGCCGCGTGTCCATGCTGGTTCAATTCCAAACCGACCAAGATGACCTGCGGCGGCGGGCAGGTGCTTTTCATCCAGAAAGGTAAATACGGAAAAGCGAAACTCGACGGCCTTGCCATCGCCTCGATCGGGCAAAGCCCAGAAGGCCAGACAATGATGGAATCGTACGGAAACTGGAATTTTGCCTACAATTACATCGACGAGAGGGCAACGCCCGAGCAGCGCAAAGCGCTCGAAGCGATCGCTGCGGCAGTTTTAACACCGGACGTCTCAAAGAAAACGGAGACACGGTACGTGCCGATCACCCGAAGGATTGAGGGCAAAGAACACCAGATCACTATTGGCCAGTATGGTACTTTTCACGGTCATTTGATTGAAGGCGGCCTTGGCGGTTCGCCGAAAATTGTGAATCCGCCAGGCGCCGATCCACTCCACCAAGAATATGCGCAGGGTCGCACATCAAAGATGACTTACACCGACGCGGACCAAAATTGGTCCTGGGACAACTCGAACTACATGTTCGGCACTTTCACGGTCGATAATGTTCAGTACCAAAAATTCGCAGCCGGTCTTGCGCAAAAAATGGCGGAGATGAAAGGCGAAAAAGCGCCCGAGAAAAAATAAGAGCGCTATTGTAGTTTCGAAAAATCTTAGCGGAGTCCCACACTTCCGAGAAGCGGTGTATCTGTGGCGCAAACTAGTGGAAACGCGCTGGCTGAATGCGCACGAAAACATTTTGCACGCGCGTTCGCTCGGCAGACTTGCGATCATCTCAAGACCGGAGCGCAAGCGGTTGCATATCGAGATTGCGTGCACGTCGCGCAATGCTTCCCGAAAGCTGGTCGAACAGTTTGGCGGGCGTGTCGAAGAATTGCCGCGTAATTGGCTCGACCGATTTGCCCGCATTAGCGAAGCGAAGCCGATCAAAATTGGAAAGCGGTTAATCGTCGCGAAACCCGCAAACGGGCGGCGAGGCTGCAATCGCCATCAGCCGACTCCGGTTCGGCGCGCCAGACCTGATGCGCCGAGGAGAGTGCATGCTACAGCGCAGATCGGCGAAAGACAGTTCCTCCTCATTCCCGCTTCTATAGCATTTGGAACCGGTGAGCACGCCACGACAGCAATGTCGCTTCGGTTCTTGGAAGAACTGAGTCGCGGGTGGAAGCGCGGCTGGTCGCTCGTCGATCTTGGCACTGGGAGTGGAATCCTCGCTCTGGCGGCGAAACGTTTCGGCGCGGGGCGCGTCACAGCCATTGATGCCGATCCCACGGCGATTTCCATCGCCGAATCAAACGCACGGCTGAACCAAATTCATGGTGTCACTTTTCGATTAAGCGATGTCCGCAAATGGAGATCGACGCACGAGACCAACGTCATCACTGCAAATTTACATAGCGAATTGCTGATAGAAATCCTTTCGAAATTAAAACGCGGCGGCCGGTTGATTCTGTCAGGGATTTTGCACCGCGACGAAGCCGAGTTTCTGCACGCCCTGTCCCGAAACAACCTCGAGATAATCAAAATCAAGCGTCGCGGAAAATGGATTGCCATCCTCGCCCGTTGTAGCGGCACTTTGCGAGCAGCGGACTTGGCCTGTGGCAAATTTTTGCGGCGGTCACAGACCGCCGCTAGAGTAGAACGAAATGCAAACTGAACAGCTTGCCTACGTTATCGTCACGCCCTATTCGATGCGAAAATCGCGCACCGGCGGAATCGTTGGCCGGTTGATTTCCCGCACCGGACTCGACTTGGTCGGAGGGCGAATGTTCGCTCCTGGCGCGGAACTAGCCAAGCGCTACGTGGACACAATTGTAACCGAAACCGATCCTCGCCACCGCGCTACGCAGGAATTGATTCGCGATTATGTACTGAAAAATTTCACTGGCGAAAAGAACCATCAACGTCCCCGTGTCCTGTTTCTCATTTTCCGCGGCCCGGACGCCGTGGAAAGAATTCATGAAGTCGTGGGCCATATCGTGCACGAGCGCACCAGCGGCGAAACGATTCGCGACACCTATGGCGATTACCTTACCGACGACTCAGGCAATGTCGTTTACTTCGAACCGGGAGTCGTTACAGCTTTCGAACCCAGCGCAGTCGAGCGTGATTTAAGACTTTGGGCGGAATTTTCTGATTCCGACGGCGGAATCCTCGATGGCGCCGTGCCCCACCCGCCCGGCACCCTAATCGAAAAAACGCTAGTTTTAATCAAACCGGACAATTTCCGATTCCCGAACCTGCGCCCAGGCGGTGTGATTGAAGTGTTCTCGCGCTCCGGCCTTTCAATCATCGGCTTCAAGGTTCATCAAATGAGCGTAGCACAGGCAGAGGAGTTTTATGGACCAGTGCTACCGGTGCTTGAGGAAAAGCTCGGAGCGAAAAGCGGCCGTGAAAACTGGGAGTGCATTGTCGAGTTCATGGCGGGCAAAAAACCGAGCGAATGTCCTGCCGAGGAACGCGAAGCGCCGGGCACGGAAAAATCGATCGCGATTGTTTACCAGGGAGTGGACGCCGTGCGGAAGATTCGCGACGTGCTCGGGCCGACCGATCCAGCAAAAGCGCCGCCGGGCTCCATTCGAAAGGAGTTCGGACAAACGATCATGGTTAACGCCGCGCATGCATCGGATTCCGTTGAGAATGCGAAACGCGAAATGGCGATCATCCGAGTCGAAGAAAATAATTTCAAACCTCTGATTGAAAACTTCTATCGCCACCAATAGCTTGCGCTCCCATTTGTGGATCACATCATTGCCATGGAAATCTCTGAACGCGCCGCTCAACTGACTCCGTCGTTGACTCTCTCGATCGACAGCAAGGCGAAAGCAATGAAGGCCGAAGGCATCGACGTCTGCGGCTTCGGTGCGGGCGAGCCGGATTTCGACACACCTGAGCACATCAAAAGGGCCGCAATCGAAGCGTTGGAGGCGGGCTTTACGAAATACACGCCCAACGCTGGCATCCCCGAACTGCGGCAGGCGATTGCAGACAAATTTGCGGTAGATAACGGACTCAATTATCGCGCGGCACAGGTCATCGTCAGCAACGGCGCAAAGCACGCGTGCTACAACGCGATCCTCGCCACTTGTCAGCCGGGCGATGAAGTCATTATTCCAGCGCCATATTGGGTCAGTTACCCCGACATGGTGCGGCTCGTCGGCGCCGAGCCGGTGATCGTGCCTACCAGTGAGCGCAACTCCTGGAAAATGCGCGCTGAAGATTTTGAAAATGCAATGACTCCGCGGACAAAGATGCTGATCATGAACAGCCCCGGCAACCCAACTGGTTCCGTTTATACGCGCGAGGAATTAGAAGCGATCGTCAATGTCGCCGCCGAAGAAGACATTTACATCCTGTCCGACGAAATTTACGAGAAGCTCCTGTACGACGACGCCAAACATGTGAGCATCGCGTCGCTATCCAAGGAAGCGTACGACCTGGCAATTACGATTAATGGGTTTAGTAAATCTTATGCGATGACGGGATGGCGACTCGGTTATCTCGCCGCGCCCGACCAGGTGGCGAGAGCTGTCGATTCAATCCAAAGCCATACCAGTTCAAATCCGTCCTCCTTTTCGCAATACGGTGCGCTTGCCGCCCTAAAAGGCGACCAACAACCGCTCGCCGATATGCGCGAGGAATTCGATATGCGTCGCAACTATATGTTTGACCGACTCTCGAAGATTTCCAATGTGACTGCCGTCAAGCCACAGGGCGCGTTTTACATGCTGGTAAACATTAACCAGCTTGGACTCACTTCGCAGAATTTCGCCGATCGTTTGCTGAGCAAAGCCAATGTTGCCGTGGTGCCGGGAGCTGCCTTCGGCGACGACCGCACCGTACGGTTCAGCTACGCCACCAGCCTTGATGTGATTAAGAAGGGCCTGGATCGATTCCAGGACTTCTGCCGTACGCTGTAATCGCTCATCCCGAACGAAGCGAGACGCATTCGAGAGACCCAGCGCACACTGAAGTCATTGCATCGGGCTTCCTCGACTTCGCTCGGAATGACAATGTAAATCTTCCGGATGCGCGGCCATCTTGCCCTCATTCTCCACGCGCATCTCCCTTTCGTACGCCATCCTGAGCACGAGCATTTCCTCGAGGAAGAGTGGTTTTTCGAGGCGATTACAGAAGCCTACATCCCGTTGCTGCGCATGATGCAACGACTCATGGCCGATCGTGTGCCGTTCAAACTCACGATGTCGATCACGCCAACGCTCTGCGCGATGCTTCAGGATCAGCTCTTACGCGAGCGCTACGTGCGGCACCTCGAATTGTTGATCGACCTGGCTGAGCGCGAGCAACAGCGAACTCGTAAAGATCCGCAGCTGCATCAGTTGGCGAACTTTTATTTCGAACTGTTCTCAGAAAATCGCCGCTTCTTTGTTGAGGAATGTAAATACGATCTGCTCAGCCTATTTGAGAGGTTTGCACAGACCGGCGCGCTCGAAATCATTGCCAGTGCCGCAACGCATGGCTTGCTTCCAATTGCTCAACAGCAATCGAGTGAGGCAGCGCGTGCACAGGTTTTAATCGGACGCGATACGCATGTCGACGTATTCGGCGCAGAGCCCGCCGGATTTTGGTTACCCGAATGCGGCTACGCACCTGGTCTCGAATGTACTCTCCAGGAAGCCAATCTCCGGTGGTTTGTGCTCGATGCACACGGATTGCTCTTTGCAAAACCGCGCCCGTGCCGTTCTATCTATGCGCCCTGTTATACACCGGCGGGACCGGTCGCCTTCGCCCGGGATCCCAATGCAGGCCGACAAGTCTGGAGTGCAAAGGAAGGTTATCCGGGTCATCCAGCTTACCGGGAATTTTATCGCGACATCGGTTTTGATCTGCCAACGGAATATTTGGGATCCATTGCACGCGGAAGCCGAAAATTCTCCGGGGTGAAGTATCATCGGATCACTGGACCGGGTAACGAAAAACAGTTGTATGATCGCACGGCAGCGACGAACGCGGCGCTAAAACATGCAATTCACTTTCTGGAACAACGCCGTGAGCAGATTCTCGGAATCGGCCAATTGGGTTTTACCCCGATCATTATCGCTCCGTTCGACGCAGAATTATTTGGGCACTGGTGGTTCGAAGGACCGATCTTTCTTGAACAATTCATACGCCGCACCGCAAAACAATCCGATTTACGCCTGATCACGCCGAGTGAATATCTGGCTGAGCATCCCACACAACAAATCGTCAAGCCCGCTGCCTCGACATGGGGAGAGAACGGCCATCTCGCAGTCTGGCTCGATCCGGGGAACGCTTGGATTTATCCGCAGCTGCAATCTGCGGCGGACCGCATGACTCAACTCGCACGGCAGCACACCAACACGGTTGTAGGGCAACCGCTTCGATCGACGAAAGAAACATCGGCAGGCGGAGCGCCTGCCCTACAACTTACTGACCGTGTTTTGAAACAACTCGCCCGCGAACTTTTACTGGCGCAGTCAAGTGATTGGGCGTTTCTAATGAAAACACGGACTGCGCGCGAATATGCGACCCAACGCACGATCGATCACCTTGCTCGTTTCAATCGCCTGCACGATCAGTTTGTGGCCACGATGATTAGTGAAGAATTCCTGCGTGATTGCGAATGGCGGGACAACGTTTTTCCAAACCTCAACTGGCGATACTATGCTTAGATTGCGCATCGTCACTTTGGTCGCCTCGATCATTTCCG
>Ga0066672_10000638_pt1 | contig 11260 bp, 13 predicted proteins | sample GraSoiAngelo_121_FD_62292 | JGI IMG/M metagenome (GOLD analysis project Ga0066672, IMG submission 62292) | Grasslands soil microbial communities from the Angelo Coastal Reserve, California, USA - 14_0919_12_20cm | ecosystem: Environmental > Terrestrial > Soil > Grasslands | place: USA...
CACACGCCTACTTTGGGGAACCACTGTCCGCCAAGGACAAAATTATTCTTGTATCCGGTGCGGGCTGTCACCTTGGGCATCTTGGCTGCAAAGCGAATTTTGAACGTGACTTCCCCGCCGGGTGAAACGGCTTTAGGCAACTTCACCTGCATGACGGTTTGATCATCTGGATTGCCGTCGTCCGGGGCAATGAACTTCATGCTATTGGTAATGTCGCCCATGCCGCTGACCTCAACCGACAACACCCTGTTTGAGCCACGGTATTTTTCGCCCAGATACTCGTCTTCTCTGTCGAGACGCTCCTCCCGCATCCTGGTGGAGTTAGGCTGGAAGGCATTCAGATAGAGATGGAACGGAAATGTATCCAGCGATTGGCCGGTAAGATTGCGGTAGACAAGAGTCTCCTGTCCGGTGATGGTCTTGTTGGCAGGGTTCCAGCGCGCGTCAATGTTATAGTTCACCACTCTCTGCGAGCGCGGTAGCCCGTTCCTGCCATCGGGATCGACACCGGGGAAAGATGTGGAAGCGGGAGAAGGCGGCTGCGGCGACTTCGGGGGCTCTACCAGCACTGGCGACTGGGGCCCGTCCGCATGACCGGGACGGGCAAGAACTCCCAGGCAAATGAGGGCGCAAAAGAGAGCAAGAGCAGCGAGCCTAAACGATTTCATGTCAGGAATCACCCCGAAAACCAGAAATTGACCATGTCGCGCGACTGCCCAGCGGCCACAGCTAACGATCCAGCCAAGCCCGTATGGAGCGGGTGACCAGTTCGGCTGCATCCTGCTGGACGAAATGGCCGGAATCGGGAATGGTCACGAGCGTCAGGTCTTTGCCCATCCAGTCCCAGGTGTTGTTCAGCGCGTCAGAGAGCAGGGCCGTGTCTTTGAGACCATGAAACATGAGCACCGGCATCTTGGTCTTCACCATCGGCGACGCATCTTCCTGATAGGGCGGCCGAGGGTAGTTGCGTTTGTAGTAGAACAGCATGGCCTTGATGTCGGACCGCTGGAATGCCGCAATATACTTGGGCTTGGCTTCGGGGTCGGTGACCCAGAAAGCCAGTTGTTCGGGCTTGATCAGGGCTTCGGCGCCTTCCTTCTGAAAATTGCGCGCATATTCGCTCGCCGCCTGTTGTTTAGGATTGTGCAGCAACTCGCGCATGATGCCGCGCGGATGAGGCAAGTTGAGGATGATCAGCCGGTCAACGAACTGAGGAGCATTCAAGGCAAGCTGCCAGGCCACCACGCCGCCCCAATCATGGCCCACGACAATCGCTCTCTCTTTGCCGAAATGCTTGATCACGGCGATCACGTCGCCCACCAGCAGGCTGACGTCGTAGTTCTCTACGCCCTGGGGCTTGTCGCTGAGGTTATAGCCGCGCTGGTCAATGGCGACACATTGATACTTATCGGCCAGCCCTTCCATCTGGTGACGCCATGTGTACCAGTAATCGGGAAAGCCGTGAATCATCACGATCAGCGGCCCGCTGCCCATGGTGGCGTAATGAATCTTCACTCCATTCGAGTCGGCGTACCCCTGCTTGACTCTGGACTCAAAATCGGAAGCGCGGACGGAAGCAGCAGCAAGACTCAGCAGGACCAAGACAAGCGCGGCGCGAATCGCCATGAGTGATCTCCTCTTCAGATGCTCTATGTAATATACATCCCAATGTACCTTGAAGAGTTTTTGAGCACATTTAAGAGCAAAGAGATACGGTCCGTACCCGCATGAACGGGACCGCTAATTTAAGCGCGACGGGCGCACCATAACACGCTGCCACCTCATTTGGAGGCGGTGTTTGCTCCTGCAACTTGCAAATCGTTGGTGACGGAGAAGACTCCAGGAACGCCGTTGGCCGCGATATTGGCCAGGTTCTTGTCCATAGCATTGTCAACTACGCCTTTGAGCGCGACATGCCCGTGATCGACAATGATGTGGATAGAAGGCACAGCAGACCACGAATATTTGGAAAGACCATCCTGGCTGAAAATGGCGCGCGCTACCTTGCGGCGGAGCTGGTCGTCCATAGGAGAAGGAGGAAGCACCTTGATTTGGTTATCGACCTTTTCCACTCCTTCAACTTTTTTGACGACACTCTCTGCGTCCGACTTCAAGGCGGGGGTTGCCACCGCTCCCAGTAGAGTAACCGTGTTGCCGTTCACCTGAAATTCCAGATCGTCAAAAACCGAATAATAGGGCAGCATGACCAGCTCATGCCGAACCTCTTTCACAATATGTTGCTCGCCGGCATCCGCGCGTCCGGGCCGTTGCGCGAGTTGCGGGCCGGATTGCACCTGCGCAACCAGACTGGCGCTGAACAAAATTACAGTCAGCAATGCTTTCATGGTTCCTCCTGTTGGACCTCGGTTTCCTATGTTAGATGCTGGCAACCTTGCCCATGAGGTCGAGCTATTTGGCGGACGAGGCCGTGAATCGACCGAGAGTTGAATGGGCCGAGGGTCAACCGGTGAACCTCGGCGGTGGCGGCAAGGAACGCGTTGATCGCTGACAGTTTGCCTGCTGGCCAAAAAAGCAATTGTGCCAGTGAGCCAGCGAGAGTAGGCTATGTACTTTGGAGGGAGTCCGGATGACCGCCCACATCCTGCAAGTCGCGTACTATCCCAGTCTCATGGAAATCCGTACTAAGTTGCTCGAATCCAACGGTTACCAGGTTACATCCGTCTTCGGCAACGATAACGCTATGCGGCTGGATGGGACGGCGATCGCGGCTGTCGATCTTATCGTGGTGGGCTTTTCGGCTTCGCATTCCATTCGATCGGCGATGGTCCGCTGGTTCAAAACGCACCACGCCAAGATTCCAGTCATCGTCTTGCAGTTCCAGGACTGGGAAAAATTCCCGGAAGCGGATGCGGCTACTCTGTCAGAAGATCCAGATGTTTGGCTGGCATCGGTCGCCAATAACCTCAGGCCCGGATAGCATCTGCCATCGTAGCTTCCATCCTCTCTTCGCAAAACATTCCCATACATTTTGCTTCATGATTCTTTTGCATTTCAAAGCCGTGGCCACTATTCGCCGTTCTCGTGATCGATCTTTTCGTCACAGGCAATGAAACACCTGTGCAGCTTCTCTATTTCAGCAACCGTGAAGCCGGTTTTCTTGGAGAGCCTTTCCCAGTTTGCTTTTACCTTTTGCTGCATGGACTGAGCGATGACCATCATTCGCTCCGCCATCGCTCAAGGACATGCGCTGGCGCTTGCGGGCGACGCTAATGTTCCGCCCCAGCTTCCGCACCTGGTCCATGGCGACCGCAGGCAAAGCCTTTAAAGCCTTTAATGATAGGGTTGCTTTTCGGCATTACATAAAAACCTATATAAAGATATTATAGTAAGTAAACTACCTCTATATAGGTATAAAAACATATATCATGCCGCCGAAGCAATGTCTTTCAGTTCTCCTTCCAGTTCGGGAATGGATTGCGGCTGGATTGGCGGAAGGCATCAATCAGACGCCGGATGCTCTGCCGTCGTGCGTACACTTTCTCGACGATCCGCTCCAAAGCGTCAGCATCATATTTCGTACCATTCGGGACAATCCGCTCCGCACAACGCCCATCATGGCACCTGGACCTAAATCTCTGAAAGGGGCATACGCATGAAGAAACATGGGTTCCCGCAGGGCAATCCAGCCGAAGATTGCCAGAAACTACAGTTGTGGTGGATTGAGGAAATGCAGAAGGCGGGATTTTCCGGCACAGTCGCCGTCGAGCCTACGAGACTGGACGCGCAGCAGCCTCCCCCAGCAGGCCTCGGCAAACAACTGTTCGATTCTCTGGTTCTGCAGCGCCAGGCAGCAACTAACCGCTTTGCCTACCATGGCACTATTGCCGGCGCTCCGTGGTCATTGGAAACAGTGGTGATGACCACGGAGGCGGGGATGATTACATCCGTTGTTTACCGGGCCGTTCTAAAGTTGCCCCGCATGGGTGACGTCTCATTCAAGAAGTCCATCGGTCTGCTGAGTGACAAACTCGAAGTGGAGGGGCCGGCAGCGGAGCAATTCAGGAATCGGAAATCGCTCCTGAAGAAAATCAAGGACGGTCTCAACCGCCGCTACGAGCCTCCGGCCTTTGGATTCGTGGCTTCCAAGAAGTCCTTTGAATTAGGAGAAGCTTCGGTCACGCTGCGGGAGATTGCCGGACAGAGCGAAGTAATTGTCGTCTCTACCGTTCGCACCGAAAGCGCCTTCGTAGGTCACAATTACAGTCTAGGGTTGGACAAAGCGCTGGACATCATCCAGGCGCTGGAGCGCGGAGACTAAAAAGTTTGCGCTCCAAGACCCGTAGGTTCCCCTGGGGAGTGCCGGTATCTGGCCATTTGTCAGCAGCCGGCTTTCTTCCCGAAGAGAAGCGCGAAGATGAATTCTGCGTTCGTTTCGGATTTTGCGGTCAGGAATACGAAGACATCGTGCGTCAGCTTCGCCAGTCCGGGAAATATACCCCCTTGCCCTGTGAAGTTCTTCCACGCTGCAATTCCGATCACGATTGCCAAGGGTTGACGACAGCCACTCCCAGTGGCTGAAAGTGGTTCACATTGCGGGTCACGACCGTCATGCCATGGACGAGCGCTGTGGCCGCGATAAGGGCATCGTGATCCGAGCGCGGGTTCGGAACGTGGAGGGCTGCGCCACGCTGGGCCACGGCCGTATCAATCGCAAGGATGCGACCGGCGAATGTTGGTAACACATGCCCGTCCATCCACGCGCGGAGAAACCCGCCCTGCCTATGATCGCGCCGCTCCATGAGTAGCACTCCTATCTCTAATTCCAGGATCGAAATTACGGACAAGTAGAGGCTGGCAGCAGAAAGGTTGTGTGCCCACGCTATGACACTGGGATGCGCTTTCGTGTTCTTTCTTAACTCTGAGACCACATTCGTATCGAGGAGATACATCAGGATAGGTCCGGTAACTCGTGAAGCTTATCCAGCCGAGGCGGCTCAAAGTCAATTTCCGTCGCTTCCGGCATGGCCAACAGATCCACAATGCTCTTCTGCCCCATGGTAATCCTCTGATATTCCTCGACCGTCAGCAGCACGTGCGATGGGCGCCCACGATCGGTGATGAAGACAGGCCCGCGCTTGGCAGCTCTTTTCGCCTTGCTCGTGTCCTGATTGAATTCTCGGCTTGACAGTTTGGTAATCGCCATAGGGGGCACAATCCAATGTAGCAACGTAGCTACATTATATCAGGATTAGGTAAATGCTTACCATTTATGCGTAGCTCACTTACGAGCAGCTCTAGAAAATCGCCATTTATCGCGGTTTTCGGACGATAACATCCTAGAGATGACGCTGTTCAAAGAACGCAAGGAATGTGAAGAAACCAAAAAAGTCTGTCAATTTTGCTGCAGCGAAAAAGCTGAAGGCTTTAAAGGCGTTGCACAAGCAATAATAAGAAAGCAAGGAACTAATGCATTATGGGGATGGAGGAAGGGGCTGCCGCCCCCTCCTCCAAACCTCCCCCCCGCTTCAGTCTTCCGCTCCTGTATCTTGGTAAATGGACACGAAACGGAAGAGCCATTTCTAAAACGGAATATCCTCGTCCGTGATCTCCGGTGGCGCGCCGGGGTCATCGGACTGCGGACCACGCTGATCGAAGGATGATGCTGGAGCTGCGGCGCTTGCGCCACGGGACGAACGCCCTTCATAGTCACCACCGCCGCCGCCGCTTTCTCCACGGCCGCCCAGCAGCACCAGATCATGAGCGATGATCTCGGTACGATATTTCTTTTCGCCGCTTTGCTTGTCGTCCCAGCTGGAGGTCTGGAGCCGTCCCTCAATGTAGACCTTGGAGCCTTTCTTGACGTACTCGCCAATGATCTCCGCCAGCCGCTGCCAGGCCACAATGCTGTGCCATTCGGTGCGGTCCTGCCACTCGCCGCCTTTGTCTTTGAAGCGCTCATTGGTGGCGAGGCTGAACTTGGCTACGGCCGTTCCGCTAGGGGTGTACTTGACCTCCGGGTCTTTACCCAGATTGCCTACTAGAATAACTTTGTTAACGCTTTTTGCCATGAAGAGACTCTTCCTTTTGTTGTTTTCGCCGCCGGTCGTTGCTTGCGTCAAGTTCTTGTCAATATATATAGCAGCGCTTGCGGTTTTGCGAAAGCCTGAATCACACGCGCGCGCCATATATTTTGTACAACATTACATAAACCACCACGCCGGTCACGGAAACATAAAGCCAGACCGGAAAAGTCCAGCGAGAGATCCGGCGATGGCGATCAAATCTCTCGCGCAGCCCCAAAGTCAGGGACGTAATCACCAGAGGCGCCACGGTCGCCGCTAGGAAGGTGTGGGAGATCAGGATGGCAAAATACAGCGTCCTGACCCAACCCTGCCCGGGGAAATGGACGGAGCGCACATGCAGGTGATAGTAAATGTAGGAGACCAGGAACAGGCTGGAGGTGGCTACAGCCGCAATCATGCAGGCCCGGTGCAGGCGGATTCTCTTCCGATGAATCAAGAGCCGCCCGGTAGTGATCAGGATGGCGCTGGCCCCGTTCAGGGTAGCGTTGATTCCGGGGAAAATGTTGTAATCCACTACCATCAGGCTGCCGGAACCGTGCTCCTGCGATTGGCAATTACGAATCCCGCCAAGAAAACCAGCACCGTGAAGCCCGCCAGCACCGCAATGGAAGGCCACAGAGCCAGAGTGGTGGCGCCTATTTTTTCAGGGAACAAGGTGAGCTGCAGCGCATCCAAACCGTAAGTGAGAGGATTGATCCGCATTACCCACCCGATCCATTTCGAAGCGCCGCTGATAGGGAAGAGCGCGCCGGAGAGCATCCACAACGGCAGCAGAAACAGGTTGATGATAGCGTGAAAACCCTGGGGAGACTCCATCTTCCAGGCAATGGCAAAGGCCAGCGCGGTCAGCGAAAATGCCACCAGGAAAGTGATCAAGACCACCAGGAAGAACTGCTCTACGCCAATGCGGATGCCGATGAAAGGCGCTAATAACAGGAAGAGCAAACCCTGGATGGCAGAGAGCGTAGTCCCGCCCAGCACCTTGCCCAGCACGATGCTGGAACGACTCACCGGAGCCACCATCACGGAGAGCAGAAAGCCTTCATTGCGGTCCTGAATCACCGACATCATAGTGAAGATGGAGGTGAACAGGACAATCATCATGAGCGCGCCCGGGAAGAAATAATTGAGAAAGTTTTCCGGGTGGCCGGTGGGTCCGGCCTTCAACGACGATCCAAAGCCGGCTCCTATGACCAGCCAGAAGATCAGAGGCGAGACGATCACGCCCACCACGCGCGCCGGCTGGCGATAGAAGCGCACTACCTCTCGCCACCATAAAGTAAAGGCGGGCAGGAACGGGTTGACTCGCGGCAAAACCATGTTGGCAGGGGTAACTGCTGCTTGTGCCATTATTTCTGCTCCTGTTGCTGTTCCTCTGTCCAAAAACGGTGTCCGGTGCGGCGGATGAATACATCCTCAAGGCTAGGCTTGCTGATGGAGATGGATTGAATGTCGCCTGGGAACGCTTCCACCAGGTCGGTCACAAAGCGGTGGCCCTCTTTGCGCTCAATGCGGACTGTGCTACCCAGCACGCTGGCGGTGATCCTGAATTTTTGCTCGATCCGCAGGGCCAGCGAATCCGGCTGCGCGGTTTCCAGAATGATCACGTCGCCGCCGATCTCGCTGCGGAGTTCAGCCGGGGAGCCCATGGCGACAATCTCGCCGCTGTTGAGGATCGCCAGGCGGTCACAGCGTTCTGCTTCTTCCATCAGGTGAGTGGTCACAATGATTGAGACTCGCTCCTGATTGCGCAGCTCCTGCAGGTATTGCCACAGGTCGCGGCGCGCACCCGGATCGAGGCCGGTAGTGGGCTCATCCAGCAGTAAGACGCTGGGGCGGTGCATCAATCCCTTGGCCAGCTCCACTCTGCGCTTCATGCCGCCGGAGAAGGTTTCAACCTTTTCATTGGCGCGATCCGCCAGGCCAACGCGCTGAAGCATCTCGGTGATGCGTTCCTTCAACATTGCTCCATGGAGCCCGTAAAGGTGGCCCTGGTGCCAGAGATTTTCAGCCGCCGTGAGCTTGATGTCGACGTTTTGGGCCTGGAAGACGACACCGATCCGGCGCCGCACGTCGTCCGGCTGCCGGGCTGGATCGAAACCTCCAATCAGCGACCGGCCGCTGACTGGCAGCATCAGCGTGGAAAGTATCCTGAAGAGCGTGGTCTTTCCGCTGCCGTTCGGACCAAGCAGGGCAAATATCTCGCCTGGCCGCACGTCGAATGAAACGCCATTTAGAGCCGTGCGGTTTCCGTAGCTGTGCCGCAGCCCCTCAATCTGAATCACGGGAGCATATTGAGGGCCGGCATCTCTGGGAACCGTGTTTTGTAATGTCATAACCATGTTTAGGACCGCACTACGTTAATCATCATGAGAGCAAACAGCAATGGCAGGTAAATCACTGATGCCTGCAAGAGCTGGCGGGCAAACTTCTTGGAGGCAGGCGCTGTGGGGGGCAGCTTGATCAATGCCAGCCTGAAATTAAACCACAGGAAGGCCAATCCAAGCGCCAGCGCTCCGCCAAGATATATCTTTCCGGACATGTGCAGGCCGTTGGGCAGCAAGCTCACCGGAATCAGCACCGATGAGTAGGCCAACATCTGCCGGATTACGCTCTTTCCCTCTTTGTCCACGACCGGAAGCATCTTAACTCCGGCCGCTTCGTAATCTTCGCGATACAACCAGGCAATCGCCTGGAAGTGAGGAAATTGCCAAACAAAGAGGATCAGGAATAATACCAGTGATTCGATTTCCAGTGTGCCCCGAATTGCGGTCCAGCCCAGCAACGGAGGCATGGCCCCCGGAAAGGCCCCCACCAAAGTCGAGATGGGCGAGCGCTGTTTTAAGGGGGTATACAGGCCCAGGTAACAAGCCGCGGTCAGAAAGGCCAGAACGCCAGTAAGCAGATTCGTGGTCAGCGCCAGATAGACCACTCCGGTTAGAGTAGTCATAATGCCTGCCGCCATTCCGGTTGGCACAGCCAGTCGTTTGGCCGGTATAGGACGGTTTCTGGTACGTGCCATCAGGGCGTCAAGACGGTGTTCAACGACTTCATTCAACGCAGCAGCGCCCGCCGAGGTGAGGCCAATCCCCAGCATGGCCTGAAGCAGTGCCCATGAAAACGATGGTAGGGCTGATTTGGCGGCGCCCATGTAGAAGCCAGCCCAAGCGGTCATCATCACCAGCGAGGTCACGCGGAATTTGAACAATTGCGCGCAGTCACTGAACAAGGAATGTTTTTTCAGCACAAGCGGCGAGACTGCGGAAGCAGGCTCTGCGATGCCGTGAGAAGTGCTCATAGGCTGGCCGCCTCTCGCCTGCGTTCAAAAGGCAGCACCTGCGCCGGCTCTCCGCTGTGGCGATGCGCCTGAATAGCAAGAATCAATGTGCTGGCCAGGATCAACGCTCCCACGCCCATGTGGGCCACGGTAGTTGCCACCAGCGCCGCTGTCGGCTGCACCTCATTCGCGCCCTGCACCACGCGGGTCACGTAAGCGGCAAAACCCAGCAATAGCTGCGCGATCAGCAACTGTATCAACAGCAGTCCTGGCTGCTTCAATTGAGAAATACCGGGGTGTTTGGTGAGAACTCGCAGGCCGACATACAAGATCAAAGCCGCAACAAACACCGCATTGAGAATGTGCGGATACAAGAACGCATGAATAATTTTGTGCTCCGGCCAGCGGTTGGCTCCCATGGGTCCCCATTTCGTCCATACATGGCGGAAAGCCGCGCCCAAGATGAGTTGCAGGTAGAGAAATCCCAAAAGCATCCATGCGTGCCGTACCAATGGCCGCGAATCTTTCTTGGCGATCTTTGCGGCTGGCTCTTCCATCCAACTCCGGCTAGTGAAGACCGCGATGGCCGCCAGCACGCAGAACATGCTTTGGCCCAGCACGGCGTGGGCGGTGGATATGGCAGGCGGCAGAAAGTTGAGGACCGTCAGGCCGCCCAGAACGCCTTGCAAAACCACACCCGCAACCGCTCCCAGGGTCAGAGCGCGCGTCCATCCACGCTTGTCCACGCGCCATGTCCAGATGGCGGCAATAATCGTCAGCAGGCCGATAAATTCCGCCAGCATCCGGTGGCCATGTTCAAACTTGACTCCACCAATCATGGGAGGAACCTTGAATAATGAGCCAAAGCTGGTGGGCCAATCGGGAACTGCCAGTCCAGCGTTGTTGCTGGTGACAAGTCCCCCGGCAATGATCAGCAAAAAAGCCAGACAAGCTACCAAAACAGTAAAACGATGATGGGCTGCGTGATAAGCGGAAGAATTCAGAGCTACTCCTCAAAAAAGGCGATGTTTCATTCGAATCAGCCAGCCTGGGCGCCAGTCGTCTGTCGCTATTTTACCATCTGCAATTTGATAAGCGGCTCTATTAACGAATCCCGGAAACCTTGGTTCCGATCACCAATACTCCTGACTCTCCTTCGTGTTCCGTCCGTGACCTCTGTGGTTAATGGTTTCGAGGCTTTGGGCCGAACGGAATGTTTATTACTTCGCAGGGAGAGTTTGCCCCACCGGCTGGTATTGATAGAAATGTGAAATCGTTTGCAGGTATTCGATGATGCGATCCTCATAATGCTTTTTCGCCGAATCCGTCAGGATATTTTGCAGGGCATTCGGATCTTGAGTCAGGTCAAACAGGAAACTGTTTGCGGGTGAATCATAGGTGGTGAACAGAAAACGGCCGTCTCCGCTGAGCAGTCCATAAGCGGCGCGGTCATCCGAGGCAAGAAAAATGTCACTCTTGGGATAGCTCTGCAGCTCTTCTCTAGTATTCGCGAACAATGGACGCCCGAAAAGCAGATGCCGATGGATGGGCTCATGTCCCAGCAGGTAGTAGAGCGTGGGAGCAATGTCGGTGAGCGTGGCAATGCGATCCGGATCATACACCACCTTGTTTTTCATCGCGGCAGGTAGATGAACTATGAGCGGAACTTTGATTACCTCGGGAGCCAGAATGCTGGAGTGGCTGCGGCGGCCAAATTCCCCGGTTGCGTCACCATGATCGGCGGTGACAATAACGATGCTGTTCTCATACAGATTGCGCACCTTCAGATAGCTCAGGAACATGCCAAAAAAGTCATCCATCTGGTGTACCGCAAAGGCAATTCGAGCGTGCAGGCCTGGCTGAGCCGCCCAGTTCTCATTGGTCCGTTTGGGCAGGTTGTTGTGGGCGAACTGATGGACGTTCATGGGCTGCGTATAAA
>Ga0066672_10000639_pt1 | contig 11258 bp, 4 predicted proteins | sample GraSoiAngelo_121_FD_62292 | JGI IMG/M metagenome (GOLD analysis project Ga0066672, IMG submission 62292) | Grasslands soil microbial communities from the Angelo Coastal Reserve, California, USA - 14_0919_12_20cm | ecosystem: Environmental > Terrestrial > Soil > Grasslands | place: USA...
AATCCCTGTCGCCGACTGATCGTCAAACGCGGCGACCGCTGGCAGCTGGCGGGGAACGGTGAGCATTTGCTGGAGCTTCTGACCTATTGAATCCCTGCGCTCCTCCGGCCAAAGAAAATGTTTTGGCGGCCGCCGCCGCTTCGGCTAAATTCGTCAAGTGGATGGTCTTGTTATCGCTCATGAACCGTCATGCGAACATCCAGGGTGCGAACGTCCGTTCATCCAACGGAAAGGATGGAGTGCAACGCTTCGCTTTTACCTTGATTGAATTGCTGGTGGTCATCGCGATCATCGCCATCCTGGCTGCTTTGCTCCTGCCCGCCTTGAGCAAAGCCAAGGCGCAAGCGCTGAATGTCGCGTGCCTGAACAACCTGAAACAACTCCAGGTCTGTTGCCACTTGTATGCGCTGGATCATAGCGACACTTTGCCGCCAAACAATTTCGTTTACGACGTCACCACTGGAGAACCCTCCATCGGCTTCAGTTCCAACGTAACCTGGTGTCCGGGACTGACTCGTTTCGACACCACTCCGGCGAACATCCAGAGCGGTTTGCTTTTTCCTTACAACAGTTCTGTGGCCATCTATCATTGCCCGGCGGACCGATCGACAGTCGAAACCATCAACGGAACCAGACTGGCTATGCTGCGAACGCGGAGCTATAACATGAGCCAGTCGATCAATGGACTGCCGATCGCTCCGGACTCTGTGATTCTTCCACCCAGCTTTCAGAAGGAGTCCCACATCAATGCCCCGTCGCCCTCACAGTTGTTCGTCTTTATCGACGTGCATGAAAGCGGGATTCTCGATTCGCTTTTTGGCATCCTCCCGCCGGGCTGGGTCCAACTCTTCGGCATGCCCGAGATCTGGTGGGACCTGCCCGCCAACCGGCATAGTCAAGGGTGCAACTTCTCCTTTGCCGATGGCCACGTGGAGCACTGGAAATGGGCCGCTCCAAAAATCTTCCAGAAAGTCGGCCAGGACATTGCCGGCGATGCAGACATGAAGGACTTCCTGCGCGTCCAAAGCGAGGTCCGCCCGGAAACAAGGTTTTAACCTCGAAGCACATTTTTCTCACCCCGGTTTCCACCACGAAGTCCAAGGCGCTTCAATTCCCTCTTGAGCTCTCCTTCCCTGCCCGCTATTTGTTTGCGGCCACTATGAACTACCGAATATCGCAACGGGCCGCCTCGCTCTCCCCTTCGCTGACATTGGCCATTGACGCCAAAGCCAAACAGATGAAGGCCGAGGGCCTCGATGTCGTCGGCTTCGGCGCGGGCGAACCGGACTTTGACACGCCGCAACACATTAAAGACGCCGCCGTCAAGGCGCTCGCCGACGGCTTTACCAAGTACACACCGAGCAGCGGCATCCCCGAACTTCGCCAGGCCATCGCCGACAAGTTCAAACGCGAAAACGGGCTGACTTACAAACCGTCGCAAGTCATTGTCTCCTGCGGCGGCAAGCATTCCTGTTACAACGTCATCCTGGCCACCTGCCAGGAGGCCGACGAGGTCATCATCCCGGCGCCCTACTGGCTGAGCTATCCCGAAATGGTAAAACTCGCGGGGGCCAAGCCCCTCATTCTGCAAACGACCGACAAGACCGAATTCAAGCTCACGCCCGACCAACTGCGGGTGGCCATCACGCCGCGTACCCGGCTGTTGATTTTTAATTCACCGAGCAATCCAACCGGCTCCGTCTATACGCCGGAGGAAATCAAAGCGATCGGCGACCTCTGCGTGGAGAAAGGGGTGCTGATCATGAGCGACGAGATTTACGAACACTTGCTTTACGACGGAGCGAAGCACAAGAGTGTCGCGAGTTTCAGTCAGGCGCATTACGACCACACGATTGTCGTTCATGGTTTCGCCAAGGCGTGGAGCATGACCGGTTGGCGGCTCGGATTCCTGGCCGCGCCGGAACCGATCGCTAAGGCGATTGATGCCGTCCAGAGCCACAGCACCAGCAACCCGACTTCGTTCGCGCAGAAAGGCGCCGTCGCCGCATTGACCGGTCCGCAGGATCACCTGCCCCAGTGGCTTGCTGAATATGACAAACGCCGAAGCTACGCGTGGAAAAAGCTCAACAGTATTCCGGGCATTTCGTGTGTGAATTCGAAGGGCGCCTTCTACCTCTTCCCGAACATCTCGAAGACCGGACTGAAATCGACCGACTTTTGCGCGAAACTGCTCGAACAGGAAAAAGTCGCCGCCGTGCCCGGCATCGCCTTTGGCGCCGACGATTACATCCGCCTCAGCTACGCGACGAGCATGGCGAACATCGAGAAGGGCCTCGACCGCCTCGAACGTTTCTGCAAGAACCTCCTCAAAAAGTCGTAGCCGCCGACGTAAGGAGGCTCTAACCCCATGTTCCCCTATCGGGAACAGTCGCGGCGCAAGCATGAGCCTCCTCACGTCGGCTCCTACCCATGTCACCGCCATTCGTGCTTCGGATACTTGCGCTGCAACTCGGACCTGATGCGCGGATAATGCTCACGCCAAAAATTTACCAAATCCTGCGTCACTTGAATCGGCTACATGCCCGGCGTCAGGATGTGAACCACCACCGGCACGCGGTTGAGCGCAATCGTCGGCGTCTGCGTCACGCCGTAAAGTTCCTGAATGCGCAAGGCGATGTAGGGCGGGCCGTCCGGCACGTAAGTGACCTTCGGTTTTTTTCCGTTCAACAATCCAAGCCGTTCGGGCGCGTGCTTGTCGAGCAGGCCGCGTTTCGCCTCGCTCAGCCACGCTTGCACGACCGGCTTCACCGGTTTGTCTTTGATGTCTTTGTAGCCGAACGCGCCCTGGCAAAGTTGTTCGATGAGATGGCGACGGTCATCGTCCGTGATAGGCGGGAGTTGGAATTCCGGACACCATTTTCTCAGAAGATTCAGACGCAGGATCCATTGCTCGACGGTGTGATCCCATTCCTTGAGCACAAGGCGGCCAGCGACGACTTCCCCGGCCAACAGACGGGCCGCTTCATGCGTTGGCGGGGGCTCAACCCGTTTGGCGGAGAGAGCGAGGTCGCGGAAGCGCAACAACTCGGCGGCTTGCACGCGCCTGGCCGTGGGATCGTAAGCCACGCGCAGGTCGGTCTGGATGTCCTCGGGGAACAGTTCGCGCAGCCAGTCCGGCTCGATGGCCGTGGCGAGCGACAGGATGGTGTTGACCTCTTTGTCCTTGCCCTCGACTTCGCGGATTTCGGCGGCCACAAAGAGTGGACTGTGTTGAACCACGCTTTGGCGCGCGAGCACACCGCGCCGCCCGTGCACGAGTTCGCAACGAAGCGTGCCGGAGTCGAGTCGGCGCGCGACGCGATCGGAGAAGCCGATCAGGATGCACTTCTGCAGCGCCTCGTCCGGGACTTCGCGGGGCTTCACTTCGAGACCCTCGCGTTCGGCGATGCGGAGGAAATGATCGAGCAACGGCCCGACCTGTCGTGCCGTGACGGCATGAATGCCGAGCTTGCGGCAGGCCTCGGGCCGGAAGTTGTTTTTCGACGCGTAGGTCCAGGCGCGCATGAAAATCCAGAAGTCAGACGAAGCTTTCTCGCCGAAAAGGTCCTCGCGAGTCGTGTTGACGTCGCGCCCGACATTGCGAAGCAACAGGTCGCGACCCTGCGTAAGCGCGGCGATGAGGCAGGCTTGATAGACACAACCGTATTCCTGCGCGGCGAGCAGCATCCGCGCGTAACGCGGGTGGACCGGGAACACGAGCATGCGACGGCCGAGAGGAGTGATGAAGGTAGGACAGGCGTCCCGCCTGTCTCTGACTTCAGACTCGGCTTTTGATTTTCTTTGTCCAGAGACAGGCTGGAAGCCTGTCCCACGTTGAAGCGCGCCGAGGTCAGCGAGGAGTTCCTCCGCATGAGCGAGGCTTTGTTCGTCCGGCGATTCAAGCCAGCGGAATTTTCTCAAATCCTCCACGCCCGCGGCCTTAAGCGTGAGCACGACTTCCGAGAGATCGAGGCGCTTGATCTCCGGCAACTCCTGCACCGGCCGGTGCGCGTGTTCCTCTCGCGACCAAAGCCGCAGGCAAGCGCCCGGCGCAGTGCGACCCGCGCGCCCGGCGCGCTGGTCGGCCGACGACTGGCTGATTTTCTCGATCAGCAGCGTGTTGATGCCACGGTAAGCGTCGTAGCGCGGTGTGCGCGCCAGACCGCTGTCGATCACGAGCCGGACGCCGTCGATCGTGAGCGACGTTTCCGCGACATTGGTGGAAACGACGACCTTGCGCTGGCCGTAACGGGCGACGGCGGCGTCCTGATCGCGCAACGGCAATTCGCCGTGCAGCGGAAGAAGAATAAAACCCTTCGATTCGTCCGTTTGCCGGATCGCCTCGATGGTTTGTGCGATTTCAAAGCTACCCGGCATAAACACGAGCGCGTCGCCGGCGCCACCGGAATGGATGTAGCGGCTAAAGGCCTCAGCAGCCCGCTCCCAGATCGGCCGTTTGTCGGTGTAACCGGGCTCCGACGCGTATTCGATTTTGACCGGAAAGACTCGCCCTTCGGAGGACAGCACGGCGCAAGGTTTCAGATAACTCGCCAGCAGATCGGCATCGAGCGTGGCAGACATCACGACGAGGTGTAAGTCGGGCTGCGCTTGCTCCTGCAAGTCGAGCGCGCGGGCCAGCGTGATGTCGCCATAGAGATGTCGTTCGTGAAATTCGTCGAAGATCAGGACCGAGATTCCAGACAGCTTCGGGTTATCAATCATCTGCCGCAACAAGAGGCCTTCGGTCACGAAGCGAATTTTCGTTTCCGGGCCGGCCACGTTCTCGAAGCGAATCTGGTAACCGACTTCACGACCGAGTTGCACCCCGAGTTCTTCCGCCACGCGAGCGGCGAGCAAGCGAGTGGCCAGTCGCCGGGGCTGAAGGATCACGACCTGCCCCTCCTTCAAGAGGCCGTGCTTGAGCAGCATCTGCGGCACTTGTGTGGATTTGCCCGAGCCGGTCGGTGCGGACAGAATCAATCGCCGGTTTTGTTTCAGACGGGCAACGATGTCCTGTTCGATGTCGTAAATAGGCAGTCGTTCAGCCATGCGCGAGCCGATGGTAGCGGGGCGGCGAAGGCGAAGGCGAAGATAAATTCAACCCCGCGCGGGACAGCAGCGGACCTGGCCTCGCGTGCGCAACATCCCCGCGAGTTTCTACTGGCTGTCGCGGACGGCGGCATGTTACTGAGGAGTCCCCTGGATATACGACAGTCGGTGGCGGTCGAACCCGTCGTTTTCCCCTCACCCTCGGGGAGAGGCCCGGTGTGGTGAAAGAAAATGTGGCCCATCCACCGGTCCATGAGTAGGCTGGCGGGCGAGGATTGGGGCGGTCGAATTTGTGCAGAGTAATCGGATACGGTTCTTGTAAGTGAAACACCGACACTGGAATCAGACGGACGCCGATTCTTTGCTGATGCGGAAAAGCCGACGATTTCAACCTGATGATAAGGCGTGGATGGACTGCGTTTTTGAGCGGCGTCGGCAGGATTGTCGGCGCGCGGGCGGGCATTTCCCGCGGATTCCTGGTCGGAGCGATCTGCCTGGGCGTCACGGCCGCGGCGGGAGCCGCAGAGATTTCGTCCTTCCAGGCCGGCGACGGCGGCTGGCACCTGGGAACGCTGGCCGTTGGAAATCTGGACAGCGACCCACAACTTGAAATCGTCGTTCCCTACCGCGATTCCTCCGGTCGATGGTTTCTCGACGCGTTCAAACCGAACGGAACGCGCTTGGCCGGCTTCCCTTACGCGGGCGACGCGGAGATCAACGTCTCGCCCACGCTCTACGATCTGGATGGCGACGGTCGTGACGAAATTATTTTCACTTGCGGCAATCGCGTCATCGCGCTTCGAGGAGACGGATCGGTCGTTTGGTCCACCGAAGTGAACCGGTTCAATTACATTCCCGACAGTGGTTACATGACGGTCACCAACGGCTTTTACTGGTCCAACGGCGGCGGGTTCATTCCTTATCTTCCAGCCACGGCTGTTTTTTCTTCACAGGTGTCCAGCCCGATTGTCGCCGACATCAACGGCGACGGCTTGAAGGAAGTGGTGACTGCGTGGAAGATTGATCCGGACAACACGAGCAGTGACCAGGATTTCAATCCGTTCATCAATGACCTCTGGGGTTTTGGCGAATGGGGGACCGTCGGCGAGACGTGGTCGGGTGGTGTGGTGTTCTTCGACGCCAGCAGCGGCGCGAAGAACTACGTCTATCACCTCCACCAACTGGTGGAATCCGGCCTCGCGCTTGGTCACGCGGACGAGAACAAGCCGCTGGAAACCTATGCCCTGAACGACAGCGACAGCGTCGTTTGCTTCGATAAAACCAAGCCGCACGGTCTCTACGGAAACGGGACACTGCACAAACAGTTCGGCAAAAACCAGCGCCTGATGAGCGGTTCCTATGAACTGGGCGTGGACATTTACACGGCGGACATGGACGGCGATGGGTTGGCTGAAGTACTCGTCCCGACCACACAGCTCAATCCACTCTGGCAACCGAGCGAGACCATTCTCGATGACGATGGCGCGATACTTTGGCGCAAATGGAAGCAACCGGTCAGCTTTCCGTTAAATCAATGGCAGAACAACGCCTGCATGATTCCGGTCAATCCGGATCATGACAACCACATCGATGTCCTTAGTTTCACGCATGCGTACGAAATCGCGTTCCGTTACTGGAACGGCGTTGAACTCGTTGACCGGCCAGGTTGGCCAAAGAATTTCCATCCCTACCTGCCGACGCCGCCCGTGGTCGGCGACGTGGACGGCGACGGTCAGGAGGAAATTGTCATTGGCACCTACAATCCGGAGAAAAATCCTTCCGACGGAACTCTCTACGTTTTCAGCCTTGATGGCGCGCTCAAGTTTTCCCTGCCGGTGCCGGGCGGCCTGAAGCATATTCCCACGCTGGCGGATGTAAGGGGCGACGGCCTGGACGTCATTTATCGCTCGCTCGCCGGCCGCATTTACATTCAGAACTTTGGCGCGACCAACGCCGGTCCGGTCTCCTGGTCAACCCACCGCGGCAACCGAAAGCGCGATGGAAACCTTGGCATTTCTTTGTTCCCGTCCGGCACTCCGTTGATTACGCGCAAAGAAGCGGGTTTCCGGCGTGCCGGTTTTTCCTGGGGCGGGCCGGCCACGAACACCGCCAAAGCCTGGCGCATCTATCGCGCGGAACAACCGGAAGGTCCGTTCACTCATATCGTGACACTGACGGCGAACGCGACCTCCTACACCGATTATCTGCTCAAGCCCGGCTGCCAATACATTTATGAGGTGGCCGCCGTTTGCGAAACGAACATTGTCCACTCGGCTCCGTTCGCCATACTTTCAGCGCTCAACGGCAACCTCGTGGCCAACGGTGGCTTCGAGGAGAATGACAACAGCCATTGGGACAAATGGTTCACTGGAGACCTCGATTGGACCAACATGGTCGCCACGACGAACGCGGCATACGAGGGCCGCAAATCGATGGAGATTACTCTGATCAATAAAGGCAATAACGGCTCGATTTCTCAATACGGCCAATACGGCACGCCCGACGCCTACCTGCCCGCCATCCCCGGTCGCCTTTACAGCTTCGGCTGCTTCTTCAAGAGCGGTGGCCTCTCGCAGTCATCGGAGCATTGGCTGGAATGGAGTTCAACCAGGACTGGCGAAGACACGAACAGTCGCCCCGCGCGACCGTATCCTCTCTACTTCACCCCGCACTTCGCCATCGGGACCAACGCGACCGATTGGAGCTACGCCAACCGCACGTTCGTCATGCCGCCTGGTTTCACCAACGTCGAACTGGAACATCGTTACACCATCGCCGCTCCCGGCAGCGGATCGGTTTGCATCGACGACGTCTTCTTTCGCACTCTGCCGTCGCCTGACGCGACGAACTGGATTGACCTGGTGCCGTTCGCGGCGGCCTGGCGTTATTCCGTCGAAGCTCCAGCCACGAACTGGTTCGCCGCCGGCTTCAACGACGCGAGTTGGCCAATGGGCTTTGGTAAATTCGGCGCGGGCAGCGGGCCCGCCAACATTGTCACCGCCCTGGCGCCTCAAAAGCCGGCATATTATTTTCGCCGTACCTTCATCGCCCCTTCGCTTCCGTGTGAGGAACTGCTATTGTCCGCCACCTGCACCGATGGAGGCGGAAAATCGCTGGAGGTTTACCTCAACGGGACGAAACTCGTCACGTCAGGCATCGACGCTGTGAGCGGCCAGGGAAACGAAGTCCAGTATTTCGATCTCGCGCCCTTTCTCGATCTGATTCGACCAGGAACGAACTGCATCGCCGTCGAAGTGAACAATGTCTGGCAGCCGTCCTGGGATGATGTCGCGTTCGATCTCAGTCTGAAAGCGATCACCTATGCGCCCGTCGGACCGCGTATCACCGCCATCAACCGCGAACCCGGCCTTCCCCAAACCGGTCCGGAGATCAATCTTGGCCTTTCGGTTCCCGCGAACAGCATTTGGAGGATCGAATCCGCCGACACGCTCTCGTCCGACTGGCAGCTCGTGGACGAGGTCACGAGCAATTCCACGGGCGCAACCTGGTTGCGCGACACCGGGCAGAACGGCCGCCTGCCTCTCAACGAAATTTCCATGCGGTTCTATCGCTTGATCCCGAACTACTGAGGAGTCCCTTGGATAGGCGACCGTCGGTGGCTGTCGAACAGCCGTTTCTCTTCACCCTCCCCCGGGGAGAGATTTCCTCGAAAAATTTCGCGCGTTACGACCCTGAACCGAGGGAAAACATCGAACGTCCAACATCGAACACCGAACGCCGACGTGAGCAAGCATTCGCGCTGCCATTCGATGTTCGGCGTTGGATGTTCCTCTGGGTTCATGGGAGCGGGAGAGCAGCCTTGCAATGGTGGTGGCGTCGAGTTGCGTCCTATGGCGCATCTTTCCCCGACAAAACTCTTCAACCTTGGCTCTGAACCTGCTATTCTGCGCCCGATCCATATCACGACCCCGTATGAAGTCGATTGGCCTCGTTCTCCTCTCGCTCTTCGCAGCGGGCTTGTTTCCAGCTTATGTCGCTTCAGCGGACGACCTGGACCTTTCCAATTTTACGGCCGCAGACATTGGCAGCCCGGCGTTGGCCGGAACCTCGATGCCGGCGCCCGGGGGCGTGGACATCAGGGCGGGCGGGACCGACATCGGCGGAACGTCCGATCAATTCCATTTCTTTTACCAGGTTTTCTCCAACGATTTTGACGTGTCTGTGCGCCTGGAATCTTTGGCCAATTCGGACGTTTGGGCCAAGGCCGGCCTGATGGCGCGCGTAACCCTGGATGCCAACAGCGCCGGCGTCAGTGTGCTGGCTTCGCCAATCCTCAGCGGCTGCTTTTTTGAAACCCGCTCCGTTGCCGGCAGTGGTTCGACCCTGAAGGGTTCGTTTCCTGTCAATTATCCGCAGAATTGGTTGCGCCTGCAGCGCACCGGGGACGTATTCAACGGCTACGCCAGTGTGGATGGACAAACCTGGAGTCCGCTCGGCAGCGCCGGTTTGACCATCACCAACCCGCTCTATTTTGGTCTCGCCGTGAGCAGCCACACAACCAACTTGATAACCTCTGCCAGGTTCCGCGATTTGTCTTTCGTCACCAATGGCATCGTCGGAAACCTGATATCCCCGCGCGAACCACTCGGACCATCGAGTCGCAAGACCGGCCTCGCCATTTCCGAAATCATGTACAAACCTGCGCCGCGCACCGACGGCAAGCTGCTCGAATACGTCGAGTTGTTTAACTCCAATCCGTTCTTCGAGGACATCAGCGGATACCGGCTGTCGGGCGACCTCGATTTCACGTTCCCGGCCAATACGATTCTGACGGGCGGCGCATTCCTCGTCGTGGCCAAATCGCCGACCGACATCCAAAGCGTTTACGGCATCACGAATGTCGTCGGGCCATACGCCGGGTCGCTGAAGAATTCCGGCACCGTGCGACTGCGCAACGACACCGGCGCGATCTATCTCGAAGTCCCCTACTCCAACGAACCACCGTGGCCGGTCGCGGCGGACGGCACGGGCCACTCGCTCGTGCTGGCGCGGCCTTCCTACGGCGAAGGCTTCGCTAAATCGTGGGACATCAGTGAGGTTGTTGGCGGCTCGCCCGGCACGCTCGAATCGTATCGGCCCGGCCCGCTCCGGTCGGTGGTCATCAACGAGTTTCTCGCGCACACGGACGATCCATTGCTCGATTACGTCGAACTCTACAACCACAGCAATCAGGAGGTGGACCTTTCCAACTGCATCCTTACCGATGACGCGCATACGAACAAGTTCGTCATCCCAACCAACACGGTCATTCAGGCGCGCAACTTCGTGGTGTTTGACCAGTCCAAATTGGGCTTCGCGCTGAGCGCGGGCGGTGAGACGATTTATTTCAAAAACCCCGATGGTTCGCGCGTGCTCGATGCCGTGAAGTTCGGCGGCCAGGAGAACGGTGTTTCCACCGGGCGTTGTCCCGACGGCGCGGACGAGTTTTATCGATTGAAAACGCGCACGCCCGGCTTGCCGAACAGCGCCATTCGGGTCAGCGACGTCGTCCTCAACGAAATCATGTATGCGCCGATTTCCGGGAACAGCGATGACGAATACGTCGAGCTTTACAACCAGGGACCTGCTTCGGTGGGCCTCAGTGGTTGGAAATTCAGCGACGGCATTGATTTCACGTTCCCGACGAACACGGTGCTCGCGGCTAATAGTTATTTGGTCGTTGCGAAGAACGCGGCGCACTTGATGACCCGTTATCCAAACCTGACCGGCGCGAATACGGTGGGTGATTTCGGCGGCAAGCTTGGCAAAGGTGAGCGCATCGCGCTGGCCATGCCTGACCAGATCATCGCGACCAACAAGCAAGGCAGCGTGGAAACCAACACGATTTATATCGACGTGGACGACGTCACCTATGCGACCGGCGGACGCTGGGGCCATTGGGCAAACGAAGGCGGCAGCAGTCTGGAGTTGATTGACCCGCGCGCGAACCATCGCCTGCCCTCAAACTGGGCCGACAGTGACGAGACCGGCAAAGCGCCCTGGACAAACATCGAGGCCACCGACGTGCTCGACAACGGCGCCGATCCGCCCGACAACCTGCAAGTTGTTCTGCTGGGCGAGGGCGAGTGTCTGCTCGACAACGTCGAAGTGTCCAGCTCTTCCAGCGGAACCAACCGCGTGACCAATCCCACTTTTGAAAGCGGGCTGACCGGCTGGACGCCGCAAGGCAACCACGTTCGTTCGACGCT
>Ga0066672_10000644_pt1 | contig 11243 bp, 8 predicted proteins | sample GraSoiAngelo_121_FD_62292 | JGI IMG/M metagenome (GOLD analysis project Ga0066672, IMG submission 62292) | Grasslands soil microbial communities from the Angelo Coastal Reserve, California, USA - 14_0919_12_20cm | ecosystem: Environmental > Terrestrial > Soil > Grasslands | place: USA...
AAACCGGCGCGCAGCCGCGATTTACCATTGCCTCGCTGTTCGGCAGGAAAGGCGTTCCGGACTCGCGGATTCGGTGGAAAAGCATTCGCGTCCTGCCGAGCGGCCGGAACGCAGACCTCGCCGCGGTGATTCCAACCGACACCTCGGGCATTCATTACTTCGCCGCGCGCGAAACGGACGCGGCCTTCGTGCGCGTGAAGGCGCCCGATAAAGCCGCGCCGGCAACCGAGCACGAGAAGTTCCTGTTCTACCGCGGCGTGGCCAACTTCAAAACACCGTTGCAAATCACCTTCAACAGCGGGAACGAAGCGAATCTTTTCCTGCGAAACACCGGCACGGATGAGCTTAAGCACTTGTTTGTCCTCGCGATCCGGCAAGGACAGGGAAAATTTATTTACGAGGACCACGTGCCATCCGGACAGCATGTTTACGCCGGGTTGAAATCCGGCGAAGACCTCCTGCCGTTGGGCGAATTGGCAGCGCGAATCAGCGGGCGGATGAGCGCGGCCCTTCAACAGGAAGGTTTGTATCGGCGCGAAGCCGACGCGATGGTGAAGACCTGGCGCAAATCGTGGTTTGAAGAGGACGGACTGCGTGTGCTCTACGTGCTGCCGCGCAAATGGACCGACGAAGCCCTCCCGCTGACACTGCAGCCACGGCCGCGCGAAGTCGTTCGCGTCATGGTCGGTCGCGCCGAAATCATCGCTCCCACGACCGAATGGCAACTGCTCAAGCAGATCGTTCGCTACTCGGACGGCGACGCGGACGAGCGCCATCAGGCGGTAAACCAGGTCCGCCGGATGAACCTTGGTCGTTTCTTTCAACCTGCCGTGCAACTCGTACTCGGAAGTCATCCCAACCGCGAGTTCAGCCAGGCCGCGTGGGAATTGGTGCAGGCGGCGACGAAAAACGACGGCAACGGGCGAACGTTGGCCGCAAAGTAGGGCAGGCGTCACTCCTGTCAGGGTCGCTAATGGAGCGTGCTGCATTCGACAAAGTGAAATTAAAATATTCGATCTGGATAGTTGCCGTCTTAGAATTGGGTTATAAAGAACCCCAAATTGTGAACCGATTCTTTAGAGTTGGAAATTTACCGCCCGCCGCACGGTGCGCAGAATGGAACACGCCGGCGGCCGGGTGCCTGGCCCAATTCTTCGAGAGCCTGAAGACACACTCGCCCCAATGAAGAAAGTCGCGCTTGTATTCGTGCTGACTGTGTTCGTGCCGAGCCTCGTGCTGGCCTGGCTCGCGGTCCGCTCGCTGCGCGACCAGCAGTTCGTGCTCGAACGCCAGCAGTCGCTCCTCTACCAGGGCGTCGCGGATTCAGTCGCCAGGGAAGCCGCGAACTTGATCGCCGACCACCAGCGTGAGTTCGCGCGGCAGGTCGAAGCGCTGCTCGCCAATGACAAGCCGATTGAGATCGCCGGTTCCTTTGATGAACGCCTGCGCAAGGACTGGCCGCTGGCGGAAGTCGGCTTCGCCGTTTCGCTCGACGGCACCTGTTACGCGCCGTCGCAGTTGTTCGGCAGCTCCGAAGCGCATCGATTCCTCCTCGACAACGAAAGATTCCTCACCAGCCGCGAAAGCGTCGAGGTTTACTGGGACAGTCCGAAGAGCTCGATCAACCTCCAGCAGGCCGGGGAGAAAAACCAGAAGCCAGCAAGCGGCGAAGGGAGCAACGCACCGGCGTCCCCGGCGACGCCGGACAGTTATTTGAGCAGTCCGCCAGGTCATGCGAAGGAGCAGAAGCTGGCGCGCAACGTTGAACCACAGCAAACGCAGTCAAGAACGTCCAAACAGGCCTGGTCGAAGGCTTCGGTGTCTGAAGCCGAGTTCCGCCAGCTCGTCGGCGCCTCCACCGAAGGCACCGTCGCGCGCTTTCTGCAGAACAAACTCAACGTCATGTTCTGGTATCGTTCGCCGCGCGACCCGCAGATCGTGTTCGGCGCGCTGGTCAACCTGCCCCGGCTGGTCGAGGGCCTCAGCGACCTCGTGAAGGTTGAGCCGGAATCGTTGCGCGACGAAATCTGCGTGGCGTTGCTTGACGACTCGGCGCGCGTAGTAACCAAAACCCACCCCGGGTTTCAAACGAATTGGAAGCGCCCGTTCGTGGCGACGGAGATCGGCGAAGTTTTGCCGCATTGGGAGGTCGCGGTTTATCTCGTGAACCCCGCGAGGCTCACCCGGTCGGCTCAAACGTTGAAAGTCACGCTCGGTTTGTTGATCGGCGTGTTGGTGCTGGCCATCGGCGTGGGCGGCTGGCTGATTGTGCTGGACTTGAAACGGCAGCTCACGCTGGCCCGACAAAAGACCGACTTCGTCAGCAACGTCTCGCACGAACTGAAAACGCCGCTCACTTCCATCCGCATGTTCTCGGAATTGCTGGCCGATGGTCGCGTGAGCGACAAAGAAAAGCAGCGTTCCTACTTCAACATCATCACCGCGGAGACGGCGCGCCTGACGCGCCTGATCAACAACGTCCTCGATTTTTCGCGCCTGGAACGCGGCGAGAAAAAATACAATATTGCCAAATGCGACCTCCTCGGCGTCGTGCGGGAAACGGTCGGGACCTACCGCCCGCACCTCGAAGCCGGCGGCTTCAAACTCGAATGCGATCTGCCGGCGTCGCCGTTGTTCGTGAACAGCGACCGCGACGCGCTCGCGCAGATCGTTGTGAACCTGCTTTCCAACGCGGAGAAATATTCAGGCGAACGGAAGGAAGCGCGCGTGGAAGTGCGCCGGCAGTCGCAGCCATTGGCCCACGTCGAAGTGCGCGTGCTCGACCGCGGCCTGGGCGTGCCAAAGGGTTGCGAAGAAAAAATCTTCGAACAGTTTTATCGCGCCCACGACTCGCTGAGCAGCGGCATCCAAGGGTCGGGGCTCGGTTTGACTCTGGCGCGACAGATTGCCCGCGCGCATGGCGGCGACGTCACTTACGAGCCACGCGAGGGGGGCGGGAGTTGTTTTGTGTTGCGTCTGCCTGCGAGTCCGAATTCAACCACGAATGAACGCGAATGAACACCAACCAAAAGCCCTGGTGTTGCGAAACCGACCCGGCGTTCGTGTCAATTAGTGTTCGCTCGCGGTTTATCGCATGAAAACGAAAATCCTGATTGTTGAAGACGACCCGCACATCCTGCTGGGCCTCGAGGAAGTGTTGAAGAGCGACGGCTTCGAGGTGGCCGTTTGCAATCGGGGCGACCAGGCCATGGATTCCATCAGCAAACACCGTCCCGCGCTGATCGTGCTGGACGTGATGCTGCCCGGCAAAAGCGGTTACGACGTCTGCAGGGAACTGCGGGGTAAAAAAGTGGCGACCCCGATCCTCATGCTCACGGCGAAAGGACAGGAACTCGACAAAGTGGTCGGCCTTGACCTTGGCGCGGACGATTACGTCACCAAGCCGTTCGGTGTGCGCGAACTGTTGGCGCGCATTCACGCCTTGCTGCGCCGTGTTGCGAAACCTGCGGAAGGCGACGCCGCCGGCGCGGTGTTCCAAATCGGCTATGCGACCATTGATCCGAAAACGTTTCAGCTCAAACGGGGCAAAGTCGTGGAAGAATTGACGGCGAAAGAAATGAAACTGCTGCAACTCTTCCACGGCCATCCCGGCGAAGTGCTCTCGCGCGACCGCCTGTTGAACGAGGTCTGGGGCTACCACTACTACGGCACCACCCGCACGCTCGATCAAGTCATCGTGCAGTTGCGAAAAAAACTTGGCGACAACGGCAGCGAACCGAAACATCTGCTGACCGTGCACGGTGTCGGGTACAAGCTGTTGCATTGAGCGCGGGCCGGTCCCGTGGCTTTGCTTGAACGGCGAAGCCCAGCCGACGCCTTCGCTCCCCGTCGCTCGCACGGACAGAAATTCTTCTTGGCAAATCGCCGCCGCCGCCGTAACAAGAGCCTGCTCTTTGAAAAACGATGGACGCTTCGTCCATCCGCCACCGCAGTCAAATGCCTGGGAACCCCGCGAGAATCGGGGACGGTTGCGCCACTGTAACGGGTTACAAACTCCCACAGCCACTGGTCACGAGCCGGGAAGGCGGGAGTGAGGTTGGAGACCTGAAGTCAGGATACCGATTTGGCTGTGCTCGTCGTGGCCGTTCGTTTTGAGCGGCCGACTTCTCCGTCAAAGAGAAGGATGAGGCCAGTTTCCTGGACCGTTTTCAGGGAGATTCGCTGAATGCCTTCATTCTCCGTTTTGTCGGAGTTTGAAGGTTTTTTATTTTCTGAAATCCTCAAACTTCGCTCTGGTCTCTCAATCGCAAAGCCGTTCCGCGAAATGTTTGCGGAACAACATTGAAAGATCAGCTTGTGAAAAAAATCTGTTCGCTGGCGTTGGCTGGCTTGTTCGTCCTGTTCGCAACGCCCTCCGGGGCGATAATCATTACGGAAGATTTTTCAACCAATCCGCTGCAAAGAGGCTGGGAGATTTTTGGCGACACCGGTCTTTTCCAGTGGGATTCAACGAGTCAAAACCTGGCCGTCACGTGGGATTCGTCGCGAATGAACAGTTATTTTCATCATCCACTGGGGACGATTCTTGCAAGAGAGGATGATTTCACCGTCGAGTTCGACCTGCAGTTGAACGATGCCGCGGCGAACGGGTCTTTTGAGCTGGCCGTGGGACTTCTCAATTTCTCCGACGCCGCAAGCACAAACTTTTCCCGGCCGATCGGCGCCACTCCAAATCTGTTCGAGTTTGATTATTTTCCCGACGGCGGGTTTGGGCCATCCATTGACGCCACCCTGACGGACCTGAGTGTGGACAAAACGAATGTGAGTGATTTCTATTTCGCCTCCGACAATCTGCCCCTGAACCTCGGCATCGCCTATCATGTCAAGCTCACGCACATCGCCGGGGAACCGACCCTCCGCGGCGAGGTTTCCACCAACAGCCGAATTTACACATCGCTGCCGAATGTTTATGCCGGCCCCATCACCGACTTTCGTCTCGACACTCTCGCCATCAGCAGCTACTCGGCGGCCGGCGATGCTTACGGCGATTCACTCCTGGCCCACGGCGCGGTGGACAACATCATCGTCACTCTGCCCCCGCCCCCGGTGCAAGGGTTGACGGGCGCAGTCAGCCATGGCCTCTGGCAGGTTCAATTCAACGAGCGAACCAACTGGCTTTATACGCTCCAACGCACGGCGGATTTACAAACGTGGACGGAGGTCTCGCCAGCCACACCGGGTGTGAGCGGAGCACTGAGTCTGTCGGACACAAATGCCCCGACGGACAAGGCCTTTTATCGCGTGCGGGCCTCTCGCCCCTGACCTGGCCAAAGAAAAAGCCAACCCTCTCAAATAAGAAAATACCCTTGAAAGAAAAAGTCGTCTTTTGCTGGAGCGGCGGGAAAGACTCGGCGCTGGCTCTGTACAAACTGATGCAGGCCGGCCGTTATGAAGTGGTCTCGCTGCTCACGACGTGCAACGGGCATTTCCGGCGCGTCTCGATGCACGGCGTGCGCCTGGAACTGCTCGAACAACAGGCGCGGGCCATCGGTCTGCCACTGGAAACAGTGTTTGTCAGCCGCCGCAGTTCCAATGACGAGTATCAGCAAAAAATGGCCGGGTGCCTGCTCGCACTTAAGTCGCGCGGCGTCACCGGCTGCGTCTTCGGCGACATTTTTCTCGAAGACCTCAGACGGTGGCGCGAGGAAAATCTGGCGCGCATCGGTCTGCGCGGGCTGTTCCCCATCTGGAAAGTGGATTCGCGCGAGTTGGTTCGCGAATTCATCGCGCTCGGATTCGGTTCCGTCATCTGCTGCGTGAACGACGCTTACCTCGACGAAACCGCCCTGGGCCGAAACCTCGACGCAGAATTTATCCGTTCGCTGCCGACGGACGTGGATCCGTGCGGCGAAAACGGCGAGTTCCATTCGTTCGCCTTCGCCGGACCGATTTTCAGGCAGCCGGTGAAATTCAAAGTAGGCGAAAAAATTTATCGCCCTGTTGAGCAAACCCATCCCGGCAGCGCGCCGCATCCGTCGCCAGTCTGCCCGCTGCCCGGCGCGCGGCTGACAAAGGGATTCTGGTTTTGCGATTTGCTGTCCGACGGAAACTGAAACAATTCTAACCAATCACAAACGGGAAGGAAAGAATATGAACAGACCTCGATTCGTCATGCTCGCGGGAATGATACTGGCGGCTGCCGCCTCACGGTTGATTCCGCATCCACCCAACTTCACGCCCATCGCCGCCATCGCGCTGTTCGGAGGCGCGACTTTCGCTGACAAGCGTGCCGCCTTCCTCGTGCCGCTGGCCGGATTGTTTTTGAGCGATCTGGTGCTCGGATTCTTCGCGCTCACGCCGGTGGTTTACGGCAGCTTCGCGATGATCGTTTGCCTCGGTTTTTGGATCCGCCGCCGCCGCACGGCCGGGCGAATCGCGGGCGCGGCAGTGGCAGGCGCGATTTTGTTTTTCGCGATTACCAACTTCGGCGTCTGGGCGATTGATCATTTGTATCCGCGAACATTCGCCGGGCTGGCGGATTGTTACCTCGCCGCCATTCCTTTCTTCCGAAATACTTTGCTGAGCGGGTTGTTCTATTCCGCTCTGCTTTTTGGAGGAATCGCCACGGCGGAAAACCGTTTCGGCAGCCTGCGCGAAGGCGGCATGGCTGCAGCTTAATAAGCCTGTGGCACCCAAACAAAACGCGGCGATGCTCTGGACCGGCGGCAAAGATTCTTCGCTGGCCCTTTATGAGTCCGGTCACAATGGCTATCGCGTTCGCTGCCTCATTACGTTCGCGCCTCCGGAGCCGAACTTTTTGGCTCACCCGCTCCCCTTCATCAAACTGCAGGCCGAATCCCTGGGACTGCCGCATTATGTTTTTACCGTATGCCGGCCTTTCGAAAACAGTTACGAATCCGGCCTGCGCCGGTTGCGCGAGGGAATGAACATCCACACCGTGATTACCGGCGACATCGCGGAAGTGGGCGGAAGTCCGAATTGGATTCGCGAACGCAGTCGGCCGGTCGGAATGAATGTGCACACGCCCTTATGGGGACGGGATCGGGATGTTTTGCTCCGGCAACTGCTGGCCAATGGATTTGAAGTATTCTTCTCGTGCGCCAAAACGCGCTGGCTGACGGAAGACTGGATTGGCCGCGAGTTGACCGATTCATCCATCGCCGATTTGCGCGCGGTTCGCGAACGGAACGGACTCGATCTCTGCGGCGAAGAGGGCGAATACCACACGCTCGTCACTGACGGGCCGCAATTCTCGCAAACAATTGATATCCGTTCCTACTCAAAGCGCGCCGAAGATTCTCTGGCTTATATGGAAATTCACGAGTTGGAACTCACAGCAAAATGATTGTCGAATCTCCATGCTCGGGCGTTTGCAAACTCGACGCGCACGGCATGTGTCTTGGCTGTTTTCGCAAAAAAGAAGAAATTGCACAGTGGATGCGAATGAGCGACCGAGAAAAATCCATTGTCATTGCCTGGCTCGTTGAACGCCGACAAAATTGCTGTACCCATCAAACAAACCACGGATGGACACGGATAAACACAGATTTTTAGACACGAATTTCACGAATTGGCACGAATTCAATTTGTGAAAATTCGTGCAATTCGTGTCAAAAGGTTTCCCGTCCGTGTTCGTCCGTGTTTATCCGTCGTTAAAAATCAAATGAACAAACCGCGCATCGTTTCCTTTTTGCCCGCCGCGACCGAAATGGTTTACGGCCTCGGTCTCGGCGACCAGCTCGTCGGCGTCTCGCATGAATGTGATTTTCCAGCCGAAGCAAAAACGAAGCCCATCGTTGTCCGGCCCGCGCTGGCACTGGAGCGGATGAGCCCGCGCGAGATTGACCGCGCCGTCAGCGAACGGCTGCGAAACGGCGAAAGCATTTATCAGGTGGACGAAAAGCTTTTGCGCGAGCTGAAGCCGGATTTGATTCTGACGCAGGACGTGTGTCAGGTCTGCGCGCCATCGGGAAAAGAATTGAGCGTCGCGCTGAGGTCGCTCCAGCCCAGGCCGGAGACTTTGTGGATGAGTCCGCACTCCCTGGAGGCAATCAGCGAAAATCTCCGCGCGCTCGGCCAGGCCACGGGCCGCGCGAACGAAGCGGAAGCGTGGATTGGCTCTGGCGGCGAACGGCTCAAAAAAATCCGGGCGCGGACCCGGAATCTCTCCCGCCGCCCGCGTGTGTTTTGCATGGAATGGGCAGACCCGGTTTATGGCGCCGGGCATTGGGTGCCGGAGATGATTGAACTGGCCGGCGGCATGGATGCATTGGCGCGCAAAGGCGCGGATTCCGTCCGCATCGCATGGGACGACGTTTCGAAATGGGCTCCGGAAATTTTGATCCTCTCGCCGTGCGGATTCCATCTCGAGCAAGCACTCGGACAGATTTCGTTTTTGGAATCGTTGCCCGGTTGGGCCGACCTTCCGGCCGTTCGCCAGGGCCGGGTTTATGTCGTGGACGCGAATTCTTATTTCGCCCGCCCCGGCCCGCGCGTCGTCGAAGGCACCGAACTTCTGGCCCACTTGATTCATCCGGGATTGTTTGATTGGAACGGACCTGCCAATGCTTTCCGCCAGGTGCCGCCGCCGAATTCTTCGCCGTCCGAAACGCGAACCAAAACCTGCCCCCGCTGCGGCCAACCGTTTCCATGCAAAGTCGGCGGCTGCTGGTGCGACGACCTTCCGCCGCTCCCGCCGTCAACGGAGCCGCGAACAGACTGCCTCTGTCCAAATTGCCTGGCCAAAGCCATTGAAGCCGGCGCCCAAGCCGACGGTCGCGGGCCGGGCGTCGGGAGCCAGCGGAGCGGGTTGTTGAGTTCCGGCCCTCGACGCTCGACGCTCGACTTTCGGCCAGGCACGTCCGCGTTCACGCTGATTGAGCTGCTCGTGGTCATCGCCATCCTCGCCGTGCTGGCAGCGCTGCTGCTTCCCGCGTTGGGCAGAGGCAAGGCCACGGCCCGGCAGATCAAATGCCTCAGCAACCTGCGCCAACTGGAGCTGGCGGCACAGATGTATTGGGACGAGAACAACGGCAGCGCGTTTCGCTATCGCGGTGTAGCCACGAACGGCGGGGACATCTACTGGTTCGGCTGGCTGGCGCGCGGCAGCGAAGGGAAACGCGCCTTTGACCCGTCGTGCGGCGCGCTGTTCCCTTATCTTGGCGGACGCGGCGTGGAAGTCTGCCCGGCGCTCAACTACTCGTTGCAGCAATTCAAACTCAAAGCCTCCGGCGCGGCCTACGGCTACGGTTACAACCTCTGCCTCTCTGCGCCGATGAGCCAGCCGGCCATCAACCTGAACAAAATCATCCGTCCGATCGAGACCGCGGTCCTCGCCGACGCCGCGCAAGTGAACACGTTTCAGCCGCCGGCTTCGCCGGACCATCCGATGCTGGAAGAATTCTATTACGTGAGCACAAACGCGAATGAAGCGACCGCTCACTTTCGCCACGGTCAAACGGCGCGAGTGGCTTTCTGCGATGGTCACGTCGGGACGGAAAGACCGCTCGAAGGTTCGCTCGACCAACGGTTGCCGGCCCAGTTCGTCGGGCGACTGAGGCCGGAAATTTTAACGGTGCCTTGAATTGCCGTTCGCGCAGCCGCCGACCTCAGGAGGCGGACGATCCGACCCGGCGGCTGCGGACAAGATGCGGTTCGCGGGGGAGAATCAAGCTCCCACCTGCTTCCTGATCGCCTCAGCGATTTTTTGCGACCATTTTCCCAAAACAGTCGCGTCACGGCCCTCGATGAGCAATCGCGCCTTGGATTCCGTGCCGGAATAGCGAAGCAACACGCGGCCGCCGGTGGGTTTAAGCTCCGCCTCGGCTTCGGACAGGCAGCTCGTCACGCCATCGAGCTGGTCGAACGGCACCTTTTCGCGGACGCGAATGCTGGTAACGAGCTGGGGGAAACGCGTCCAGCATTTAGCCAGTTGCGAGAGGGGCTTGTCTTTTACCCTCATGATGCGCAGAATCTGCAACGCGCAAACCAGCCCGTCGCCGGTGGTGCTGTAGTCGCGGAAAATCAAGTGCCCGCTCTGCTCGCCGCCGAAGTTGAAACCGGAGCGGAGCATTTCGTCGATCACGTTCTTGTCGCCCACGCCCGCGCGGGCGACGTGCCCGCCCGCCTGTTTGATCACCGCGTCCAGACCGGCATTGCTCATGACGGTGGCGACCAGGGTTTTCTCCCGCAGCGAACCTTCGGCGAGCATCTCCAGACCGCAAATCGCCATCACATCGTCGCCGTCAATCAGCTTGCCGGTCTCGTCACAGAATAACACGCGGTCCGCGTCGCCGTCGTGAGAGATGCCGAGGTGGGCGCGATGTTCCCAAACCTTCTGGCACATCTGCTGGGGGTGCATGGAGCCGCAGTCTTTGTTGATGTTCATGCCGTCGGGCTGGTTGTCGTAAACGAAAATCTCCGCGCCGAGTTCGCGAAGCACGCAGGGCGTCGATTTGTACGCGGCGCCATGCGCGCAATCCACGACGATGCGCATCCCTTCCAGCGTCATGCCGCGCGGGAAGGAGCTTTTGGCATATTCGATGTAACGGCCGAGCGCGTCTTCAATGCGGACGGCCTTGCCGATTGCGTCAGCCGTGGGACGGATGGTTTCGATATCGCCACTGAAAACCAGGTGCTCGATCTGGTCCTCGATGTTGTCGTCGAGCTTGTAACCGTCGGGCCGGAAAAATTTGATGCCGTTGTCATCATACGGATTGTGGGAGGCGGTGATCACAATGCCGGCGTCGGCGCGCAGGCTGCGCGTGACGTAGGCGACGCCGGGCGTGGGCAGCGGGCCAATGAACAGAACATCCACCCCCATCGAAAGGATGCCGGACGAGATGGCATTTTCGAGCATGTAACCGGACAAACGCGTGTCTTTGCCGAGAACGATCTTGTGCCGCTCGCGGTCGCGCGATTGCGGCGCAATGTTCTTGAAGACGTGGCCGGCCGCGCGGCCCAGCTTGAGCGCGGTCTCGGCGGTCACCGGCTCGATGTTGGCGGTGCCGCGCACTCCGTCGGTGCCGAAAATTTTCTTCGGTTGGCTCATGGTTCAATTCGGATTCCTGTGATCGTTGGTGGACTCGGCCGGCGAAACCCGTTCCACGGCGACTTCTTCGGGCTCCACTTTCGTCACCGCCACATTCAGCGGCGTGCGCACGACGACTTTTTTGCGAAAACTTCTGGCATCCGTCACATCGGTGAGATTAACAGATACGTCCACGTCGGACATCTTTAAATTATCGAGGACCCGTTCCTCG
>Ga0066672_10000652_pt1 | contig 11214 bp, 11 predicted proteins | sample GraSoiAngelo_121_FD_62292 | JGI IMG/M metagenome (GOLD analysis project Ga0066672, IMG submission 62292) | Grasslands soil microbial communities from the Angelo Coastal Reserve, California, USA - 14_0919_12_20cm | ecosystem: Environmental > Terrestrial > Soil > Grasslands | place: USA...
GTTCGCCGCGCAGACGCTCCGGCAGTTTTTCGCTGGCTACTGCTCGCGCCAACAAGTCCAGCGGCGTGCGCGTATTGAGAAGCAAAGCTGCGTCGCGGTCAAACCGGCGTTCATGGGGCGTGTCCTTGTTGCCGAATAGCAATCCATCGCAGCCTGTCCGCCATCCACAATAAAGCCAATCATCCCCTACATCATCACCCCATGAGTCATCACCTGCGGAAGGTCGCGAAGAATATGCCAGGAGATCATCGAAGCTGGTGACAAGCCTCATTCGTTGGGCCAGGAACAGATTGAAGGATGACGTGGATATCTTTTTTTCGAGCGTGGGCAGCAGTTCGGCCAATAGCGCGCGCGCATGATCATTTTTTCCAGTCTGGATAAGCAGGCGAACGCGATGATAAGCAACCGTGGAATAAGCGGGTGAACCGGCAGGAACCTGTGCCGCAGCCTGCGCCAATTCCGGAGCGGCTTTGTCGCTGGCGTCGATCTTGGAAATGGCGGCCACCAGCCAGGGCAGACTGTGTTGTTGGCGCCAGCGCTGAACGGCATGGGTCGATCCCGCCTCGCCGGACTCCTGGAAGGCAAAGATCCAATCCGTCATGTCGTCGGACTGAGCAAAGCTCTTGAGTTCTTGATACCGCTTTTGCTTCCACTGGTCTTCTTTTGCCTGAACTGTCTTCCGGGTGTCGTCGCTTGTTTCCCAGAAGTCAGGACTCTCACCCAGCCGCCGGTCCAGACCAAAGGTGTAGTCAATCAGGTCCTGCTCAAAATTGGGATCCACCGGAGGCGCGGCCAGCACGCGAGCCAGCTCATGGGTGCGTTTCTCCGGATCACGCCGGTAAGCAATATACCCCAGCAACTTGCGGACCGCAGGATGAATAGCAGTGCGGTCCTTGTCCTCTAATATCGCTCTCAGCCGGCTCTCGGCGGCAGCGAAAGCAGGCGTTTCCTTTGCTGATGACTCTTCCCTTACCATGATGCGGGCGGAAAGATACGGCGCAATCACGCGCCAGGGAGAGCCGGTTTCCTGGGAGATCTGGTCAAATCTTTCTATGGCCCCCGGAAAATCGCGAGCGTAAAAATGAGCAGCGGCAATCTGATAACGCCGGTCTGCCTTCAATAGCTCGGGACTGCTTTCCCCGACCATTGCCGGGATGTTTTGACCGCTATTGCAATTCGAGAAAACCAAATCCTGGCCGCGCACCCATTCGCGAATCTCGGAACTCTTGTCTCCGAAACGCCTGCGCCGGTCCATTAGAGTCACGGCCGCAGTGTGGAAGGAATCAGGCTGGCAATTGGCGTACCGGGTAAACTCGTTCGCAGGACCGGGCCGGTAACGGGAAATATCCGTTTCCTGCGTGCCGTCACCCAGTGCCTGCACCCGCGCAGCCTGCCACTCCAGGAGGGGGCCTTTTTCTCCATCGAACCAACCTCCGGCCAGCTTCCAGCGCCAATAGTTCAGAGCGGCATCGATCTCGGCGTGCGCCAGGGGCCGCCCGGAAAGACTTCGGTAGGCAATCACCAGGTAAGAACGGGCAAAGGATGGAAGAACAACTCCCAGGTTGCCCTCCGCATATTGTTTCAGGGGCGCGTCCGGATGCCTCTGGAAAGTAAAGACAGCTTGCGGGAACATTGGTGCACAGGAGTTCACGTTGAAGGGAACCAATAACATGAAGGCCGGAATTAGCACGATAAAAAGTTGTTTGAAACGTTTCATGGTTTCACTCGTGTAAGAAGGTCAATGAAAGCTTCGTTAGTCCATGATTTGGTGCGAAAGATATAGAGACGTTTCCCCTTGAGTTCCAATGGCCAGGGCTCATCGGTGGAGAGCCCAAAACTGCCGGAGCATAGCGGCTCGCGCATGACTGCGGACGCGCCTCGGCGGTCAAAGAGGCCCCGGTCGCGGCCCATACGGAAAAGCATGGGCACCGCTTCGTTGACTGGCAGGCCGGCGATCCAGTCGTCGTAGGCGCACCAGGAGGCCAGAGCAGTGATCGAGAGCGGCATCTGCCTGGGCATTTCCCGGCGAAGCTGTACCAGCACGTCGCGATAAAGCGCTCGCTGGGACTGGACGGCGTCAAAATCAACCTGCAAACCGGAGACTCCCAACTGGTGCGCAGAACTCAGAAGAGCGTCCACGATCTTGATTTTGAGCTTGATCTCTTCAGGGCCTGAACTTGGTCCGGCCGGCATCTCGATGCGGACCACAGCTATCACCCGAGTGCCTGGCGGCACACGAAGCGGCTGCATCCGAGGCTCGGCTTTTACGTCTTTGCCAACATACAGCGTCTGATCCAGATAGGCGACTGCCACATGTTGGGGATCAATAAATTCCAGGCGCTCAGGCCGCTGCCATGCCCAGAGTGTCAGCCTCGGGAAACCGGGGAAGCTTGTCCGGTTCTCGGTCCTGTCCAGGGGAAAAGCAAGGAAGACCGGCAAAAAGAGAAAGAACATCCGCAAAACGGATTTCATAGACCAATTTTCCGCCGGTACAGAACTGAGTGTAATACCAAAGTCCACTGGTTTTTTCGCGAAACTGCAAAAATTTCAGCCCAATCGGCACATTTTGAACTGACGCGTTGAAAACATTAGGGTTAGGGGGATGAGCTACTTTTTTGTGCTGACTTGAGGTCCATTTGTGCCGACTCGAAAGCTGCTTGTACATTTTGGGGGCAAATTCGCCGGTGGCATGAGGCTAGGCTAAACCCCACGGTGCTTTCCCGCCCCATTGGAAGAACGGGGCTCTGCTCCGTCAGAAAGTCGCTACTTCCGTTGCGGCGAGACCCTTGCTGGCCGCAGCAAGCAACATATCTCCCTCATTCTGAAAATTTAACTTTCATCGGCCCTGATCGTTTGCGGAATCGCTGCTTTTAAAGCACTGCTGTCCGTACAGACTCTGCCACCAGCCAAAGCCCTCTGTTTTTGCTGCATCTCGGTTTTCTCAATCGTGATTCGGTGGGAAGGGAACCGTGTCTTTCACAGAGCTGACAGCGCCACGCATTCCCTTCTTTGAATCAGCGCTTGTTCAGAAAACGGTAAAGGGAAGTCTTGCCGATTCCCAATAGAGCGGACGCCAGTATGGCGTCACCCTTGCAAGCGGCGTAAGCCTTCGTCATGGCTTTTTCTTTTGCCTCTTTCAGAGTTATGATTCCCAGTTTTTTCCTCAACGTGATGAGATACTTGTCTGGGCGCTGATTTTTCCTGGTCTTGGATTGAGCTTTTTTTTGCCTTCTCATATACCTGTCCCCCGCAGCAAATTTGTTGGGGCTTGTCCCGCACTACTTTCTGATAGGGGAGTTACCCAGAGCTGCATGATTAAGATTCTCTAATTATGCAGCAGCTTATAACCGCTGTATACATGACGGATGTACCATGGCGATAGGGGAGTGCCTACTTTGACAAGGGACCAGCAGGCGTCAATGATCTCCGCAAGTCCCGAAAAGAGAAGGGCTTACCCCTAATTGGGAGTATCGGGAACCAAAAACGATCATTATCTGGAATATGAGTGTCTGCTTAATCTTCTCTGCCAGAGCCCACAAACGGACAAAAAATTTGTCCCATGTTCCAAATCGACGAACAAAAAGCGCCGAATCGCTAACAGCCAATTAGGCCAATTTATGAAGATGAGATCAATGTTTCTGCGCCATTCCACCCTTCGCAAAAAAAGGCGAAAGATCAAAGGGATAAGTCTCGCCATTTCCTCAATGGATCGATATTGGTGCTTCACCCTGTTTCGTTGTGCCGCGCCGGGTTGGTCGCTGCCGGATAGCGCGGCCTCAACTTTCTCACAATTTCTGGCCTGCGGAACCACTGAGCGGCTTATATCAGTTCATTGTACAGCCTACTGCAAGGCGCAATTCTGAGCCAAAATATGATTTCCAAAATAATGATTTCCCAATTGCCTGGAGACGGCAACTCAAGTAGGATGCCTTTAGCATATTCCCCTTTAAGCCCAAAACACTTGGAAGCAAGGAGTACAGTAATGTCTCGACTTATACGTTTCGTTTGCATCGCCACCCTCTTGGCGGTGACCTGCGCGGCGCAACAGGCGCCCCGCAAGAAGCGCGTTGCCGTGATGGACTTCGAGTATGGAACGGTGCGGTCCGCCGTGTCCGCGGTTTTCGGCACCGATCGGGATGTGGGCAAGGGTATTTCCGACATGATCGTGCAGAAGTTGGTCCAGGATGGCAAGTATTCTGTAATTGAGCGCAAAGCGCTGGATAAGATTCTGGCCGAGCAGAATTTTTCCAATAGCGACCGCGCGGATTCTTCCTCGGCGGCCAAGATCGGGCGGATACTGGGTGTCGATGCCATCATCATCGGCTCAATCACCCAGTTCGGGCGTGACGACAAGGCTACCACTGTGGGCGGCGGCGCGCTCGGCGGAATCACCGGACGTTTTGGCGTAGGCGGCGTGCAGAAGCGTGAATCGAAGGCAGTTTGCAACATCACTGCCAGAATGGTTGATACCACCACCGGCGAGATCCTGGCCGCAGTCACGGGAGCGGGTCTGTCCAAACGAGGCGGCACTTCGCTGGTCGGGGCCGGCGGCAGCGCTTACGGGGCTGGCGGCGGAGCCTTTGATATGACCAGCAAGAATTTCGCCGAGACATTGCTGGGCGAAGCCGTCGGGCAATCCGTGGTTTCCACGGCTGGCCAGTTGGACGATGCTGCGGCCAACCTCCCAACCATAAAGGCAAACGTATCGGGCCTGGTGGCCGACGTAAGCGGCAACACGCTCATCATCAATGTGGGCGCCAAATCAGGGCTCAGAGTGGGTGACATGCTGGAGATTAGCCGGGCGATCCGCACCATCAAAGACCCAGCCACCGGAAAAGTGCTGAAAACCGTGACCAACAAGATAGGCGATGCCACCGTGACCGAGGTGGATACGGATAGCGCTACCGTAACCTTGAGCGGCAGCGCCTTGGCCAAGGTAGGCGACAAAGCGAAAAGCGCGCCCTAACGAGGATCAAAATCCACCAGAATCGGTAGCGGGTCCGGAGATTTCAGCAACTCCAGCGCAGTGGCAATGATTTGGTGCTGAAGATCCGGCCGGTTCGGTTCGCCCAGCGGATATCCAAATGGAAATGGCACAAAGAGCGTCCGGGGTGGTCTGACCTTTTTCGATACCTCGCGCAGCAGGGAGAGGCCTACCGTTGGAATTCCAGCTTTTTCGACGGTGCTCGCGATCAGCCCCACGGACTGGTTGCACATAGGTCAAACGGGCACAAGGAACGCAGCATCCGCCTTGTCCTGTTGCAGCAGGCTGGCCACCGCCGGAGCCGTTTCGGAAATCAGCCGCTTCGGCGAAGTGATGGAGCCCATGAGGCTGAAATGCCGGTGGTTGAGATCGCCCACCGTCCCGCGTGCCGCCAGCTCGCGGAAGCGGTCGAGCGGAAAGACCAGGTTCCTGTCCTGTAGCGCCCCTGTCTGATCGAATGCCGAACTGCGATGAGCAATCTTCAACCGGTTGACATCCGTATCCGCAGGCAGCTCGCGGAATGAAGTATCTCCTCCCCGGATGCTCTTGTCGAAAGCTGGTTGGCCGGGGAGATGCAGCGCGGCTGTGGTGATCAGCGCGATCTTTGACTGTGATAAAGGTTTGTCCAGCCGAGCGCCGGGAAGCCAATCCACGGAACGAAACCGGTAACCTTTCATAAAGATACGGTCCGAGAAAGTCAGATCGTCGATGCGAGCCAATTGCTACCTCATGGGCTGTGAGATAAATGACAAGCGCCCGCGGAGCCGCACATATTTCTCTCTGGTCTCCTCGACATCCCTGTCATTTCTGAATTTCAACGCCGCGCCAGAAGCTAACGTGTCCTTTGATGTGAGCGGCCTCGGATTTCGGTTCTTGATAGACCCATGCGGCGTCCGGGTTCTCCTTGCCATCCACGGCGAGCGTGTAGTAACTGGCCGTCCCTTTCCAGGGGCAGACACTTGTGGTCGGGCTGGATTTCAGGAATTCCCGCTTTAGCGATTGTGGTGGAAAGTAGGTGTATCCATCTACTGTCTGGGTTTTATCTGATTCAGCGATGATTTTTCCGTTCCAGGTTGCGCGTGCCATTATTGATAGAGATTAGGCTGGGGCCGGGAAAGTTGCAAGCTTTCCCGCTCGCCACTTTCACCAGCAGCCAGCAGCAGTTTCTTTGACTGACTGTTTTCCTGTTAACCAAATTCCCCGTTATCCGTTGAATGCACAGATGGCCAGCGGTTTTAAGCCACTGGCTCCGGGGAGACGACGATATGTCGACACAAGGAAAAGGTTGGTTTTCATGGAGAGTGGCTGCGCGGACGGCCCTGCTGCTGGTTTTGTTGCCTGCCGGCTGGAGGGCAGCCCAATCACGGCCAGCAACGATCAGGATGTCGCGGCAACGGGGCTACAGTTGGTCAAGCTGTTGCGGGTGAGCCCCAAGCTGACCACGGTGGTGGCACGCGACCCTTCACTGCTGCCGATCAGGTCAGGAGTATGTGAGTCGCAAACAGCCCGGAACTGCAGTTTCTGTGTAGCCGGGTCTTTCTTGCCCCCAGGGTTTGTTAAGCCGGCTACGAAGAAAATGTAGTGAACTCTGGAAAAACAGCGTGCAGGAACGCCTCACCCAGGTTCCAACCTGCCCAGCGCTACGTCAAGCGCAGCCGTCACCTGCCTTACTACTTCCATTGCGCTTGCACGCGGGTCCGCGCTCTCAAGCAGAGTGTTATGCATGTTTGAGAGTTTCGGATTGGGTACGGCTCTCCCGTTGACCATGAACGGCAGAACCGAAACATCGCCGCCTCGGGCCAGAATCGTTTCGAGTTCGTAAGTACAGGTCTGCGACACTTCATAATCCGGACTAAGCAACGCGACAAAATGCGTGGTCTTTTGCAAAGAATCGTTCAACGCTACCCTCCAGTCCTGGCCTGCGCTGTTGACTTGATGATATTCGAAAGGTGTTATGTCCCGTTCCTTGAGCAGGGTGTAGATATGTTCGACCAATGCGCGATTCGGAGGCTTTAAAGTATGGCTGATGAAGACAAAGAATTGAGCATACCGCTTGGACTGCAAATAATCGACGGCGCTGTCGTCGGGGAGAGAGGGACTGAGCCGGAACATGGACTTAATCCGTGGAATGATCAGATCGGGCAAATCATTCGGCTTGCGCCAGCGGACAATATCGTCTTGATAGCCGCCCGGATCTCCGCGCAGAATCCAGGGTAGTTCGGCATTTCCATCCTCAGTATGAAGTAAGCGAATAGCCGGCACACCCAACGCATGTGCTGCTGCGTAGAGCTGTTCGTAAATCGCATTTCCCGTCCCAAACTCGGCAATGACCAATCCCGTTTCGCGTAGCGTGCGAAAGGCTTCGCTGCTTCTGTTCTTTGCTGGATCGCAACGAACAGGTTGAAAGCCGCCCGCCGCCACGCTGCTTGTCAAAACTTGATACACCGGACCTCACTCGAGGAACCCACCAGGGCAGTGGCGTAGGTCGACTGCTCATAGCCCGCAGGCTTGCGTTGGTCGGCTGCCCACAATTTCCACTGGAGGATTCTCTTCTGGATCACAGTTGCCCATTGATGCTGCTCCGGCAGGTGGTCATTACGTCCGCGATCAAACGGTAGGTACGCCTCCCACGGGCGGACGTTGCGCGGTGGCCGGAACCCTGTGGTGCGTTCGTACAGAATGAGTCGGGGGATTTCAGCCCGTTCAGCGAGCCGAATCTCGAACAGGCTATAGGACGAGCAATGCAAGTGGGCATCCGCTTCCGTGAACTCGCCGGCGTGAGGCTCGCGGTGCGTTAGCACGCCCAGAAACAGGTCCGTCCGCCGGAGAAGTTCCTCAATACGGTTAATATAGTAAGGCGGATGGGCGCCAGGTTCTTCCGGCACGTCGACCAGGAGTTCACACTGGTCAGCCAGTTCTTTCCAGACCCACAGGTTGAGATCAACATCCTGCGGTCGCCAACTGTGGCTGATGTAGATCGCGAATTTCCCTGGGTTTGCCATGATTGAATCAGCGGCGTGTTTTGGCTTCGACGATGCTAACGTCAACGACATCAGAGGCCAGGAGCTTGCGGAATACGGCGTCAAGGGTAAGGCCCGCGATAAACCCGATAAGAACTGCAAATGCGACAAGTTTGCTGGCCTGTTCGGAAGAGATTATTCGTCCAATTTGTTCGGGTGCTGTTGGCGTGGGCGCCGTGGTCACCTGCGCGGTGATGAACAGCAGGCCGGCTACTCCGCCTGCGATTAGGCCCAAAGCCGCGGTGGTAATTGCCGACTGGCTGGTCAACGGCGCAACGCCCTGCCGGAGATCAAATACTAGACGGATAGTTGACCCGGCCACGCCCGCCAGCAACGGAGCGACAAAGAGCAAGCAGATGGCCTGTGGTTGCGAGAGCTTAATAGACCACGCTACGAAAACCGATGCAAAGGCGAGCACGAACAACATCAACGCGAAACAAGCGTGCCAACTGACCGAGGTCTCGCGGCGGATCTCTTCGAGACGCTGTTGTTTCGCGCGTGCCGCTTTGCGTGCAATCTGGTCCTGCAGTGCCTTGGCGCACTCGGCCGCTTCATCGTCTCCCCAGCCCGGGCGTGCCATCATTGAGATCTCGTCAGCGCTAGGAAGATCGCGGCCAGGTTGCAATGCCTGCCAGACCTTGGCCGCTGTTCCTCCGAACCGTGCGATCGGCAGCATTGCTATTCCATGTCCCATCGCGACCAACCCGCCGATCAAGGTGGAAGGGCCACCACCCAGCAAAAGGATTCCGTCTGCCTCGCTGAGGGATTTGTAGAACGACATTTCCCAATCCGGACTGTGATCGGGCCGCCAGTCAAATACCTCCGCATTGGTTTGTTGTTCGGCAAAGGCGGGTTTCTCCCCATGGAGCGGGTATCGAACCTGAACGGACCGCCGGACTGCCAGCCGGCTGCCGACATAGCCACGAACAATGCAGCCCTCAAGGTAATCGGGTCCGCTCGAATAGACGAGAATTCGAAAACTAGCTTTTGCTAGCTCCCGCCCCAATGACTCCGCGGCCGCGGGTGCGTTCGCGTCGGCTTTGACATTTCCTACGATAGCGATAATCGGAGCAACAATTTCGGCCATGACAATTTGCGGTGGATTTCAAATGAAGGACCAATTTGTTCAATCACGGGCCCATGGATTTCCGAGAGCGCGATCAAAGTATGGATCTTCAACCGGTTGAATACGTTCAGTATTGTCGCGCTCTTGTTTCTTTTAGGCAAGAAAAAACACGAATTTCCTGTGACGGCGGGCAGCCAAACCCGATGGTCCAGTGTTGCGCTTGTCCCAAAATAGGAAATTGACCTGTCGCTCGGGGCGTTCGTCCATAGTAAACACTCTCCTCAGCTTAGCAATGGTAGAGTTTCGCCAAAATACAATGGCCGTGGAGCATTGAATGAATGAGATCGAGTCAGCCGGTGCGTCGGCACACAGTTCTTGCGCGGCTGTACAGTATTCCGAAAGACAGCGAAGACGGCGAATTGGCTCGGAAACCGGCTTAAAAGGCAGATTGCTCTTCCCTAACGCAAATTCCCCCACTGCCCTTTACAGCCATGCTCCTGCGTGTTAGGCTGTTTAAGTCACTAAAGGACAAGTATTTAGATATAGGAGTGCATCAGCTTCAGTGTTAGCGAGAGAGCAAAAAACAGGCGTTATTCACCGCTTCCGCACGCATGATTCAGACACAGGCAGCCCGGAAGTTCAGATTGCCATTCTGAGCGAAAGAATCGGCGAGTTAACGGAGCACTTCAAAGCCCATAAAAAGGACCACGCCTCCCGGCGCGGTCTTCTCATGATGGTGAGCAGGCGTCGCCGTCTGTTGGACTACCTGAAGGAATACGACACCGAGCGCTATAAGAGCGTCATCCAAAAACTTGGCATCCGCAAGTAATCGAATCGACGACATCGGTTATTTTCACCGAGGATTTAGATGGCGGGAGGAGTGTATCCTGCCGCCGCTGTGCGTAAGGAACTCTCTCTGAAAGTCATAACTGCTGGTTCTCCTAGAAAAGAGGAACTATGAAGCAGACAGCCACCGTGGAACTTGCAGGCGGCAAAACCCTCCAATTTGAAACAGGACATCTAGCCAAACAAGCCCAGGGATCATGCATCGTCCGCTTGGGAGACAACGTTGTTTTAGGCACCGCATGTGCCAGCCCCAATCCCCGTGAAGGAATCGATTTTTTTCCCCTCACCGTTGATTATCGTGAATATACCTATGCCGGCGGACGCATCCCCGGCGGCTTCATCAAGCGCGAAGGGCGGCCCAGTGAACGGGAGGTTCTTACCTGCCGCCAGATTGATCGTCCCATCCGTCCGCTGTTTCCTGAAGGCTTCCGCAATGAAACCCAGGTAATCGCGCTGGTGCTTTCCGCCGATACGGAAAACGATCCTGACATCCTGGCCATCAACGCCGCATCCTGCTCTCTTACGGTTTCCGATATTCCCTTCCACGGTCCGCTGGGAGCGGTTCGCATCGGACTGGTGAATGACCAGTTCATTGTCAACCCTACCTATCCCGAGATGAATGAGAGCCATCTCAACATTACCGTGGTGGGTTCGGTTGAAGGCATCGTAATGATTGAATCTGGCGCCAAAGAGGTGTCAGAGGACAAAGTACTTGAGGCCATTGAGTTCGCCCACGGCGAGATCAAGAAGATCTGTGCAGCCATAAGCGATCTCGCCAGCCGCGCGGGTAAGCCCAAGCGTCCGGTGACCGCTCCCGAATTTGATGAGACGTACTACAACAGCCTGAAAAAGAAGGTTGGCGATGAAGTCACCGATGCCTTGGACACCGCCAAGCATCCCAAGATGGACAGCTATGCCAAGGTCAAGGAAATAAAAGACCGGCTGAAGGCGGAGCTGCCGGAAGATGACGACCAGGCCAAAACCAAGCTCTCTCATTATTTTGAAACCTTGCGCGAGCGGATTTTCCGCGAACAGGTCACCAAGCACCGCCGCCGTCCTGATGCCCGCGCCTTTGATGAGATTCGCAATATCTGGATTGAGCTTGGAGTGCTGCCGCGCACCCATGGTTCAGCCATCTTTACTCGCGGCGAAACCCAGGCCCTGGTAACCACCACGCTGGGTACTCCCGACGACATGCAGCGCATTGAAAGGTTTGAAGGCGAAACCAAGAAACGCTTCATGTTGCACTACAACTTCCCGCCCTTCTCCGTAGGCGAAGTCGGACGCATGACCGGTGT
>Ga0066672_10000654_pt1 | contig 11208 bp, 9 predicted proteins | sample GraSoiAngelo_121_FD_62292 | JGI IMG/M metagenome (GOLD analysis project Ga0066672, IMG submission 62292) | Grasslands soil microbial communities from the Angelo Coastal Reserve, California, USA - 14_0919_12_20cm | ecosystem: Environmental > Terrestrial > Soil > Grasslands | place: USA...
AGCGCATGCTGACCCTGGGCGACGGCGAGCCCGTAACCCGGGACGATGATCACCTTTCGGGCATAGGCCAGCATGGTGCCGACATCCTCCGGGCTGCCGGCCCGGACGCTTTTGCCCTCGGCTGTGGCCGCGGCGCCGCCGGCGCCGGCCTTGACCTGGCCGAACGCGCCGAAGAGCACGTTGGCGAGGGAGCGGCCCATCGCCTGGCTCATCAACGTGGTCAGCAACGTCCCGGAGGCGCCCACTAACGTCCCCGCGACGATCAGCGCAAAGTTGTTGAGCACGAAGCCGCTGGCGGCGACCGATAGACCGGTGAAGGCGTTGAGCAGCGAGATCACCACCGGCATGTCGGCCCCGCCGATCGGGAGGACAAACGCGATGCCGAGCACGAGGGCGAGGACGAGCAACGGCACGAACAGGATCGGCTGCGACGCAATCGCGAGGTTCGCGATCGCTAGCCCGACGATCGCGATGGCGATCAGCGCGTTGACGACCTGCTGTCCGGCATACGTGATGGGCGTCCCGGTGAGCAGACCTTGCAGCTTGGAGAAGGCGATGGCGCTGCCGGCGAACGAGATGCCGCCGACCACCATGGAGAAGATGCTGGGAAAGGCGAGCTGGAACGCGGGATGCATCCCCTGGTGGAGGAGCTCGGAAATGGCGACCAGCGCGGCCGCCCCACCACCGACCCCGTTGAAGGCGGCGACCATCTGGGGTATGGCGGTCATGTGCACCCGGCGTGCCGAGATGGCGCCGACCGGCGCCCCGATCGCGAGGCCAAGGAACGTCACGACGATGCCGGCCGTGGTGAAGTGCAGCAGTGGGATGGTGGCGAGCAGGGCGATCACCATGCCGACGGCGGCGGTCTGGTTACCGCGGCGGGCGCCCCGCGGGTTGCTGAGCTGCTTCAGGCCAAGGATAAATAGCACGGCGGCCAGGAGGTAGGCGAGCGCAATCCAGACGGTCACTTCGGTTCCGGTTTGGCGGGCGCCTGGCGGCCTTTGAACATCTCGAGCATGCGGTCGGTCACGACGAAACCGCCCACCACGTTGAGGGTCGCCAGCAGGACGGCGACGAAGCCGAGGATGATCTCGAGCGGGCTGGTGGCATTGGCGGCGATCAAGATCGCCCCGACCAGGATGATGCCGTGGATCGCGTTGGTTCCCGACATCAGCGGCGTGTGCAGGATGGTTGGAACCTTGGAGATGACCTCGATCCCGACGAAGATGGCCAGTACGAAGTAGGTGAATTCGGTGAGCAGCTCGTTGTTCATGCCTTGGAGGCCTCCAGCAGCGCCTTCGCCTGGGGGTGGACCAGCTCGCCTGCGTTTGTCAGGCAACTCCCCTTCACGATTTCGTCGTTGAAGTCGATGTTCGGCTGACCGTCCTTTACCAGGCTGAGCAGCAGGGTGCTGACGTTGCGGCTGAACAGCTGGCTGGCGTGGACCGGCATACTGCTGGCGAGATTTCGGGGACCATCGATGGTGACGCCTCCGCTCACCACCGCCTCACCCGCTTTGGTGAGCTCGACGTTCCCACCGGTGTCGGCCGCCAGGTCGACGATCACCGAACCGGGTCGCATCCTCGCCACCATGTCTTTCGTCACGAGGATGGGCGCCTTGCGCCCCGGCACCGCGGCGGTGGTGATGACAACGTCGGATGCGGCGACATGGTCACCGATCAGCTCACGCTGCCGTCGGAGGAACTCCTCGGACTGCTGAGCCGCATAGCCGCCCTGGCCCTCCTGCGCCTGCAAAGGCAGCTCGACGAAGCTGGCGCCCAGGCTCTTGACCTCGTCCTTGACGGCGGGACGGACATCGTAGGCCTCGACGACTGCCCCCAGCCGGCGGGCGGTGGCGATCGCCTGCAGGCCGGCGACGCCCGCGCCCAGCACAAGCACGCGGGATGGCGTGACCGTCCCGGCCGCCGTGATCAGGAGGGGGAAGAATTTGCCCAGCCGGTTGGCGGCGATTAGCACGGCCTTGTAGCCGGCAACCCCTGCCTGCGAGGAGAGGGCGTCCATGCTCTGAGCGCGGCTAATCCGCGGCACCAGCTCCAGGCTGAAAGCCGTCACCTTCTGTGCGGCCAGTGCCTTGACGACGTCGGCGTGCGCCGACGGCTGGAGAAAACTGATCAGGATGGCGCCACTCTTCAGCGCGCCGATTTCGTCCTGGCTTGGCGGCTGCACTTTGAGCACGGCATCGGCCTGGCTGAGGACGGCGCGGGCCTCGGGGACGAGCGTGCCGCCGGCCTTCTGATACGCGTCGTCGGCATAAAACGCCTCGCTGCCGGCTCCCGCCTGGATCGCGACCTCGAGCTTGGCCGCGACCAGCTTAGCCACGGTGTCGGGAACTACTGCCACCCGCCGCTCGCCCGGCAGGGTCTCCTTGACGACGCCGACTTTCATCCGCCGGCGGCCTCGAGGAGCGAGCGTGCGCCGGGGACCTGGCGAGCGAACTCGGCCAGGTCGAAGTACACCCGCTCGCCGGTGAAGAGCCCATCGCGAACCGGAAAGAAGATGACCACTCGATAGCGCAGATCGCGGCCGGTCGGCTCGAGGTCGAAGAGCGGGCCTTCCATGCGTCCAAAAATCTCCGATTCCTCCACGACGCAGTCGTCGGCGTCGACCCGGTTCAGTAGCGTCAGCTTGACGTTCGGGATGCCCCGCCAGAGGCCGCGGTAGAACTCGCGGACCTCGTCCTTGCCGTGCCAGCGCCGGCCGAGCGGGATCACCTCGTACTCGCACTCCTCGTGGAGGGTGGCGATCAGCCGTTCCAGCTCGCGCCGATTCTCGGCCCGGGCATGCTCGATCCAGAGCCGGTAGTTGGCCTGGGCCAGCGGACTCTGCGCCCGCGTTTCGAACGGGCTGCTCTGGAGTTCCGCCTGCGCCACATAGATAAGGATACGTAAGAGCCCGCTGGTACGATGGAAACGTTTTGCCGCATCGCGTGACCTTGATCCCCGGCGATGGGGTCGGTCCAGAAGTCAGCGAAGCCACCCGCCGTGTGCTGGAGGCGACCGGCGTCCAATTCGACTGGGATGTCCAGAACGCCGGCCTCGGGGTGATGGAGAAATACGGCACCCCGATGCCGGAGCCGGTCCTGCAGTCGGTCCGCCGGAACAAGGTGGCGATCAAGGGCCCGCTGACGACGCCGATCGGCAAGGGGATCCGATCGGTCAATGTGGCTCTGCGCAAGGAGCTCGATCTCTACGCGCTGGTCCGCCCCTGCAAGAGTTACCCCGGGGTGCGGTCGCGCTACGACAACATCGACCTGATCATCGTCCGCGAGAACACCGAGGACATCTACGCCGGGATCGAGTTCCAGGAAGGGAAGCCCGAAACGGATCGGATGATCAAGGAGATCAGCGCCGCGACCGGCAAGCCGATCCGGCCCGACTCCGGACTGAGCATCAAGCCGATCTCCGTGACGGCCAGCGCCCGGATCGTTAACTTCGCCTTCAATTACGCTCGGACCCACGGCCGCCGCAAGGTCACCGCCGTCCACAAGGCAAATATCATGAAATACACCGACGGCCTCTTCCTGCAAGTTGCCGAGGAGATCGCCAAGGAGCATCCCGACATCCAGTTCAATGACCGGATCGTCGACAACATGTCGATGCAGCTGGTCCAGAACCCGCGGGAATACGACGTGATCGTGATGCCCAACCTGTACGGCGACATCCTGTCCGACCTGGCCGCCGGGCTGGTCGGCGGGCTGGGGCTCGCGCCGGGTGCCAACCTGGGTGACGAGATCGCCCTGTTCGAGGCCACCCACGGGAGCGCGCCGAAATATGCCGGCATGAACAAGATCAACCCGATGGCGATGATGCTGTCTGGGGTCATGATGTTGCACCACCTCGGAGAGACCTACGCCGCCAACATGCTCGAAGGGGCCATCGCGGAGACGATCCGCGAGGGAAAGTCGGTGACCTATGACATGAAGGCGGATCGAAACGACCCAACGGCGGTCGGCACCCGCGAGGTGGCCGACGCGATCGTTGCTCGGCTGGAGACGGCTCGTACTCCGACCACGATCTAGGTCCCCCTCCCCGGCCCGCCCCACAAGGGGGAGGGAGTTACGCGGGAATGAATTCGGCTGATCGCGGGTAGACTTAAGAGCACCATGGCAAGCTATCGGGAGTTGCTCAAAGGCGTCAAATCGCGCATCCGTGAGACCGATGTGCGCCAGCTGGACGCCTCGCGCAACGGCGCGCAGCAGCCGGTCGTGATCGACGTCCGAGAGCAGGACGAGGTCGAGCAGGGGATCATCCCCGGCGCCATCCATATCCCGCGCGGCTTCCTCGAATCACGGGTCGAGCAGTACGTCCCGGACTACGACACGCCGATCGTCGCGTATTGCGCCTCCGGCAATCGCTCGGCCTTCGCCGCCGAAACCCTCCAGCAGATGGGCTTCCAGCGTGTGGCCTCGTTGAAGGGCGGTTTTGGCGCCTGGAAGGACGCCGGCTTCAAGTTTGTGGTGCCGCGTGATCTCACCCCAGCGCAGCAAAAGCGCTACAGCCGGCACGTGCTGATTCCCGAGGTGGGGAAGGAGGGGCAGCTGAAGCTGCTCGATTCCAAAGTGCTCATCATCGGGGCCGGCGGCCTGGGATCGCCCGCCGCCTACTACCTGGCGGCCGCCGGGGTCGGCACGCTCGGGATCGTCGACTCCGACGTGGTCGACGAGAGCAACCTGCAGCGGCAAATCCTGCACAACAGCAAGCGGATCGGGCAACCGAAGGTCGATTCGGCGAAGCAGACGCTCGAGGACTTGAACCCTGATGTCAAAGTGGTCCCGTATCAGACGCGGTTGACCCGCGAGAACATCATCGAGATCTTCGAGAACTACGACCTGATCGTGGACGGCAGTGACAACTTTCCGACCCGCTACCTGGTAAACGACGCCAGCGTGCTCTTGAAGAAGACCGTCGTGCACGGCAGCATCTTCCGGTTCGACGGCCAGGTCAGTGTCTTCAAGCCGTTTGACGGTCCCTGCTATCGCTGCGTCTTTCCGGAACCGCCGCCGCCGGAGCTGGCGCCGAGCTGCGACGAGGCCGGCACACTCGGAATCCTGCCGGGCATCGTCGGGCTATTCGAAGCCAACGAGGCCGTGAAGCTGCTACTGGGCATCGGTGATCCCCTGATAGGGCGGCTGCTGATGATCGATGCCCTGACTGATGAATTCCGTACCCTCCGGCTCAAGCGCGATCCGCAGTGCCCGGTCTGCGGCGAGGGGGCGCACTTCAAGGATTTCGTCGACTACGAAGTCTCGACGGCGATCCCGACGCCCGCCGCCTGATGGCGCAGTCACCAAACGGGCTCGTCCGCGTCCTGGTCGTGATGGCGCATCCTGACGATGCGGAGTTCGGGGCGGCGGGGACGGTGGCGAGATGGGCGAGGGAAGGCCGCCAGGTCACCTACTTGATCCTGACCGACGGCAACCGCGGCAGCAGTGACCCGACCATGACCGCCGAGCGGCTCGCGCAGATCCGGCATGCGGAACAGCGAGCGGCGGCCATGAAGCTGGGCGTCAAGGACGTCTTCTTTCTCGGCTATGACGACGGCTCTTTGCTGCCGACGCTTGACTTGCGCCGCCAGATCACGCGCTGGATCCGGCGAACCAAGCCCGACGTCGTGGTTGCACCCGACCCTACCCGCCGCTGGACCGGGCAGCGCTACATCAACCATCCCGATCACCGGGCCGCCGGCGAGGCGACCCTGGACGCGATCATCCCCGGATCGGATACGCGACTCGTGTTTCCGGAGTTGCTCGACGAGGGCCTGGAGCCGCACCAGGTGAAGGAGATCTACCTGACGGGATCGAACGAGCCTGATGCCTGGGTCGATATCAGCGACACGATCGAGCTGAAGGTCCAGGCGTTGCAGGAACACAAGAGTCAGGTCGGCGATTGGGCCGAGCTCGAGCAGACGATTCGCGAGCGGGCCGCCGAGATGGCGACCGGCCAGCAGTTTCCCGTGGCCGAAGGCTTCAAGTACTTCAAGCTGCGCGACTAGAGCGGAGCCGAAAAGGCGCTTCGCGCCTTCCTCCCTCCCCCTGAGGGGGAGGGTTGGGGTGGGGGTAGGGTTGCACTCCGAACATTTGTTCGCTAAGATGCGGGGACATGTCGGTCGAGTTCGTACTGGATCGGCTTCTCGCTCAGGATGAGTTCCGCCGCCAGCTAACCCTCGATCACACGGTGCCGGCTCGCCAGGCTCGCTACGCGAGCTTCCCGGAGGGCCTCGACCTGCGGCTGGGGCAGGCGCTGGCGGCCCGCGGCATCACCCGGCTCTACACCCATCAGGCGCAGGCGACCGGTCTGGCACTGTCCGGCAAAGACCTGGTGGTTGTCACCCCGACGGCCTCCGGCAAGACCGCCTGCTACAACCTGCCCGTCCTCCAGGCGATGCTCCGCGATCCGGAAGCCCGCGCCCTGTATCTGTTTCCCACCAAAGCGCTGGCCCAGGACCAGTTGGCCGAGCTGCACGGCCTCGTCGGCGAGATGAAGGTCGACCTCAAGACCTACACCTATGACGGCGACACACCGGTCAGCGCTCGCCAGGCGATTCGTCAGGCCGGCCACATCGTGGTCACCAACCCGGACATGCTGCACACCGGGGTGCTGCCCCATCACACCCGCTGGGTGAAGTTGTTCGCCAACCTCCGCTACGTCGTCATCGACGAGCTCCACGCCTACCGGGGCGTGTTCGGCAGTCACCTGGCGAACGTGCTGCGCCGGCTGTGGCGGGTGTGCGCCTTCTACGACAGCCATCCGGTCGTGATCTGCTGCTCGGCGACCATCGCCAATCCTAAGGAGCTGGCCGAACGGCTGACCGGCCGCTCGATGACACTGGTCGACGACAACGGTGCTCCCAGCGGGCCGAAGCGGCTGCTGTTCTACAACCCGCCGGTCGTTAACCGGCAGCTCGGGATCCGTCGCTCGTCGACGCTGGAGAGCCAGCGAATCGCAGAGGAGTTCCTGCGGGGCGGGGTGCAGACCATCGTCTTCGGCCGCACCCGTCTGCAGGTCGAGATCCTGCTCAGCTACCTGCAACAGTCGCTCGCCAATCGCTTGGGCAAGACCGGGACCATCCGCGGCTACCGGGGCGGCTACCTGCCGCTGCAGCGGCGCGAGATCGAGCACGGCCTTCGCGACGGTTCGGTGCGCGGCGTGGTCAGCACCAATGCCCTGGAGCTGGGGATCGATATTGGCCACCTCGATGCCGCGATCCTCTGCGGCTATCCAGGCACCATCGCCAGTGCCTGGCAACAGATCGGCCGGGCCGGGCGGCGGCGGGGGGCGGCGGCCGCGGTTTACGTGGCGTCCAGCAATCCGCTGGACCAGTACCTCGTCAACCATCCGGAGTACTTCCTTGGGCGCGATCCGGAGCAGGGACTGATCGATCCCGACAACCTGCTGATCCTGAGCGCCCATCTGCAGGCGGCGACCTTCGAGCTGCCGCTACCGGCGGGCGAGCCCTTTGGCGAAGCGCCCGTCGCCGAGCTGCTCCGCATCCTCGAGGAGGATGGCGCCGTCCACCAGGCCGGGGAAGCCTGGCACTGGAGCGCGGACGCCTTCCCCGCGGAAGGCGTGAGCCTGCGCAGTGCCAACGCCGACAACGTCGTGATTGTCGACGTCACCCGCGGCGCCAGCGTGGTCGGGGAGATGGACCAGTTTTCCGCCCAGGTCTTTCTGCACGAAGAGGCGATCTATCTCCACGAAGGGATGCAATACCATGTCGATCGCCTCGATTGGGAAGAGAAGAAGGCGTACGTGCGGCCGGTCAAGGTCGACTACTACACGGACGCCAACCTCGCGGTCAGCATCAAAGTGCTGGAGACGTTCGCCAGCCGCCCGGCGGCGGAGCTGGCCGTGCACCACGGTGAAGTGCAAATCCGGGCGCTCGCCACCATTTTCAAGAAGATCCGCTTCCACAGCCACGAGAACATCGGATCCGGCCCGATCAGCCTTCCCGAGCAGCAACTCCATACGACGGCGTTCTGGTTGGAGATTCCGGCCGAGGTCGCCCGCCAGTTTCCCCGCCCGGCGATGCAAGGCGGGTTACAGGGCGTGGCGAACGTCGTCAGCCAGGTTGCCTGCCTCTTTTTGATGTGCGACGTGCGCGATCTCGGTGCACATCCAGAGATTCGCGCGCCGCATACCGGCGCACCGACCGTCTACGTCTACGAGCGTTACCCCGGTGGAGTCGGGATGAGCGCGCGACTCTTCGAGACTGCCAGCGCCGTGCTGGCCGCGGCTCACGGCCTGGTGGCGCAGTGTCCGTGCGAGAGCGGCTGCCCATCATGCGTCGGTCCGGCACTCGAGGTGGGGGAGGAGGGGAAGGCGGTCGCGATGCGCCTCCTCGAGCTCGGCGCCCTGGTCCCGGCGCGGTGACCGCCGACCTCGTCGCGTTACGCGCCCGCATTGCCGCGATCGCTGCCCGCCCGAGAGGCGCTGCAACATCTCCCTCCCCCGCTCGCGGGGGAGGGCAGGGTGGGGGCGCCGACTCGCCGGGGCGGCTGCCCGCCAACTGCCATGAGGAGCCAACACCGTTTGGACCGGTCGCGGTCCGGCGGGAATGGTTTCCAGATGACAGTGGCGGCGACGTCCGGACGCTGTCGAGTTGCCTCGGGTTTGCGCCGGAGGACCTGCAACGCCCGCTCTTCCTCGATACCGAGACCACCGGGCTCTCGGGTGGGACCGGCACCGTGGCCTTTCTGGTCGGCCTGGCCTGGCGCGATGGGGATGGGCTGACGTTTGTCCAGTATTTCCTCTGCGACTTCAATCAGGAAAGCGCGCTGCTCTGGGCGGTGGGCGAGTGCGTGCGGGAGGCCGGCGTGCTGGTCAGTTACAACGGCCGCAGCTTCGACTGGCCGCTGCTGCAGACCCGGCTGGTGATGCGGCGGGCTGATCCAGCCTGGCCGTCGCCACCGCACCTCGACCTGCTCACCCTGGCGCGACGGATCTTCAAACCGCGCCTGCCCGACTGCGCCCTGCAAACCATCGAGCAGGCGGTGCTCGACCTGCATCGTGCCGATGACCTCCCTGGCACCCTCATTCCGGGCAGGTACTTCGCCTGGCTGCGAAATGGCGACCCGCGGGTGCTCGATCCCGTCTTCGTGCATAACCGCCAGGACGTGTTGTCGATGGCGGTGTTGCTGGCCCGATTCGAGGCGGTGCTCCGCAACGGCGACGACCTCGATCCCCTCGATCGTTTCGGGCGCGCCCGGTTCATGGAAGCGCGTGGATTCACGCTCGAGGCGATCAAAGAGTATCGCCGCCTCTGGGAGGAGAGTCTGCGCGAAACGCGCTTCGCGGCGCGCGGTGCGATCGGTTTGCGACTGGCGCGTCTACTGCGCCGCAACGGGCGCTGGACGGAAGCCCGCGCAGTGCTGGAAGAGTGCTGGCGGACCCAGTCGTATCCGTACCCGGCCGCTATCGAGCTGGCGAAATTGCTCGAGCACCAGGCCAAGGATCTGAGCGCGGCCCGGCGCGTCGTCGGCGATGCCCTGGCGCTCCTGGCAATCGCTGCGGTCTCCAAGGGGCAATGGCAGGTGGGCCTGGAGCGACGCCTCCAGCGACTCGATCGACGGCTTGGCGTCGACGAACGTCCCGAGCTGGCCCTTACTGGTTGAAGTTGTTCGGGCCGTTCGGCGGAAGGTAGGGCATCGGATTCGTCGGCTGACCGCCGTAGCGGTACTCGAAGTGGACGTGAGGCCCGGTCGAGTTCCCGGTGGAGCCCTCGTAGCCAATCAGCTGACCCTGGTGAACGCCGTCGCCGGCTTTGACGACAAAGCCGAGCAGGTGACCGTACAGGGAGAAGAAGTTGTTGCGGTGCGCGACGATCACGTAGTTGCCGTAACCGACCAGCTGGCCGCTCAGCACGCTGGAGCTGGCGGCGACCACGACCCCGTCGTCGGCGGCCAGGATCGGGCTGCCCTGGTTGTAGGCGATGTCAACCCCAGTGTGAAAGTGCGCGTAGCCGAATCCAGGGGGCTCGAATGCCTGGGTGCAGGGACCAAAGAGCAACGTGATCGAGCCCTGCTGCAACGGCCAGATCAGCGGGTATTTGGTGGAGTGGGTCGTACTGGCACTTGGGAGGTTGAACAGGTTGTTCTGCATCCAGAACTGCGCCTGCTGCCACGCGGCCTGCTCGGCCTCCGCGATCAACTGATCCTGTCGCGCGATCTCCATATCGGCAATCCGCTGCGCAAGGGCGGCCGACTGACCGTTGATGGCGACCAGCTCGTACTTGACTCGCGAGATGCTCTGCTGGAGCTTGTTCTTGAGGTCTTGCTCGTGCGCTTGCTGCTGGAGAAGCGCGGCCTTCTGGGTGACCAGGTCGGCGCGCTGCTTGTCCGCTTCACCCTTCTTCGCTTTGACAAGATCCTGCTGCGCGTGCAGTTGCTGGTCGACGAGGTGGATGTGCTCGATCAGCTTGTTACTGAGGAAGGTGAGATGTTCGATCGCGACCGCTCGGTTCAGGAATGCTTGGAAGTCAGGCGCTGCGAGCAATTGCGCGAACGGGTCGGCGTCGCTCTTGTAGGCGCTGCGAACGAACGCCGCGTACTCCGATTTGGTCCGCTTTAGCTGGAGCTGCTCGTCGGCGATCTGGCCGTCCAGGGCTGCAATCTGGCGTTCGAGCTCGGCGATCCGCCGCTCCGCCGCGGCAATCTTGTCCATCGTCTGGTTGATCGTGTCCTGGGTCTCCTGCAGCTGTTGCTGGAGAGCAATCTCCTGTGCTTCAGCCTTCTGCAGGTTGTCCTGGAGGGTGCCCTTGAGCTTATTGATGACCTGGAGTCGCGCCTGCTGATCGGTGATGTCGTCGGCCGCGGTTGGCAGGGCAGTCGCGAACAGCAGGCTGATCCCCACCCCGCCGGCCACGAGCAAGCGGAAGGCGGTCCCCCTTAGACCCATGCTGCCAGTGATAGCGCCGGAGTATTGCGGCCTTCCCTGCGCCCCAGTGACGGACCGGCCACGTGCTCGTAACGCCGAGTTCGCCGATGCTTCCCGATCGGTCGCCGTCGAGATCAGTGCTGGCTATAATGCCTTGGCGGCGCGGGAGTAGCTCAGTTGGTAGAGCGCAACGTTGCCAACGTTGAGGTCGCGAGTTCGAGACTCGTCTCCCGCTCTCTAGACCACCGAGGCGCCAGCCGCTCCTCGAACTAAGGGATCCATTCGGGTCTCGGGCGGATGGCGCTGATCTTGCGTC